>Ga0129314_1001876_pt1 | contig 13077 bp, 24 predicted proteins | sample O1111metagenome_FD_94431 | JGI IMG/M metagenome (GOLD analysis project Ga0129314, IMG submission 94431) | Orangutan individual fecal microbial communities from fecal samples from Wisconsin, USA - O1111 metagenome | ecosystem: Host-associated > Mammals > Digestive system > Large intestine > Fecal...
ACAGGAGCCTCAGAGGAAAAGCTAATATTTACTGTTCTGGCAGCAGCATCAATATTGCCATCCATACGCAGAAAGCGGTAAAGCATATCTTGGTTATTATTCGGCATTCTTTTTCACCTCCTTATCCTTTAAAAGATTCTCAATTTTGGCTTGCCAATATTGGTCAGCCATATCTGAGCTAATCATATTAAGTGGTGTATATGTATTATTGCCACTATCCAGCTTGCCCATATTCTCTTTAGCCCTAATATCATTAGGTGCCAAGAAACCCCATTGAATTCCAATAGCATAAGCCTGATAACGGCTCTGCAGATCGCCACGAACAAGTCCTTCCATATTGAACTCTATTTCATAGCGCTCACGCTCTTTGTCATTGAGCAGTTTACGCATAAGTTCCTGCTCCCAATTAACACATTCCGGCACAATACTATGCTTAGCAAAGTTAATGTCCTGGCTTTCAATATTGGAGAAGGTAGCATGCTCCAGATCTGCAATCATATGCGGCGGTACGCCAAAAATACGAGCAATTTCATTCACTCCATATTTGCGGCTTTCCAAAAACTGAGCTTCCTCCGGAGGGACGCCAATCTGCTGGTACTTCATTCCCTCTTCCAATAGAATTGTTTTACCGCTATTCTCAACACCGGAATAACGTTGTTCAAATTTCTTTTCTATACGCTTTTGTGCCTGCTCACTCAATGTGCCAGGATGCTCAAGTACACCCGATGGGCGTGCACCATTAGTAAAAAATTTATTGCCATATTTTTTTACCGCGATGTTCAATCCCATCGTTTCCGCAAATTGCCTAATGGGCGAACGTCCACTGATACCGTCAAACCCCAATCCAGGAATATGCACCATTTCATAAGCTCTGAAGCGTCTTACGGTGCCATTAAATAAAACAGCATCATAAAACAATTCCCCTGTTCTCCAAGAGCGTTGAGGAAACACATTAGCAGGCGGCAAGGGCCATAAAGCCTTAACCCGATAATACTTATCAAATTCTATCCATGCATAGGCATTACCCCAAAGTTTTAATGATGCCTCTAACATTTTTCTAAACGTATGAGAGGTCATGTTAGGGTTTGGCTCATTATGCAGAAGATTATACAGAGGATGGTTCACCGCCCTCACTTTTCCATTACCGCCTTTTTCATAAAGAATTAAAGGCAGCGAGGCAACTGTACGAGCATAAAGGTTAACACAGGCATAAACAGCATCAATGCTGAGCGCCTTTTCCTCAGTCACTGTACCAGTTCCAGTAATGCCAAAAGCTTCGTCAGCTCCCATCCATTTGCCATCTGTTTTACCCAAATCCATACGCAGGCTTACATCCGTAAACGGAATTCTAAATTGCACTTCTTTCACCTCCTCTCATTACCATTCAGAAAGGTCACAGTCCTCGTATTTTGAACGTTTAGGCTGTGCCTTGGGTAATCTGCTTAGAGCATTGATTAAGGCCGCTGCAGGGTCAATTCTCTGCGTATCGTCCTTATTTTTCTTAGATAACTTGATATTTCCATTACCATCAGTATATGCATAGGCATTGCTAAGCGCCCAAGTCAAAAGCGGATTACCATCATGTACAACCTTGCGGCTTACAATCAGCTCTCTAAGCCAGTTGGTAGGCTCAGAAAGGCTAAGGGTGTTCTGGCGAACCTCCACAGGAGTACGCTCCCCCTTTTCTCCAAGCTTAATCATATAAAAGGTTGCATTATATGGGTCAAAGCAATCTTCATTAGGCTTTTTCCCCATAAAATTAATAAAGTTATCCACATATTCACTCATAGTGTCATAATCAACTACAGCACCAGGAGTCTCTGTTACCCAGTCATCCCTAATCCAGCTACGATACGGCACATTATCCTTCTTTTCATGAATCTGCACCGCTTCTTCAGGAATAAAGCCATGTGCCCACACAGCTACACGGCCATCCGCAAGATAGCAACATCCACCATAGGCAGTTAAGTCTATCTTCTTTGACAAGTCATAGCCGGCAAGATGATTCTGTCCCTTAATAAGCTGCTGGAACTCTTTTCGTGGTACTGCCAAATTCTTCCAGGTGTTAAGCTGCTCAGAGCTTAAATATTTTTCTTCACTGTCCTGCTGCCAAAGGTTGCAGCGCTTTGTCAAAAATTCACGAATTTTATCAGGGTCGCTGCTTCCATAAGCTATATTATATTCCTGCTCAATCTGTTCCATTAGAGAAACACTATAATCGGTTTCATGCTGCAGAATAGGATTAGCCTTAACCCATAACGACTTATCACTAGGACTATCGCCTTCTTCCAGTTCACGTATCATAGCAAAATAGCTTTCATCCGTCATTTCTCCGGACAATATCTTGCTTGCAATATCATATTCACGCTTGCAAGGATTATTTTCTGCATCCTTACCAGCAGTAGAAATATAGAACATCAGCGACTGGTAACGCTTACCAAAGCCAGACCGCAAAACATCTACCACGTCACTATTAGGATGTGCATGATATTCGTCTACAATGACAAGGCACGGAGCACCCGAATCCTTGTTTTTGGTATCTTTGGATAAAGGACGCAGCCAGCCTGAACGCGTCTTACTGGTTATATAGGTTTTTTTGATAATGAGATACTTTGAAATAGCAGCTGATTTTTCGCCCATAAGTCGAGCATCTCCCCAGACACGCTTTGCTTGATCGCGGTCAACAGCAGCGCATTCAACCTCAGGCATTTGCTCAAATTTAGCTAATTCCGGACGATACGGAGGGTAAATTGCATCAGCGCACATGCCATAAAGGGCAATGCCAGACATTTCCGTTGATTTTACATTGCCACGGGCGCGCAGATTGAATGAAGTAGAAAAGCGCCGCTTGCCAGTAACCATATGTACCCATCCAAACACGCAGCCTAAGTCAAAATACTGGAACGGCAGCAGCTGGATAAGCTGTCCGGAAAAAGGCCCGCGTACATGATAGCAGTAATTTTCAAACCAATCGAAAATGCGATCCGCACGAGTTTCATCAAAAACGTAAGGGAACTCCTCGGTTCCCTGCCGTTCCAGATCATTCAAATGGCGTAAGCATGCAAGATATTCTTTTTTACAAACGCGCCTAAGGCCATCTACAACCTCCTGAGCATAGCGATGGGTAACATACATCTCTTCATAATTTGTCATGCCATCATCACATCCAAAGTTTCGTCCTCTTCCTTATTGTTAGCTTGCTTAACTACAAGGCGGGCACGAGCGGTAGGAGTTAACCCCAACTTTTCCGCATAAGACAAAGCCAGCTTACCCAAACGATCAATCTTCTTGTTGTCCGGGAAGCTCCGCGCCAATTCCTCTTCCAGCAACGCCTGATAGCGACACCAATCTGCAAGAACACGAGAATCTACATTATCAAAAAGACCTATTTCCAAGCCTTCCTTAGTAACCTCTTTCCAGATTTTCAACGCCGGATCACAGGCACGATTTTTCAAAAAAGCCGGTATTTTTAATTTAACTTCGGCACGTGCCATTTTCTCAGCAGCAGCCTTACGTTTTTCAATTTCCGCCAAGGTGCGATGCTTACCAACGCGATTAGCGTTATTAAACAGCATAACCTTAGTAGATTGAGCCGGTGTCGGCATAACAATCACCTCCATTCTTATTAATTAAATACCTCAAAAAACTATTGATAGGGGACATTTTCGTACAAACGAGGGGCTCTCCGGTATTCAGCAAAGGAGCACTAGAGATTTTTACCCCCTACCCATTTTCTGCCAAAGCCGCCGTCTTCAGCTGCAGTCTTAACATCATGGCAATGCTTACATAACGGCTGATGATTGTCTTCATCCCAAAACAACTGTCTATTACCTTTATGTGGAACAATATGGTCAACTACCGTTGCTATTCCACCGCAGACAGCGCAAAGCGGATTCCGTTCCAAAAACCATTTACGATATTTCTGCCAACGGCGGTCATAGCCACGCTGGTAACTATTAAGACGATTACGATCGTAGCTATATAGTTCCTTTTGATGCTCAGCGCAATATCCATTGGCATTATCAGTCAGGTTATGGCAGCCAAATTTCTTGCATTCCTTTTTCATTCTCCCAGGCAAATTATCACCTCCAAGCCAAGGGCAAAAGAAAAGCACCGTGAAAAAATTTCACGATGCTTGTTTGTTATTAAGTTCTGCTCTTTTACCTACTAGCATTATAGCACATTCAAAAGCAAGAAAGTGTCTACGTTTTGTCCAATCCACGGCAATCACATCCCATAATTTGTGAAAACTTTGTGACAGCCCTCTCCCGAAGATTATAGATGCTTTGGCGCGATGCATAGTTAAGCGCGCTAGCTATGTAGCTGATTGGCACAGCATCCACATAGTACATTACAAGAAACAGTCTCTCCTCTTCCTCCAAGAATGCTAACGCGTTCTCAACCTGCTCCAGCCTGTCAAATCCACTATCGATAAGCTGTTTATTATGTGCAATTGCCTCCAGCGCATCTATAGCTTCAAACCTTTTAGGCTGATAGCTTCCTTCATGTATTTCGTAGCTTGTAGTTAACTTTTGCGCCGGAGCAGCTGCCTGGATAAGTTTAGCCATTTTCTTTTGTCTTATTCTTATGGCAAAAATTATATTCCTATAATCCTGCAAACTTTTCAGCGTCTCATTGTCTCTTTCCGTCCGCATCATGGCACCTCATACACTTGCCATCACAGCACCGAATGCAATAGCTGCATCCTTCTTTATAGGCTTTGTTATACATATCAACATCCAAATCATCTTTGGCCTGCAGCTTCTTTTTGGTAGCCCAGCTGTCCAAAAAACTTTGAGCAACCTCTTTGTTCGCAACCGGGTTCTGCAGCACTCCAAAATTTTTAATCAAGTACAAACCCGCAGGACAACGCACAACGCTAATTTCTAAATTATCATCAAGATACTTTTTCATTTTCTTTTTCCATCCTTTGACTGCACATAGTAATCATAATGCGAATATTGCCAGTATACTTATCAATATTGCCACAATCTTGGTACCCAAATCTTTTACATTGTTTAAGCCCCGGACAGTTACTGCAGCGCTGTTCATCCAGTATCAGCTGTTCTATATTCCGCTTATTTTCTTCAATCCATTCCTGATTGCAGTCTGGCCAATGATACAGCGCATAATCTCTAATAGCTTCATCAGGAAGGCCGCTAGACCGGATAATAGCACCAGCCTCTTTAAATTCTCCACGCTTAGCAGCTTCAAACATTTTTTTCAGCTTTGCCGCACGGTCCACCGCCGGCACCGTTCTTTGTTTTTGTTTAGATTTTTTTGCCGGAGCCGGAGCAGCCGGCGCCGGTTCAGGTTCTGCAGCTCTTTCAATGAACTCATATAGTTTATCCAAATCAGGATATTCGGTACATTCTGCAAGAGCCATGCCAACTATTCTTTCCCATATTTTAATATCTAAATCAGCAAACGATTCCAAAAGCTCTGAACAAAATTTTTTTCTAGCATTTACGTCCTGAGTGTCCTTCACCAGTTCATCGCCAACGCGGCGCAGCGGCAGATTCTTTTGGTCGAACCGGCAAAAAGCCTTGTAAATATCCTGTGCAGTTATTCCCATACGCCCACCCCCTGATAGAAGTCGTTTAATTCCTGATTCTTGCCTTTACTGTCGTTAGGGATACCGTTAGTAAGCCAGTTCTGCAAAATCCCTATCCAATACCTTGATGGATTTTTTATTTGCTTTTCACGGCTTATAGCTTTAAGTTCATAGGCTGATCTTAATATCCATTCACCGCCTAGCATTGCAGCAATAACCTGCAGGTTGTATCGCTCTTCTGGTTTTAATGCCTTGTCAGGGAAACTATCCTGGAAGAGCTTAATGCCACGCCTGAACTCAATATTTAGTTCAACGTCAGCCAGCATGCTGTTGTTCAGTTCAGTCTTGTTATATTTATTTTTTATTAATATATATATCTTGTTATGTGTTTCCAAAGGTGTTCCAGAAGTTGTTTCCATCTGCGTTTCCACAAAGTCGGTATTTGTGCCCGAACCGCAGTCAGTGTCTTGCTTTTCAGGTGTTTCCGCAGGTGTTTCCAAAGGTGTTTCCAAAGGTGTTTCCGGTGTCTGATAGCTATACCAGTTGCAGATACTGATAATAGTGCCATCTTTGTTTTTCCTCATTGTCAAAAATTCTAATCCTGCAAGCTGCTGAAGGACGGTACCCAGCTTTTTGGTAGATACACCACACTTTACGGCAAAAGTACGGTAAGTAATAAAAAGCTCGCCAGGATTGAGCGCGGCGGTCTTAGATGCAGTAATCTGCCACCGTGTTATAGAGTGACTTGCACGCAGAAGAATAGTAATCAGTATTACCTTCCCCTCCGCGTCCATGCAATGCCACACCTTGCTTGTCAGCAGCTTTCTGTGAAGCTTAATCCAGCCGTCCATAGTTACGCCCTCATAACTGTCAAAACGTAGCTATTAGAGCAGTCTGGCGGCCCAATAAGTAAAGGTTTAAGCTTGCCAGACGTAGAAATTGAAATGTTTTCAGAGCCGCAGCCATATATAAGACGGCTGAAGCTAATGCCTGATAAGCTGTAAGTTTCCTGATCATCACCATCAAACGACTCTAAGGCTATTGCTTCAACACCGTTTCCGGCAACGCTGCTCGCCTCAATGTACAAATTATTTTCATCACTGGCCAGCTTAATTTTAAAATCTTTATCATCAGCTACAATATTAGCTCTGGAAACCGCCACAGCTAATTTCCCTTTGTTAATTACAAAGGTTTTAACTGCGTGAAAATCTTTGTAAATTCTACCGCAATCCGGGAACTTACCAATCATTACACGGCTCATATAATCAAATCTAGCAGCTGTAGCATAAATTGCGCCATCTGTCGGAATAAGCTTTACCTCATTTTGGTCGCACATATCAGTAATATGATTTATAGCATTAGGAAGCACTAAACAGCTAATATCAGTCGTGCTTCCCGAGTTGTCGCACGTATATCTGGCCAACTTATACGAATCGGTACTATAACATACAGCTCTTCCATCAGCACTGAAATTAAACTGAATGCAATTCATCCATGGTCTTGCAGATTCTTTGCCAACAGCAACACTGCAGTGTTTTGCCGCATCTGCTAAAAAATCCTTACTAATAGTAATAGAACCATCAGCAGGAATCTTTAGCTCAGGCAGCTCTGCAGCAACCTTATTAACTTTATATCTGCTGGTGCCACAGTTCAATCCCAAATATTCTTTAGCAAAAGCCATTGTAACATCACCGTCAAATGTTTTAGCCAGCGCAATCATACGCTTTGCTTCTACATAAGTAACAACCGGTTCATTAGATTTGTAGCTTTTCCCCTCCATACGATAGCGCAGCTGTTCCACATTATTCATACACTCAAACATCAGCATATAGTTATTATTTTTCAGAGGTGATACCGCGCTAATCTTTATATAACCAGTACCTTGATTATCGTCCTCTTTTTTGCGCCCGGGGCCATTACTGCCAAGTAACGCTATATATTCAATCGTCTGCTTTAATTCTTCAGCAGAAACAACAATCTCAACAGACATACAATCACCGCCTAAAAAATTTATAGGAGCAGGGCTGCCATACTTCTTCAGAAATTAGTTCTGCGCCTGCTTGTATATATCTACGGCAGCCCTCCTATAAGCATTATTATTTTACAAACATATTCTGTTCAATCTTCTGCACTATTTCGCCTGTATCAGTAATAATTTTGTCTTCGGAATCCTCAACGGCAGTTTTAGGATACTTAGTACCTATCACCAGTTCCAGCCTAAGTACAGCATCATCCGCCTCATTAAAAACAATAGCAGCCTTAACGCTAATATTAATAGAGCCAGGTTTACCGCCAGGGATAAGTTCCGTAGTCAGCTTTTGCAGTTCGTTAGAAAACATTCTGCTGAGCGCGCCGCTACTGAGATTGCTCAAAGTAACCTTTTCAACTTCAAGCACTTCCCCAGTACGTTCATTTACATAATCCATCTTATTTAATCCTCCATATTTTCGTCTTAGAAGGTGGTTTATTATTCCACCGCTTTATCATTTCCTCCACTGTAACCTTAGCCTGCAAATGATTTCCACAATGGCAAATAACATACTTATAACCATTTTTACCATAGCTCATATGCACTTTGCGCCCGCAGCTCCTACACCTTACTAGTTCTGCAAAGCCAAACATATTAAGGTGTTCAGGCCAGGTAAAGAAATCATATTCACTATCGGCGCGCTGATGAGCGCAATCCCTGCAAGGGTAGAAGTTTATTTTCTTCTTTGCGTTCCAGCGGCAGTTCAAACATTTATCAGTCATGTTCCATCACACCAGGAATTTCAGACGCATGCACTGTTTCAACAGAATATTTCAAAGCAGTCATTTTTTTCTCACCACCCTGAAAATAATCTGTTGGCCAGGATAAATAAATTCGCCAATCTGGTTATCTACCGTAGCCTGAAATACAATATATCTCCAGTCACGATCGTCATTATATTTTTCTTTCAAGCGATAAGCTATTTGCTCTAAGGTGTCGCCTTCTCTAACAGTAACCGCAACAGGACGATAATCTTCTGGTTCGGTAAAGATAGCATGGCTATTCCAGCCAATAAACAATGCAGTAATAGCAATTAAAACGCTTCTCATTTTTGCACCTCCGTGACATTTTGAAGCTCATGTGCGCCAACCAATAGGCTTCTTTTATCCCTTGATTTCAACAAAATTTTCAACGCTTCTATAACCAACATCGGTCATATTACCAAAACGGCTTCTATTTTCATTAAGCCATTGCACAGCCTTGATTTTATTGTATTCCTTAAAATCCATATTGGAGCGGCTACGCCATCTGCGATAATCATCTGAGCCCTTACGCTTCACGCCAATGCAATACACGCGCTTGCCCTCTTTATTGATGTGCCAACCAACGCGATAGCTCGCGCCAGTTTTTTTGTTGTAGTATTCGCCCGAAGTTAACGCCATTACTCACACCACCTTTCCTTATGCTTCTGCAGCACCTTACTTTTATTTTTCCCCGGCCTAAAGCGCTTAAATCTTTGCCGCGAACCGCACAGGCGGTCATCCGCGCAAACAAATCCATTTTCACCGTTATTGGCAACCATATATTGATAATGCGTCAAAGGCTTGCCGCACCGGCTACAATATATGGTCCTACGCTTTGACGCTCCCATAGCTATTTATCCTTATTTTTTAAAATGTATTTCAGCGCCTGCCGCCTGCGTTCTTCCATACGCTCCATAGCAGCCTTGCGTTCGTCAAGTCATGCAGCATGTTCTGCCCGCGTAACGGCAATATAGTCACTCACGAGTTTATTATGAATTGCAGTAATTTTAGGGTTTGCACTCACGATGCCTTCGCCTCCTGCCGGCCCTCATATTCAGCCATGTTATTCGGGTCCGCAAACCACACCTCTGCCAGCTGCAGCAGCACACTACCTAACGTGTTGATTTTCTCTTGACTTACTTCATTTTTAATTGTTCCATTCATCTACCCTCCACCGCCTTTTTTCCTCACCATCTCCACATCCGTGCTATAATAAAAGCATAGAAAGGAGTAATTTTATGTCTCAATTCCATTATCTGCTTGAGAGACTTCCAAATATCTTTCATTAACAGAAATGTGCTCTTCAGGTACTCCCAGATATTTACTAATTTTTTCCGCTAAGCGATATGCTTCCATCTGCGTTGCGAAACCGCCTATGTTTATGTAGTGCTGCTTCGCAATGCAGTTTTTCTTTTTATCTCGAAGAAGTTCATCAAAAAAATTATTCATAACTCTCACCCTCCCTTCTTCCTCAACTCCTGCACCAGCGCCAGCAGCTCATCCAGATACTCCAGCTTGTCCCAGCCTTCCAGTTCGCAGACCATGAGGTCCATACGGATGTCTGCCAGCAAGCGCAGCTTCATTTTTTCCCGCGCCAGACGGTTAAACGCTTGACGCGTTGCCGGTGTGTCCGGCGTAAACTTTGGTGCTGTCATTCTTCCTTTACCTCAGCATCTGCCTGCTCGTATTCCTCAAGCATCTGCAGGCGCTGTGCCTCTAACGCCTCATAGGTTTTTTTATAGGTCTCGGCTCTTTCTTGCCAAAACTCAACATCTTTATCCATGCCATCCAACTTTGCACATTTCAGCGCATTTCTCTCTGCGGTCGTAGCCTTAGCCAGCAAAGCGGCGACAATGGTCGAGACTTCATCATAAGTAAGCTCAAGTTTCATCTTTCCACCCTCTTTCCTCACTTCTCCTATTCCATGCTATAATAGAAGCATAGAAAGGAGGCGGTTCCTTATGACCTTATCCGATGCTGCTTCGTTAGCATCAATAATCGTTGCAATTTTCGCGTTGTGGCAGGCTCATGTTTCAAGCGTCAGAGCTGAAACTTTAAATAAACAAACCCAAGAAGCTCTCACCGAAATAAAAACCTGCGTCTCAACAATCAAAACACTAGTAAGCAAGCAACAATCTAAGCAAATCGAAATTATTAGTTCTACGAATAATAGGTTAATAGATACGATTCAAGCTTACACAAATTCAGGAGGTAAATCTAATGAGCAAAAATGAATTCTCAAGAAAAGAGTTTTTGGATCCAAAATACGCTTTGTTAAGCACAGTTCAAACCTACTGTGATTTTGCAAATCTCCATGGCACGAGCAATGTCACGGACAAGCCTATTATCATTACTCATTCATACATAATATGCGGAGAAATTGTCGAGCAAGATAAAATTGGCGGCGCCAACACAGAGATGCCTTTAGTTTTATCAAAAAACTTTATAGATAAAGCTAAAGAGCTAATCAATACACTCTTCTCTAAAGAAGAAGCATCTCAATTTAATCCTAAGGTGCTTATAATGAAAGATGTAACCATTAGAAGTATTTCTAGCAACCAAATAACCAAGCTCCCAGTCTTTAACCTTTTCGTAGATCAGATTGTTGGCTACAGCTTCGGTCACATTGATTAACGCAAGAAGCAAAGCCACACGAAAGCAATGCAGCAAAAAATGTTTAACACTATAGCGAAAAAAAGAAAATGATAAACTACTTTCGCTTTGATTTCGATATCGTAAAGCAAGCCGTAAAGCTGTTGCAGCAGTTTTACGGTTTCTTTATTTTCCATCTTCCCCACCTCCCTTCCTCAGCTCCTGCGCCAGCGCCAGCAGCTCTTCCAGATATTCCAGCTTGCCCCAGCCTTCCAACTCGCAGACCACGAGGTCCATGCGGATATCTGCCGTTGGCAACGGACATCATTCGAGCTTTATGACTACCCACTGTCCAGTCACACGGTAGATAACCAACGAGCAAACAATGCCTAAATCTGCTGTGCTGAATTTATGCAACATCAACAGCTTTATAATCTCGGTTGCAATACTGTTGAGGTCGCTGGTCAGCAGACGCGGCCCACCCGGAGTTTTCATTTTTTTCAGCTGTACTTTTTTTAATTCTGCCTGAATTGACGAAAGTACAGCTGTTTCTGTTTCTTTGTCCATCATCCCCACCTCCCTTCTTCCCTACCGCCAGCGCCTCAGTGATATAATTAAGCTACAGACAGGAGGTGATTTGCATTGAAACGTGACTTAAACCTAATGCGACAAATTATGTTAGATTTGGAAGCAACTGATAATTTTTCATCAGATTTATCTTCTTTATATCCTAAGAAATCTGATGAAGAATATTTCAACCTTGCTTGGCATTTACGCTTGTTAGCTGATGCCGAGTATATTGTGCTAGGCGCTCCAACAATGATGGGATATCCGAATTACCCTGTAACTTTCATCACAAATAAAGGTTATGAGTTTATCCGATTAACCAAAGACCCAACAATTTGGGAACGACTTTTACCTTATTTAGTAAAGGCTGGTGGTATTGCTTCTGTTGGCATCATTCAAAAAGCCATCGAAAAATTAGCTTCTTAACCACTTGCCCCAAAAATCATCAGCAAGCTTTCTAGCATATAGAGCCACCTCTGCTTCAGTTGGTTCTATATGCTTTTCTTGTGTATATAGCGCAAGCGTCGCACTAAGTGCAAAGTAGTACCACCATTTATATGTGGTATACAAAAACATGATAGTTAAAAAAATTACGGCTACAGCCATCTTCCTCCATCTCCCTCCTTCTTCCACACCGCCAGCGCCACGCCGGCGGTTATGGTGATTTTTAATCAACATAATTTGCAAAAAAAATTTTGTCGCGCTCTTGGTCATCCAGTCGCAGAATAGTTTTCAGCAGCAAAATCTCGCTGGCTTTAAATTCAGTAACATTGTTGATTTTCCGTGTTAAACTCATGCGAGATATTCCAAGAGCATCTGCTATAGCACCTTTTGATATTCTCGCTTTAGTGACGGCTAATTCAAATGCAATACTATCCGTCATTGTTTTCACCTCCTTTTGTTGATTTTTAATCACGGCTTCATTATAACCTTTCCGTTCTTTTTTGTCAACATTTTTGTTCGTTACGTAACTTTTTTGTTGATTATATGGAACAATTATGTTACTATAACCTTAGATTAAAAACAGGAGAGTGTTGTGTATGACATTATACGATAGAATAAGAACAAGACGAGAGCAATTAAATATGTCTCAAGAAGAGCTCGCAAAAAGATTAGGTTATAAATCACGTTCTACAATAGCAAAGATAGAATCTGGTGAAAACGATATAACTCAATCAAAAATTGTTGCTTTTGCTAAAGCTTTAGGAGTAAAACCTGGTTACCTTATGGGATGGGAAGATGTTCCTGAACCTTCCTCCTCTCTCTCCCTCACCCAGCAGGAAGAAACACACATAAAAAAATACCGCCAGCTGGATGCTGACGGCAAGGAAGAAATTGACGATATTATTGATGTTAAGCTGGCCAAGCTCCAGCGCAAGGCAGAAGAAGACGTGGAGAGTTTAGGATAATAGATTTTGAAAGTGAGGAATGAAGACATGAAAGATGTAAAATTATTTCAGAGTGCGCAGATTCGCTCCATTTGGAACGATGAAGCCGGAGAATGGTTCTTTTCTGTTGTCGATGTTGTCGGTGCATTGACCGACAGTGCAGATAAATCAGCTTATTGGCGCAAACTAAAGCAAAGAATGAAA
>Ga0129314_1001877_pt1 | contig 13065 bp, 13 predicted proteins | sample O1111metagenome_FD_94431 | JGI IMG/M metagenome (GOLD analysis project Ga0129314, IMG submission 94431) | Orangutan individual fecal microbial communities from fecal samples from Wisconsin, USA - O1111 metagenome | ecosystem: Host-associated > Mammals > Digestive system > Large intestine > Fecal...
CCCCGCCGTGGAAAAGGGCCTGCGCGAGAGCTGCCTGCACGGTGTGCTGGCCGGCTATCCCGTGGTGTTCCTGAAGGCCACGCTGGTGGATGGCTCCTACCACCCCGTTGACTCCTCCGAAATTGCCTTCAAGCTGGCTGCCAACCTGGCCTTCAAGGCCGCGCTGCCCGAGGCCAAGCCCGTGCTGATGGAGCCCATCGGCGAGCTGAAGGTCACCGTGCCCGACAACTTCGTGGGCGATGTGATGGGCGATCTGAACAAGCGCCGCGGCCGTGTGATGGGTATGAACCCCACCGGCGATGGCGAGACGGTGCTGGAGGCCGAGGTGCCCATGGCGGAGATGATGAGCTACGCCATCGACCTGCGCTCCATGACCCAGTCCCGCGGTACGTTCACCTTCACCTTCGTCCGCTACGAGGACTGCCCCGCTGCGGCACAGGAGAAGGCCATTGCCGCCGCCAAGGCGCTGGCCGAGGCCGAGTAAGCGCTGCCCCGGAACCACATATTATAAGGATTATAAAAAAAGGACGGTATGGTTTGTGCCATACCGTCCTTTTTTTGGTATATTCTCCGCCTCTGCGGGCAGGATAGAAGCGTTGGAAAATTTTTCTGAAAAATTCCGGAAAATCTCTTTACAAACGGAAAGGGTTATGCTATTATACTAATGCAAACGATAATTGTTAGCAACTGGAAACGGAGGAACACCATGCAGCAGGCCACACGATACAGTCCCAAGCGGGAAGCCATCCTGCAATGCCTCCGCTCCACCACATGCCACCCTTCAGCCGAGTGGGTATATGCCCAACTCAAGCCACAGATCCCGGGGCTTTCTCTTGCCACAGTGTACCGGAATCTGGCCCGCTTCCGCAGCGAGGGTGCGGTGCAGGTGGTTGGCAGCGTCAATGGGGAGGAACGCTATGACGGAAACGTGGCGCCCCATGGGCATTTCATCTGCCGCGCCTGCGGGGCGGTGATCGATTTGCCCACCATCCCGGTGGACGCGCCGGATCTCAAGGCGGTCGGCCGGGAAGAAGGATACAGCGTGACCTTTTACGGCTGCTGTAATGCCTGCCTTGAAGCATCTCGTTGACAATGGCCGTTTCCGTAAGGAAACAGCGTCAAACAATACAAACAAATCATCTATCATCAACAATGGAGGTAATGTATTATGAAGAAGTGGGTCTGTCCTGTTTGCGGTTATGTTCATGAAGGCGATGTTCCCCCTGCCGAGTGCCCCGTCTGCCACGTCAGCGGTGAGAAGTTCATCCTGCAGGCTGAGGAGAAGTCCTGGGCGGCCGAGCATGTGGTAGGCGTCGGCAAGGTCTTTGGCGACGACGTTCCCGAAGAGGTCCGCAATGAGATCATCGCCGGCCTGCGCGCCAACTTCGAGGGCGAGTGCTCCGAGGTGGGTATGTATCTGGCCATGGCCCGTGTGGCCCATCGCGAGGGTTATCCCGAGATCGGCATGTACTGGGAGAAGGCTGGTCTGGAGGAGGCCGAGCACGCCGCCAAGTTCGCCGAGCTGCTGGGCGAGGTCATCACCGACAGCACCAAGAAGAACCTGCAGATGCGGGTTGACGCCGAGAACGGCGCCACCGCCGGCAAGTTCGAGCTGGCCAAGCTGGCAAAGAAGTACAATCTGGACGCCATCCATGACACCGTTCATGAAATGGCCCGCGACGAAGCACGCCACGGCAAGGCATTTGAGGGCCTGCTGAACCGCTACTTCGGCAAGTAAGCAAAACCGCGCCAACACCGGTTTTTTGAAAGAGGAGAGGGAAGTTCCCTCTCCTCTTTTTTCGGTTGTGTCGGCGGTGCCGGTGAGGGGAAAGGTGGCATAAAAGTGGCAGTTTTCCGTTTCGCAACACGCACAAAACATCAGATGTGGCATATTCAGCAAGGTTTCACAGAATTTCATGATGACATGGTTTTAACTGAAATCAAAAAGTTTCAGAGATGCATCAGTACCTTGAGAAAACCACAGATTTCTTTTGCAGGCCAATCAGATACCGGAAAAGTACGCTAGCCATGAACTGTGACCTATACCAGCCGCAGTTCTTCCGCCAAGCGCCTGTAGACCTGCTCAGGCTCCCCACGCGCCGTAATACTCCTCCACCAGCTTCACCAGCAATGTCTTTTGCATAATACGGCCTCCGTTGTTGTGGTAAGAAGGAGTATAACAAACGGGATCGACAGAGAGTGTCGCTGGTAGAAAAATATTAAATCATATTGTTTCGCAAAAATCTTCGAGATACTGCCTGCTCACCCTCCATTCTCTTCTAATTTTCATTGCAGAGATCAACTGTTGCAAAATCATTTTCCGTACCTGCTGTTTGGTGGCCTGTCTCGGCCACCGTCAGCAATTCTGTCTTGCCCATGGATCATCCGTCTTTCCATTGGTACCGGCCTTGCCCTCCTTATATAAAAAATTATGTGATTGGCGCAGGTCATAGCGACTCAACCCCCAATCCCCGATCTCATTGCGTTGAGGGTTGATGTCGTATCTTCTGTAGCTCTGCTTCAAGGTTTCCTTATCCATTCTTAGAAGATTGCCGACACCTTTCAGGGTATAGAACTCATCAAGCTCATTATAATTGATATAAGGAAACATTGTGGTTTACCTCCTTTTGGCGTGAAATAAGATTTTTCGCTTATCGGCATATTTCGCCGTGCGCAGTTCACGCCTGATTATAATAATGTTTGATATTTCACTTTATATTTTCTCGGTATATCGTTTTTCGCGTGCTAAAATCTCGGCATAACAAAGCCGGGGTACACTGTTTAGAAGTACCTCGGCTTCATCTATACCTGTATTTACCTTCCTTCGCCACCAGCGCATATGCCGATTGGATCTTCATTTGCATCTCCTTGTAATCCGCCTCGTTAATCACGCCTTGCGCCAACAGCACTCTATTGAAATATTGCAGCATCCCCTCGTGATATGCACATTCTTTTGTCGATTTCCCTATCGGCATTGCGCCTTCCTCCTTCCTTATGTAGTATCATGTCCGGCAGTATTTCAAAAAATACACGGTGTCAAGCGGCCATCCTGCTGAATCCTCATACGCTACAGCTTCTTTTGTTTTTTTATCGTCCCGCGTGTGATTTGAATACCTTTCCAGAATGGTGTGTTACAACCGCAGGCAAAAAGAAGAGCCGAGAATGCCCAAGGGCATCGTATTCAGCAGGATTTCGCGCTTGCTTTCTTTCTTTTTATTTGCTACAATATAGAACATGATATTGCGAACTCATTGTGGGGTGTAGCTATGGACATTCACGATATTCGGCAGCAGCTGCGGACAAAGGGTCTATATGACCTTCCACTGCGGGTGACGTACTATGCCCGTGTGTCCTCCGAGTCCGATGAACAGCTAAACTCTCTTGGTAATCAGATCCAATACTACGAGGACTTCATCCGTCGTAACGCCGCGTGGACGTTTGTCCCCGGCTACATCGACGAGGGTCTGTCCGGCATCTCCACCCGCCGCCGTGAAAATTTCAACCGCATGCTGGAGGACGCAGCGGCAGGGACTTTTGATCTGATCATCACCAAGGAGATCTCCCGTTTCGCCCGTAATACGCTGGACTCCATTCAGTTTACGCGGCAGCTTCTTGGCTGCGGTGTAGGCGTATTCTTCCAGAACGACAACATCAACACCTTTGACGAGGACTCTGAGCTGCGGCTGTCGATCATGTCCTCTATCGCTCAGGACGAACTGCGCAAGCTCTCGAGCCGCGTGAAATTCGGCCATCAGCAAGCCATCAAGAACAATGTGGTGCTGGGCAACAGCCGTATCTTTGGCTACCGCAAGGAGAACCGCCGCCTTGTCATCGACGAGGAGCAGGCTCCCATGGTGCGGGAGCTGTTTGAGTTGTACGCCACCGATCAATACTCTATGAAGCAGATTGAAGCGCTCTTCTGGGAAAAGGGCTATCGCAATCTCAACGGCAAGAAGATCGCCCACACCACCATGTCCAACATGATCTCCAACCCCAAATATAAGGGCTACTATGTGGGCAATAAGGTGAAGGTGGTGGACATGTTCACCAAGAAGCAGAAGTTCCTGCCGCCGGAGGAATGGGTCATGTTTAAAGACGAAACAGGCCAGATCGTGCCCGCCATTGTGTCCGAGGAGCTATGGGAGCAGACCAATGCCATTCTCCGCCGCCGCAGCGATGATGTAAAAAACCGGCAGGGTGTCTGCAACCATGCCAACCTGCTGACCGGAAAGCTGTACTGTACCTGCTGCGGCACCACCTACTACCGCCGGGAATCCCGGGACAAGCAGGGGCACAAAAACAGCAAATGGGTCTGCTCCGGCAAGATCAAAAACGGTGCAGACTCCTGCGGCTCCTTTCCCATCTACGAAGACGAGATCAAGCCCCTGCTGCTGGATGTGTTCCGTGATACGGAATCCAGCGCCGAGGCCCTGATCGAAGAGTATGTGGAGATGTACCGCTCTTTGGATCACGGCGACAAGCTGGGCTCTCAAATCACTGCGGTGCATAAGAAGCTGGCCACGGTGGAACAAAAGCGCATGAAGCTGCTGACCTACAACGCTCAGGGCAAGCTGGACGACGCGGACTTTCTTGCCATGAACAAGCAGTGCTCCGTGGAAGCCAAGGCGCTGCAAACCCAGCTGGACGAGCTGACCGCCCGGCAGGAGTCCGCCGGAAACAGGAAGCAGCAGCTGGACAACATCCGCACCGTCCTGCGCAACGCCCAGAAGGACGCCGCCAAGGGCGTCATCACCAAGGCGTTTGTGGACCGCTATATCGACAAGATATTCGTCACACCGGAGGAGGGCGGTTCCCTCCGTCTGGACATCAAGATCTTTACCGGTGAGCACTGTGAAAAGCATCTGCAAAGCCTGCGGCGTCAGGCAGCGGTGCAAACCACTGCACCGCAAGGGGTCGCGGCGTTTTCGCCGGCCGGTGATTGCGAAGTTTCTACGGGTCACACGTTCAAGAAGATGATCGAGTCCTACGAGAAGAGCCTGTAAGGTCTCAAACAACTGACATTCATCTGCATGGAGCGGGGGCGGCATTTGCCGTCCCCGCTCCATATGAATTCAGAAAAGCCTGTCTGTTTCCTTTTCACGGTTGCCATTTTGCGCAGAATATGGTACACTGTGCCCACAAATACAAAGAGAAACAGGAGCGACTGGAATGGATCCGATTTTTGAAATTGAACTGGAGGACTGCCCCATCTGCCGCGGCGTAGGAGCCATGCAGGATGAGCAGGGGTGGTGCGTCTCGGTAACATGTATGGACTGCGGCGCAGAAACCGCTCATGCTGCTTACCGCACACCGGAGGAGCGGTTGGAAGCTGCCCAACGTGTGGCGCAGCTGTGGAATATGGGCAAGGTGGTTCACACAGGTGTGGGCGACTGAGACATGTGTACAGTAAAGCGAGGGGAAAGCAATGCTTTCCCCTCGCTTTACTGTACACATTACGCCATCTTACGCTCTGCTGGCACGGAAGTTTAAAGCCCGTGCAGCTGCCCCCGAATCAAACGGGTAAGCGCGTCGGCAAACCAGCCCACCGTTGGTATCCGTTCCAATGCATGGCCGTAAATCTTCCGGGCACTGTCCAGCTCCTGATCGCTTCCGGTAAAAATACACACCGGCTGTATACCCTGCCGCCGCAGTGCCGCCGCTTCATCGGCAGTATCCTGTACACCGCGCTTGCCGCAGTAGCTATATCCGCCAAGCGGCAATGCGCCGACGGGAATCCGCTGATCATCGTTGGGACTGGCGTCTGACAATATGATCAGCAGCCGGTTTTCACATGTACTGTGACGCATCAGCCATCCCATGGTACGCAGCGCCAGTCCATCCCGATTCCAGCCCGCCGCCACATAATCAAACACCCGGTCGTTTTCCTCCGGGTGGTCATAATCCCGCAGCAGCTGCATCACCGTGCATCCGCTGACAGAGCAAAAGGCCGTAACACGAACCGGAATATGGCAGCGGCTCAGGCTCTCCACAATGAGGTAGGCCTGTGCAGCCAATTTTTCCTGCTGCCGGTTTTGGGAGGCGGACCCATCCAGTAAAATATCCACGGACAGCTCACCGGGCCGGTTCGGCTGATTGTGTGAAAAGATACGTTCCTCCCCCAGCGCGGAGGCGCGCCATGCCAGTGACCCCTGCAGCCGCCCTGACAGCGCCGTTGTTGTATCCTCTTCCAGCTGCAGAAGCAGCGTATTTTGCAATTTTTGCGTCAGCTGCGCAATCGTCATGCGGTTTTGTGCCAGATGTGCCTGATAATAAGCCCGATTCTTTTGGCGCTGACGGCGAAAATTCTCCGCATCCCAAGCCGCCTCCGGACTGGGCTGGCGCTTGGGCGGCACGCCGCGTGTCACATGCAGCCGGCAATTCCGATGCACACCGGTACACAGTTCATGCTGTGCCTCGGCCAGCTGGTCGGGTGACAGTGCCGACACGCCGAAGCAGTCCTCTACATAGCGCCGCAAAACAGGCTCCGGCGTTCGCCCCTGCAAAAAGGACAGCAGTCCCCCGCCCTTGCCCGCGCCCGCACTATTGGGTGCTGCGCCGCGCGCCAGTGCCCGCAGCGCATTTGGCCGCACAAGATGGATACCGCCGTTTTTCGTAATAGAGCGGCCGACCCATGCCGCCCACTGCCGGTCAGTCATACTGCGGCGGGCACGGTGGAAATAGCGGAAAAGGGCCTCTTCAGTTTTCCGTACCAGCTCCTGCTCGTCCCAATCCGGTGAAAAGGTCAGGGCATCCAGCACACCAGAATACCACGAATCCTGCTGTACCATCTGACCGAGTACCCGCTGTGCCCACGCGCGGCGCAGGCTCTCCAGGCTCTCACGCTCCGCGCCCGGGCGGCACTGTTCAAGCGTCAGCTCGGCATACTGCTGCCGCAGCACCGCCAAAGCAGGCCGTTTGGGCAGTTCCTTGGCGTATAGAGCGCTCTCCAGCCCCATCCAGAAAAGATCGGTATAAAGTTCGCCGCGAGGCTGCTGCTGAAAGGCGTGCAGCATTGGCTGGAAGCGGGACACATTATAATAACGCCACGCAAGGCCCAACACCGTATTGAAATACAATGCGGCGTTTCCCTGTGTATCCAGCGCCTCCAGTTCGGGGCTAATTGTATAGCGGCCCGCGCCGTTCCAAATCTGGTTAAGGGCGCGGCGGCTCTCCCATTCCTGACGATCCATGATCAGGCACCAAAAAGCTGCGCGCCGCTGATATCCTGCGGAATGCGGGCTTGCACGGTGTCCGCCACCAAATGGCGTTCAAAGGGTTCAAACGCCTTGTTCACAATGCCGAGGTGCAGCGCCTGAGAGGCGGAAAGTCCCTTTTCCATCAGCTGTACCGCTGTCAGCAAGCCCCGCAGATCCACCGCCTTGCTGGATATCTCACCGCTGTCGCACTTGGTGCGCAAATCCTGAAACAGCAGTGCAAACTGCTCCGCCCACTGCGGCTTCAGCGCAGGGAAGCCGCGGCTCAGCAGCTTGCGCAGATTCTCGTCGGAAATAACCGGCATATCCAGCACGGCAAAGCGGGAAACCAACGCCTCATTCAGCTCCCGTGTCCCGGCGTATCCATAGTTCATGGTGCCGATAAAGCGGGTCGCTTCGTCCAATTCGATGCGTTCATAGCCCGGGACATCGATCACCCGCCGGTGGTCCAACGCGGCATGCAGCACCGCCAGCGCCTCATTTCTGGCCATATTCACCTCATCCAGCACACCGAAACCGCCTGCGTGGGCACAGCGGCAAATGGGGCCTTCGCGGAATACGACCTCTCCCTTTTGCAGCGTATCCGCACCGATCAGAGCGGCGGCATCCACATTGACATACATGGACACATCCCACATGGGACGGCCAAACACGGCCGCCAGATTCTCCGCCAGTACGTTTTTGCCGGTGGCCTTTGGCCCGGCCAGCAGCAGATGCTGGCCGCACAGCAGCGCTGCTGCGGCGCTCTCCCAGACTTCACGGCCATAATAGAAATAATGGGGCTTTGGAATGCGGGCTGCCGCCTCCTGCGGCGCCGGGTGCGCTGCGGCAAAGCGGCGTATCTCCTCCATCAAAGCGTGATCCATTCCCTCATCTTGCAGTTCTTTCCAGATATCCATGGAGTTTCTCCTTTCCGGAAATATTTTCGCCGTATTATACACCCTGCAGGGACTAAGAAGCTGTTAAGGATTGGCCGATTTCCGCACAGGAATGCAAAAGAATCGCCTCCGTCTCTCCCACGATGTATCGCCGCCCTGTTCCACGGCAGGATGGGCGGATAGGCGCTGTCAGGCACAAGCATTATAATCGATGGCCGCCGTTCTTCCCATGTCTATTCCCCCTTGCGGCTGTACAGACAGGCAAAAGTGTGATATACTGACGGCATTACCTGTGAGGAGGCGGCGCCATGCACCTGTTTGATCACCTGCACACCGTAAATACGCATCGCCGTTTGGTGTGGCACTATTGCCGGAAGCTGGGGCTTGTGCGGCAGGGATTGATCCATGATCTGAGCAAATACAGCCCCACTGAGTTCTGGCGCGGCGTGAAATACTATCAGGGCTACCGCAGCCCCAATGACGCCGAACGTATTGCCAACGGCGTTAGCCTGTCGTGGCTCCACCATAAAGGCCGCAACCGCCACCACTTCGAGTACTGGATCGACTATTGCCTGCGTGAGGACGGCAGCGTTTATATCGGTGGATGCAAAATGCCGAAAAAGTATGTGGCAGAAATGTTCTGTGACCGGATTGCCGCCTGCCGCGTATACCAGAAGGAGCAGTTTTCCAACGCATCCCCATGGGAATACTATCAGCACAGCAAGGATCTCCGCCATACCGATGCCAGCCGCTTCATGCATCCGGATACCGCGGCGCTGCTTGACCGCTGGCTTTTGCTGCTGAAAGACCTTGGCGAAGATGCCGCGTTGGCCCGCATCCGTCAGGAGCTCAAGAATCCCACCTATTAAATGCGGAGCAGCAATGATCCGCGGCAGTCATAAGGTATTTTTATCGTTGACAATTGGCCGCACATCGTGTACAATTGGTCAAAATTCCGTATTTAGGAGGTTCGTGATGAATCTTGCATTACTGGGCTTCGGCGTTGTGGGAAGCGGCGTATACGAGTGGTGCCGCAAGCGTGAGGATCTTCGCGTCTGCCGTGTATTGATCCGCTCGGAGAAGCCGGAGATCGCCACCATCGCCACCCGCGATTTTGAAGATATTCTGCGTGACCCCTGCATTGATATAGTGGTGGAGGTTATGGGCGGTCTTCACCCGGCCTATGAATATGTGACCGCCGCGCTGAAGGCTGGCAAGCATGTGGTCACGGCCAACAAGGCGCTGGTCGCCGCCTATTACCGGGAACTGACGGCACTGGCCAGCGACTGCGGCAGGGCTTTGCTGTGCACCGCGGCAGTCGGCGGCGGCATTCCGTGGCTGGTCAATCTGGCCCGCTGCAAAAAGCTGGACAGCATCTGCCGTCTGGGCGGTATTATGAACGGCACCTCTAACTTTATTATGGACGCCATGCATAAATCCCCCATATCCTTCCCTGCCATCCTCAAGCAGGCACAGGCGTTGGGCTATGCCGAGGCAGACCCCAGCGCCGATATTGACGGCAACGATATCCGCCGCAAGCTGGCAATCTCGGCCAACATTGCCTTTGATGCCCTGCTGACGGAGGAGGAGATTCCCATGTTTGGCATCCGCACGGTCACCGACGGCGACATCAGCGCCTTCCAGCGCCGCGGCTTTGTCTGCAAGCTGTTGGCGGAGGCCGCACAAGCCGAGCACGGTGTGTGCGCCTATATTGAGCCGACGCTGGTATCTGACAGCTCGTTGGAGGCGGCTGTCCCCGCCAATTTCAATCTGATTACCTATGAGGGGGAACAGATCGGTTGTCAGAGCTTTTATGGGCAGGGCGCCGGCCAAATGCCCACTGCCGCAAATGTCGTGCAGGATTGCTTGTCAATTGCGCAGGGTCACACCGCGTTCTACACCGCAAAGGCAGTACCCACGGCGCTGGACGGCAGCGGCGAAGCGCATCCCTACTATGTGCGCACCAAAGCGCCTGACGCATGGCTGAAATCCCACACCGCCGACGCATGGGATGACGGCGTTGTGACCGGAGCCATCAACACCTATGACATGCTGGCATGGGCCAAGCGGCAGCGGGAGATCGATCCCGCCTGCTTTATCGCCGGCATCCGATAATCCGCCCCAGCCTACCGCGTAGGGCGGAAACAGTGTTTACTAAAAAGAGATCCGTACCGTAATCCGGTACGGATCTCTTTTCAGTTCTCCATATTCTTTCCCAAAAATAGTGCTACCGTCTGCGCCAGCTTATATTCTGTCTCTCCGGCCGCACGGCTATCCGTTGAAAGAAACAGAACCAGACCCAGCACATCGCCCTCGCATAGAATAGGTGCCGCCACAACCGCCGCAATCCCGCTGACACTTCCGCAGGCTGCTAACGGCTCCTTGGCACTGTCCCACAGCCAGATCTGCCTCCGCTCCATGATGTGCTCCAGCTCTTCTGAAATGGTTTTGCCCAGCAGTTCCCGCTTGCCGGGCCCTGCCACGGCGATGACGGTATCCCGGTCGGTAACTGCGGCGGTAAAATCGGTGCTGCGGCTCAGCGTGTCGCAGAACTGAACGGCAAAATCCTCCAGCCCGCCGATCAGAGAGTATTTTTTAAAGATCACCTCGCCGTCCCTTGTGGTGTAGATCTCCAACGGGTCGCCCTCGCGGATACGCATGGTACGGCGAATCTCCTTGGGAATTACAACGCGACCAAGGTCGTCAATTCGCCGGACAATACCGGTTGCTTTCATATATAAATTTCCTCCAGTCAAAGCAGATTTTTCATTGGTAGTATCTGCTGACCTGCCCGTTCTATACCCCGCCACTTTTTGCCAGTCCGCCTCCCGGCGGTGCAAAGCGCTTGACAAACTTTACTATAGGAAATATAATTTTGGCACAGGCAAGTATTGTAATTTTACAGTCCTATTTCCATATTTTAGGAGGGATTTATGCGTCATAGCGCCAAGTTTCGCAACTTTTTGTGTGTAGCGCTGCTTTTCCTGCTGTTCATTCCCGGCTGCGCCATCAAAAAGCCGCTGCTATCTCGTCCGATCCAGCCCCTCGACTGTATTGAGGCCGCATATGCACCTATCATTCTGCCCCATGAAGACGGAAAAATGCTGGCCTGCTGGACGGATTATGAGGAAAACAAAACGTACCTGCGCGTGATCGACATTGGCGCCGACAAGGTAATCGCTTTCCGTGACCTGCCGGGCAGTTGGTCTGTACAAGGTGGTCCCTTCACAGACGGCTCCTATGCTTTGTTCAATTGGAACGATCACACTTGGAAATTCATTGATTCCGCGCTTTCGGACGAAAAAGAACCTTTACAGCTGCCATCGGGAGGCGTATTCTCTCACGATCGCAGCAGCTACTACTTTTTGCAGGACAATATACTATGCTGCAAAAATATGGCTAGTGGCGAGGCAGCACGCGTACCTCTGGCCTTTGATATGCGCTTTTCTTCCCTTGTATCCATCTCTCCTGCTTCTGATACATTGGTGCTGCACTGCCTTTTATCTCCTTACGATTATCAAAGCGGCACCGCCGTTCTGAACCCTGCCACAGGCGCCTATTCTCTGCTGCAGGAAAACTTTTACCTGCCTTCTTTCGGCCATAACAATACGCTGAATTTTCTGCAGTTTGATGATACCACCATGGAATCTGAGCTGCTGTATACCGACCACGGCGGCAAATGCCGTCTGGTAGGTGCCAACATACTCGGCGGAACTGAGAATATACTGCTTCCCGTAGACGGCTCTCCCTATCTGCTGGCCGTTGGAGAAAGCTCTGTGCTTTTCAGGCTGGGCGAAACGCTTGCATCTTTTCCGCTGCCGGATGAAGTAACGGGCGGCACGCCATGTAATCTATACTGGCTGCCGGCTGATCGGATCTTGATTGGCTGCACCTATGACGAAAGTGCATTCCATCTTTTTGCCGCCGATCCCGCGCAGCTTCCTTTCACCGCCGGCGTGGAGGCACCGGAAACCGGCTCTCCTTTCGCCGTAAATACCGACCTGCCGCGGCGGTATTGGACTGAGCTATATGGGCAGCCTCTGCCAAAGCCTCTGCGCAATGCGCGGCAATATGCCAATCATCTGGAGGAACAGTACGGCATAACGATCCTCCTCTCTGCACAGGCGGCGTCCGCCTGTACCCTTGTAAGCGATGCTGTTATCACAACCACGGATAAAGCCCAGCTGGACGATGAGCCGCAGGCAATCATGCGCATGCTGGAGGCGTTGGAGCAGACCTTGGCGCTGTATCCGGACGGCTTCTTCCGTCAGCTGCGCAACAGTATGGGGGAAGGCGGTATACGGATCATGCCGGTCGCTCATATTGAAAATGACGTCAATGCGATTGGCTTAACATACGAAACAGACGGCGGCTGGCAAAATATTGCCATCGACGTGCAGTTGACTGCCTTTGATGGGGTAATTTGCCACGAGCTGTGGCATGCCACGGAAAATGTGATTCGGTCTCGAGCGCCGGAGTGCCTTGATTCGAAGCAATGGGCAAAGTATAACCCGCCCGGATATCTCTATCAGAATCAGCGGGTGTACCCTGATCCCGATTCAAACCGGTGGACATTCTTCGGCTCCGACAGCGAGGATATCTATTTTGTGGATGACTATGCCCGCACCGACAGCCGCGAGGATCGTGCGCGGATCATGGAGTATATCATGACCAGTGAGGATTTCGCCGGGCCGCTGATGCAATCTCCCGCCATTGTCCACAAGCTGCAATACATGTGTCAGGCCATCCGTACCGTTTTTGACACCTCCGCTTGGGATACGCCGTATTGGGAGCGGCTGCTGAACGAATAAGAATGAATAAAAGGAGAGGTCTTGTGACCTCTCCTTTTGATTGTATCTCGAAAACCACTCGCTGGGCGAGTGGTTCAAAAGAGGCTGCTGCCGATGAGGAAAAATAAAACTCCCTCTGTTATAGTAGAGATGCGGTCTGGCAACTGCAAACTACAAAACAAA
>Ga0129314_1001878_pt1 | contig 13063 bp, 11 predicted proteins | sample O1111metagenome_FD_94431 | JGI IMG/M metagenome (GOLD analysis project Ga0129314, IMG submission 94431) | Orangutan individual fecal microbial communities from fecal samples from Wisconsin, USA - O1111 metagenome | ecosystem: Host-associated > Mammals > Digestive system > Large intestine > Fecal...
CCCTTCTTCTTTACTCAATGGACGGCTGATGTTTTTACTCGTTGTTGCCATAAATCGTTTTTACGGCAAAGATCGGGAAAGAAGGTCGATTGAAAAATACGCCCATAACAAGCGGGATACGTTTCACCGTCGATCGTTTCGGTGATGTTCGTGCTGTAGCCCTTGACCTTCTGATCCCCCTTCTGACGGTAGTGGGCCTCGGGGTCGTTGTGGTTCTGCAGGCTGGAAGCGGTAATTTCGCCCTTCTCCCGGGCGGCGGCCTTGCCCTTGTCCACGGTATACTGCTCGTGGAACACGCGCCACAGCAGGCTGCCATCGCCGGCCTTGATCCGGACCAGGACTTCATAGATCACCTGACCCAGGAGCGTGATACGCTCGGCGATCACCTCTCCGCTTGAACGGTACACGGTCTTTTGGGCGTCTTCACCCAGGAAGATTTCTACCCGTTTGCGCAAACTGGGGTTCAGCCGTGAAAGCATCCCCGCCGATTGTATCTCCCGGCAGAATGTATTGTGTATCAACTCGTAGCGGGAGTAGTGGGCGATATTGCTGCCGATCAGCTTGCTGTCCATGCGGATGGTCTTGCCAGATATGTTGAACTCCCCGGCCTGTTCACCTGTCACCTGCTGGAAGCAAAGCTCCATCAGGTTCACACCGTGAAGTTCCTCGTGTTGGCAGATACGCCGGCGGAAAAGGTACCAGGTGTCAAGTGAGACGACCTTGTCCCCGAGCTGCACCAACCCCAGGGCCTTGCGCGTGAGAAGGTCGAACTCGCATTTCTCGAATAGGTCCTCGTCGCTGCAACCGAATCCCTCCTTGAGGATGGAAAGGGCCACCAGTTGACGCACAGACGCGTTGGGGGTGCCGGTGCGGCCACTGCCCGAGGTGAACAGGGGCGAGAAGACCTCTTCGTCTATCTTCGAGGTGACCAGCTTGTAGAACTGGTTATGCCAACCGTTCGGGTCGTCATACTTTTTAGCTCCACGTTTAGACAGGTGGTTCGCCACGTTCTCAAACATGTCCAACTGGGGTGTATTATCGGTCTTTCTGAACATAATCGGTTGCGCTTATTTTCCCTACAAGATACGATTTTTTTTCCTGATAGCAATGGGTTTTTGAACCCCGCTCGTGATATTTTTAGTAAATAATCTGTCCGCGACTTTTTAAAGTGGACTCAAAATTGGAATAGTTTTAAATATAGGTGATAATAGTTGTTGGTTGGATGTGGACGAAGAAAAGAGAGTACTAAAAGGTGGAAATTATCCCTATCAGACGAATTTTAATCAGGATTTTGATTATTTGTTATCTGTGCGCGAAAATGAAGAAGAAATAAAAATTGAGATTCCATCTTCAGTAAATTTTTTATTTGAATTGTCAATACTTTTATTGGATTGCTTACCAAATTCAGAGAAAGAAAAAGCTTACGAACTATTAAAAGAGTTTTTTCATCCTATTCTCAAAATTGATTATAAAGATAATTTAGGTAAACGCTTTTGCTCTGAGTATAGTTTGAATATAGGAACAATAAAGATTCAAATGGAAGGAGATATAGGTGGAATGATCTATACCTTAGCAGTTGAGCGCTCAAAATAAATATTATGCCACACATTGGATTGCATCGTATATTAATAAGGTTGACGATTGAACTATTGTTTATTCCTACTGCCAATAACACATAATTTCCTACATGGTGCAATTATATTTGTGTAATACACGAGAATAAGGAGAAGAATAAAATGAGAAAAGAATTTGAGAATTGGATGATACTTAGGGAAGGAAAATCTCATAATACTGCATACCAGTATGCGGTATCTATCGATAAGGTATCAAAGCACTATGCTGAAAAAACTGGGAAAATTATTGACCTTTACAGAGAAAGAAATATTACATTGCTTAAAGAAATATCCAATATGTATGGCAAGCAAGGAATATTTTCTGAATTTGGGAATTATGGGAATGGTACAATCCGTAATGCGATAGCAACTTATGTTCGTTTCTTCGAAAACAGATTTTCAAATAATGAAACAGCAGTAATAGAGAGTAATTACAGACTTGAGAATGACATTGAGGTCTCAGAAGAACCTATTGAAACGAAAATGATTAATTTTACATATGAAAGAGATCTGCAAAACTCTTTAATATGGCAGGCAGAAACACTTTTCCCGGGATACAAAATATTCGGGGATAATCTGAATGGTATAGAATATGCCATAGATGGAAAAAGGATTGATTTACTTCTCGAAAATAAATCAGAAAATACATTGTTGGCTATTGAGTTAAAAGCGGGAACAGGTGATTTCCGAGTATTCGGTCAGATATCTATGTATATCGGATTACTATCCAAAAAATTTCCGGATAAAATAATCAAAGGTCTTATTATTTGTGGTGAAGTTGATGAGTCTTTAATAAATGCATGTTTAATCACTGATAAGGTAGATCTCAAGACTTACAAGATGCATTTATCATTGGAAGATGTAATGTAGAAAGAGGCTTAATTCTAGGAAAGGGAGTTAATGCTCGGAGATAAAACATAGCCAACCGACTATACGCAAACAATATAAACATTTTAATCAATGAAGACAATAAATGATATTGAGATTAGAGAAGAGCATTTTAGAAATGAAAAATATAATTTTCAGCCTAAACTAACCCTTAAACTTGATGCTATTTCTTCCGATTTCAATCAAGAGGTCATCAACCAGATCGTTTTGTGGAAAGTCAACCGATATGTTGAAATAGACGATGGGACTCTTGCTCTCTTAAATAAAATCAAGAAAGATGCCGTATTGTTCGATGAAGACTTAACAAGAGAAGTATTAAGGAAGCTTCTATCAACAAAAGGAATTCAATTGCCAATGGCCTCTACTATTCTGAAATTTAAAAATCCCAATGTTTACCAAATAATTGATCAACGAGTTTACAGGTTCATTTACGGAAAAAATTTGCCTAATTATTTTAGTTCAATTGATTCTCAAATTGACCTTTATCTTGGATATTTGCAGAAACTTCATGATGCATGTATCGAAAAAGACATTGAGTTCAAGTTCTCCGACAGAATAATTTATGAACTTGATAAAGAGTATAACAAAGAGGTAAAAATAAGACACTAATAACTTATTATAGTGACGAGTCTACTATAATATTTACCGGAGCAGGTACTACATCATTTATCGGTAATATCCTGACATTCATGTTACCGAAATATAATATATATAACTTTAGTGATTACAATTATATTCATTTCGAAATATTTTTTAAAAAAAAAGAAATGTTTTAAAAGAAAATTATTTATATTTGCAAAATAAAACAAGGAATAATGAAATATATAGACATAGATAAAAATGTTTTGAAACATATCGAAGGCATTCATACAGCACGGGAAATAAGCAACCAGCCCTCCGCATGGAACCACACGTATGAAAAAGTAGCTTCGGAAGCAGAGAAGCTACAGGCGTTTTTCGATGAGATTTATAAAATAGGTAATGTAGACATAATTCTGACCGGAGCCGGTTCGTCGCAGTTTATAGGAGAAATCCTCGCAGGGCCTTATCAACAAAAATTTAAGACGACATGCAGGGCGGTGGGCACTACCTCCATTTTGACACATCCGCACCATTACTTTCTCGGCGAGCGCCCAACATTGCTCATTTCGTTCGCCCGTTCGGGGGATAGCCCAGAAAGCCTGGCCACGGTGAACTTAGCCGTGAAATATTGTAAAGATCTTTTTTTGTTAAACGTGACCTGCAACAAGAATGGCCGCCTTGCGCAGTTTCAGGGAGAACATACCTATTCCTTTCTTTTGCCGGACGAAACCAATGATTTATCGTTGGCGATGACCAGCTCTTTTTCGTCCATGTTACTGGCAGGGCTGCTGTTCCTGCACCTGCATGAATTGGGGAAAATCAAACCCGTAGTAGAAAAACTGGCATCATGGACAGACGAGTTGCTGAAGACCGGACAAAAGGAGCTGAAAGAGATTGCAGGACACAAATTTGACAGGATGGTTTTTCTGGGCTCCGGCCCGTTTGAGGGAATTGCCCGCGAATCGCACCTAAAAGTTCAGGAACTATCGGATGGGAAGGTTATGTGTGCTTACGATTCCTTTCTCGGGTTCAGGCATGGTCCCAAAGTGGTCATTACCCCTGGCACTCTGGTTGTCTATTTTCTCTCCAATGTCACTTACGTTCAGCAATATGAACTTGACCTGATCCGTTCGCTACATGCGATAACGACGGGTGGGAAAACCCTGGTGGTTGGCAATCCCAAAGATGAAAGTTTGCCCTTTCATTTCATCATAAAATGTAACAGCGACCTGGATTGTGTCCCTGAAGAGTTTTTGGCAATAGCCTATGTAGTACCGGCCCAAATCATCGGGTTTTACAAGTCGGTAGCCTTGGGCCTCTCGCCCGATGTCCCGTCCAAGCGCGGATTCATATCGAGGGTCGTGGAAGGGGTGAATATTTATGAGGGGTAATAGGGAACTATTGTAATGTAAAACTCGGCGCCGCAAAATTACTCTATTGACAAAAAACATTATAAATGGATTAACATTTTGAATATGAAGATAGAAAGAGATATTTTTCTTGACACGATAAATGAAAACAGTCTCGGGATCCCAAAAGGAATATATTCGCTGCGCGCGGCCAATCCCGATGTACTCAGCACTAGTTTCCAACAGGCAACATCGGATGGATCCATACTTTTGGCAGAATCCACCTCCAACCGGATAAACCAGTTTGGCGATGGCCGGATAAAAGATTAAGAATGCACATAGCAGTATATATAGTATCAACTTAAGAACGTTAAATTATGAAAAGAAACAGATGTATTAAGTTTTTTTTGATCTGTCTTGTTATACTACTGCCCGTTCAGATGGTAGCGCAAACAAGAAATATTAGCGGGAAGGTTACTTCCGAGAGTGGGGAACTTTTACCCGGAGTAAATATTGTCATAAAAGGGGAAAACAGAGGCACCGTTACGGATGTAGATGGAAAATACAGCTTGACAGTGCCCTCCTCCGCTTCTGCTTTAACTTTCTCTTTTATCGGTTTTATTACCCAGGAAGTTGAGATTACCTCGAACAACCAAATTGACGTTGTTTTACAAACCGATGTTAAGAGCCTGGGCGAAGTGGTTGTTACGGCGCTCGGCATTGAGCGGGAAAAAAAGGCGCTCGGTTATTCAGCCCAGGAGCTACAGGGTAGCTCAATGGTGGAAGCGCGGGAAGTGAACGTTGCCAACTCATTAAAAGGTATGGTTGCTGGTGTCAACGTTAGTTCCTCTTCCGGTGGACCTGGCGGATCGAGTTACGTTGAGATTCGTGGAAGCAGTTCCCTTACAGGAGAAAACCAACCGCTATATGTGGTTGATGGTATACCAATAGACAATTCAAACTTGGATGCCGCATCGAGTAGTAGTGGCCGGGATTATGGAGATGGAATTGGTAACATTAACCCAGATGACATTGAAACAATTTCGGTACTGAAAGGGCCAAGCGCGGCTTCCCTATATGGAGCAAGGGGTGCCAATGGTGTTATTCTCATTACCACTAAAAAGGCCTCTACAAAAAAGGGAATCGGTGTTGATTATAATATGAACATGACTCTTGAGACACCAAACATTATTCCTCGCCACCAAAATGTATGGGGGGGTGGATACGGCGGATCATACGGATCTTTCGGCAAAACCACCTACGAAGGGGAAGAATATCCGTTGTGGACAAACTCAATGTACGACCATTGGGGAGGAAAAATGGATGGAAGAATGATTATTATGCAGGGGATGCCGGAATATGGCCCGGTGGCATACAGTCCCCAACCGGATGACAACATCATGGATTTTTACAGAGTTGGACAAACATTTACCAACAACCTGGCCATTAACGGAGCAACAGGTAAAACAGCAATCAGGTTATCAATTTCCGACATGAGGAACAAACACATTTTGCCAACTTCTTCGTTCAACAGGCAAACCATTAACCTGACTTTCGGTTCCGAGATTACAGAAAAACTTCGTATCGATGGAAAAGTGAACTACATCCGCCAAGAAGGAGAAAACAGGCCGGAAGTGGGATACGGGACTTCGTCGGGAAACCCGGCTGTCGCCCTAAACCTTCTATCCAGGTTTGTTGATCTGGACTGGCTGAAAAACTATAAACGGGCCGATGGTTCAATGGTTAACTATATTGCTCGCGCGCCACACAATCCCTATTGGATTGTAAATGAGTTCTTAAGCAGTGACACCAGGGACAGGCTTATCGGGAACTTCTCCATACAATACCAGATAACCGACTGGCTCTCATTGAAAGCCCGGACAGGGACAGATTTTTATGGTGACAACCGTTTTGAACGCATCGGGATAGGTACCACGGGTTCCTCCACAATCAGGGGAGAGGTGAAAAATACCAACTGGAACGTAAGGGAAGATAACAGCGACATATTATTGACGGCCAACAGTGAAATTTTTAAAGATGTAAATTTAACCTTCTCATTGGGAGCAAACCACTTGAGCAAATACAGTAAAGTTGTTGGCTTCACAGGCACTAACCTTTTGATGGACAATGTATACCATATCAGCAATGCGGCAAACGTAACGCCCCGTTATGGAGAGACAAGGAAAAAAATGAATTCGGTTTACGGAATGGCACAGTTTGCGTATAAGAGTTTTCTTTTCCTGGATATTACCGGAAGAAATGACTGGTCATCGACACTCGGAATAAACAATTACTCTTTCTTTTACCCCTCTGTCAGCACCAGTTTCATTTTTTCCGACGCTTTCGATTTGTCTGGGGGCATCATCTCTTTTGGCAAAGTCAGGGCTTCTTTTGCCCAGGCCGGAAACGATGCCAGTCCCTATCAGACCAAAGCGGGCTATACGGTCTCATCTCAAACTTACTCTAATCAGAAATATGCTTACATCAGTTCGCGAGTTCCTTTGGCAAACCTCAAAAATGAGTTGACCAGTTCTTATGAATTTGGTACAGACATTCGTTTTTTCAACAACCGTGTAGGAGTGGATCTCACTTATTATAATTCATCCACAAACAATCAGATTGTACCATTGCCCCTTTCTGTAACTACAGGATATAGCGACCGAATGATTAACGCGGGAGAGATTGAGAACAAAGGATTTGAATTACTGCTTAACCTTCGGCCAATAGAACTGAGGAACTCATTTGCTTGGGATGCCACGATTAACTTATCCCGGAACAAATCGAAAGTAATATCGCTGGTTGATGGGGTAGAAACTCTCCAGCTCATAACGCAAACTTATGCCAATATTGAAGCCCGCCCCGGGCAACCTTATGGCAACATCGTGGGATATAAATACCTTCGCAATGAGGACGGAGAATTGATTTTGAAAGCTAACGGTACATTACAACGGGCTAGTACGATGGAAATCCTTGGGAACATACAACCCGATCTGCTTGGCGGGATAACCAATGTATTTTCATATAAAGGATTGGAGTTCTCTGCACTCATTGATTTCCGTCTGGGTGGCCAATTCTTCTCTTATACGAGATATTACGAAATGGCAAGGGGGACCGGTAAATTCACAGAGAACCGCGGCGACGGCACTCTCATGATCATTGAAGGCGTTGTGCTGAATGCGGATGGTACTTACAGCCCCAATACCACGCCGGTCACGCCTCAAAACTATTACGCACCAAGAGCATGGTCCAATATAGGCGAAGAATTCGTCATGGAATCAGCTTATGTCTCCTTAAGACAACTATCTCTGGGTTATAAGGTGCCCCCTTCTTTGCTAAATAATCTACCTATTAAAAATATAAAATTTTCTATAGTTGCCAGAAACCTGGCTTATCTATATATGGATTCGCGACTGAAAGAGATGGGACTTAGTCCTGAATCTTCTTATAGCCCAAGATCTGCAGCGCAGGGACTCGAAACTTTTAGAGTACCTACAACTAAGAGCATTGGGTTTAATCTTTCCTTTTCATTTTAATTATTAAATTTACGATTATGTCATTAATAAGGTTATTATTTACGTTTCTGTTTATTGTATCGTTAGTAGCTTGTACCGGTGACTTTGACGAGATCAATACGAATCCGGCAACAGTGACAAAAGATGTTGTCAATCAGAACAATATATTCACCTATGTACTAAAACAATCTATTTTTGACTCATATGAATATGGTTATGTCTGCGAATATAGTGGTTATTATGCCAATCCTTCAACTAGTCCGCTAGCCAACAGGGATTGGTCTGACCCCTTTAATAATTTTTACAGAACTTATTTGATAAATATTGCTGAAGTCATACGCCTAACAGAAGGTCGGGAAGAATTTATTAACCAAAATTCCATGGCACGTATTTGGAAAGTCTGGTTGTTTCATCAACTTACCGATCTGTATGGCGATGTCCCCTATTTTGAAGCGGCGTTGGCAGTGGAGGAGGTAGTGAATTATCCAAAGTATGACACACAAGAAGATATTTACAAAGACATGTTGAATGAGCTAGAGGAGGCGGAAGCCGCTTTAACTGATGATACTGAAAAAGTTTCTTTTGGCGCGTACGATCTGATTTATAACGGGGATGTGGACAGTTGGCGCCGTTTTGCCAACTCACTGAGGCTTAGACTGGCCATGCGCATCCGCTTTGTTGCGCCCGATCTCGCCCGTGAGAACGTCCTGGAGGTACTTTCCAAACCCTTGATCACAGAAAACAGCCAGAATGCCTATCTTGAAACGGAAGGGGAATCGGCGGCCTACTCCAATAACCGGAACCCGCTTTACAACCGCTATCTGAATAATACTACTCCCATTAACACTACTAACACCGTAACCGATAATCTGTTGCTCCGCGACGACCCACGACTTGAAATTTATGTAATCCCGGCTACCGACCCCGATGAAGGCGCTGAATGGAGAGGAAGACCCTTTGCACTGGATTTGGATATGGAAGGCAATGCGCCGAATGATTCTTCATGGTATTCAGTAATATCGTACTCGCATACAAAAGTTGCCACACTGGGCACAATATTTCACGCGGCACAATATACAATCAAGATACTTTCCGCTTCCGAAGTTAGCTTTCTCCGCACAGAAGCCGCACTGGCCGGAATCACTGCCGAATCGGCGCCCGAACTGTGGGAAAACGGGATAAGGCTCGCCATGGAGATGTACAATGTGGACGCGGACGAAGTGCAGGCTTATGTGGAAGCACAGCTGGCCGTGTTCGAGTCCAAAGATGCAGAAGGGAAGCTGGAAGAGATCATCGTTCAAAAGTGGTTGGGCAACTACTACCAGTCCAAAGAAGCATGGGCCGAATACCGCCGGACCGGATATCCGCTGATCTGGGTAGGGAAAATGCAGGGCGATACGGATGGTAAAATACCGCGCAGGCTTACATATCCCGCCGCGGAATACCTGAAAAATGAAGACAATGTCACCGATGCGGCCAATAGACTGAGCCAGGGGGACACTTTCCTGAGTAAGGTCTGGTGGGACGTACGGCCAGGATTGCCCTTCGACCATCCGAAGCAAGGGACATTCCCTCCGGAGCTTTATGTTGCCGATTAATTTTCTTCTTCATATGGTAAAAGGGGGGCAACCCCCCTTTTACCAATAATAATTTCTTACATTTCCCGTTATTTTTTTACAACAAAGTCAAAAAGAAAAATGTTTCATGAATAAATTCAAATCATACGCATTGCTTTTATTTATCTTGTCGGTCATAATCAGCAGCGGGTACGCGCAAAGTTCCAATGAGAGCTATACCGTTGTAAGGCCCAAAATGATAGACGACGTCCTGGCCAACCCTGGAATGGGTTTTATGACCTTCCAGCGTTTTAACGGTGACGATCTGAATACGGGACAACGGTGGACAGAGGGATTCCCTATTGATTATCAAAACTTTGATGGAAATCTGGAAAACCAGGACTATCCGGTAACGACCATTGCATACTGGCGTATATACTGGAAATTCATTGAACCGGAAGAACAAAAATACAACTGGGAGATGCTCGACAAGGCCCTTGAAGTGGCCGAAAGCCGCGGACAAAGCCTGATGCTGCGTATCGCGCCTTATGGATCCGAAGGAAAAGCCGACGCGCCCGACTGGTACCGGGAAAAAGTTGGGGAAAACAAAACCTGGGCATACAGCAACCCTGTCAACAAATGGCTGGTTGACCCCGAAGACCCGAACTATGTCAAATACTTCGGCGGGCTTATCCGGGCGATGGGCGCCCGGTATGATGGGCATCCGGCACTGGAAGCGGTGGACCTGTCCATTGTGGGGGCATGGGGCGAGGGCGCCGGATCAGAGCTGCTTACCCAAAACACTATGGAGGCCCTGATAGATGCCTACACCGAATCGTTTACAAAAACACCGCTCATTGCCCTGCTCATGGATGAAAAAACAAATCGCTACGCCAACTCAAAAATCAAAGTGGGCTGGCGAGTGGACTGCCTTGGCGACCTGGGCTTTTGGGCAAAACATGAAACCGACTGGAACCACATGTTCAACTTTTATCCGCGAGAAATCATCGGTTGCGATGTGCAGGAGAGCTGGAGAAATTCGCCGGTCAGCTTGGAAATCTGCGGCACGTTCCTCATCTGGAGGGACCGAGAAAATTATAATCGCGACGATGTTCAATATATTTTTGATCAGGCATTAAAATGGCATATTTCCTCGTTTAATGCCAAATCGTCGCCCGTCCCTGAAGAGTGGAAAGACCTGGTGGAGGAGTGGCTGAAACGCATGGGTTACCGGTTTGCCCTTCGGCAGATAAGCTTTCCGACAACCATTTCGAAAAACGAAAAATTCAAATTTTATTCCTGGTGGGAAAACAAAGGGGTGGCCCCCTGCTACAAAGACTTTATTCCGGCCTTCAGGCTGAAATCAGAAAAGAGCGAAGCCGTGATGGCCATTTCCGATTTCAACCTGAAAGAATGGCTGCCGGGGGACATCATTTTCGATGATTCCTTCTTTGTGCCCTCATCGCTCCCCGAAGGGAACTACCGGCTGGAGATAGCTTTGGTAGATCGGATAAACCACCGCCCGCGGGTAAACCTTGCCATCGAAGGCAAAACAGTAGACGGCTGGTACCCGCTGGGTGAAGTAAAGGTTACCGGAACAAAATAGAAAACTTCAAAACACAAAATATCCAGATAACAAAAACGGCATAGTTGAAGAGACATGGAGAAAAAATTTGATGTACTGGTTGTGGGGGAATTAAATATTGACCTGATACTTGACGGTATACAGTCGTTTCCCGAAGTGGGAAAAGAAAAGCTGGCCGAAAAAATGACCCTTGCCCTCGGCAGTTCTTCTGCCATTTTCGCTAGCAATATTGCCAGCCTTGGAGCCAGGGTGGCCTTTCTTGGCAAAGTCGGGAAAGACAAATTTGGGGAGATGGTACTCGAGGAGCTCTCAAAAAGAAAGTTGGACATTTCCATGATTGTCAGCGACCCGAACCTGGCAACCGGTATCACGGTGGTGCTGAACGTAGAGGAGGACCGCGCCAACATCACTTATCCGGGGGCCATGGACCACCTTACGCCCGACGACATTCCCGATGAAGCGCTGATCTGTTCGTCCCACCTGCATTTTTCTTCCTGCTTTCTGCAGGCCGGCATGCGTAAAAGCGTGGGACGCCTGTTTCAGAGGGCCAAACAGTACGGGCTGACCACATCGTTCGACATGCAGTGGGATCCTTTTGAACAATGGGATTTGGACATGCCCGGTACACTGCCTTATGTGGACATATTCCTGCCCAACGAACAGGAACTGCTGGCCCTCACCGGAGAAACAGCACTGTCGCGTGCCATTGATGTTATACGGCCCTATACAAACATCCTGGCCATCAAGCAGGGCAACAGAGGCTCCTCGGTGTACCACGCCAATTTCCGTTCAGACATGCCCGCATTCCTGAACAGAAACGTGGTGGATGCCATTGGTGCAGGCGACAGTTTCAACGCAGGTTTTGTGTACAAATTCATACAGGGGAAAGAACTGGAAGAGTGCCAGCAGTTCGGGAACCTGACCGGGGCCGTTTCAACCACCGAGGCCGGAGGGACGGCCGCTTTCTCCGACTATCGGAAATTCCTGGAAAAGGCGCGGGCATTCGGAGTCAGCCTCTAACGCCATTTTATATGTTTTTGAAAAGAAAAAGCCATTCCGTTTTGACGGCTTCCAAAGGCGATAAAACGGATATGGTCAAAAGGATAGCAGGGGACAAAGTTTGAACGTTCAACAGGCTTTCCATTCCTAAAGATTTCCGGAAGAAAAAGTATAGACATGAAAATTTAGCTATAGGTGGGTCAATGTCGTTTAGTTAAGGAAACGACTTAGATTGTTGATAAATTGTTCTTTAAATATTTTCAAGTTTGCTGTTTTCTTTTTATCTTTACAGGGTATATAGGGGGTTATTCTCCAAGAGAATTAAAAAAAGACAAACGTGAAACAATAACAGAGGAAATAGATTATGAACTTGAAAGCAAAGAGTTTACGAGCTGCTCACAAGGTGGCCTTACAGGGGTATTTTCAAGGAATAGTAAGCTGAACCTCAGGCGGTTAATATTGCTCATCATGTCTGTCAACAGTTCCATACAGCGGACTCTGAACCGTTTTTACAAGTCTCTCAACAAAAGTGACTACAACCTCAGGGAAGTGACCAAGGGGGCTTTTTCCCAGGCACGGGGAAAATTGAACCCGGAGTGCTTCAAGCGGCTGAACAAAAAAGCCGTTGACGTTTTTTATTCCATCAATGAAGTCAACACATGGTTTGGCATGCGGTTGTTGGCCGTGGACGGTTCCCGGCTGATGCTGCCCAACCACCCGACGGTGAAGGAGGAGTTCGGTGTCTACGGATTCGGCCCCAATGCGGACAGCGAACGCTCGATGGCGCTTTGTTCCACCCTTTACGACGTTTTGAACCTGCTGACCATTGACGCCGAGATCGCCCCATATAGTTGCAGCGTATCCCGCTTGTTATGGGCGTATGCTAATATTGGGAAAGAGTATTTATCTTTGCAGGTTTATCCAATTATGGGGCAACAATTCAGATAGCCGGCATGCTTTATGGGCGGGAATCTTTTCG
>Ga0129314_1001879_pt1 | contig 13060 bp, 12 predicted proteins | sample O1111metagenome_FD_94431 | JGI IMG/M metagenome (GOLD analysis project Ga0129314, IMG submission 94431) | Orangutan individual fecal microbial communities from fecal samples from Wisconsin, USA - O1111 metagenome | ecosystem: Host-associated > Mammals > Digestive system > Large intestine > Fecal...
CTGGCAGCCTGAGTTGGTGCGCCCTGCCAGGCGAACCGAGGGGATAATACTGGCTGCCCTACAGACGAGCTTACTATGGCTCTCCCTATACGCTATTTGTGCGGTGTTGCCCTAAATATGGTGCTTGCTCTGACAAATCTGATTCTGGCTGACAGGCCTTGTCTGGCCATCTGAGGCGCTTTGCCTGCGGACACCCTGAGGGACCATCCCCAACCACATCGCTGGTTGGGGATGTCTTGTTTTACTCAGATCCAGTTATGCAGTGTTGCCCAATAAAATCAAAAAAATTGGAAAAAAGAAAAGAAAAATTTGTCTGACCTTACAGGACGTGTTATAATTTAAACGCAAGATAATTGAAACAGGAGGAAACTGAACTTGGAAAAGCGCAAGGAGGGTGCCACGCTGGTGGACACAACGGTGGACGAGATCATCAAGCTGATCCTGGACCACAACATGAAGGCCGGAGACCGTCTGCCTAATGAATACGATCTGGCGCAGCAGTTGGGGATCGGCCGCAGCACGCTGCGGGAGGCCACCCGGCGGCTGGTCTCCCGGAACATCCTGGAGGTACGGCAGGGCTCCGGCACCTTTGTGTCCGCCAAGCAGGGCGTACCTGAGGACCCCCTGGGGCTGACATTCATGGGCGATGATCCCTATCTGGCGCTGGATCTGCTGGACATCCGTCTGATGCTGGAGCCGGAGATCTGCTCCATCGTGGCACGGCGGGCTAACAGCGTGCAATTGGAACAGCTGCAGTTCTACTGCGATGAGGTCAGCCGCCTCATCGAGGAGGATCAGGATTACTCTGAGGCAGACACCCAGTTCCACCGGTATCTGGCGGAGTGCAGCGGCAACCGGGTGCTGAAGAATCTGATCCCCGTCATCACGTCCTCCGTCCGGGTGAACATCGCCACCACCAAGGATGAACACCGTCTGATGACCAACGTGCAGCACCGCCGCATCGTGGACGCCATCCTGCGGCGGGACGCCGCCGGTGCCCGGTACAATATGATCGTTCATCTGAACACCAACCGTGACTTTGTGGCTAGAAATGCAAAGCAGCTGAAAAAACGTTAAAAATTCGTCATACAAGCGTAAACGTTTACCAGCAAAAGTGGTCCCTCCGGGGACCGCTTTTTGTAGCCAGAAACTGACAATTTATACAAATAGAATCATTTTTACCTGTCCAATCCTCCAAAATATTGTGAATTTTTGAACAATTATTGACTGATGAATTTTGAAGTGCTATCTTTAAACATGTAAAATACATCTGATGAATTTCGGATACAGCTGATCGGATGTAAAATGATGAAAAGAAGGAGTAACAACAATGAAAAAGATCATGGCAATGCTGATGGCAGCAGCAATGACCCTCTCCCTGGCAGCCTGCGGCTCTAGCGGGGCTTCCTCCGGCAACTCCGGCGCCGCCTCCGGCGCCTCCAATTCCGGCGAGACCGTTACCTTCAAGATGCACTTCGTGGATCCCGAGACCGCTCCCTTTGTGCAGGGCGGCCAGAAGATCGCCGAGCTGGTGTCCGCCGCCACTGACGGCCGTATCCAGATCGAGGTCATGGCCGGCGGCTCCCTGGGCGGCGAGCGCGACACCATCGAGCTGGCTATGGACAACAGCCTGGACATCGCCACCTGCGCCAACTCCGTTCTGACCAACTTTATCCCCGAGATGGGCATTCTGGACCAGGCTTATCTGTGGAAGAACGCCGACGAGGCGCACGCCGCCGTGGACGGCACCCTGGGCGATCTGATCAAGGAGGCCGCTGAGAAGCAGGGCCTGCATGTCATCGGCTTCCTGGAGTCCGGCTTCCGGAACACCTTCTCCACCAAGCCCATCCAGACCATTGATGACTTCAAGGGCGTGACCATCCGCACCATGGAGAACCAGTATCACCAGGCCGCCTTCGAGTCCTTCGGCGCCATGCCCATCGCCATGAGCTACAACGACGTGTTCACCGCTCTGCAGCAGGGTACCATCGACGCTTGCGAGAACGCCACCTCCAACTGCCTGAACTCCGGTTACTATGAGGTCACCAAGAACGTCACCAACACCCAGCACGCCTTCGTGTACATCCTGATGTGCATGTCTGACGATGCCTGGAACAAGATCCCCGAGGATCTGCGCGAGCCCTTCATGAACGCCGTCCAGGAGGGTGTCGAGTACGAGCGTAACCTGCTGAACGAGGCCAACGCCGAGGCTACCGCGAAGCTGAAGGATCTGGGTGTTTCCTTCTACGACATCGACATCCCCACTCTGCAGGCCGCCTATCAGGCCAAGGCTAAGGAGAAGGGCTTCACCTTCGATCCCACTTGGCAGGCTGCTGTTGACGAGGCCATCGCCAGCGTGGCCTGAGTCTCCGGAACGAATTTCCTGGTTTCCCGCAGATGACAATGGGAGCCGCCTGAGCGGCGGCTCCCATTTACTATCTGAGAAACTCTAAGAGAATGAGAGAGGTGCTTCGCACAATGAAAAAACTCCTCGGCAAACTGCAGCACCTGGAAAACCTGGTGCTGGTCATCACTTTCACAGTGATGGTGGCCGCCATCTTCATCCAGGTGGTCAACCGCAATATCTTCAAGATCCCTGTCTCCGGCTTTGAAGAGGCCGCCAAGTACTGTATGGTCTACATGGTCATGCTGGGTACGGAACTGGGCTTGCGGGACGGCACCCAGATCGCCGTTACCGGCGTGGTGGACAAATTCAAGGGCAAGGCCCACAAGGTCCTGCTGATAGTGGCGAAGGTCATCGTCATTGCTTTTGCCGCCATGATGACCAACATCTCCCTGAGCATGGTGCTCAAGCAGGTAAGGACCGGACAGACTTCTCCCGGTCTGGGCATCCCTATGACCGTTCCCTACTTTGCTCTGCTGCTGAGCTTCGCCCTGATCACCGTGATTCAGATCGTTCTGCTGCTCAAGATGATTCTGAATTTCAACAAGCCGGAGGAAGATGAGACGGCTGTTTCCAAGAAGGAGGCGGAAGACTGATGGCTGGTATTATCATGTTTGGCGGCTTCGCGCTGCTGCTGATCCTGGGCGTGCCCATTGCCCTGTCCCTGGGCGCCGCCACCCTGGCGGCTATCCTGCTGGACCCGTCACTGGGCGTCTCCGCCACCACCGTCGGCCAGCGGATCTTCGGCGGCCTGGACTCTACGTCCATCATGGCCATCGCGTTCTTCGTGCTGGCCGGCAACCTGATGACCAAGGGCGGCATTTCCAGCCGGATCTGTGACTTCTGCCGGTCCATCATCGGTGGTATCCGGGGCGGCATGGGCGTCGTGCTGGTGCTGGCCTGCGCCTTTTTCGCGGCCCTGTCCGGCTCCGCTCCCGCAACCGTGGCGGCCATCGGCGTCATGCTGTATCCCGACATGGTGAAGATGGGCTATCCCAAGGACCGCACCGCCGGCCTGCTGGTGGTGTCCGGCGGCCTGGGCCCCATCATTCCGCCCAGTATCATCATGGTGGTGTACGCTACCATCACCGGCGCCTCTGTGGGCGACATGTTTAAGTCCGGCATGGCCATCGGCATCATGATCGTCGTTGCCCTGTCCATCGTGGTCCTGTTCTATGCCCACAAGGAGCGCTGGCCCAAGGATGACATCCACTTCAACCTGAAGGAATTCCTGCACAACTTCTTCAGCGCTATTCCCGCGCTGCTGCTGCCGGTCATCATCTTGGGCGGCATCTACTCCGGCCTTCTGACGCCCACCGAATCCTCTGCCATCGCCGTGGTGTGGGCCCTCATCGCCGGAATGTTCATCTACAAGGAGCTGAAGCCCAAGGATCTGTACCAGATCTTCATCGACTCCGCCAAGGGCTCCGCCATGACCCTGTTCATCATCGCCACCTCCACCGCCTTTGCCTGGCTGTTCGCCTACTCCGGCCTGTCTAAGCAGATGGTGGACTTCGTGGTGGGCCTGAACCTGACGCCCGCTCTGTTCTGCCTGATGATCGCCATCATCCTGCTGATCTTCGGCACCTTTCTGGAGGGCATCGCCACCTGCGTGCTGCTGGTCCCCGTGCTGTGGCCCATCGCCCAGGCGTTGGGCATCAACGTAATTCACTTCGGCATGATCGTCTCCATCGCCAACGTGGTGGGAACCATGACGCCGCCTGTGGCCGTCAACATCTTCTCTGCCGCCTCTGTCACCAAGCTGAAGATGGGCGAGATCGTCAAGGGTCAGTGGCCCTTCTTCGTGGGCTATATCTTCGTGTTCTTCCTGGTGGTCCTGATCCCCCAGATCAGCACATTCCTGCTGTGATTTTTTCCGGTCTCCGGAGCCTGGCTCGCCGGGCTCCGGGGGCCAAGCGGACTGACTTTCGTACGCTTTTGAAAAGTCGGTCTATTTTTTCAAAAAACTTTGCTGAATTTGTCTGATGAATTTGACGGATAATTTGCTTGCCGTCATGAGTACCATAAAGGAGGATTTCACAAATGCGCAGTCTGGAAAATAAAGAGCGTATGGAAAAATGGAGCGTGCAGTCTCCGGAGGAGCCGGGCTTCCACGCCGTCATTACCCCTGACAAATGCGAGTGCCAGGAGACTCAGATGTACCGGCTGAACCTGCTGAAGGGCCAGTCCTACACCCTGGAGTCCAAGGACTCTGAGCTGCATCCCGTGCTCATCAGCGGCGCTGCCAAGCTGTCTGACCATTCCGTGCTCAATGAGACTATGAAGCAGTTCGACGCGTTCTACATTCCCGGCAATGACTCCGTGACCATCACCGCCCTGGAGGACTGCATCTTCTACATCGCCGGTGCCAAGTACGAGGGCGTCGGCAAGGCCTTCTTCCGGTCCTTCGACCTGTCCCAGCCTGTGGGCGATATCCACCAGATCCACGGCACCGGCATCGGCCAGCGGGAGGTCATGATGACCCTGTCCGACAAGGACGAGGCCTCCCGCCTGATCTGTGGCCTCACCTGGGGCGGCGAGGGAGCCTGGACCAGCTGGCCTCCTCACCAGCATGAGAAGGATCTGGAGGAGATCTACTGCTACTTCGACATGCCCCTGCCTCACTTCGGCTTCCACATCAGCTATCTGAAGAGCGGCGAGGTGGAGGACATCGTCACCCACACCGTCCACTCCGGCACCTTTGTGCAGGCGCCCGTGGGCTATCATCCCACCGTGGCCAGCCCCGGCACCCGCAACGCCTATCTGTGGTGCCTGGGTGCCCTGCGCCACTCCAGCCGCAGCTACAATCTGGCGGTCCTGGACCCCGCCCTGGAGAGCTTCAACTCCGAGCGCTGAGCGCTCCGTCTCCGGGACTGCCCGGACGACACTGCCGTCATTGAACGGCCCGCGCGACCTGCGCGATTGAATTTGAATGATGATGGAGGAACTCTATTATGACGAATCTGTTTGATCTCACCGGCAGAAAGGCCATCGTGACCGGCGGCACCCGCGGCCTGGGCAAGAGCATGGCCGAGGGCCTGATGGAGGCCGGCGCTTCCGTGGTCATCTTCGGCACCAGCGACAAGGTGCAGGACGTGGCGGCGGAGTTCTGCGCCAGGGGCCTGGACTGCAAGGGCCTGAAGGTGAATCTGGCCAGCGCTGAGGAGCGCAAGGCCGGCTTTGAGAAAGCTGTGGAGATCCTGGGCGGTCTGGACATCATCCTGAACGCCGCCGGTATCCAGCGCCGCCACGAGAGCCCCAACTTCCCCATGGAGGACTGGAACGAGGTCATCGAGGTCAACATGACCGCTCCCTTCGACCTGAGCCAGATGGCCGCCCGGGAGTTCCTGAAAAAGGAGAAGCCCTACGGCAAGATTATCAACATCGCCTCCATGCTGTCCTTCTTCGGCGGCCAGACCGTCCCCGCCTACGCGGCGTCCAAGGGCGGCGTGGCCCAGTTCAGCAAGGGCATGGCCAACGAGCTGGCCTGCAAGGGCATCAACGTCAACTGTATCGCCCCCGGCTACATGGCCACTGACATGAACGTGGCTCTCACCGACCCCAACAACCCCCGCTTCAAGATCATCACCGACCGCATCCCCGCGGGCCGCTGGGGCACCGGCGAGGACATGAAGGGAACCGCCATCTTCCTGGCCTCCCACGCCTCCGACTATCTGGACGGCGCCGTGATTCCCGTGGACGGCGGCTATCTGGTGAAATAAAAAGGGGAGCGGAGAATTATGGCAAAGTATACTGTTTGCGTCAGCGACGAGCGCCACGCCAGCTATGAGGTGGAGCGCGCCATGCTCCAGTCCATCGACGCGGAGCTGAAGCTCTGCCACTGCGGGAGCGACGAGGACATCGCCGTCCAGTGCGCCGATGCCGACGCCGTCCTGCTGGACCTGGCCCCCATGACCGCCAAGGCCATCGCCGGTCTGAAGAAGTGTAGGGTCATCAGCCGCTACGGCGTGGGCTTTGAGAACGTGGACCTGGCCGCGGCCACCGCCGCCGGCATCCAGGTGACCAACGTCCCCGACTACTGCATGGAGGACGTGTCCGACCATGCCCTGGCCCTGATGCTGTCCTGCCTGCGCCACATCCCCATGCGGGACCGGAAGGTCCGGGAGGGCGCCTGGAACCTCCAGGCCACCAGCTTCCGCCTGAAGGACAAGACTCTGGGCGTCATCGGCGCCGGACGCATCGCCCGGGCCCTAATCCGGAAGGTCAGCGGCTTCGGCCTGAAGGAGGTCGTGGCCTATGATCCCTACATCTCTGCCGAGGATCTGGCCAAGATCGGCGTGCGGAAGGTGGAGCTGGACGAGCTGCTGGCCGTCTCCGATATCATCTCCCTGCACCTCCACGCCAACGCTGAGACCAACGGCATGATCAACAAAGAGACCCTGGGCAAGATGAAGCCCACCGCCATCCTCATCAACGTCAGCCGCGGTCCCCTGGTGAACGACGCCGACCTGCTGGAAGCCCTGCGGGAGGGCCACATCCTGGCCGCCGGTCTGGACACCCACAACCACGAGCCTCTGGGCGCTGATTCCCCCTTCTGCCAGCTGGACAATGTGGTCCTCACCGACCACACCGCCTACTCCACCGCCGAGGGCGTCCAGGAGCTGAAGACCAAGGCCGCCCAGAACGTCATCGACGTGCTCACCGGCGCGGCGCCCAAGTATCCTGTCAACAAGCTGTAATCAAACAAAGCTGCCGGGTCCCGGAGGGGACCCGGACGGAAAGGAAGCATATCAATGGAAATCATCGACCGTCTTTCCAACGCGGGCGTCGTGCCTGTTGTTGTCATCGAGAACGCCGCTGACGCCGTCCCCACCGCCAAGGCCCTGCTGGCCGGCGGCATCGATGTCATGGAGATCACCTTCCGCACCGCCGCCGCCAGGGAATCCATCGCCGCCGTGGCCAAGGAGTGCCCCGACATGGTGGTGGGCGCCGGCACCGTCCTGAATCTGGAGCAGTGCAAGGCCGCCGTGGAAGCCGGCGCCAGGTTCATCGTGTCCCCCGGCTACTGCGAGGAAGTGGTGGCCTGGTGCGTGGAGAACAACGTGGCCATCACCCCGGGCTGCGTCACCCCCACTGAGATCATGGCCGCCATCGCCCAGGGCCTGAAGGTGGTCAAATTCTTCCCTGCCAACGTCTATGGCGGCCTCACCGCCATGAAGTCCCTGTCCGGCCCCTTCGGCGGCATCAAGTTCATCCCCACCGGCGGCGTCAACGGCAAGAACCTGGATGAGTACATCGCCGCTCCCTTCATCCACGCCGTGGGCGGCAGCTGGCTGTGCACCAAGGCCGACATCTCCGCCCACAACTTTGACAAGATCACCGCGCTGTGCAAAGAGGCCCGGAAGATCGCCCTGGGCTTCGAGGTGGCCCACATCGGCGTCAACACCGCCGACGGCGATGCCTCCATGGAGGTCTGCCGCCAGCTGAACGACGCCTTCGGCTTCGAGACCAAGGAGGGCAACAGCTCCAACTTCGCCAGCTCCGCCGTGGAAGTGATGAAGTCTCAGTACCTGGGCGACAACGGCCACATCGCCATCCGCACCAACTCCATCCCCCGGGCCGCCGTGGAGCTGGCCAAGGCGGGCTTTGAGCTGGACGAGTCCACCGCCAAGTACAAGGGCGACAAGATGACCGCGGTTTATCTGAAGCAGCAGTTCGGCGGCTTTGCCGTGCACCTGCTGCAGAAATAAGAGGGAGGAACGCACAATGAAATTTCTGACTTTCGGTGAGATCATGCTCCGTCTGAAGGCACCCGGACAGGAGTGCTTCTTCCAGTCTCCCATGCTGGAGGCTACCTTCGGCGGCGGCGAGGCCAACGTGGCCGTGTCCCTGGCCAACTACGGCATGGACGCCGGCTTCCTGACCGTCCTGCCCTCCAACGCCATCGGTGACGAGTGCGTCAAGGAGCTGCGCCGCTTCGGCGTGGACACCTCCCATATCCTGCGGGGCGAGGGCCGCATGGGCATCTATTTCCTGGAGGGCGGCGCCAACCAGCGTCCCTCCAAGGTGGTCTATGACCGCGCCTGGTCCTCCATCGCCATGGCCAAGCCCGGCTCCATCGACTGGGACAAGGCTTTCGAGGGCGTGGAGTGGTTCCACATCACCGGCATCACCCCCGCCATCTCCGAGACCGCCATGGAGCTGTCCCTGGAGAGCGTGAAGGAGGCTAAGAAGCGGGGCATCACCGTGTCCTGCGACCTGAACTACCGCAAGAACCTGTGGAAGTACGGCAAGCGCGCCGCCGAGGTCATGCGGGAGATCGCCAACTTCGTGGACGTGGCCATCGCCAACGAGGAGGACGTGCAGAAGTCCCTGGAGATCACCACCGATGTGGTGGTGGAGTCCGGCGAACTGGACCGCGAGAAGTACCGCGACCTGGGCAACAAGGTCCTGGCCGCCTATCCCAACATGAAGATGATCGCCATCACCCTGCGGGAGAGCCACAGCGCCGACTGGAACGGCTGGGCCGCCTGCCTCAACGACGGCGAGAACTTCTATGTCTCCAAGAAGTACGAGATCCGGGATATCGTGGACCGCGTGGGCGGCGGCGACAGCTTTGCCGGCGGCCTGATCTACGGCCTGAACACCTACGAGGACAAGCAGCAGGCCCTGGAGTTTGCCGTGGCGGCCTCCTGCCTGAAGCACAGCATCATCGGTGACTTCAACCGCGTGGGCGTCTCCGACGTGGAGAAGCTCATGGGCGGCGACGGCACCGGCCGCGTGCAGAGATAACGGTATGAGCTGCTTTTACTGTGAAAAGGACGAGCGCCTGCTGGCGCTGATGACCCCGCTGGCCGAGCTGCGCTGGGCGGATGTGTATCTGTTCAACGGCCAGAAGCACCAGGGCCGCTGCGTGGTGGCACTGAAGGGCCATCACGATGAGATCTGGCAGCTGACCGACGAACAGCGCAGCGGCTTCTTCGGTGAAGTCTCCCTGGTGGCGGAGGCCATCGCCCGCTATGCAAAAGCGGACAAGATCAATTACGCCATCTACGGGGATATCGTCTCCCACTTCCATGTCCATGTGGTCCCCAAAACGAAAGACGGCCTGCAGTGGGGCGGTCCCTTCACCGACAACATTCCCAAGGTCACTATGGAACCGGAGGCCTTTCAGGCTGTGGGCCGGGCTGTTCTCAGCGCGATGGATGACATCGCGGCGGAGAAGGGCCTGCCCGTGGTGAAACACCTGATGTGAGGGCTCTCCCTGTTCCGGTGAACATACTCCTTCGTGTGGGCAGCAATGGAAGCTTCCATTGCTGCCCTGCGCTATCCTGAAAAATCCGCGGAACATCCGCGTGAGGAGGAAGATTTTTATGATGCAGGATCAGGAACTGACCAGCCAGAAGCTGCGGGAGATCGCCCCAGAGCTGGACCCCCTGCGCCTGGGCACCGGCTGGAAGCCGGAGGACCTGAGCAAGCCGCAGATCATCATTGAGAGCACCTTCGGCGACAGTCATCCCGGCAGCGGCCATCTGCTGGAGCTGGCGGAGGAGGTCCGGCGGGGCGTCAGGGACGCCGGCGGCTTCGGCGCACGCTACTTTACCACCGACATCTGCGACGGAGAGTCCCAGGGCCACGACGGCATCAACTACTCCCTGGCCTCCCGGGACATGATCGCCAACATGATCGAGATCCACGCCAATGCCACCCCCTTTGACGGCGGCGTGTTCCTGGCCAGCTGTGACAAGGGGATGCCCGCCCATCTCATGGGCATCGGCCGGGTGGACCTGCCCTCCATCATGGTCACCGGCGGCGTCATGGACCCCGGTCCAGACCTGCTGACCCTGGAGCAGATCGGCAAGTACAGCGCCATGTTCGAGCGGCATGAAATTACCGAGGAGAAGTTCCGCTATTACAAGCAGAACGCCTGCCCCTCCTGCGGCGCCTGCTCCTTTATGGGCACCGCCTCTACCATGCAGATCATGGCGGAGTCCCTGGGACTGATGCTGCCCGGTACCGCCCTGATGCCCGCCACCAGCCCGGAGCTGCGGCGGGCGGCCTACGAGGCCGGAAAGCAGTCCGTCCGGCTGGCCCGGGAGGGGCTGACGGCCCGGAAGATCGTCACCCGGGCGTCCTTTGAGAACGCCATCATCGTCCACGCGGCCATCTCCGGCTCCACCAACGCCCTGCTGCACCTGCCCGCCATCGCCCAGGAGTTCGGTATTGACATCGACGGCGACACCTTTGACCGGCTCCACCGGGGCATGCACTACCTGCTGGACATCCGGCCCGCCGGACGGTGGCCCGCCGCCTTCTTCTACGCCGCCGGCGGCGTACCCGCCATCATGGAGGAGATCCGGCAGTTCCTGCACCTGGACGTTCTGACCGTCACCGGAAAGACCCTGGGGGAGAATTTGGAGGATCTGCGTCAGAACGGTTTCTACGATCGCAGCGCCGAGGCCCTGAAAAAGCTGGGCCTGGAACGCCGGGACATCATCCGACCCTTTGACGATCCCTTCGGTACCGACGGCAGCATCGCCGTCCTGAAGGGCAATCTCTGCCCCGACGGCGCCGTCATCAAGCACACCGCCGCCCCGAAAGAGATGTTTGACGCTACCTTGAGGGCCCGTCCCTTCGACTGCGAGGAGGACGCCATCCACGCCGTGCTCACCCATCAGATCCAGCCCGGCGACGCGGTGATCATCCGCTACGAGGGTCCCCGGGGCAGCGGCATGCCGGAGATGTTCTACACCACGGAGGCCATCTCCTCTGACCCGGAGCTGGCCAGGTCCATTGCCCTGCTGACGGATGGCCGGTTCTCCGGCGCCTCCAAGGGCCCGGCCATTGGCCACATCTCCCCCGAGGCGGCCCAGGGCGGCCCCATCGCGCTGGTAGAGGAGGGGGACCTGATCCACATCGACGTCGTCGCACGCCGTCTGGAGATCGTGGGGGCGGCCGGAGAGCGGAAGAGCCCCGCCGAGATGGACGCCATCCTGACGGAGCGCCGGAAGGCCTGGCAGCCCCGTCCCTCCCGGTACACCGGCGGCGTGCTGAAGTTGTTCTCCCAGCACGCTCAGTCCCCCATGCGGGGCGGAAACATGAAATAACCGCTGCAAGGAGGCTTTCTCAATGGAACACAAAAACCCGCTGCTGAACCCGGCCGCCACCGACAGATTCATCACCGTGGGAGAGATCATGCTCCGGCTCTCCCCGCCCAACTACGAGAAGATCCGCATGACCTCCGCCTTTGAGGCCAACTACGGCGGCAGCGAGGCCAACATCGCCATGGCCCTGGCCAACCTGGGGGTGGACAGCACCTTCTTCAGCGTGGTGCCCAACAACTCCCTGGGCAAGAGCGCCATCCGCCATCTCCGCAGCAACGATGTCCACTGCACGCCGGTGATCCTCAGCACGCCGGAGCAGACCCCCACCCACCGGTTGGGCAGCTACTATCTGGAGACCGGCTACGGCATCCGGCCCAGCAAGGTCATCTACGACCGGAAGCACAGCGCCATCACGGAGTTTGACTTCAGCCAGGTGGATCTGGAGGCGCTGCTGGGGGAGTTCACCTGGCTCCATCTCAGCGGCATCACCCCGGCCCTGGGCCCCAGATGCCGGAAGCTGGTGATGGACAGCCTGCGCATCGCCAAGGGAAAAGGCCTGACCACCAGCTTTGACGGCAACTTCCGCAGCTCCCTCTGGTCCTGGGAGGAGGCCCGGGACGTCTGCACGGAGTATCTGCCCTATGTGGACGTGCTGTTCGGCATCGAGCCCTACCACCTGTGGCGGGACGAGGGCGACCACAGCCGGGGGGACTGGAAGGACGATGTGCCCTTCCGTCCCAGCTACGAGCAGCAGGACGAGATCTTCCAGGCGTTCATTGAGCGCTATCCCAATCTCCGCTGCATCGCCCGCCATGTGCGGTATGTTCACAGCGGCAGCGAGAACAGCCTGAAAGCCTTCATGTGGTATGAGGGCCACACCTTTGAGAGCAAGCTGTTCACCTTCAACATCCTGGACCGGGTGGGCGGCGGCGACGCCTTCGCCAGCGGCCTGATCTATGCCATGATGCACGCCTACAAGCCCATGGACATGATCAACTTCGCCGTGGCCAGCAGCGCCATCAAGCACACCATCCGGGGCGATGCCAATATCACCGACGACGTGTCCGGCATCCACAATCTGATGAACATGGACTACGACATTAAGCGCTGAAACTCTGCCTGTTGCTCTTTTGCGCGAAGAAACTTTCGTTGGGGGAGTCAACAAATTTCAAAAGTGTGGCAGCCATGCCTGCTTCGTAAGGAAGCGGGCATGGCTGCGCGATTATCTCAGTCACCCTGTATGAACTGTGAATATGGAGAAGCGCCTGAGTGTACAGGGTATGCGCTCCTGTCAGAACAGGAGGAAATAAATCTGGCCCAATACAGAAAGGCGCGTGGCAGTCCCGGCCACAGTTGGCCAGCGCAAGATGATTCTGTGCCTGTGGTTTCCTTTGCCCCGACCGGAGATGACAAGCCTGTAGCAGCTATGCTTACTGTAACCTCTATGGCCTATGGATGGCTGAGTTCTTAGGGAACCTCTGATTTAATCCGCACTACCATAAAGGCTCCGGATGTGGGATAATAAGACTATCACAGCAATGGTGGTGTATGACGATGAAGAAACAGGAAACATTTACGGATATCGAATACA
>Ga0129314_1001886_pt1 | contig 13003 bp, 13 predicted proteins | sample O1111metagenome_FD_94431 | JGI IMG/M metagenome (GOLD analysis project Ga0129314, IMG submission 94431) | Orangutan individual fecal microbial communities from fecal samples from Wisconsin, USA - O1111 metagenome | ecosystem: Host-associated > Mammals > Digestive system > Large intestine > Fecal...
CAACGGTAGATATTCTGGCGGCTGGTTTTGTAACGGATTGCCGCTGTGGTTACACCGTGTTTGAAAGAATATTCAATTACTGCTTGCTTAAACCGCATATCCTGTGTTATGATATTCATAGTGAATAGAGTAACCTGCCTTTCGGTTTTGTTTTGACCAACTCAATCTTAACACAGGTTTACTCTATTCGCTACTTTTTTTGCCCTTTTGTCACACATCATTGTAACACATACATGCACAAGCAAAAAAATCAAGGCTCTGCCGTTCTACTCCCATCTATACAGAGCAGAACAAAGCAGAGCCTCTATTTTTTCTTATGTTGTTGCCTTATGCAGCAGTCTCGTCTTGCACTATTCAGTATACCACACATTCAGAAACAGCTACCATGATTCCCGGCTGTGTCACTCGCACTCCTCATCATCATAGTCAATATCATCCTCCGCCCCAAGCTCTTCATATTGCCACTGCGGAAGCAGGAATTCGGGGCTGTTAATATCGGCAGTTGACCGTTTCACCTCATCAAGCGGCATGACAACGATTTTCCTTTTCGTGTCGATTTCTGGGACAATTTCAAGCAAATCCAGATAGTGCCGCACTCCCATCTCAATGCAGAGGGCGTGTCCGAACTCGCCGCCGTAGACTTGAATGCCCTTCCACTTTCCGTTGTAAACCTTCTCCGGTATGTCAAAGCCGTCCTCACCCATCTTTTCTTCAATGACGATAAACAGATACCCATTCTTCCGACCAATGCTGAAGTACAAAGGCTTCCCCAGCTTCTGCAGAATCTCGACAGGGATAGTCAGGATACTGTGGTGGTGGTTCAGGTAAATCTTTGTAGGATCGTATGGTGTCCTCGGAGCATCAGAACTGTCATGCAGTTTCTCTTTCGGCGGCTCTACATTATAGTAATCTGTGTAGGGAACCCATTTATCGGACAGAGCGCCGTCTTTGTCCGGCAGCACTACCTCGAACTCCGACAGGTCCATATAAACATCGTTTCCGTCCTCGTCTTGCGCCATGCCTGCAACAAACACTTTTTCATCGATTATGTTCATGTAGGAACTGATACCCTTTTTCAGTTCATCATCGAACATTTCCAGTCCAGTAATCAGCTCAACAGGGTTCAGATTCAGCACCTTGTGAATCATAATCTGCGATGATACATCGGGATACCTTTGCCCCGATTCCCAAAGATGCACCGCCTGTGGTGTCACACCCAGCTTTTCCGATAACTGCCCCAGTGTCAGGTTGAGAGCCTTTCTCTTCTTTGAGATCAGCCGTCCTGTTTTTCTAAGATCCATTTTGGATCACCTCCTGCATACAGTATAGTCGAAAAATAGAGATTTGGCAATCAACTAAGTGTTGATAGATGGAAGATGAGCTTCACACAGCCTTCTCCCAGCACATCTCAGTTAAAAACCTCTGGCTTATCTCCTGCGGATTTCCATCCGGTCGAACCCATGCAGCCACATCTTCCCGCCGCAGTATCAGCGGCATTCGGTCGTGTATTCCTCGCAAATCTCCTATAGCGTCTCGTGTAAGAACCGAGAACACCGGAACTTGCAGCCCTCTGCGTTCCTCTATCCTATACAGCCCGGCAAGCATAGTCGTATAGCTATCTTTCGGCTGTATCAGATACTTGTCGCCGACCTTCGACCGCTTTCCATCCGGGCTTCTAAAGTGTTCCCACTCAAAATACCAGCTACAAGGAATCACGCAGCGCCGCCTGAACCATGAGTCCTTCCACATTTCCTTTTGGCTTACTGTCTCCAAGCGACAATTTACTACGGGCGCATCAGTCGCCTCGTGGCTGAATCCCCACAGCATCGGGAACACAGATACATTCCCGTCCTTATTCGGAGCGAGAACAGCAGCAACATCGGTCGGACGCATTTCACCGCACATGGTCAGCGGCTTGCTGAGATGTCTCATCATATCATCAGCAAGTTTGATTTTCTGCGCTCTTGTTATAAGAGGCTGAAAATAATGCGGCTCTACATAAAACCGTGTACACATGAAAATCACCGTCCTTCGATGGATTCAGGTATTCGGATCGGATATAATTCTCTCCTTGTAATGTTTCCGGCAGAGCGCAATGTAGCTCTCGTTGCCGCCGAGCTGAACCTGCTCTCCCTCTGTGACCATCTGCCCATTCAGTATCCGTGCATTGAAGTGCGCCCGCTCGCCGCACCAGCAAATCGTTTTGATCTGCTCAATGTCATCCGCAAGCTCCATAAGCCGCTTCGCACCGGGGAACAGATGGTTTTGGAAGTCCGTCCGCAGACCGTAGCAGATGACGGTTATATTGTGCTCATCGACCAGATCACTTAGACTGTCAATGACGCTCTCACTGAGAAACTGCACCTCGTCCACAATGATGCAGTCACAATGCTCACCTTTGTATTGCTCCAGAAAATCCTCCGCAAACTCGCAGGGATCTTCCAGACCGATGCGCGATTTTATGATCTTTGCGCCGTCTCGGTCCTCGCATTTCGGCTTGAGCAGAACGACCTTCTTGCCTTTTTCCACATAGTTATAGCGTACCATCAGCGCATTGGCTGTCTTGGAACTGCCCATTGCGCCGTATCTGAATATCAGTTTTGCCATCTGCATTACTCCTCATCATCCTGATGCATGGTTTCATATCGCTCGGCATCTCTTTTACTTGCTACGGATGCAGGCTCAAGGATACCGAGAACGCGCCCGATCAAGGTAACATTATCATATTCTGTGAATGTCATGGTATCATACTTATCATTAAACGATACCAGACCTTCTTCCTCATATATCTTTATGTATGTACTGTTTCCAACCATGAAAGCGCCGACCTCACCGTATTGCAGCTCCGGACAGCCGGGATACTTCTCCACAAGAACAAGGTCGCCGTCATGATACTCAGGCTCCATACTGTCGCCGTTGACAGGAAACACAAGTTCTGCCTGCCGTATTGCTGTGTTTGTATTCGGGTACAGATAGATCGGTGTACCGTTGTCATCAAACTCTGCGCCGCCGTCAAAGCCTGCCGCAAGCCCCTTGTCGCAGAGTGTCAGTTTGATGATCTCCGGGAAGCTGCCGACAGTCTCTGCCGCTTCGAGCGAGGATAGCAAGCTGTCCATTGCAAGCTGATGCGGATGCGACAGTCCACGGTATCGCTCCACCATAGACTTTTCCTTATCAGTATAGATATCTTGCTTGCTGTCAATACCATACAGCTCATACAGCGTGATGTCGAGGGCTTCGCAGAGCCTAGGAACAACGCTGAAATCCGGGCGTGTTCTTCCGTTTTCCCAGTTGCTGATAGCATTTGAGGTCACGCCGATCTTTTCCGCGATCACTTTCTGATCTAATTTCAGACGCTCTCTGTAGTATTTGATACGACCTCCGACAGCGTGTGCGTCCTTACGGTGGGCAGGATCGGAGATATTACTCTTTTTCCCTTCAATATCCTTACCTCCCTGTGAGACTGAGATATTCGGTTTCTTACGCTGCTTCATACAAAGCTCTCCCTTCACAGATTACTGAGATTGTCAATTCTCGAAACGAACAAATATTCTTATCGGAATCTGTGCAAGCCTACAAAGTTTATCAAAGACTTTTCAACGATGAAAATGTTAGAAGCTCAAAAAGTGCCGTAGGCATTGCATCTTTGACTACATTATAGCACACAACCACTGTTTTGTCAATACGAAAATACACTTGCATTTCGTTTGAGAGTGTGATATAATAGCTTTGTTGGTATTCCGCCTAGGGAAAAATGATACCCAAGTCCGCAAACGGCGGCAGTGTAGCCGCGAATCCTGTTTAAAGGTGTGTGACAGGACAGGCTGCCGGTCAGAGTATCAGCAACTTCGCCATCAACCCACTTCGCCACGATAGATATACAGAACAAGAGACTGGAGCTATGTTGGAAATACCATAAGTTGCGAAACAGGAGGGCGTAAATGACTATATATCTTGACAGAGGACCGTTTCTCACCATTCCCGATAAGCTGCATCCGGGACAGTACAGAGTGATCCGTAACCCCGACTGGCACGGAGAACTGCCGGAGATCGTGTCCTTCACCGATTTTCTCAAATGGAACTACACACTGGAGTACGGTCAGTATATCCGAAAACTGCACTGCTATCGTCGGCTTCCGCTGCCGTGGGGCGTTCCACAGGATGCCGAGATCGAAACTGTCATCATCGAGGAAGGCAGATATGACCGCATTGATCACGATTCCTTTGATATGTATGTGATATGCGATGTCGTGTTCGAGATGAACGGCTGCCGGCAATGCCAGAAGTATATCGTGCACGGCTTCTACTGCTCTTACGGCGGTTCAGACTTTCTGTGCGGTGCGGAGCTGTACAACGGACAGTTCATCCGACTAAACCATCCTCTGGATGAATTTCTAGTGCCTATTCTTTCAAAGAGGGATTTTGAGAGCATTGCACAGGATATCCTCAACAGCTACTATTCATATAAGTCGAATTATCCCTGCCGCATCAATACAGCTTCGATTGCAAAAGCAATGGGACTTGATATAAAGTATGCCCGCCTGTCAAAAAACGGCAAGGTCAAGTCTAAGCTGATTCTGGATAAGCGGGATACGACCGTCTATGATAAGGAATGTAAAGCTGTCAAAATGCGGATCGACAGTCCTACGATTCTTGTGGACGAGCCCTTGGAGGAGGAAGAAGCACAGAACGCCATTATTCATGAGTGCGTTCACGCTTACCTTCACAACCTCTTCTATGAGCTGCAGAGCTACTATCGGAAAATGGTCGGCAGGAAGATGCCGGAGTTCAATGACTACTTCTATTCCAAGACGCAGCGTAGCTGCTTGAAATGGATGGAAACACAGGCAAATGCGATCCCTCGCTTCATTCAGATGCCGGAGGAGCAGGCGTCCGATGTCATCCTGAACTTTTTCGAGAAACTCCCAGGCGAGCCTGACTGGGACGATTATAGAGAGCTGATCGACCTTGTGAAATGGAAGTTCGGAGTATCCCGCAACGCTGCGAAGAGGCGTATCATCGAGCTTGGCTGGCCGGAGGTGCGCGGTGTGTATGTCTACAACACCACAGGATATGTTGAGGACTACGATGTAGAGCTAAGATTCCCGCAGGACTATACCTATACACTGTCATTCCGCCAAATCTCTGATGTGTTTGCATCCTGCGAGACCTTCGCAGAGCTTGTCCGTTCCAAGAAGTTCATCTATCTGGACGGTCATGTTGTTATCAACAGCGACAAGTATATCCGTAAGGAACACGGCATAGCTATGGGGCTGACGGAGTATGCAAGACACCACATGGCTGAATGCTGTCTGGATTTCAAGCGTATCTACGCAGAATTCGACTACAGCTATACCTATGGCGAGCTGCACAAGGATGACCTGACCGAGATCACGGCCGAAAACCGTTCGTTCAGCGATGAACAGCGAAAGAAGATCCGCATGGCAATGTATGAGATCACAGAGGAGAACGATAAACTTGCCGTCCCTTCGGATGTCAACGAATTCGGCAAGGCGGTGCGTTTCCATATGGAGAGATGCGGTCTCACCTCGGATCTGGTTGCAGACCGCAGCGGCATGGGTGTGAACACTGTCAATAAGATGCGCAGTGGCAAGAGAGTGAAGCTCGAAACAGTGCTAGCTTTTTGTGTCGCTTTGGAGCTTGAAGAGTCGTTCCGTATTGACCTTATGCAGAAAGCGAAGGTTGATTATGATATGAGCAACCCTGCCCATCGGCTCTATGTCACGATTTTCGAGCTGATGGAGAAACCTAATGTGTTCCAGATCAATGAGCTGCTGAAGGCAGAAGGCTTTACTCCGTGGACGAGAGACTGCGAGGAAAAGAAGCGGTACGCTAAGATAAGTATGTAATAACAGCATTTTCAGGAGGCTTTCGAGCCTCCTTTTTTTATGCCCTGAAATATTTTCATGAAGCCCCCAGAAAAAATGGGGGCGATTTTTGTTTTTGAAACAGTTTAGAGATAGTTTGTTCATAGAATATCCATTTAATTTAGATGATATGAACAAGCACAGATTGCAGGAAGAAGCCGAAATAAACACAGTGCATAAAAAACAGCCCCCATTTTTTATGTATGTAAAAGAAGATTTGGATATGTTATGATATAGACACGGTCAAGGACAGGCACCACCTTCCAAGACTGAAACACCACAATGCCGGATGCATACGGCAGAGGATGTTCATACAGAACTATAGTCTCGAACTATGCCAACAAGCATTAGATATAGCTGTATGTTCTCCCTCCGTATGCATCCGGCTATATTTGCCGTCTGAATCCGTTAAACCATTTATCTGAAAGGAAGTACCTACTATGAAAAGCAAAAAGAATGTTTACATCTGCAGCCCCCTCCGTCCGGTTTCCACCGATCCCATCCTCCGCGCCAATGAGCTGATCGACAATCTGAAGCTCGCAAAGGACGCCTGCACCTTCGCAGCCCTCAGAGGCTGTGATCCGGTTGCGCCGCATCTCTTCTATCCGCAGTTTCTCAATGACAATGATCCGACCGAACGTGCGCTCGGCATGGAACTGGGGCTGAAGGCACTGCACTCCTGCGATGAGCTGTGGATCATTAGCCCCCGCATCAGCTCCGGCATGAGTGCCGAGATCAAGGAAGCTCTAAAGTGCGGTATTCCTGTTCTTGTGTTCACTGCCGCCGGATTCCGTAAGTACACCGGCAACGGCGATATGACCGACAACTGCTACGCTGATACCGCAGACGGCGTGATCGATCAGAAGAAAGAACCCAGAACGCTTCATGACCTGATTTCGGCGGTTGATGCACATAAAGGTACAAAAAAGAACTTGCTTGCATCCTACGATGACGGTGATCTGAAAATGGAAGTATACAGTGACGGAACTGTTGCTGCGAGAAGGCATAACCGCAGAACCTCCTTCAAACTTGCCAACTGCACCGATTATCAGTATCACTCTGCTGTTGTGGAGGACGGGGGTGCAACACCTACACACATCGATGCTGAGACATTTCTGGACGAGCAATGGGAAATTCGTCTTTTAATGGAGGCTGAAGACCGTTTCGTGAAGTAAGAATCAGATTATAAACCAATTACAATATTACATTTGTTAGTCAGGGCGCGCACTGGCGGACAGATGCTCATAACGGAAACAACCAAGACAGCCTGTGGTCTGCATAGACCATATCAGGTGTAATGGGTGTATCCGTGTGTACATCTGCTGCCTGCGTGCCCTTTTGTTATGGGGTAGCAGTCTGCGCTGTGGGCATCTGCTGCTTAGTGTGTTCCTTGCAGAAAGGAACGATTATGGAAAACATGAATATTGCTCAGAACGCTGCTGCACTCCCTGTCATCACCGATAAGACTACGCTCGGTGAGTTGCTTGCTATGCTCGCCCTCGGTGAGAAGCCCCCTGTGCCGACACCGAGAGAGCTGTTCGAGACGCTCGGCACACCGATTGCCGACATGAACGACTGCATTCTCTTCAGCAATGGCTTTGCGATCTACCAGAACTGTACTGGGCGCACTGTTGTCTGGCTCCCGTACTGCACGAGCTTCACCTACTATTTTAATAAGTTGCGAGATGCAGAAAAGGACACACTCTCTGAGAACTATGAACTGCCGGAAGGATTCTTGGAGACGCAGCCGTGGGTGATCGCAGTGACGCTGATTGGGGATCACCGCATTGAGCGCAACAGCATGAATCGCACAGGCAGCCGCAAGGATACAGTTGATCTTGCAAGCAAGGACAAGGGCGACAAGGACGGCGAAATGGAAGAGATCATCGCCGATCCGTTCCGCAGAGCGTTCAACTGGTATGACGGTCACATGGGTGAGAATCCGCAGGATGCTGTTGAGCGCCGTGAGACCAGAGAAGAAATGCTGGCAGCAATGACGGACAAGCAGAGAGAAGTATTCATTATGTATTACAGAGATGGGATGACACAGGATCAGATTGCAGAGGTTATCGGTATTTCACGCCGCACTCTCAGAGAACATCTTACATGTGCTTTGGAAAGGGTGAAAAAATTTTTTTGAAGTAGACCCGCCATTTAGCCCTCTCCCACGACAATATATGAGAGGGCTTGAAAAAACCTCCAACGAAAGAACGGCTGCGGCAGATACTGTGGCCGTTCTCTATTACATTGGTCGCAAGACCAAAACAGAAAGGAAATGCTTATGCCTATTGAAAACAGAGTCCCGAAGAACCGCTACAACGGCAGCGGCACCAACACCGAGAGCCGTAAGGCGCAGCAGACCGCAGGCACGGCTGACCGCAAGCCGGACACGCTGAAGAAGATCGAGGCGGAGATGGACAAGCGTGCTGCTGACATCGCAATCACCGTCAGCGATATGTTCAAGTTCATGGCGATGACGGCTGCAATGCTCCCGAACATGGAGCTGGATACCGGCCTCTTCCGCTTGAAGGTCGATGATGGCGGCATCTTCTTCGAGATCAACCATCCGTTCCGCAAGCGTAAGGAGCGTGACACCTGCGAGGACTGCGATGGCTGCACAGAGGAGCCGGACAACGATGACGACGATGATGAGGAGGGACTGCTCTATGACGGAGACTGAGAAGAAGTTCACTGTGCCGGGACCGGTGCCTGTGGACGCAAAGAAGCTGATCGATGGGCTCGGCACGATTTTCGGCGGCGTGATCCAGCTTCTGGCGGCAATGGAGCCGAACATGGCAAAGGAGCTGGCGGACATGGCGATCAATGGTGTGCCGAAGGAGCAGGTGCCGGAGACCATTAATCCGGACGATTTCGAGGAGATCATCTCCGCCGATGACCTGCCGTGGGATACAGAGCCGGAGCAGCCCGAAGAGCCGAAACCTGCGGAAAAGCCCAAACCGAAGAAGGCGGCAAAGAGGGCGGAGCCTGCATCGGAGCTGACCGCTGATGACCTCATCCGCGTGGTGACGCAGAAGATCAAGCAGAACCGTGCCAACAAGGACAAAGCGCTAGCGCTGCTGAAATCCTACGGTGCGGCAAAAGTCAGCGATATACCTGCGGACAAGTACGAAGCGTTTCTCACTGACCTGTCGCAGCTCTGATCGGAGGTGGCACGATGCCGGATGTTCATGCACTTCTGAGTGCATCCAGTTCCAAGCAATGGCTTCACTGTCCGCCGTCCGTCCGCCTGCAGGAGAACTTTCCGAATGAGAGCTCCGTGTATGCCGCCGAGGGAACATTCGCTCATGAGGTCTGCGAGTACAAGGTCCGCAAGTATCTGAAGGAGCGTGTGAAACGTCCGCAGTCCGAGGAATATGACACCGAGGAAATCGAGCAGATCACAGATGTGTATGCGGAGTTCGTGATCTCCATCATTGAGCAGATGAAGGAGAACGGCTGTGAGCCGCTTGCTTTTGTTGAGGAGCGTGTGGACTACAGCCACATTGCCCCTTCCGGCTTTGGCACGGCAGATATGCTCATCATCGGTAAGGACGAGCAGGGACGCGGAATCCTTCATGTATGCGATTTCAAGACGGGTGCAGGCGTGTTTGTGGATGCAGACCACAACAGCCAGATGATGCTCTATGCGATCGGAGCTTTAGCCGCCTACGGCTTTTTGTATGATATTGAGATCGTGCGTATGAGCATCATTCAGCCTCGTCTGGATAATATCAGCACATTCGAGTGCAGCAGAGCCGAGCTTGAGGAATGGGGCGAGAGCATCAAGCCCATTGCCAAACTTGCCTACGAGGGCAAGGGCGAACAAAGCCCCGGTGACTGGTGCCGCTTCTGCCGAGCAAAGCCTGTCTGCAAAGCCTGTGCAGATGAAGCACTGGCGCTCTGCCGTGAAGATTTCCTCGACCTTGATGCCGGGGCTTTTGATGATACCGCAGAGGAATCGGATATGACCGCACCCTATGAAGCGGATACCAATACCGCTGTATTCAAACAGCCGGGCCTGATCCCGATATCTGAACTGGCGGAGATACTACCGACCCTGAACAGGATATCCTCGTGGATAGAGGCAGTATTCGCATTCGTCTCCTCCGAGGCGATCAATCACGGCGTACCCATTCCCGGCTATAAGGTCGTTGAGGGACGCAGCAAGCGTGTTTTCACAGACACTAAGGCGGTGGTCGATGTCGCCGTCCAGAATGGCTACACTGACCTTTACAAGCAAACGCTCATCACACTGACGGAATTTGAAAAAATGATGGGTAAAAAGAAATTCAACGAACTGTTCAGACAGTATGTGGCAAAGCCGCCCGGAAAGCTGGCTCTCGTGCCGGAAAGCGACCCGAGAGAGCCTGTCGATCTCACATCCGCCCCGGATCAGGAGTTTTCGGTACTGCCTGACGAGGAATAAAAACTACATTTCAGGAGGAAAAAACAATGGCAAACAACAATACAGCACCCGCAACGAAGGTCATCGTGCCTTGCCGCATTTCTTTTGCAAACATCTGGGAGCCCAAGAGCATCAACGGCAGCGATGAAAAGTATTCCGTCTCGCTGCTCATCCCGAAGGATGATAAGGCGACCCTTGCCAAGATCAAGAAGGCAATCGAAGCCGCAAAGGAAGCTGCAAAGGAGAAGAAATGGAACGGTAAGATCCCGGCGAACCTCAAGCTTCCGATGCATGACGGCGATATCGACCGCCCCGACGATGAGAATTATGCAGGTCATTTCTTCTTCAATGCAACCAGCAAGGACGCACCGCAGATCGTTGACCACCATGTGCAGCCGATCCTCGACCCGATGGAGTGCGGCAGCGGCGATTACTGCAATGTCAGCGTGAACTTCTACGGATTCGCAGCATCTGGCAACAAGGGCATCGCGGCCGGACTGCAGAATATACAGCTTGTGAGACATGGTGAGCGTCTTGCCGGCAGACCGACTGCGGCATCCGATTTTGTGGAGGTCGAGGGCGATGATGCCGACGAACTTGACGATGACGATATGGATTTCCTGAACTGAGATAAGGGAGGCACGTCCTCCCTTTTACATACACAAGGTGGTGATCATTATTGAGCAGACGTGTACTTTCCATCGACTTAGAGACCTATTCGGATGTTGATCTCCCGAACTGCGGCGTGTACCGCTATGTTGAGGGAGATTTTCATATCCTGCTGTTCGCATATGCATTTGACGATGAAGAAACAAAATGCGTGGATATGGCCTGCGGGGAGCAGCTCCCGGCAGATGTTATGGATGCGCTGCAGGATGAAAGTATTATAAAATCGGCATGGAACGCACAGTTTGAGCGTACCTGCCTTTCAAAATATCTCGGTACGCAGATTTCTCCGGACTCGTGGCAATGCACGATGGTATGGGCGGCATCGCTTTCACTTCCGCTGAAGCTGGCAACGGCTGCACAGGCACTGAAAACTGCACAGCAGAAGGACGCTGTCGGTGAGCGTCTTATCCGATATTTCTCTCTGCCTTGTAAGCCTACCAAAGCAAACGGCGGCAGAACAAGAAATCTGCCGGAACACGCCCCCGAAGACTGGAAGCTGTTCAAAAGCTACTGCATTCAGGACGTGGAAACCGAGCGGGATATTCGCCAGAGACTTGAAAAGTTCCCCCTGCTCCCGCAGGAATGGGACTACTACCACATGGATCAGCGTATCAACGACCGCGGTATCCTGATCGATAAGGAAATGGTACAGCAGGCCATTATCTGCAATATGTCTCTCTCTGAGGAAATGACGAAAAGAGCCTATGCGCTGACAGGTTTGGAGAATCCGAATTCCGTATCACAACTCAAGGGCTGGCTTGAGGAGCGCGGCATCGAGATAGATTCCCTCGGCAAGAAGAATGTTGCATCGCTCATTACTGATCTGGACAAGCACAGCGCCGACGGTGAAGCCCTCGACATGATGAAGCTGCGTTTACAGATGGCAAAATCCTCTGTGAAAAAATATCAGGCGGCGGAGAGATACATCTGTCAGGACGGCAGAGCACACGGACTGTTTCAGTTCTCCGGCGCGAACCGTACACAGCGCTGGGCAGGACGCGGGATTCAATTGCAGAATCTCCCTCAAAACCACATCTCTACGCTTGATGAGGCAAGAGAACTGGTCAAAATAGGCTGTTTTGAGATGATAGAGGTGCTGTATGGAAACACACCGGATATCCTGTCACAGCTTATCCGCACGATGCTCATTCCGAAGGACGGATGCGAGTTTATCGTAGCTGACTTCTCCGCCATTGAAGCGCGAGTGCTTGCATGGCTTGCCGGAGAGCAATGGAGACTGGATGCTTTCACAGAAGGCAAAGACATCTACTGTGCATCTGCCTCGCAAATGTTCGGCGTTCCGGTCGTAAAGCACGGAATCAACGGCGAACTGCGGCAGAAAGGCAAGGTCGCTGAACTGGCCTGTGGTTATGGCGGCGGTGCCGGTGCGCTGATCTCTATGGGCGCGCTGGATATGGGACTGAAAGAGGATGAACTTCCCGACATCATTTCAAGCTGGCGCGATGCAAACCCGGAGATCGTGAAATTCTGGTATGCCGTGGAAAAAGCGGCGATCGAAACAGTAAAGGACCATACGGACAGAACTGTTGGCAGGATCGGTTTTCAGTTTTCTGCAAATACACTGTGGATCGTGCTGCCGTCAGGTCGCAGGCTTGCCTACATCAAACCGAAATTACAGCCTAACCGCTTCGGGCGCATGGCACTGACCTTTGAAGGCTTGGGTGCAAACAACAAATGGACGCGCGGCGAGACTTACAGCGGGAAACTGACAGAGAATATTACGCAGGCGACCGCACGCGACCTGCTTGCGGAAGCAATGCGCCGGATGGAGCTTGCAGGGCTCGGCATTGTCGGACATGTACACGATGAGGTCATTCTCGAAGTGCCGAAAGGACAATACACTGTGGACGATGTGTGCAATATCATGAACCGGAATCCGGCATGGGCGGACGGTCTGCCGCTGTCCTCTGCCGGATATACAGGCAATTATTATTTCAAAGACTAGGAGGATATTTCTATGAAACAGGGACGAGCATTACCGGAGGTGCTGACAGAGCTTCAGCGTCAGAATGCGGCAAAG
>Ga0129314_1001887_pt1 | contig 13001 bp, 18 predicted proteins | sample O1111metagenome_FD_94431 | JGI IMG/M metagenome (GOLD analysis project Ga0129314, IMG submission 94431) | Orangutan individual fecal microbial communities from fecal samples from Wisconsin, USA - O1111 metagenome | ecosystem: Host-associated > Mammals > Digestive system > Large intestine > Fecal...
ATTTCTTGATGCTGGACTTTTCTTTTCTGACATTGCCTGATTTGACATATCTACTCAATGCTCTTATGAGGAAAATTCCCACAGTGATAAATGCCGCTATCACCACCACCCCGATTAGCAGTACAATACCAAAAACAATAACTCCTAAAAAATCATATTTCACTTGATCATCTCCTTTCGTGACTTTATGATAGCGAAATTTCATGGTTGCTACCACCAACTATCACGATATTTCTTTGGTTGCGAACGGTTGCGGAACTAAAATAACACTTTTTTATGTACAAGGCATATATGTAAATTAATAAAACGACAAATCCCGATTGTTACATTGGCGAATGAATCCACATGTATCCAAAAATCAAGACACTAAGCACTATTACAAGCAGCAATGCTATACCAATTGCTTTGTGCTTTCGCTTAAAAGCGATAAAACTTCCCACACCCATTACTATGTATGCGAGAAGCAATAACATCGTAAAACTCATATGACCTTCTTAAATTCCGAGTTCCTCAATTCTCCAAACTGGAATTCACTTCAATTCTTCGACAATCCATACTTTTGCGTTTTGTATATCAGAAAAATCGGCAAATGTTTTTTTGCCATTTTCTAACAATGCATGCAAATCAATACCGTCTTCGAAGCAGTACACTACAACCAAAACATGATGCGTAATTTCAGTTACCATAGCTCGCATGGAATCCGACATTGATGAGCCAAAAATTCCTTTATCATCTGCAAGAACCAGCATGTTTTCCATGTCAATAAAATCCTTGCCGATACCTGTGTATCCTTCACCTGCTTCGGCCTTACGCAGCATTATTGCACCGTGCAGCTTATCCAGATCATAGGATCCTACTGACAGGCCACTTTTTATTGAAAGCAGATTGTTTACATCGACCACAGAATTGATATGATATAGCTCATCCCCACGACGCACCCGTCGAATCAATGCCTCAGACGATACACGATATCGCCCCGGATTGCGACCAAATGCTTTGTATGCTGCACGGCTACCACGAATACCGGGAATTTCGCCCCATTCTTTACCTTCGATGGCCTGCTGCACCTGCGGTAGAACCTCTTTGTCCACATGATTCCAGAATTGTGCATCTGACTTCTTTACGGTTGTGTCAAACTGCATGACGCCAAGCCGAATCTCCGGGTAGACTTTCCACAACTGTGGGTCAATTTTCACTTCATATTGCATAATGTTACCTCTACAATCCCCGATTTGCTGCTCAATTTTCTTTTTCAAATTATACCATGACGCTTTGAACAATTCTATGGTGGCTTTGGACTATATGAGAAAAATCCGAGCAGTTTTCTGCCCGGACTTTCTCGCTCGATTATAAATCCATTCCGCTTTCGCAATCTCCGTTGCCTGTGCGGTTGTTGCTAACGCTCTGTGCAGGGGCGTTTACTTTACTTCCTCCAGCATGGCCGCAATTTGTGCCTTGGGGCGATACCCCACCGATTTGCCGACGATTTTTCCGTTTTTGATCACCAGCAGCATCGGAATGCTGGACACCTGAAACTGCTGTGCCAGCGCCATCTGTTCGTCCACATTCACTTTACCGACCTTCACAGATCCGGCATTTTCCTCGGCGATCTCGTGCAGGATCGGAGAAAGCATTTTGCAGGGGCCGCACCAATCGGCGTAGAAATCGAGCAGAACCGGTTTATCGGAATGCAGCACTTCGTTTTCAAAATTTGCGGCAGTAATTTTCAGTTCAGACATTGTGAAACCACCTTTCTTTACTTTAGGGTAACTTGACATGATTTTTAGCGGCGTGATCCTTCGCCCTTAATCCTGCAAGGATTTATAATACAGCATACAGTGGCAAAATCCCTCGTAGTTGGGGTCCGCGATCTGGTCCTTGAACTCCTTACACATACACTTTGTTTCCTCGGTGCGCTCCATGCGGCAAGGGCAATACCCGCCGGTGCGTTTAAGCCCTTCGCGAACGGTTTGCACGATTTCCTGATCGGGATTGAGTTTGATCTTCATATAAGCCACCTCTTTCTTTGTTGTGCCTTTATGATACCACACAAATTGCCTGATTTCTGTAACAAAGTCACATTTCACAAAAAAATTGCAAACGCCACAAGAAAAGCCGCCCCCATACAGCCGGTATGAGAGCGACGAAAATAGTAATTTTATTTTACTTGCATTCTTTTTTCATGGCGGAATAGCCAATGATCACTGTCCACACATAGGCACAGGTTTTGGGGATCATCAGCATACCGATCATCGGGATCGTGTCGGCCCACAGCACCACTGGGATGTAAAAGCCAAAGCTCAGCACAATGGTAAGCCACATCCAGCGGAATGCCGAGTCACCGTGCTGCTTGGCGCTTTGATAAAACAGCACAATGATCAAAAGGCCCATCAACGCAAAGGGAATGTTGCGGTATATGCCCCACGAAAGCGGCGAGGCAGCGCTCAGCCACTGATTTTGCGGCATCATGCACAAAGCCACGCGCGCAGCAGCTAAAGCGTACACAGCCATTGTGATGCCTGCCTTCCCCCGGATCTGATAGCGCTGCCGCCACACATAGTAGAGCAGCACATAGAAAACCGTCATGGTCACAGAAGTGATCCACTTGCCCAGCCCCAAGGGAACGGTGTAGTTTTCCAGCCCGGTGGTACATAGTGCCAGCGCGCGCGGAACCAGATGAAACGAATCGCCAGCGCCCAGCACCACAGCCATCCAGCCGAACAGCCGGAACTGTGCATTTTTCTTGCTGCCCTTGATCATCAGAACGCCAAGGGTGATCACCGATGCCAGATAAACGGCATCAAAAATGGTTTCTACGATTGCCTGCATAAAATGTTCTCCTATTTGATATTATTTTTTGTTTTTTGCTTCGGCTGCGATCGCTTTGCCGAAGTTGCGGCCAAACAGCATCCCCGCCAGCAAAAGCGAAGCACCGAGGCCGGTGTAGAAAAAGGCGATAAACTGCTCGGGCGCCAGCCCGCTGGAGCGCAGCACAATGCCGCCTGTCATCATAAAAGCCATGATGGCAAAGGATCTTCCATCAAAAAACTTCAAAAAGAAATGCTGTTCCTCCCGGTAGGTGCTGATTCTCGCCGTGTGTTTTTTCACCAGCTTTCCAAAGATAAAAAATTGGAAAACCGCAAAAACCAGTGCCGACAGCAGATAGTTGCCCACCGTGCGATAGGCGGGATATGCCATCAGCCCAATGCGAAGAATGTTAAAGCCCGCCGCACTCCATACAAGACAGGCCAAAAGCAGCAGTGTGTTTCGTTTTACTTTCATGGGGTATCTCCTTTTAGTGAACACTGTTCACTTTGCCTGATATAAAATTCCCACCCTTGGGTGGGAATTTATCAGCCTGTTCAATACAATGTTCTGCGCACGATCTCCAGCACGGCGCTGGGATCATAATCTTGCCGCAGCAAAGCGGACAGCATGAGCGAAAACAGCACATCGGCAAATTTTTCCGGTGTGAATTGCTGCGTAAAAGCATCGGGCCGAATTTTGGCATCCTGCTTTAAAACCGTACACAGCCCGGCCAGAATATGCTGCCATGTTTGCTGCATACGGCGCTTGCCATCCATTTTTTCTTCCCGCATAAAGCCAAGGGAATGCAGGTTGAAAAAGCCGGGATATTGCGTGCAGCCGTAAGCCATGCGCCCATACATCCAGGTGATGCAGGTTTGCACATCCTGAAACACAGCGTCGTCCTCCGGGCGATGGAAAATTTCGCACCAAACGCTTTCCACCGTAGCGGTGATGAGCTCGGCTTTGGAATCAAAGTAGTTGTAGATCGAGCCTACTGAAACCCCGCAGGCGGATGCAACCGAGCGAATGCTGACGGCCGACCACCCCTGCTGCTGAATGAGCTCGCGGCTGGTTTTTAAAATTTCCTGTTTGGATGTTACGATGGTATTCATGTGTTCGCCCTCAATATGAACATCGTTCATTTTCATTATACGAATACAAGCAAGCACTGTCAAGCATAATTTGAAAATTTCAGGGTAATGCCCGCTCCCCTATGGGGAAAAATCTTCATATTTTATGATATTATGCTGTTTTATAAATAAGCCTTTTACTGCAGAGCTTTCAGTCCCTTTTGATCCAGCAGCCGAATGGCTCCGCGTTTCAGCTCCACCAAGCCGTCTTCCGAAAACTGCTTGAGCATTCGCGCCACAGCCTCACGTGCTGAGCTGATCTGCTGCGCGATCTGCTCATGCGTCATGTGAATGGTGTCCGTGCCAAGGCGCTGGGATTCTTGCATCAGAAACAACGCCAATCGCTGATCGAGCCTTTTAAACAGGATCTGCTGCATGGCCCACATCACATCGGAAAATCGCTTTGTGGCCAATTCGTAAAGAAAGCAGCGCACCGAAAGATTCTTTTCTTTAAGAAACAGCACGATATTGGGCGGGATAATAAGCGCTTCGGTATCCTTTTGGGCGCTCATCTGCGTATCGAAAGAGATCTGGCTGATCACGCAGGAGGCCGACAGCACGCACAGATCGTTTGGATAAATGCGAAACAGCGTAACCTCGCGGCCTTCCTCCGAAAGCAGATAGGTGCGCATTTCGCCCTGCATCACAAACAGCATTCCCAGGCATTCCCGCTCACTGCTGTACACCCGTGTGCCCTTTTTATACAAGCGGATCACAGCATTCTGCCGCACAAGCTCTTTTTCCGAATCGGTGAGCAGCTTCCAAAACGGAAGCCGCTCCAGCACGCTTTCCATCTTAGTGACAGCTGTGGTTGCCGCAGCCATGGCTGCCGCAGGTGTGGCCGCCTTCGCCGTGCTCGTGGTCGTGATGGTCACAGTGTACATTGGGGTTATAGCCCAGATTCCCGGCCAGAAGGGCGATCACAGCAGCATCTGCTTCGCCGGAAACGCCGCCGTACAAGCGAATGCCTGCCTGTGCCAAAGCCACCTGCGCACCGCCGCCGATGCCGCCGCAGATCAGAGTGTCCACCCCCTGCTGCATCAAAAATCCGGCCAGTGCGCCGTGGCCGCTGCCATTGGTATCCACTACTTTTGCGTCAACGATCTTGCCGTCGGCTACTTCATAAACCTTGAACTGTGCCGTGTGGCCGAAATGCTGGAAGATTTGTCCGTTTTCATAGGTAACTGCGATTTTCATGGTGTTATCTCCTTTTTGTGTAGGGTTGGTTTGCGGTGCAGCACAGCGCCCTGCCGGGCATCCGCTTTTGCAATGCCGATGCTCCTGCCCGCCGCAAATGCGGTAGTTGCCGCCGGTGATGCGAAGGGGCTTTGCATACACAAGGCACGCTGCGATTTTGCGCCGTGCGCTTTCATAAATTTCCTGTACGGTAGAGCGAGAAATATCCATTTGTGCAGCGCACTGCTCGTGGGTTTGCCCCTCAAGATCGACTAAACGGATCACCTCGTATTCATCCAGTGAAAGCAGGATCGGCTCGGCCTGTGCACAGCCGAGCGGGCCGAACGCTTCCGCTTGCGGCACGCTGCAAATGCGGCGGCAGCGAGGGGGTCTTGGCATACACTCGCCTCCTTTATTTTCGGTATATACCGATTATACCCTTCTGTGCCGCGCTTGTCAAGCCAGCGCATTTGCCTGCTGAGCACCGGCACTGCGCAAAAAAGCAGCCCCCGCTGCCAAAGCTGGCAATGGGGGCTGCTGTGTATGTTCTGAAATTCACTTAGAACAGCTTTACGGGATGGCTCATAGCGGCGAAATCTACGCCAATCTTTTGCTTTTCTTCCTCGCGCACCTTAGCAGCTTCGCGCATTTCCTTGCGGGTTTCGAAGAACTTGGGTGCAACCTGCGGGAACATAGCGTAGGTGAGGCAATCCTCTTCCTGCTCCATGTAGGGCTTTGCCTGCTCGCGGATCTTGTCCATTTCGGGCTCCAGCAGATCGGCGGGGCGGCAGGTGATGGGCTCCTGACCCTTCAGGATCTGCTTGGCAAATTCGGGGTCGATGGGGGCGGGAGTGTGGCCGTAATCGCCGTGAACAAGGCCCTTGAACTCCTTGGTGACCATCTTGTAGCGCTGGCCCAGCAGCACATTGAACACGGCCTGCGTGCCAACGATCTGGCTGGTGGGGGTAACCAGCGGAGGATAGCCGGAATCCTTGCGCACTGCGGGAATTTCCTTCAGCACATCTTCCAGCTTGTCTTCCTTGCCGGCTTCCTTCAGCTGGCTCAGCAGGTTGCTGAGCATACCGCCGGGAACCTGATACAGCAGCGTGTTGGCATCAACGCCCAGCATTTTGGGGCTGAGCAGGCCACTCTGCAGATACTTTTCACGCAGCTTTGCGAAGTGCTCACGCACAACATTCAGCTTCTTCAGATCCAAACCGGTATCGTACTCGGTGCCCTGCAGGGCAGCCACCAGGCTTTCGGTGGGCATATGAGATGTGCCCAGTGCCAAGGGGCTGATAGCGGTATCAATGATATCTGCACCGGCTTCGATGCCCTTGAGGATCGACATAGAGGCCAGACCAGAGGTGTAGTGGCTGTGAATGTCCACAGGAATGGAAACGCTTTCCTTCAGCTTTTTCACCAGCTCGTGCGTAGCGGTGGGTGTGAGCAGACCGGCCATATCCTTGATGCAGATGGAGTTTGCGCCCATCTCTTCCAGCGTTTTGGCGTAGTTTGCAAAATACTCGTTGTCATGCACAGGGCTCAGGGTGTAGCTGATGCAGGCCTGCACATGGGCCTTTTCCTTAACGGCTGCCTTAATGGCGGTTTCCAGGTTGCGGGGATCGTTCAGTGCGTCAAAAATACGCATGATGTCGATGCCGTTTGCAACCGACTTCTGCACAAAGTATTCCACCACATCGTCAGCATAGTGGCGATAGCCCAGCATATTCTGGCCGCGGAACAGCATTTGCAGCTTAGTGTTGGGCATTTCTTTGCGCAGGATGCGCAGGCGCTCCCAGGGATCTTCGTTCAGGAAACGAATGCAGCTGTCAAAGGTTGCGCCGCCCCAGCACTCTACCGAGTAGTAACCCACTTCGTCCATAGCGGGCAGAATGGGGCGCATTTCGTCCATGGTCATGCGGGTAGCGATCAAAGACTGGTGCGCATCGCGCAGAGCAACTTCTGTGATCTTGACGGGTTTTGCATTTTTGTTAGCCAAAGTAATTCACCTCATAAATTTTTTGATCATTGGTTTATACAGTGTTTCCAAAATTTGCATTTACAGTTACATTATACTATTACATTTGCCGATCCGCAAGACAGTTTTTCTTAAAGCGCTGATAACTGTTATAGAAATTTTAAATTATTTTTTAAAGCTGCGCTTTGCCGCCGTTTTACCGGGGCCTGCCTTGGGCGCACCCGGGCGGGCAGGACGGGCCGAACGAGCCGCTGCCCGGGCCTTGCGGGCCTCGGCACGGGCTTCACCCTGCTGGTTGCGGGTGCGGTTAGCGCCCTTTACGGCAGCTGCGCGCAGGGCGTTCACCTCGGCCTTTGTAAGCTCACGATACTGGCCGGGCTGCAGCATACCCAGCTTTACTGCGCCTTCGGCATTGCGCTTCAGGCGCACCACTTCCAGGCCCACGGCTTCGCACATACGGCGGATCTCACGGTTTTTGCCCTCATGGATGGTCATTTCCAGCACGGTGCGCTCGGGCTCATCCGCGGCCACATTGATCACAGCAGGCTGTGTTTTTACGCCGTCATCCAGCACAACGCCCTCGGACATCTGCACGATCTGCTGTTCGGTGGCATGGGGGCGCACGGTAACACGATACAGCTTGCTGATCTCGTGGCTGGGATGCGTGAGCATATTGGCGAAATCGCCGTCGTTGGTCATCAGCAGCAGGCCCTCGCTGTCTTTATCCAAACGGCCCACCGGGAAAATGCGGGCGGGCACATCCTGAACAAGATCCATCACGGTTTTACGGCCCAGCTCGTCACTTACGGTGGTGATATAGCCGCGGGGCTTGTGGAGCATAATGTAATATTTCTGCTGTTTTTTCACAATGCGGATCTTTTCACCGTCCACCATGAGCACATCATGGTTGATATCCATTTTATCGCCCACCTTCACGGGGTGGCCGTTCAGCTTTACACGGCCCTCACGGATCACCTGCTCGGCGGCACGGCGGGAACAAAGCCCCTGATCGGCCATTACTTTCTGAATGCGTTCTTCTGCCATTTTATTCTCCTATAGTTTCAATTTTGTTGGTTGCAAGGCAACTGTCATCGCCTTAAAAAATCAGGGGCAGGCCTGCGCCCACCCCTGAAAATCGGGTTTTACGCTTTTTCCTGCTCGGAATCCTCAGATTTTTTCTGGGGCTGTTTTTTCAGCAGGTCGCTCAGCTTGTCCACAAGCTCCGGAATCATGGAAACGGCACGCTCTACAGCGTTGTTTTCGGCGCTGAGCTGGATGGTGCGCACATTGCCGTTCTGCACCACCAGAAACGCCACCGGTGCCACGGTAACACCTGCGCCGCTGCCGCCGCCAAACAAATCTTTATCGTTTTTTCCTGCAAAGTCCGACCCGCCCGAGGCAACGCCGAAAGTCACCTTGGATACCGGCAGGATCGTAGTACCTTCGGGGGTAGTGATGGGGTCACCGATAATGGTGTTGGAAGATGCCAGTTCACGGATCTTATCCATGGTAACGCCCATCAAATCGTGCAGCGTATGGTCTGCCATTGTAGAGTCCTCCTTTTTTATCTCCTGCCGCCTTTGCGCATGGCCCAGGCAGCCTTGAGTAACACATAGATCGCTAATACTATTATTATATACAGCCGGGCAGTGATTTTACAAGAAAAATGTTTTTGCGCCCCGGCCTGCCCTGCAAAATCCGGCTGAATGTCGATTTGGCGCACGCGAATATCAAACAGGTTTCTGGCTGCCGCATACCCGCCGCCGATGGCGGCATGAATGCGGCCGTATTCCATGGCTGTCGCAGCGGCATCCTTGCCGTGCACCGTATACAGAATGATCACTTCACGGATCTGCAGGCTGCGGCACAGCCGTTTCACCGCACGGCAGGCATCCTGCAGAATCTGCAATGCTACACGCGGCGGCGGGGCCTTGAATTTCTTTTTTTCTTTTTTCGGCTGTTTGGGTTCTGCCTGTTCTGTTTCGGCTTTCTTTTTAGGGCCTTTTGCGCCGCGCGGGTACAGCGGCAGCATCAGCCCGCAAAAGCCGCCGCGCAGCGAAAAACCGTTTTCGTTATACACGGGCTGCAGCTGCACGGGCAAGATCAGCAGCACTGCCAGCAGCAGCAAAACCGCCGCCAGCAGCCACCCCAAAGCCTTTAGGATCATCAGCAACACTGCTGCCACCCGGCATCACTCCTTTTCGTCCGCGCGCATGGAAAGCTGCGGCACTTCGTTTTGGTGCAGCGGGGGCAGATCTTCCAGCGAGGTAAGGCCGAAGGTGCGCAGAAACACATCGGTGGTTCTGAAGCTGATGGGATGCCCCGGCAAATTCAAGCGCCCGGCTTCTTCGATCAGGCCTTTATCGATCATTTTGCTTACGATCGAGCTGGAATCCACGCCGCGCACCTGCTCAATAAAGCCGCGCGATACCGGCTGGTTGTAGGCAATGATCGCCAGCACCTCCAGCGCGGCGGGGCTGAGCGGCACATTGCGGCGATTGTCCATCAGGCGCTTTACCATTTCGCCATATTGGGGGCGGCTGGCCATTTGCCAGCGGTCCTCCAAGCGCAGCAGGCACATACCGCGATCCTTCACATCGTATTCATCGCGCAGCTCCACCAGCAGTTTTTCCACCATGTGCAGCTCGACGCCGATGGCCTCGGCCAGTTTTTCGGGGGTCACCGGGTCACCGCTGGCAAAAAGCAGTGCTTCAATGGCATTTTTACAAGTTTTCTGGTTCATTTATGCATTCTCCTGCTTTTTCAGGCGGCTGTAATTGACCGAAAGTTTCTCTTCGTTGGAAATTTTCAAACGGCCCGCGCGCACCAGCTCCAGCACCGCCAAAAAGGTGGCCACGGTTTCGCTTCGGCTGGCAGCAGGGCTAAACAGCTCACTCAACCGGCCAAATTTCCCCTTGAGCATACCGCGCAGCACATGAACCACCCGTGAGCCCACCGAAACAAAGGGTGTGGCCAGCAGCGGCTCAAAGCGCTCCTGCGTGGGCTTTGCACGGCTGGCGCTGCGCCCCGAGAGCCCCTGCAGGGCATTAAGCAGCAGTATTTTATCGTGCTGCAGGCGGTATTCATGGTCCGGCTCTATCGGTGCGGGGCTGCGCACCACACAGTACACATTTTCCTGCATGGCACGCAGCTGGGCAGCCACACGCTTGCAGGCGCTGTATTCGATCAGCTGGCCCTGCAGCTCCTGCTTCATGCGCTCGGCTTCTTCGCTGCGGGGCAAAAGAAGATAGCTTTTCATCTGCACCAGCTGGGCAGCCATTTCGATAAACTCGCTGGCCACATCCAAACGATTTTGCTGCAGGGTGCGGATCAGTGTGGTGTACTGCTCGATCAGCTCTAAAATGGGAATATCGTAAAGATCCATTTTATTTTGTGATACGAGGTGCAGCAAAAGATCCAGCGGGCCCTCAAATTCATCTAACTTAAAAGTAAGGCTTTCCATGGGCAAGGTTTCCTTTTTGTTGTTCCCTGCGCATAGACAGCGCTTTGGGGATATAGCAATATTTATTATAGTATACACAAAAAATCAGAATCTGACAAGCCGGAAAGCCCCCGGGAAAGCCTGTTTTAAAAAGTTTTTTCCGGATTCTTGAACAAAATCAAAAAAAAGGCTTGCATTTTGCAGCAGGTTCTGGTATTATAATTTGGCTACAAAAAAACGAGGAGGTGCAGCAGAATGGCTAAATGTGAGTGCTGTGGCAAGGGCGTTACTTTCGGCATCAAGGTTTCTCATTCCCACCGTCGTAGCAACCGTACCTGGAATCCCAATGTGAAGCGTGTGAAGGCAATCGTGGAGGGTTCTCCCAAGTACATCTACGCTTGCACCCGTTGCATGCGTTCCGGTAAGGTTACCCGCGCTGTCTGATCAACACAAACATGGCCAGTCACATTCGTGGCTGGCTTTTGTTGTATCATCAAGCTTTTCAGGAGTGATCTGTGTATGCCGATCCCGCAGGACCCTATGATTCTTGTCAGCTGGCTCAACACCCAGCTGCGGGATCACTATGCCAGCTTGGAGCTGCTTTGCGAAGATTTTCAGCTTTCGCAAAGTGAGATCTGCCAAAAGCTGGCCGCGCTGGGCTATGCCTATGCCCCGGCGCACAACCGCTTTGAATAACGCGCAAAAATGCCCTGCAGGCTGCCAAAACGGCAGTTTGCAGGGCATTTGCATTTCGGTTGCTCGTTTTCAAAAACGGGTCAACCATTATTTTTTGCTTTTTCTGCTTTTGCGGCTGGCTTTGCGGCTTTTGGCTGTTCTTTTTGCCGCCTCGGGCTTGGCCGGGGTTTCCGGAAGTTCCGGCGCTTTAGGCTCGGCCGGGGCTTCGGCTGCCTTGGGCACCTCGGTTTCGGGTGCTTTTACCGTGTCAGCTTCGGGCTGGGCAGCGGCCACGGTTTCTTTAACCGGCTCAGTTTCAGGCATGGCAGCAGCCACGGTTTCTTTAACTGGCTCAGCTTCGGGCTTTTTGGCCTTTTTCTCTTTAGCCTGTGTGATCGTCCAAAGCTGGTTATCCCCGTTTACATCCTGCCAAATTTGCAGGCGTGCGCCATTTTCCTGGCTCATGCCCACAATGTCCATGCATTTGCCCGAAAGATTGCTGCGAACCTTTACGCGGCCATCATTGGTGGGCTCCACGATCCAGATCTGGCTGGAGCCATGCACGCCCTCCCACTGGTGCAGCCAAGTGCCGTCCACCACGCCGCACTCCACCAGATCCAGCACCTTGCCGGTGAATCGGTTTTGAATGCGGTATACACGCTCGCCTTCCTCGATAAACTGCCATTGCTGCCACGGTTCGTTCTGATTTTTCCACATACGAATCGCCGCGCCGTTTTCCGTGCTGCCATTTTCGACCTCCAGCACTTTTCCCGTGCCGGAAGCAATGGTATAACATTTATTTTCGTCGATCACTGTCTGTTCGTTGTGTTTCATAGCCTGTTACTCCCCTTCTTACTCGTTTTGTGCCTGATTTTTTCCGTACTTTATTATTATAGATCATTCAAAAATTTCGTCAATGCTTTCCGGCTCTTTTCTTGGATTTTCTGTGCCGGTTACCCTTGTTTTATTCGCGATTGCCCATTAAAATCGCCAATGTGCGCGGTGCAAAGCGGTGCATCAGCCGCAATGCGCCGCATGAAAGCGCCATGGTGATGCCGCACAGCAGCACATAGCACACGAATGCAGCGCCCGGCATCGTTTGCGGCAGCCATGCCGCCAGCTTGCCGCACAAAAGTGCTTCAATATACCAGTGTGTGCAGAACATGAAAAACGAGATCTGCGCCCAAAACCAGCCCTTGGCACGCGGGCAATCGGTCAGAGCCGCCAGAGCGATCAGAATTGGAATAGACGCCACACGGACCAGATAGATGCCTTGGCTGCCCGCCTGCATGGCGGGGTGTGCCAGCACGATGAGCAGCACATAAACCAGCAGCACCACCGGCCATGGCAGCCGCCCCTTTTGCCCCAGGTGCTTTTCAAAACATTCGCGGCCATGCAGGGCGATAAAACCGCCCATGCAAAACACCGGCAGCCAGTAGAAAAAGCTGTAATAATCCGGACACGCGTATACACACAGCACCGCAGCCACCGCAACGAGCGGCGCACTCAAGCGCTTTTGGCGCATCACAGGATACAGCAGCGGCAGCAGTATCACATATCCGGCAAGGCGGGCCACAAACCACAGCGCCCCATTAACAGGCGTAATAGGGCGGTAAGCCGTTAAAAAGATGGATCTTGGAATAGTCTCACGCTTGCACACACGCAGCAGGCATTCCGCCGCCAGCACCAGCGTGTTCCATGCAAAATACGGCACCACAAGGCTGAAAAAGCGCCGCTTGAGCCGGGGCAGTATCTGCTGTTTTGTAAGCGAACGAAACAGCCAGTAGCC
>Ga0129314_1001889_pt1 | contig 12980 bp, 17 predicted proteins | sample O1111metagenome_FD_94431 | JGI IMG/M metagenome (GOLD analysis project Ga0129314, IMG submission 94431) | Orangutan individual fecal microbial communities from fecal samples from Wisconsin, USA - O1111 metagenome | ecosystem: Host-associated > Mammals > Digestive system > Large intestine > Fecal...
CGATTCGACCGACTGCGTGACGAGAACCCGAAAGCATGGGACTTTTGGATGCATCACGTGATGCAGGACGAGACCGGCCAATGGTACGGATGGGGCCGCGTTTTGGATTACATCGGCGTAAGCTGGGACAGCGCACCGGGGAAAATCCCCGGTCAGTTGAGCCTTTTTGACAAGGAGGCGGCGAACTATGAAGTGTGACATGGATTGTGCGCACTGCAAGCGGCCCGCCACGAAGTGCTACGGCGGCAGCTATCGCACGCCGTACACCTGCCGGGATTGCGTGCCCACGAAAAAGCCTCGCGAGGACCGAACGCCCGAGTACATGCCCGCGCTGCACCGCTGCGGGCGCAAAGTAAAGGAGAAATAAAAATGATGCGAGACAGCATGGAAATCATGGAAAATCTGGCTGCTGCGGCAAAAGGCGGCGCAGACGAACGGCGCGAGCCGCTGGTGGACATCGACTACATCGGTGTGCTGAGCTACGCGTGCGGCAATCTGGAACTCGGCGACCGCTACCTGAACGGCATTCTGACCCAGCTGCTGGCGGGCAAAGGTCCGTTTCAGTCTTTTGCAGGCCGTGTCCGCCTGATCATCGAAGAATACTCCCAGAGCCGCGGGATCCCTGCGCTGCCCGAAAAGGAGGAGAGCAAAGAATGACCCTCTACGAAATTGACCGGGCCATCCTGGCCTGCATCGACCCGGAAACGGGGGAGCTGATCGACGAGGAGGCGCTGGCAAACCTCCAGATGGAGCGGGCCGATAAAATCCGGAACGTTGCCCTGTGGGTGAAGAACCTGAATGCGTCCGTGGTGGCCTTAAAGGCCGAGCGGGACGCGTTCGACGAGCGACTGAAATCCACCCAGAAGAAAGCCGACGCCCTGAAGCAGTATCTTGCGGATGCTTTGGGCGGTAAAAAGTTCACGGCGGACGAATGCGTGGTGAGCTTCCGGCGGTCGGCCTCGGTGTGCGTGTTTGATGAGCAGGCGCTCCCCGCCGCCTACATCACCGAAAAGGTCACCCGCAGCCCCGACAAGGCTGCCATCAAGGCCGCCATCAAATCCGGCGCGGAGGTGCCGGGCGCGGCGCTTGTGGACAACCTGAACGTACAAATCAAGTAACAAGGAGAAAAAGAACAATGGCAATCATCGCAATGCTTTACGGCCAGTCTGGAACCGGCAAATCCACCAGCATCCGGAATTTTACGCCGAACGACGTGGCCGTGATCAACGTATCCGGCAAACCGCTGCCCTTCCGCTCGCCGCTGCGCACCCTGAACACCGACAACTACGAGCGCATTGACGACGCCCTGCAGCGCATCAAGCAGCCTTCCATCATCATCGACGACGCCACCTATCTGATGACCAACGAGTTCATGCGCACGGCCAGAATCTCCGGTTATCAGAAATTCACCGACATGGCCCTGAACTACTACACGCTGGTGCGCCGGGCGGCGGCTCTGCCCGAGGACAAAATCGTTTATTTTATCGGCCATTCGGAAACAGACGATAAGGGGAACGAAAAGTTCAAGACCGTGGGCAAGCTGCTGGACGAGAAAGTTACTCTGGAGGGCCTGTATACCATCGTGCTGAAAACCGTGGTGCAGGATGGCCGCTACTTCTTTTCCACCCACAACAGCGGGCGGGACACGGTAAAAAGCCCTCTGGGAATGTTTGAGGACGACCTCATTCCCAACGATCTGGCTGCGGTGGACAAGGTCATTCGCGAGTATTACGGCATGACGAAGGAGGCTACCCATGGATAAACTGGTTTTCCGTGCCAAGGGCTACACCGGCGAGTGCGGCAATCTGGTGCGCATTCGCCCCGATGCATCCCTGATGGTGAGCGACCTGATGCAGCGCACGGGCCTTTCGGCCTGCAAGATCGTCTCCGCCATGATTCAATACGCCTACAACAACTGTGAAGTACTGGGAGAGGAAAAATGAAAAACATTGACTGGAACAACGTAAGCGAAGCAACCGACGCCCGCCTGACCCCCGGCGGCTATGTGTGCGGCATTGTCCGAGCCGAGGATGTGCCCGAAAAGGAATACCTGCGCATTGAATTTGACATTGCCGACGGCCCCTTCAAGAACTATTTCCGGGAGCTGCGCGACCGGCTGGCGCTGGACAAGTGGCCCGGCGGCGGCACCCTAATCCGCAGCTACAAGCCCAAAGCGCAGCCGTTCTTTAAGGCATTTCTCACCAGCGTGCAGGTCTCGAACCGGGGCTATGTCTTCCAGAACGACGAGGCCACCCTGGCGCGCAAGCGGGTGGGCCTGGTGCTGGGTGAGGAAGAGTACGAGTACAACGGCGAGATCAAGACCCGGCTGCGGGTGGTCGCTGTGCGCAGCGTAAAGGCCATTCAGGATGGTGACTTTACCGTGCCGCCCAAGAAGCTGCTGGAGCCGGAAGCCCGGCCCGTGGATACGAATTTCACCATTCTGGATGACAGCGACGACCTTCCCTTCTGATGATGCGCCATGTTTTTCGCCGCCCCATGAACCGCCGCCGCGCCGCAAATGAGCCGGTGCGCCGCTGCACGGGCCTGCCGCCGGAGGTGTTCGGCCGCATTGTGCAGGCAGTGCCCATGCAGGCCGCGGCCGAACGGTACGGGCTGCGCCCCGACGCCCACGGCTGGTGCTGCTGCCCCTTTCACAGCGAAAAAACGCCCAGCTTTAAGATTTACCCCGGCACGGGCGGCTTTTACTGCTTTGGCTGCGGGGTGGGCGGTGATGTGGTGCATTTTGCCGAAAAGCTCTTTGGGCTTTCGCCCGCCGCGGCCGCACAGCGGCTGGATGCCGACTTCGGCCTCGGCCTGTTTGACGCTCCGGCATCGGCTGCCTCTGATAACTGGCAGCAACGCCGGGCCGAGCGGCTGGCTGCCGAAGCCGCCGCCGAACAGGCTCGCTGGGCTGTAACGCTGGTACTGCGGGGCATTTATGCCCTGCCCCGGCCGCGCCCCGGGCAAGACCGCTGGGCTGCCCGGTACGCGCTGGAGCTGGCGAACGCGGAGTATCTGGAATACATCAAGGAAGAAGGTGATGCTTGATTGAGCTACACAAAAGAAGACTATCTGGAGACGGACAAGCCCTTTGCCGAGCTGTTCGCCATAAAGAACGCATTCGACCAGAAGCGCCGGCTGGAAAAGATGGCCGCGGCGGCCAAGGAAGCGGGCGTGCCCAATTTCAAGGCCCTGTACAAGGCCTATTGTGAGAGCCAGCGGGCCGCCTTTTTACCGGAAGAAAACCTCACCAGCGCGCAGGGCCAGCCCCTGGAGCTGAACTGCGGCGACTGGGTGGTGGACGAGTTCGGTGTGCGGCGCGGCGTTGGCATGAGCGAAGTGGTGGCCTGCCAGTTCCCCGTCTTGCTGACACGGCGCTTTGAAAACATTGACACCGGGGCCGAAAAGGTCGAGTTTGCCTTCCGCAAGGGCGGCTGCTGGCGCAAGCTGATCGTCCCCTGCAGCCAGTACGCCGTTCCCAAAGAACTGGTCAAACTCTCAGACGCTGGACTGGGCATTAACGTCCGCATGGCCAACGACCTGAGCGACTATCTCACCGACCTGTACAGCATGAACTACGACCGGCTGCCGGTGAGCAAGTCGGTCGGCCGGCTGGGCTGGGTCAGTGAAGGCTGGTTCAGCCCCTATGTGCAGGATCTTGTCTACGATGGCGGGCCGGAATATGCGGCCATTTTCAACGCGACCCACCCCGCCGGGGAGTACGCCGCCTGGAAAGAGGCTGCCATTGCCTTCCGGCGCGAAGGCTGCGCCGCCCGCATTGTGTTGGCCGCCAGCTTTGCCAGCGTGCTGGTGAAGCCTCTGGGAGTGCTGCCGTTCTTTGTGCACCTGTGGGGCGTGGATTCTTCTACCGGTAAAACCGTTGCCCTGATGGCAGCGGCGTCCGTATGGGCCAGCCCCGAAATGGGCAAATACATCAAAACCTTTGACGGCACCGATGTGGGCTATGAGCGCACGGCTGCATTTTTAAACAGCCTGCCCATGTGCATTGACGAGCTTCAGCTTGCCAAAAACGCCCGCGGGCAGGTGGTGTTCAACGTGTACCGCCTCAGCCAGGGCGCCGGGCGCATCCGCGGCAATAAAGCCGGCGGTGTGGACGTCACCCCTACCTGGGCCAACGCCATGATCACCACCGGCGAGACCCCCATCAACACGCTGGGCGCCGGTGCCGGTGCCGTAAACCGTGTGATCGAGATCGAGTGCACCAGTGCCCACAAGGTAGTGCAGGACGGCCACGCCGCCGCCCAGGCCTTCCGCACTCATTACGGTCACGCCGGGCGGGAGTTTGTGCAGCAGCTTTTGCAGCCGGGCGCACTGGACAAGGCAAAGGCCCTGTATGAGGCAGCCTTCGCGATGCTGAACTCGGCCGAAACCACCGACAAGCAGGCCATGGCGGCCGCTCTGATCGTGGCGGCGGACCAGCTTGCCACCGCGTGGATCTTCCGGGACGGAAACGCCCTCTCCGCTGCCGACCTGGGGCAGTTCCTTGCCAGCCGGGAAGCGGTCTCGCTGGGCGCACGTGGCTACGAGTATATGTGCGACTGGGTGAGCCAGAACCTGAACCGGCTGCGGCCGGAGACGGCCACCGGCGACATCTACGGCCTGCTGGACGGCGACTGGGTGTACGTCATCAACTCGGTGTTTCGCCGTGTGGCCGACGAGGCAGGCTACAACCCCACCGCCCTACTCAGCTACCTGAAAAGCGCGGACCTCATCCGCACCAGCGGGGGCAAAAGCACGATTGCGAAGCGCATCAGCGGCAGTGTAGTGCGCTGCGTTTGCCTGCATCTTGTACAAGATTGTGAACAGTCTGATGACGATTGTGCAAATTCAGAGCTTTTGTAGCACCTTCGTAACACCTTCCGCGACGGCAGGTGTTACGCAAAACATGCGCATCAGCGTCCAAAAACGTCATTGTAACACCGTAACACCTGTAACACACCATAAACACACTATATAGAGAAACACATACCCCCCAATAGAGAGGGGGGTGTGTGAAGCCCTTATAGAGTTTGTGCAAAGAGGTGTTACGGTGTTACACCCATGATTTTCATCTATACATCGTTCAAAAAGCGTAACACCCCCAGGTGTTACGGGGGTGTTATGGGTGTTACGCTTAATTCGCTTAAATTTACGCTTAAATTTAAGCGTAAATCAATGAACAGGAGGTTCCTATGGAAGCAGATTCCATTACCCTGCGCCCGTATCAGCAGGAATGCCTGGCGGCCATTGCGGCCAAAGGCTCCGGCGCATATCTGTGCCGTCTGGCCACGGGCATGGGCAAAACCGTGATTTTCACGCATCTGCCCTTTCGCGGGCGAATGCTTATTCTATCCCATCGCGAAGAACTTGTCCAGCAGCCCCTGAAATACTTCCGCTGCACCACCGGCGTGGAGCAGGGCGCGCAGCACGCCCCGCCGGGGGCGGAGGTGGTCAGCGCCTCGGTGCAGAGCCTTGCGCGCCGCCTTGACCGGTATGCCCCCGATGCCTTCGACGTGATCGTGGTGGACGAAGCACACCATGCCGCCGCAAAGAGCTACCGCCGGATTCTGGACTACTTCCGCCCGCGGCTGCTGCTGGGCTTCACCGCGACGCCCAACCGGGCCGACCACGCCCGGCTGAATGGCGTATTCAGCGAGATCCTCTTTGACCGTGATCTGCGCTGGGGCATCCGCAACGGGTATCTGTCGGACATCGACTGCAAGCGGGTGAACATCGGCTATGACCTGCGTGGTGTGCACACCCGCGGCGGTGACTACGCCCCCGGCGAGCTGGCCGAAGCCATGGAGGGCACCGCCGATGCCATTGCGCAAGCCTACCTCAAGTTGGCAAAAGGTGCCACCCTGATTTTTGCCGTGAATGTGGCCCAGTGCCACGAGATCGCCAAGCACATTCCCGGGGCCGAGGTGGTCACCGGCGAGACCAAGAACCGGGCCGAGCTCATCGCCCGGTTCACGGCAGGAGAAATCCCGTGCCTTGTCAACTGCATGGTGTTCACCGAGGGCACGGACATTCCCCGGGTGGAGACGGTGATCATCGCACGGCCCACCCAGTCCGACGGGCTGTACACCCAGATGGTGGGCCGCGGCCTGCGGCTGTATCCGGGCAAGCAGCGCCTGACCCTCATTGACTGCGTGGGCGTGACCGGCAAGGCCAGCCTGTGCACGGCCCCCACCCTGCTGGGCATTGACCTGACGGACGTGCCGCCCAAGCGCCTGCAGGATGTGCAGGGCCTGCTGTTTGAGCTGCCGGATAAGGCCGAGCGCGCCGCTGACTGCCCCCAGAGCTGGATTCGCAACATCACCACGGTGGATCTGTGGGCCAAGGAGCAGAAGTATACCACCCATGGGGTGAACTATTTCCGGATGCCGGACGGCCGGATGGTGTGCAGCCTGCTGAAGGGCCAGTGCATCGTCATCCCCAAAGCGGACGAGCTGGGCAATGTGCACTTCGGCGGGCAGTACATGCCAATGCAGGAGGCGCTGGACCGCACCTACACCCACCTGAAGGAAGCATATCCCGACCAGGAATACCTGTGGAACGTGGAGCGGGTCAAGCGCTGGCGGAATGCCCCCGCCACCGAAAAGCAGATGCAGCTCATCCGCCGGATCGCCAAAGGCCGGTACGAGCTGCCGGACGAGATGAACAAGCTGGAGGCCAGCCTTGTGCTGAGCCGCCTGCTGAACCGGAGGTGAGCCCATGGCCGAAGCAAAGCGCCACAACCTTGACCTCTCCAAAGAGGACGGGCACCAGTATGCGCTGATGCTGTGGGCGCAGCAGGCCTCTGTACGGCATCAATGGCCGGAACTGGCCCTGCTGTACCACATCGAGAACGAGCGCCAATGCAGCCCCCAGCAGGCAGCCCGCCGCAAGCGGATGGGGGTAAAGCGGGGCGTGCCGGATCTGTGCCTGCCGGTAAGACGCGGCCCATACGCCGGCCTGTACATCGAACTGAAGACCCCCGCCGGGCGGCCGTCACCGGAGCAGACCTGGTGGGTGCACCAGCTGCAAGGGGCCGGATACGACGCCTGCGTTTGCTATGGCTGGGAGGCCGCACGCGATGAAATCCTGCGCTACCTGAACCTTGCGGAGGCCGAAGCATGACGGCCGCCGAGCTGGAACGCAGGGCAGCGGCCGAATTGAGCATGCCTGACCAGTTAACCGCGCCGGAAGGCCTGCTGTATCTGAGCCTGCGCCGGATTTATCACGACTGGCACACCGGCCTTCTGCCGAAACCCGAGGCAAAGCGCGAAAAGCAGCAGGTTCTGGCGCAATATGAGCGCTATGCAGCGGCATTGGAGGAAACCCAGCATCTGTGCAGGATTTTTGTGGACGTAACGAAGGACACCGAGGCACTGCGCAGGGCCTACCACCTGGCAAAGCACAAGGGTGCCGCCCCGGACGAACTGCTGGGCCTTGCCTGCCAGATCATCCGCACGGCTACGGGAGATAAGACGTTTTGAAGGAGGGATGCAGGCATGACCCACAGCGAAAAGCGCCGCTGGCTCGGGCGCTATCTGGATGCACTGAACCGGGAAAAGCTGCTGAGGGATGAACTGGAAGTTCAGCGGCAGCGTGCGATCGGCGGCAGCACAGCCTTTGACGGCATGCCCGGTGGAACACCTGACGGCCAGGGCCTGCCGCGGGCGGTGGAGAACATCCTTCAGGCAGAACAGGAGCTGCTGGACCAGATCGCCGTCTGCAACGCCGCCCGATGTGAGGTGGTGGCTGCCATTCATACGGTGCCGAATGCAGCGGATCAGGACATTCTATTCAGGCGGTATTTGCTGGGGCGCAAGTGGTTTCAGATTGCCATGGATGTAAACCTGAGTGAGCGGCAGGTGTACCGCCGGGCCGAAGAGGCAACGGAGCAGCTAAAGATTGATTAAAAATATCCGGCGGGTAAAATCCGCCGGATATTTTTCTCGAAACAGCGAAAAAATGTTTCAAAGCCGCTTGACAAATACACCCAATGGGTGTATACTATAAACAGTTCAGAGGAAAGGAGTGAGGAGCATGGCAAAGAAAAAACGCCGCAGGCAAAAGCCTGCGGCGCAGTCCAGAAGCTGGATTTGGTCCCTGATTCTGGATGTCGTAAGCACCGTGATCGGTGCGGCTTTGGTTAAGCTGCTGGGGCTTAACTAAAGCGGAAAGCAGGGGGCTGGGTGGCAGCCCGGCCCCCTTGCTTTTATTATACCCAAACGTCCGATAAAAGCAAGGAGGTAAACCGATGAGTGTTAAAAGTTGGATTGCGTTTATTTTGATTTTCTGCGTTGTCCGCATGATCCTGCGGGTGATTTTCGAGAAGTAAGGAGGACTTGCCATGACCATTCAGGAACTGCGCGAAAAAGCCTGCATGAGCCGCCCGGAGTTTGCCGAATACTTCGGCATTCCCTACCGCTCGGTGCAGAACTGGGAGCTGGGTGTGCGTGAATGCCCGGAATATCTGCGCGCACTGGTGGAGTATAAGCTGGAAAAGGAAGGGCTTTTGAACCATTAAAGCCATTTGAAAAAAAGATGTCAGTTCATGTCAGTATCTGATCTGCTAAACTAATAGTGTGGAGCAGCGGAAAGAGGGAACGCCGCCGCTTCCATGCGAACCTCCATTGTTCTTTTTCTCCAGGCGCGCCGGCAGGCCGCGCCGTTCAGTCGTCTGCCGCACACCTAGCACCGACCCATCCGCAAGCAGGGCCGGTGCTTTTTATATCCTCGACCCCGCCGCATGAAGCGGGGCCGCGGCCGGATCCCTTGTCGCGGGGTCCCACATTGCACACCCTGGCCGCTCTGGGTGAGTGAGCGGCACCCGTGCCCCGGTCAGCGGGCAGATTCCAGATGCCCCGGCGGGCGGGAGATGCGCACACATTTTTTGGATCAAAGACATCCGTCCGTGCGCCGCCGGGGATTTTTTATGACTATTTCAAGAGAGAGGTGGTGACGTGCCCCGTGAAGATGGATATAAGAATCTGGTCCCCATGGACCAGAGAAGCAAGGAAGAAGCAAGGTCTCTGGGGCAGGCGGGCGGCATTGCCAGTGGCGAGGCACGCCGCCGCAAGCGCAGCCTTCGTCAGGCCGCCGATCTCTATCTTTCTCTGCCGGTTTCGGACAAGCGCCTGTATAACCGGCTGGCCCGCCGGTATATCGCCCCCGAGGACATCGACAACCAGATGGCCGTGATCGTGGGGCTGACCGAGGCAGCCGCGGCAGGCGACGCCCGAGCGGCAAGCGTACTGGCGAAGCTGCTGGGCGAAGAGACCCCGCCCAAGGACACCGGCGAGGATACCCTGGCCAAAGCCGCGCAGCTGCTGGAGGGCATCGACAGTGCTATCGAGTAAGCAGCAGGAGTATCTGGCCCATTGCAGCCACCGGTGGAACCTGAAGGTGGGGGCCACGGGCAGCGGCAAAAGCTGGCTGGACTACGCCGTGGTCATCCCCAAGCGGCTGTGTGCGCTGCGCGGCCAGGGCGCGGCCGTGATGCTGGGCAACACCCAGGGCACCCTCAGCCGGAACATTCTGGAGCCCATGCGGGACATCTGGGGGCCCGAGCTGGTGGGCACCATCAGCAGCGACAACACCGCCCAGCTTTTTGGCCGCCGGGTGCACATTCTGGGCGCGGACAACAAAAAGCACGTGGCACGGCTGCAGGGTATGACCATTGAGTACGCCTACGGCGACGAGATGACCACCTGGAACGAAGAGGTGTTCCAGATGCTCAAAAGCCGCCTGCGCTGTGCCCACAGTACTTTCGACGGCACCGCCAACCCGGCCGACCCGCACCACTTTCTCAAGGTGTTCATCGACAGCGGCGCGGACGTTTTCTGCCAGACTTCCACCATCGATGACAACCCGCACCTGCCGCCGGAATTCGTCGCGGCCCTCAAACAGGAGTATCAGGGCACCGTCTACTACAACCGCTTCATTTTGGGACAGTGGATGGCCGCCGAGGGCGTTATTTACCGACTGTTTGCGGACAGCCTGGCCGCCGGGGACCATCGCTTCGACTGGCCGCCGGACAAGCCTCTTCCCGAGGGCAGCCGGATCCACATCGGGGTGGACTTCGGCGGCAACGGCAGCTTCCATGCTTTTGTGGCCACGGCCATTCTGCCCGGCCGCCGGGGTGTGGTGGGGCTGATCAGCCGCCGCATTGACCCCAAAGGCACCGACACGGCATTTCTGGCCGATCGGTTTCTCCAGTTCGCGGAGGACGTGTTCGCCGCCTTCGGGGAGATCCACGCCGTGTTTGCGGACTCGGCCGAGCAGACCCTGATCGGCAGCCTGCGCTCTGCGCTGCTGTCCAGCCGCTTTTCCTGGCTGGCCGGGCGGGTCTACAACTCCAAAAAGATCGAGATCATTGACCGCATACGCCTGACGTCCATTCTCATGGGCGGCGGGCGTTTTTGGACCATGCCCGGCGCGGCCACTCTGCGGAACGCGCTTTCCACCGCACTGTACAGCGGCAAGCACCCGGGCAAAGACGAGCGTCTGGACGACGGAACCACCGACATCGACACGCTGGACGCCTTCGAGTACACGATCGAGCGCGGCTACAAATACCTGACGGGGAGAGAAACGTGAACATCCTGAAATTTGTGACCTGGCTGAACAAAACACGCGGCTGGCACATTGAGGGCAGCTACTACGCCGCCATTGATGAGTGGCGGGCCTGGTGGCGGGGCGAGTATTCCCCGTTCCATACGGTCAAAGAGGCCGGGCTGGACGATGTGATCCACGAACGGCCCATGTACCGCCTGCGCATGCCCAAGCGGGCCTGTGAGGACTGGGCCAGCCTGCTTTTAAACGACAAAACCACCGTGACCGCCCAGGACAAAAGTACCGCCGACTGGCTGCTGGGCCCGGACGGCGGCCAGACCGGCGGCATGCTGGGGCAGCTTGCCTTCTGGCAGCACGCCAACGAGCTGGTAGAGTTGGCCATGCGCAGCGGCACCGGCGCCTTTGTGATGAGCCTGGAGGGCCTGACGGTACAGGTCGGAAAGGCCGTGGCCAGCCCCGAAGGCCAGCTGTGCATGGACTACCTGCCCGCCGAGTGTATTCTGCCCATCACCATCCGGCACGGGCAGGTGATCGACGTGGCCTTTGCCAGCGAAGTGACCATGGACGGCAAAAGCTGCATCTACCTGCAGGTGCACCGGCGCACCAAAGCCGGCTACCAGATCACCAACGAGTACTTTACCAGCGAGAGCGAGGAGGCCGAAGAGGCCGCTTATAATCCCGCACCGCTGCCCGACGGGATGCTTTCCAACTTTTCCACCGGCAGCAGCTTACCCTGGTTTGCCCTCTTCCGGCCCAACGTGCTGAAAAACCGCCCGGGTGGCCCGGGCCTGGGCATGGCCGTGTTCGCCGAGGCCGTCGACGCAGCCAAGATGTGCGACCTGGCCTTCGACAACTACAACCGGGACATTCTGCTGGGCGGCAAGAAGGTGTTCTACAGCCGCAGCCTGCTGAAAAGCTGGGTGGACAAGGACGGCCGGCAGCACTTCGCCTCGCCGGACAGTGTGCGCCAGCAGCTGTTTGTGCACACCCCGGGCAGCGACCCAGACGAAGAGCCGGACTGGCACGAGTACAACCCGGACCTTCGGGTGGAGGCCAACAGCCGGGCCGTACAGGACGCACTGGATTACTTCAGCTTCAAGACCGGCCTGGGCACCCACCACTACCAGTTCAGCAGCGGCGCGGTGAAAACCGCCACCGAGTACACCGGCGACCGGCAGGACATGGTGCAGCACGCCAACCGCCACCAGATCGAGATCGAGGCGGCGCTGCTGCAGATTCTTCGGGCGCTGCTGTGGGCCGGCAAAACCCTGCTGGGCGCGCCGGTGGATCCGGATACGCCCCTTACCATCAACTTCGACGACAGCTACATCACCGACACCGGCACCCGTCGGGAGACCGACCGGCAGGACGTGCGGGACGGCCTGTGGCCCAAGTACCGCTACCTGATGGAGTGGCGGGGCCTGAGCGAGGACGACGCCCGCCGCGCCGTGGCCGAAGCAGTGGAGGAAGGCGGCGGCGATGTGCTCAACCTTTCGTAAGGAGGCACCATGCTTCACCCCGAACAGGTAGATGGCTACGCCGATCGGGCCGCTGCTGCCTTCGACCAGCTGAACGGCCGCATTCTGCGGGACATGGCCCGGCACATTCTGGAGGCGGACTACACCGTCACCGCCTCGGCCCTGTGGCAGGCACAGCGGGCCAAAGCCATGGGGGCCAGCACCAGCTACCTCATCCGGCAGTTTTCCCAGCTGGCGGGGGTATCCAACAAAGCGGCCAAGGTATTCGCCGCCGCCATGCTGGAGGCCGATCGGCAGGACAAAGCCGGCCTGCCCCCGCAGGCAGCGGCTGAGGCCGTTTCGCTTCAGCTCAGCCCGGCGGCCCAGCAGATCGCCCAGAGCGGCTTTCGCCGCACCATGAACACCCTGCGCAACCTGACCCAGACCCGCCTTCTGATGGGCAATAAAAACATGGTGCAGACGCATCAGGCCCAGCTGGGGCGCATCCTGGATGAGGGGCACCTGGCCGTGGTCACCGGGGCATACAGCTCCGAGCAGGTCATCCGCCGCGGGCTGGAGACTCTGGCCGCCCAGGGCGTGGGTGCCTGCACCTACCCCAGCGGCCATGTGGACACGCTGGAGACCGTGGTGCGCCGCGCCATGGTGACCGGCATCAATCAAACGGCCATTGACATCTCGCTGCACAATGCCCGGCAGCTGAACTGCCGCTTTATGGAGCTGAGTGCCCACAGCGGCGCCCGCACCGGCGACGGCGGGCCGGACTACACCAACCACAGCTGGTGGCAGGGCCAGATCGTGAGCCTGGACGGCGAGCCCGGCTACCTGAGCCTGAAGGACATCGGCTACGGCGATGTACAAGGCTTTGGCGGTGCAAACTGCCGCCACAACTGGCACCTCTTCTGGCCGGGCATCAGCACGCCCGCCTACACCCCCGAA
>Ga0129314_1001890_pt1 | contig 12977 bp, 6 predicted proteins | sample O1111metagenome_FD_94431 | JGI IMG/M metagenome (GOLD analysis project Ga0129314, IMG submission 94431) | Orangutan individual fecal microbial communities from fecal samples from Wisconsin, USA - O1111 metagenome | ecosystem: Host-associated > Mammals > Digestive system > Large intestine > Fecal...
CACTTTAATATCCCCGAAGGGAAGATCATCAATACCTATATTCCCGATAAATGCACGGTTGATGCCTGCTTTCTTCATGGCATGCAGGTCTTTTACAGCACCCTCTCTGGATATGTTATCGGATATCCAGTACCAATAAGTAGCTGTTTGAATGGAGTCGGCAGGGGAAATAAATCCGCTCTCTAAGGTATCCGATAACTGTTTTGATCTCTTCCCTGGAGTTTGTGTACGTGAAATACCGGTAATCAGGATTATTACTGCTAAATAATAAATGATCTTCATTAAAGTAAGTATATTTATTTAAAGATAGACTTCACTGCTTCAAGGTAGCCGTATCCAAAAACGTTACAAGGTTGAAGGTAACTAGTTTCCGTCCATTCATTCCAACTGTTTATTGTAATCAAAGGCACCTGTTTTGGATGATTATCCACATATTCTTTCGCCATTTTCAATGCTTTGGCAAAATTCTCCGGCGTATTGTTTTTTACTACCGCGCTTTTGCCAGTTCGTGGGCTGTTATCCCATCCAACGCTGACATGAGGATAGTATACCAGGTCGAATATAGCATCTATACGCGCCCATTCTTTTTTTACATCTTCTATTATGTCCAGATAATCTCTGTCCACATTCGTGAAATGTACAAACTGATAATGCGTCGCACTTGTAAAACCCAGTTTTTTCACAAAATCCCTTTCTGGATTTTGAGTTTTACTACCGTCAAATCCGCTATGATTGACATTTATTGACCACATGGTGAGTTGAAGATCCAATCCCGGGAAGCCGGCCTTTTTTGTCTCTTCCCTGAACCAGTTAAGGGCATCTATTGTCTGTTCCACACCACCTAAACCAGTAATAAGCTGAGGTATGTCATATATCATAAATACCGGTTTGCCATTGATTTTATAATATTGCGGGTGCTTAAAATATTTTTCAATGTTTCTTTTACATATCTTTTCAAACTCTTGACGATCAATCTGCCCCGTCCATATGACATTTTCTTCATTTAATCCTGCGAAGCGGGTATCCCATACATTTACCACTTCATGATTGGCCCACATCAGATAAAATTTCATTTTTCCAACATTCGGCGCTTTCAGAAAACCGTTATCAAGTGTCGTTTCCATGAAAGGACGCCCGTCATACCAATACCAGTCGAAGATAAAAACGTTTACGCCATGTTCTGTGGCTGCTTCTATTTCCATGGACATCACCGTAGGATCTGCCTCATTGATATATCCCCAAAGTGGTTTCCGATCCCAATAATGGCCAGGAAAACGTTTCTGCACGGTAGCTACAGTTTCCCATTCTCCTATGCCAAAAGGCCAGAAAGGTCGTAAGCGCGGATCATCAGATGCGTAAGCCGGGTACACAAATGCCGCTACATCATAATTCTTTTTTTGAGCATTTACTCCTACACATACAATACTCAATAATACAAAAACAAAAAATTTCCTCATATTAATTTATCGTTTTAATTTGTGGACGCTTTGATCCTCTTGATTTCTAATCTGATTATAATTATTCTCGGTTTTTCTATTTCGTATAAAAAACTTCTTTTATCGCTTCGAGGGATTTCATTTTATTGATCATGTCCGGCTTTCATTTTTTTACCACGGCGTTGTTCAATGATTCAACGATTTCCTTTTCGGGTAAATTCGGAAATGATCTTTCAGTCCACTTTACTTTTTTCTAACTCTTAATGCAATATAAGGTTTTTGGGGAAGAGGCACTAGGCTATATCCGGAATAGCTTTTTTCCAATGTGTGTATCGTCATGTTCCAGGTGTCGATAATTGTGATTTCATATTGTGCATCACCTGAAAATTCAAATAAATGGAGTACCGGCTGATTTGTACCAAAATAGACCAGATAATCCTCATCATTATCTACTTGATTTCCACATCCAGATTCGACTATTTTCCGTAAGAATGCGATTCGTTCCGGACTTTTTCCTCTCAGAATACCTCCTTTCGACCACCATAAAACATCATCATTCTCTTCTACCCGCTGATTGGTTCGGATGTGTGTCAAATAAGTTTCTCCATGGCTCACATAACCTCCTTTGGCAATACCCTCCCAAAACCTGCTCACGAGAGTTTCAGGGCTGAGCTGGCCCCAGAACCATGGAACGTTTCCCTCATATCCGCATTCGTCGATGATGACTGGTTTTTGATAGTTCTTTCTCCATAGCGGTATTGATGATATATCATTGGTCTGAACACTTACATGGCTGATTTTCGGGTTACTATAATCGTACATTATTACACCATTATGGATACTTCTTAGTTTTGAGTAAGGGTCTTTTTCTGCCAAATAAGTAATTAAATTATCCCAATCGGCCATTGTATAATGCTCTAAAAAATCAAATTCATTTGCCATACTCCACCATATATTTTTATAGGCAGATAGTCTGGCTATGATATAATCAAGGTAGTTATATCTTGACACGCTGTCCATTTTGCTGAATCCCCAGCGATCATAGGGGTGAAATAAAATCAGATCAGCCTCTATGCCAAGTGAATCCAGTTGAGCAATACGCTTTTCCAGATTTTGGAAAAATAGCGGGTTAAATCGTACAAAATTCCATCCGGATTGTACATCTCCTTCGAACGGATATAGTTCAGGTTCTCTCTGGTTCCACCAATAGCTTTTAGGGAAGACACACATCCGCACTTTATTGAAATACCCTTTCGACAAGGTGTGTATGGTGAGCTGTGCAAGGCTATCCGGCTGATGAATCCAGGCATATAGCGTTGTTCCAAAGGGAGCGTAAGGGGTACCGTCAGCATAGGTAAAAGAGAATACGTCGGATATACTGACCGGGCCCCGATTCGACTTTTGGGGAGGAAGGGCTACAAAACTTCCTCGCTTTCGGTTCAGATTTTTCTGATTGGAGATGGTATGATATTGCCAATTCCCTTCGTTGGGTGGCGAAAAGCGAATCCGATACAATCCGTCACCATCATAAAAACCCTTTACCAATAAGGTGTCTGTTCCCTGGTAAAAACAACCATAGAGTTCGGTTTCGACAAAAGGATTTCCTTTGTCTGCTCCTTTCAGCGTAACTTCATATATTTTCCAACGCTCGACAGACTGATGTGCAAAAGCTTCCCATTGAATCACACCACACCACAATATAAGAATAACTGTTAATTGTTTCATATACAAATAAATGTAATGGTTGAATTTGCTATTTTCCGTGAAGCCTAATTACAGTTTATTGATTTTTTAATCCATATAGAAGAGTTCTTCCAAAGGTATGGAGACCGGGGAGTTGTCTTCGTTCACTTCCATTATATCGGCCATATAATCCCACCATTTTTGTACTATTGGGTTTATACCTATTTCCTGGGAAGATTGTTCTCCTTCTATTTTTTGGACTGCAAACAGAATATTTGTTTCCTTGTCCCAAAATATAGAATAATCCCGCACACCGTTATCGGATAATAGTTTCTTTAATTCCGGCCAGATAGCCGAATGTCTCTTTTCATACTCTTCTTCTAATCCCGGTTTTAAAAACATTTTAAAAGCTACTCGTTTCATGTTAGGTTTAATTTAATGGGTTGTTTAAGTTTTTCAAATCGTATATACCTTTCAATTATACACACAAAAGTTCAAGTGTGCATTTTTATCTATCTATGGGGTGTACAGGAACAGTTAAAAATGTCCACTTGTTGGTTATTTTTAATAACTGCTCCGGAATATCACGTTCGTATCCCTGAATGATTCCTTCTAACTCTCCGTTATTATTTTTCCATAAAGCGAGATCAATCCTCTCTTCCAGATCAATGATGAAGTCTTTGGTTTTGAACTGTTTCAAACCGCCTGCAGCCAGCGCTTCTACCTGACCCTCTTTATCGAGCCTGACTGCTGCTACTCCGACCGCATCAAACATTATAGTATATTTACCTATTTTTCTTGTTGAACGGATTGGATCACCAGCGGGATTATCTTTTCCTGAAACTTGGATGAGTGTCCCGTCAATTAAACGGGTATATCCCTGTGTCGGAGGAGTATTGGAGATGTATCCAAAGCCTTCTGACAGCCTTGTAGCCGGAGTCTGAAGATCAATTTTTTGTTTTCTTAGTTCTTTTGAAACCATTGATACAACTGTTTGTATATCTTTTCCGACAATCATTTGTTTCGGTAAAGCACTGTTCCCGTCGAAAGTGTTACCATCAAAATCCATGGTCCAATTCCCCATCCGAATGAGTTTACCGGAACCTCGGGAAGCCTGATGGAAGAAATCAGCAGTGGATGTTTTTTCAAATTCGGGATTGTATAGAATAACTGCTGCATATTGTTGTTTCCCATACCTTATCCCCCCGTTTGGGTCAATGTATAAACTGCCCTCTTCTATTTCACTGGATGGGATTAAATCCGTAGGAATACCTGCATGCCAGAGGCTGTTCAGCAATTCTATGCCTATGTCATCGAAAGAAGCACCGGCACTGTTTATAGCTGCTGTATGTCCGAAAACAATTGCTGCCGGGCAGTCCAAAGGACTATCACTGATGAAATTCAGCAGGCGGATTTTGCTTTCCGCACGCATCAGGTCACCATTAAAGAGTTCGGTATGCCTTTCCAATCGTTTTTCTTCACTGGGATACAGGGAGTGGTAGTTGATCCTGCCTCCGGCAAGGGCATAACTCCATATTTTCTCTTCATAATCATTCCTGTCTGTTGAATAATACTGGTTATACCAGACGGGACTGTTCCACTTTTTCGACAACGCCGTACGTACGCCAAAGGGTGTTACTTCATCGGTCTGCGCCCAATCACGTTTTGCCGCCCACCAATATAAACCATTTTTTTTGCTTTCAAATCGATTGGGGTATGGATACCAGGTCGGGTGGGTTACTACTGCTGCATCGGGACCAAAAACTTCTTTTATTGTTTGATAGAAATCATCTTCTAAAAGTGTGTTTTGTTGTCGGTTTAATTCCATATAATGGTTTATCGCCATATATCTCTGCTGTTCTTTCCCTTTTATGCCGATGGACATTAACAGACAGTCTTCCAGTAGTTCCCTGCCTCCTGTTTTTTCTGCATAGGTGGCTGCATAATGTCCAGAGTACCAGAAATGATTCCCTGAAACCATTCTGTCAGGAGGAAAACTAGGTGGAAATCCCCATTCGTCACGCATTCCACCAGCTAGTGGGACATCCGAGTAGCTTCGGATGATATTACGTGTAAATTCCATCAGATGTGGGGCAAAAATATCAGGGGTAAGATAGGTGAATGTAACCATTACACATGCATGCAACCCGTCATACCTTTTATTTACCGGAAGTCGGATGATAATCGAGTCGTTTGAGGATAGTACCACTTCACATTCCCGGGTTATATCTTTAAGGGCTTCCGAATTTATTCCCTCGGGTGTTTTTTGATATGCATATACACGCGCCAGAGAACTTTTCAATGGGATATAAGGTGTTCTGCTTCCCGTCATGTGATCAGAAAGAATAACACTGCGAATAATAGTTTCTACAGGTGTTTTATCAGAGAGGGAGATTTCTTCAAGCCATAATGACTCCTGAAGTTCATCTGGATATAAACCCTCGAATTTTCGGGGAGCTAAACGGGGATCCAATTCAATGGTAAATCCAATTCCCTTTTCTTTTGCATATTCTGCTGCTAGTTTTACCTGATTATGCACATCAATGTCGGTTATATCCCTTCCACGGAGCCTGATGCCCGTTGTCAATAAAGTATAGCAGGAATGTTCGCTTACCTGGTCGATAAAAGATTTATAACCGTCTGGTTCAAACTGCTCTTCTCCCCAGAACCATGCTCCGATTACAGGTGGTGTCCGGGAGAGAATATAATGGTCGACAGGTTGGGACATAATTGCAGTCCAGGAAAACATTAAGAATAGGAATAAAAGAACTGTATGCATGGCTATTACTCCTCTTTGCAGTGTTATATCGTATTAATAGGATTTACTTCGTTTGGTATACATAATTGAATCGCCCTTCGGGTGCCACATCGCCGTTGACGTACCAGTCCATCGGATCTTCTTTTTGCATATTGTCAGACCATTTGAACTCAAAATTGAGCACCTTTTTACTCCTCGAAATTGCTTTCAAGGGAAAACTATACATCAGCCTGTTTTCTTCCGTTTTGACCGTGACCTGATCAATTGTCTTCCACTGCCCATCGACATACTGTTGGAAATCCTTTCCTGCGTTGATTCTAAAGTCATATCCCATCCATCCGGTCGTGTGGTCTCTGTCGCTGTTGATATAGAGTCTCATCCACTGTTCGTCGTTGTCATTGATAATCGGTTTAGCCGTCTCTGCAAGAAAGTAGATTGTTTTTTGGTCTCGTGCCACTTTCAGTGTTGTGAAATCATTTCTGCCGGTGGTGTTAGTGTATTGGATATGAGGCTTGATTACCGCCGACGGATGATCTCTTTTTTCTGTATCACCTTGATAGTCTGTATAGGTCGGTATCACATCTATCCAGTCGTTCCATTCTTTGATAATCACCTCTTTACCGGCTTCTGGTGTCGCATTCATGCCCTTGTATTTCCGGATGTTGGCCACCATCTGCATATAGTAGTTGTCTTTTAATCCGGCAGTCATTGTGGGTTCTATATCCCTGCTGTACTCCGGATCGGCCTGGTCACAGAAGTAGGAGTGTTCGGGGTTTCCATCCGTGCTGCCCCATCTTCCGGCTATCCATTCATTCCATCCGGTGATAAACACAAATGGCACATTCTGTTGAAGGGCATAATCCCACTGTTCCTGGAAATTATACCCGTATAAAATATCCTTTTCCGGATCACCGGAATATCCTTTTCTGTAGCTTCGTCCCCAATTATTGGTATTCCCGTAAAAAGCAGAACCTCCCATACCCGCAGCGGGGTCGGGGTGCTGGCATACCGATACATTGATGATTTCCCTCTCCCCTCTTAGATTTTTATAGACATGCTGCGGCCTGATGAATTCGATCCATGGCCATCCGTTATCCTGTATGGGTTCATTGGGCCATTGTGATTCTCTGAAAGTAAAAAAGGATTGGAACTTTTTTCCTTTGGCCTCTTTGGTCCTGCCGATAATAAGGGGTTTTCCTTCCAGGTAGTACCATGTTTCAGGATAGTAGATGGGCGCTCCCGGCTTGTAATATGCGTCATAAATCTTTTGCATTGTATTTCCCGATTGCGTATTGGTATAATAGACCATTTTGGGAGGGTTTTTACCTTGCTGTTGAAGAGTCCGGATGGCTTTCATCAAGGCATCCGATTGCTCTTCATAAATAAGCGCGTTGGTGGCGTCGATCAACAGGAAGTCGACTTGCGCGTCGGTCAGCAACTGCATGTTTTTCAGATGTACCCAGTAGTCGTCTCCGCGGTAGTACCCATAAATCGGTTCTCCCCAGAAGTAATAGCGCCCTCTTTGGGTGGATCCCCAGTTTTTGTGATTTCCTTTTTTCAGCACTTCTGGGTGATTGGGAATAATCTTGCTAAGGTCCCATTTCAGTTCTGATGTTTTAGAGGATTTATCTCCCTGCCAAAGGAAATAAAACATGCCAACACTCCTGTTTTCCTTGATGTCACCCACTTCCTCATGTCCCGGAAGTACTCTGCCTAACTCATCACTCCCCGCCAAGGGTTGAACAAAGTCGACGGTTTTCGGCTCTTGTTGGGAAACGAGAGGAGTGTTTACGACAGAGTCACTCTTTCTGTTGGAACTGTTCAAACTAAGAATAGTAAAGAAGAATAGAATAATAAAGGATGTTGATTTCATACGATTTTTTATTTTTTCCAGATTAACCGGTAATTGAATCTTCTGTTAGGAGCAGTATCCCCATTCAGACAGAAAGAGATAGGGTCTGCCAGTTCTTCCGGGTTGTCACTCCATTTAAAATCAATCACAAGTTGCTCCTGAGTGATATTCATCAGATGGCGGGGGATTTCAATCTCCATTTCATTACCTGTATATTGGTATGCAAGGTCACTGGCTTCGATCCACTGTTGACCGTCATATTTCATCAGTGTTGTAAGATCCTCACTCTTCACATTCCGGTTAACCAGATAATCATAACCATACCATCCTGTTTGGGAGTTGTTGTCAGCATCTATCAGCAAAAGCATCCAGTTGTTGTCTGTATGTGGAGTGAGCGGTTCTGCTGTTTCCACGTAGAAGTAGATATGCTCTTGTCCCACTGTAGCCTTACTGGTGATGATATCATTTCTTCCCGAGTTGTTGACATACCTGATTCCGGCATAACCAATCGCGTCCCTATGATAGGTATCTCCCCGAGTATCCCTGAATTCATTCTTGATCTTTTTCCAGTCACTGAACTTCCCATCAACCACGATCTTATCAAATCTCTTTTGTTCTGGAATCGGACGTACACCTTTATATCGCCTGATATTCTGAGCCATTTGCATATAGTAGTTATCGGTATAACCACCTTTCATGGGATGAATGCCACGGTTGAATTCGGCGTTGTACTGGTCTACGAAGAAGAATGGATTATCCCTACCCAACCAGGGGGTTGTTCCTCCACCGTCGGGTTGGTATTTTCCGGCGGTCCACTCATTCCAGTCGTTGATGTATAGGAATTCGGGATTGGCTCCAAGTGCTTCATCCCATCTTTCCTGAAAATAGATGCCATAATCTGTCGGGTTATCTACCTCTTTGCCCAGCCATGGCACATACGCCGATTTGGGCATGTCGTATTCATTGAGTTCGGGTTGGCCGAATTCTCTGGACCATGATTTCCCGACTCCCATATTGTCCTTGGTCATAGTGACGGGATGCTGTGCTGTTGTGACTGCCGCCTGCTCCCTTTTTCCGTTATGCAACGAGAGAAGTTCTTCGGGAGGAAGATTTTTTACACGCGGATCTGCCAGACTGTAACCAAAACTCCAGTTGTCTTCTGTACCGACAAACCGTTTCCCTCCCCATTCATAGTATCCCCACCACATGGTACGCAGGGTAAAGAACTCTTTTACCTCTTTGGTATAATCCTGATAAAACTCTTCTATATAGTCGGGGTCCTGATAATGAGGGTGATCGGGGTCTGTAGCAGCAGCAGGATCATAATGGGGATTGGGGTGCTGGATACCTCCTCTGTTGGCATCGAGTGACGGTGTTCCATTGTAGAGCAGCAGGGGTTTGCCATCCCAGTAAAACCAGAGGTCACTGTACTTACCCTCTTTGTAAACCTTGTCATAGAGGTCTTGTACTACTGTGATAGCGGGGCCATTAAAAGACCAGAATGCGAATTTAGGTACTCTGGTGCCCTCTTTTTTCATCTCCTGCATGATACGGAAGGTGACGTCCCATTCATCCCAATATCTGACGGCATTGGTTACATCCATAATAAGTACGTCCACACCGGCGTCCGCAAGCATCGACATATCTTTACGGATTACATAGTCATCCTGACTCAGGAAATAATCCATTTCCGGTTCTCCCCAGTGATAGGAGTTGGTGTACCATAGCGGGTGGTTTGCTTTAAGTCGTGCAGAGGGATCTTTCTCTAATATTTTGGTTACATCCGCGTTATAGGGTTGTTCCAGTTTGGCCAGTCCCTGCGTATGCCACGTTATATAGAAAATCCCGACTACTCTTCGCTGATCTTTTTTGATATCGCCTACCTCCTGATGGCTTGGCATCTCCCGACCGACACCATCGGTGGCTACCCACGTGTCGGAAAAGAGGTCTCTGTAGTAATTTTCTTCTGTAAGGATATTTCTGTTTTCTCCTGAAAGTCCACATGATAGGAGGATCACAGGAAGGGAGAATAACAGAAGGATATATTTAGCTATCTGCATGCGATTAAATAATTATAGTGAAGAGTGAAGATTTCAAAATTCAAGCTTTCTAACTTCTAATTTCTAATTTCCTCCTTCTCAACAGTTCAACGATTTAACGATTCAACATACTTCACCGACTGAACTGTTACAGGTCCGAAAAGTCCGGAGGGTTGCAACGGGCTCTTTGCATTATATGGGTTCACGTAGCACCATGTCCCTCTTTGTGCTTCAGGAAGGTTCTGGTCCCCGATCAGTCGATTCATCCAGTTGTTGACCACCTCGATTTCCAGTTTATTCTCTCCCGGTTTTACAAAATCAGAGATACCGAGCTTGTACGGATATGTCCAAACCCCACCCACATAAGTGCCATTTATACTCACTTTTGCCATCGCGGTCAGATTACCCAGATTGATCTCGATAGCCTCATTCTCTTTTACCTCTGGAACTGAGAAATTGATCCTGTACCGTGCTGTTCCCGAGTAGTATCTGATAGATCCATCCGAGGAGGAGGTCCAGTCATGAAGCGTTTCAAAGACCACTGGTTCGGCAGGACCTCTGAATGCGGGATCAAAGCTGACACTCCACGGTCCTTTCAAATCTTCAATGATCCGGGGAGCAGGGTAATTATCCTGAATATCCTTCAGACTGCTCTTTGGTGCTTTCTCCCTGAATACTACAAAAATGCTTTCATAAGGAGCCAGCTTGACGGGCAGGGAAGTTGTTCGTGCCTTGATTTCAAAAGCAGGGAGAGTACGGATCGATCCGGAGGTTGCGTCCCATAATTCAGGCTGTTTTCCCGTTACCCTGAATTCTGGATGAACCACTTTCTCCTCACCAGCCTGGTTGGAGATAAAGTAGATATCGATACCACCCATCGACCTGTGGCCGTAATGAATAGAATTGTCTTCGGGTAATTTGCAATCGGGCGGGAGCTGGATCAGCGCAAATACCTCCTCGAGGGTGAGTCCATTCATAATCTCTCCCTTTCCATATTTCCTGTTTTTCACGTTTACACCATCCACTTCACCCCAGAGTTCACCGGCCATCTCACGAACCTGTTTGTCCGCTTCCGGTTGATTTTGAAGGCTTGGTGAACGCTCGGGAGCTGGTCCGAGTATCATGGCTCCGTCATACACCAGCTCTTTGATCTTTGCCAATAACTCCGGACGCATTGTCTCCTGTTTCGGGAGAACCAATATCCTGTACTGAGTCCCGTGAGGAAGGGTAAGCAATCCATCTTTCACGGTCATATCCTTTATGATTACTTCGGCATTCATATAGTCGAACTGATAGCCTGCCGGAAGGGGAGGATCTGCCACACCTGTCATTTTAGGAGCATCTTCCCCGATAAAATAGGCTACATCGGCTACATTGAGTCCTTGTTGCAACATGAAATTGGCTCTTTTCAGGTATTGCGTGAACAGGTCCATCTGGGAAAACCAGGTATTCTTCCTGTCAAATTCATTCCCGAACCATGCATTCACTCCCGGATTCTTCTCCTCATAAGGTTGCATGATATAGACATGCAGCAGGGTGTTGTTGATCCCTTCGGCAAAGAAACGGTCGGTACGTTGTTTCATCATCGCCGGATGCCGTGAATAGGCGGGTCCACCAGAGGTATTGGACTCGGCGGAAATCTTTGTCTTTCCGTAGATATGTCCGGCAGAGGTGGCAGCCCGGTTTTCAATATCACCCAGTTCTCCCTGGCTCCAGAATTCACCACCTATTTCGTCGGACTGTCCTCCGTACATCAGGAACTCTCCGGGGAATCCCCAGTGTCCGTAGTTTTCCAACCATGTAGTCAATCCATGTTGGTGGCTTACTTCTCTCAGCCCACCCACGTAATCATACGCCACCTTGTCCGCCACCATTCTCCTTAAATCCCACAGGAACCGGTCTGATTCCTGCGGGCTGTTCACCACATATCCCCTGTACACCGGCAAGTAGGGTAGAGGATCATAGCCGTATTTTTCTTTGAATTCCTCCAGGAAACCATCGGTGAAGTTTTGCCCTCCGGTTTCGTAACTGTCCTGTACGACCACCCTGAATGTTTTCCTGTCGGCTTCAGGAATTTTCCTCAGTATTTCCCCGATAAATGCATCGAAATGGCTGGCAACCCATTTTTTGCTCATCTTATCTATCTCGAGACCGGTCGCCTCGGGTGAAGCAGGGCCATTGGTTACCTGTGTGGGAGTCATCCCCATGCGTAATACCTTCCATTCCCCTTCCGGTACGTCCCAATTCAATGTTCCGTCGGAGGACATTTTGTCGGAGATGTCGAGTACCTGATCGGTCATGATCATCAGTGTCTTGTCATCCACTTCCGGCTGATCGGGCCACATATAATCGCCCCAGTAGGGTAGCGGGGTGGGGTGCATTTTAGCTAATATTTTTTCACTGTACCGTTCCACACGGGGTATAGTGCTCAGGCTTACTTCTGCCAATCCGGCATTTTGGGGATGATAATCCAATACCAGCCTGAATTGGGAGGCAGTAGTGGCCGGTAAAGAGACGGTGACTGGCGCATAGCGGTCGAAACCTACATTGAGTGCCGGATTCGACCTGTTTATCACGAATCGTGAGATGGTGTTGAACTCGTTATTATCCCCTTTTACCTGGAGTTCCGCATTTGCCCTGAATGGAGAGGGTGTCGTCCGGATAGTCAGGCTTCTGGCAGTAAACGGTTTCTGCGGAGTAAAAGTGATTGCTACATTATTGCCGGGTAAACTTATACTTGTCTGCAGGTTATTGTCTGTCAATGCAGACAGGTTGGGAATGGCAGGAGATGCTTCAACTTTAGCGTTGTTGCTATTCAATACCATCCCTTCGCCGTTTATGGACGGGATGGCGATCACTTTCACATCCTGAAACATTTCGTGTGGCTGTTCGAGTTTCTGTGTTATCTTTTGAGGCCCTTTTACCACTACTTCCGATGAGGCGAGATAGCGCATCGCCTGTTCGGGTTGAACCCATGGTCCACCCGATTGACTCCAGCCGGGAGAGTTGAAAATACCGATTTCTATGTCGAGTTCCGTGGCGGTTTTCAGGGCAAGGTGCAAGATCTCCCACCACTCGTCACTCATCACTTTAATATCCCCGAAGGGAAGATCATCAATACCTATATTCCCGATAAATGCACGGTTGATGCCTGCTTTCTTCATGGCATGCAGGTCTTTTACAGCACCCTCTCTGGATATGTTATCGGA
>Ga0129314_1001891_pt1 | contig 12977 bp, 9 predicted proteins | sample O1111metagenome_FD_94431 | JGI IMG/M metagenome (GOLD analysis project Ga0129314, IMG submission 94431) | Orangutan individual fecal microbial communities from fecal samples from Wisconsin, USA - O1111 metagenome | ecosystem: Host-associated > Mammals > Digestive system > Large intestine > Fecal...
ACAGGCCCTGCCTGGCAGCCTGAGTTGGTGCGCCCTGCCAGGCGAACCGAGGGGATAATACTGGCTGCCCTACAGACGAGCTTACTATGGCTCTCCCTATACGCTATTTGTGCGGTGTTGCCCTAAATTGTATCACAAATTACCTGCTTCTCCAGGAAGGCCGGCCCGTTGGTATCATTACGAATACGACCGGACCGGCCCCGGAAAACGGATTCCATGCTCCGGGATCGCTTACGCCTCCCATTTCTCCAGCAGCAGGCGCAGCTGATCCGCGAATTTGGCAAGGCTCTTGTTGTCCCGGCCCTTGGAGCGCTTGATGGACTCCATGACCATCTGGCCCACAGCCACCAGCCGCTCGTAGGCGGAGCTGGTCTTGGCGCCGCCTACGGCCTTGACCTTCCGCTCCGGCAGATAGCCCGGCGCCAGTTGCTTGTTTTCGATCAGGTCATAGACCTCGGTGTACTGGGGCGCGTGGGCCTCAAAGCCCATGCCCTGAATGGTCTGGGCGAAGAAGGGCGCCACCTCCCGGTCGCCGTGGACTACGAAGACATGCTGGGGCTTGGGGGCCTTGAAGTCCGCGATCCAGCTCAGCAGATGATCCCGGTCAGCGTGGGAGCTAAGGCCCTGGAAGTTGACGATCTTCGCCTGGACGGCGATGTCCTCGCCGAACAGCTTGACGCTCTTGGCACCCTCCAGCAGATGACGGCCCAGGGTCCCCTCGCCCTGATAGCCCACGAACACCACGGTGCACTCCGGCCGCCAGAGATTGTGCTTCAGATGGTGGCGGATGCGGCCCGCGTCGCACATGCCGGAGGCGGAGATGATGACCTTGGGGCTGCGGTCCTCGTTCAGGGCCTTGGACTCCTCGCTGGTCTCCGTCATCCGCAGGTTGGTGAAGTTGAACATATGGGTGCCGTCGGCCACCAGCTTCAGGGCGTCGTCGTCCAGATAGCCGTGGAGGTCTCCGGTGAAGATGGTGGTGGCCTTCTTGGCCAGCGGGGAGTCGATGTATACCGGGAAGTCCGGGTTGGACTTCACCAGTCCCGCGTCCTTGATCTCCCGGATGAAGTACAGCAGTTCCTGGGTGCGGCCCACCGCAAAGGAGGGGATGATGACGTTTCCACCCTTTGCCATGGTCTCGTCGATGATCCGCGCCAGATCGTCGGTATAGCTCCAGACCTCCGTGTGGTTCCGGTCGCCGTAGGTGGACTCCATCACCACGTAGTCCGCGCCGGAGAAGTGGACCGGGTCCCGGATGATGGGCTGCTTGATGTTGCCCAGGTCGCCGGAGAAGACGATGCGCTTTTTCACGCCGTTCTCCGTCAGGTCCATGGCGATGCAGGCGGAGCCCAGCAGATGGCCCGCGTCCACGAACTCCACTTCCACGCCCTCGCACAGATCAACGGTCTGGCCGTACTCGCAGGTGGTCAGGAACTCCTTCACCCGCTGGGCGTCCTCGATGGTGTACAGCGGCTCCACATGGGGCGCGCCGGACCGCTCGCCCTTGCGGTTCTTCCACTCCGCGTCCTGCTCCTGGATGTGGGCGGAGTCCAGCAGCATGATCTCCAGCAGGTTGGCGGTGAGCCGGGTGGTAAGGATCTGCCCGTGGAAGCCCTGCTTGATGAGCATGGGGATCCGGCCGCTGTGGTCGATGTGGGCGTGGGTCACCAGCACGTAGTCGATGGTGTTGGCGGCAAAGGGGAATTCGGCGTTGGACACCTCGTCCCGTCCCTGCTGCAGGCCGCAGTCGATGAGGATCTTTTTCCCGTTGACCTCAAGACAGTGGCAGCTGCCGGTGACGCATTGGTCGGCACCGTAAAAACTGAGTTTCATGGAACGTCCTCCTATCGTGATTTGATGTTGGCTTGGCCTGCCGCCGCCGCCGGACAGACCCGCTTTCTTCCGTTGTTCAGTTTATCACATTTTCTCCCGCATCACAACCGACATTTTCTCCGTTTTGTCACTCCCGTCCCCGCGCTTCCCCCGGCTCCCGCAAGGTCCGCACCGCGCAATCGGTTTTGCGGTCCGCGATTTTCCAATTTGTGAACTTTTTATAAGAATCTACGTTTTTTCTTTGCATTCCGCGGAGAGTTGTGTTATGCTACACTTGTTTTGGTATGGCCACTTATTTAAATATCAATTGCATCTGCGGAGCGCCTCTCCGGCGCGGCGGCGGATTTTGAGAAAGGATGTTTTCAAATACCATGGGTCTGATGAAGAAACTGTTTGGCGATTACAGCTCCCGGGAGCTGAAATCCATCTACCCCATTGTGGACAAGATCGAGGCCTTGGGCGACGAGTACAAGGCCATGAGCGACGAACAGCTCCGGGGCAAGACCGCGGAGTTCAAGGAGCGTCTCCAGAACGGCGAGACGCTGGACGATATCCTGCCGGAGGCCTTCGCCACCGTGCGGGAGGCCGCTGACCGCGTGCTGGGCCTGCGGCCCTACCGGGTGCAGCTGGTGGGCGGCATCGTCCTCCACCAGGGCCGCATCGCGGAGATGAAGACCGGCGAGGGCAAGACCCTGGTGGCCACTCTCCCCGCCTATCTGAACGCCCTGACAGGCCAGGGCGTCCACATCGTCACCGTCAACGACTATCTGGCCAAGCGCGACAGCGAGTGGATGGGCAAGGTCCACCGCTTCCTGGGCCTGAAGGTGGGCCTTATTGTCCACGGCCTCACCACCAAGGAGCGTCAGGCCGCCTACGCCGCCGACATCACCTACGGCACCAACAACGAGATGGGCTTCGACTATCTCCGTGACAATATGTGCATCTACTCCACCGAGCTGGTGCAGCGGGGCCACGCCTTCGCCATCGTGGACGAGGTGGACTCCATCCTCATCGACGAGGCCCGGACCCCCCTGATCATCTCCGGCCAGGGCGACAAGTCCACCCAGCTGTACGACATGGCTGAGATGTTCGTCTCCCGCCTGAAGAAGAAGGTGGTGGCCGAGGTGGACAACAAGGAAGAGGAAGACGAGAATGAGGACGCCGACTACATCGTGGATGAGAAGGCCAAGTCCGCCATGCTCACCGCCAGCGGCATCGCCAAGGCCGAGCAGTTCTTCCATCTGGACAACCTGGCCGATCCGGAGAACTCCACCCTGTCCCACCACATCAACCAGGCCATCAAGGCCCACGGTGTCATGAAGAAGGACATCGACTACGTGGTGAAGGACGGCGAAGTCATCATTGTCGACGAGTTCACCGGCCGTCTCATGTTCGGCCGCCGCTACTCCGACGGCCTCCATCAGGCCATCGAGGCCAAGGAGCACGTCAGCGTCAACTCCGAGAACAAGACCCTGGCCACCATCACCTTCCAGAACTACTTCCGCCTGTACAGCAAGCTTTCCGGTATGACCGGTACCGCCATGACCGAGCAGGAGGAGTTCGCCACCATTTACAACCTGGATATCATCGAGATCCCCACCAACAAGCCCGTTGCCCGTGAGGACCACCACGACGTGGTGTACAAGACCGAGGCGGGCAAGTACCGGGCGGTCATTGAGCAGATCAAGGAGTGCCACGCCAAGGGCCAGCCCGTCCTGGTGGGCACCGTGTCCATTGAGAAGAACGAGGCCCTGTCCAAGCTGCTGGTGCGGGAGGGCATCCACCACAATCTGCTGAACGCCAAGAACCATGAGAAAGAGGCCGAGATCGTGGCCCAGGCCGGCAAGTTCGGCGCCGTCACCGTGGCCACCAACATGGCGGGCCGCGGCACCGACATCATGCTGGGCGGCAACGCCGAGTACATGGCCACCGCCGATCTGCGGAAGGCCGGTCTCAGCGACGAGCTCATCATGGAGGCCACCGGCTACGCCGAGACCGACAATCAGGAGATCCTGGACGCCCGGAAGCTGTTCGCCGACCGTCTGGCCGCCCACAAGGCGGAGATCAAGGACGAGGCCGACAAGGTCCGCGCCGCGGGCGGTCTGTTCATCATCGGCACCGAGCGCCACGACTCCCGCCGGATCGACAATCAGCTCCGCGGCCGCGCCGGCCGTCAGGGCGATCCCGGCGAGACCCGGTTCTATATCTCCCTGGAAGACGATCTGATGCGCCTGTTCGGCGGCGACCGCATCCAGAACATGATGGACAAGGTGGATCTGGACGAGGACACCCCCATCGAGAGCAAGATGCTGACCAAGGCCATTGAGAACGCCCAGACCACCGTGGAGTCCCGGAACTTCCAGTCCCGTAAGTCCGTGCTGGAGTACGACGATGTCATGAACAAGCAGCGCGAGATCATCTACAACCAGCGCCGTGAGGTTCTGGACGGCAAGGACATGAAGGAAAATGTCCTGAGCATGATGCGCACCGTTCTGTCCAACGACGTGGCCCTGGCCTTCGGCGAGGAGCAGTCCCTGGATCAGGCCGGCTTCCAGACCATGCTCCGGGGGCTGGAGGGGCTGTACTTCCCCAAGGGTTCCTTCTCCTTCACTGAGGAAGAGCTGGCCGAGAAGACCCAGAACGACTTCGCCGAGATGTTCACCGAGGCCGCCGAGAAGACCTACGAGGCCAAGGAGGCCGAGATCACTCCGCAGCTGATGCGGGAGCTGGAGCGGGTCATCATGCTCCGGGTGGTGGACGAGTACTGGATGGACCACATCGACGCCATGGACGACCTGAAGCAGGGCATCCGTCTGCGTGCCTACGCCAACACCGATCCCATCATCGCCTACAAGCAGGAGTCCCTGACCATGTTTGAGGAGATGATCGCCGCCATCCAGTCCGAGACCGTCCGCCGTCTGTTCTCCGTCCGGATCAGGAAGGACGAGGAAGTCAAGCGTGAGCGGGTGGCCAAGGGTATGACCGAAAACGTGGGCGGCGACGGCACCACTCCCAAGAAGCAGCCCGTGAAGGTCAACAAGATCGGCCGCAACGACCCCTGCCCCTGCGGCAGCGGCCTGAAGTGGAAGAAGTGCACGTGCAAGGAGTACCACGACAACTGACGTTGTTCAAGGGGGAGCAGGCTCCCCCCTGAGATTCCCCCACCACCAGTGACGTCGGTCACTGGTGACGCCGCCCCCGGCGGCTGGGGTCTCGGTATTTTTCCGACGTACACGCCGCCGGAAAAATGATTACGGCAGATTCTTTTGCCCGTTGGGCAAAAGAACCGGAAAAACCTTAGGTTTTTCCTGGCCCTTTTCCTCTTGGCCGCCTGCGGCAGCTGATAGGTGGTTGCGGGGGCCTTTGCCACCTCCCTTTCTTCTCACTTTTGTCTTCCGGGCAAAAGTGAGGACGCAGGCGGTTTTTTCCGCAGGAAAGGAATCCTTTTATGAAAGACTACGATGGCGTTCTGGTGTTGCTGCAGGATATCAAGGACATTCTGTACGGCATTGCTCTGCTGCTGACCGGCGGCATCATGTGTCTGACCGGCCTTCTGCTGGGCGGATGGGGCATCCTGCTGCTATGCGTAGGCGTTTTCGTCTGCATTGGCGGCATCATCTATGCCCGCCGTGGGTATCATCACCATGAAGTGGAGGAGAACCCGGACTGACCCCACGGCTGCATCTTCCGGCTCCGGCAGCACTTTACAAAACACGCGCCCCCTGTTCTCCTGCCGGAGGGCCGGGGGCATATTTCTACCGGAACGGCGTATGCTGTTCTGATACGCGGCTCCGGCTCCTTCTGTCCATCTTGATTAGGAGAATTTGTCATGTCTTTTGAGATCCATCAGCAAAACGAACTGCTCTGGCTGTCCTCCCCCTTGCTGGACGGCTGTTCCGGCATCCGGCACGGCTTTTCCACCCGGAAGGGCGGCGTCTCTCTGCCCCCCTGGGACTCCCTGAACCTGCGGACCGGCTGCGGCGACGCTCCGGAAGCGCTGCAGGAGAACTACCGCCGCTTCTGTGCCGCCGTCGGCACGGATGTGGAGCGGACCGTCCTGTCCCGGCAGGTCCATGAGACCACCGTCCGGGTCTGCACCGGTGCTGATGCCGGAAAGGGCCTGCTGTGGGAGCGGGATTACACCGCCGACGCCCTGGTCACCAACGAACCGGATCTGCCGCTGCTGGTCTTTTCCGCCGACTGCGGCATCATCCTGCTGTACGACCCGTCCAGCCGCTCCATCGGTGCCGTTCACGCCGGATGGCGGGGCTGTGCCGCCGGGATCGTAGAAAAGACTGTTCAGACCATGGTCCGGGAATACGGCGCCAGACCGGAGACGGTCCTGGCCGCCGTGGGGCCCTGCATCGGCCGGTGCTGCTTTGAGACCGACGGCGACGTGCCGGAGGCCATGCGAGCCGCCCTGGGCGCAGACGCGGAGGGCTGTCTGGAGCGCCGGGGCGCCAAGTACCACGTGGATCTGGCGGGTCTGAACCGCCAGTGGCTCCTGCGGGCGGGTGTGCTGCCGGAACACATTGACGTGTCCGGTCTCTGCACCGCCTGCCGGACGGACTGGTTCTGGTCCTACCGGAAGATGGGCGACGCCCGGGGCGCCCAGGCGGCCATGATCGCCCTCTCCGGACGGCAGTGAGGGCAGGCCATGAAGTTCCGAAAAGCCGCCGTTTTCCTGCTCCTGCCGGCTCTACTCCTCAGCGGATGCGCCCAGGAGCTGCCCGATGAGGGCGGCGCGCCCCTCCCCGGCGATCTGGCCGCCCTCTCCTCTCAAAAGGAGGAGCCGTCCGCCGCCCTGCCTGAGACCTTTTCCCTTCCCTACGACTCCGGCGCCGCCCTGGACCCCGTCACCTGTCCCGACGGCGCCCAACAGACTTTGGGCGCCCTGCTGTACGAGGGCCTGTTTCAGCTGGACGAAGAGCTGGAGCCCCAGTACCGGCTCTGCACCGATGCCAGCTACGACCCGGAGGCCATGACCTGGACGCTCCAGCTCCGGGAGGGCGTCACCTTCAGCGATGGCTCCTCCCTCACCGCCTCCGATGTGGCTGCCACCCTGAACCGTGCCCGCACCGCGCCCCGCTATCAGGCGCGGCTGGCCTGCGTCCAGTCGGTCCGTGCCGCCAAGGGCACGGTGGTCATCACCCTGAACCGGCCCAACACCGGCTTCACCGCCCTGCTGGATATCCCCATCGTGAAGGCCGGCACGGAGAACAACTCCGTGCCCACCGGCACCGGGCCCTATACGCTGGTGTCCGACAGCGGGAATTTCTATCTGGCGCCCAACAGCAGCTGGTGGGGCAGCGGAAAACTGCCCGCCGATCGCATCGAGCTGGTGCCCTGCACCGGCTCTGACGCCCTGCGCTATCAGTTCACCTCCCACGCCGTGCAGCTCATCACCGCCGATCTGACGGATTCGGAGCCCCTCAGCGCCGCCGGCAGCTTCTCTTCCACGGACGCGGACACCTCCGTGCTCCAATATATCGGCTTCAATGTCCAGCGGGAGCTGCTCAGCGATCCTGCCGTCCGCCGGGCCCTCAGTCTGGGCGTGGACCGCTCCACCGTGGCGGACGTCTATCTCTCCGGCCATGCCGTGGCCGCTCAGTTCCCCGTCTCCCCGGTATCCGCGCTGTATCCGGCGGAGCTGGAGACCGGTTACTCCTACAACGCCTTTGAGGACGCCATGACAGATGTGGGGCTCAACACCGGCGAGACCACCCGGGAGCTGACGCTGCTGGTAAACGACGACAACTCCTTCAAGGTCTCCATCGCCCGGTATCTGGCCTCCTCCCTGTCTGTCTTTGATCTGAAATTCACAGTGGAGACTCTGCCCTGGGAGGACTATCTGACCGCCCTGGCCGCCGGGAACTATGACCTCTATTTCGCGGAGGTCCGGCTCACCGCCGACTGGGATCTGACGGCGCTGATAGGCACCGGAGGACAGCTGAACTACAGTGGCTGGTCCGATCCGGCGATGGACGAGATCCTGAGCGCCTGCGCCGCATCCCAGAACCAGGCTGCGTCCATGCGGGCGCTGTGCGCGCGGCTGTTCAGCCAGGCCCCCATCCTGCCGGTATGCTTCAAACGCACCTCTGTCCTGACCCAGACGGGCGTGGCGGAGGGACTGTCCCCCACCGCCGCCGACCCCTTCTACAAGCTGGAGGGCATTACCCTGCATCTGGCCTGAACGCCGCATGAAAACGAAGAGCGGACCGCTGTGCGGTCCGCTCTTTTTCGCGCGTCGGCGCGGTCAGATGCAGTTTTCTCAGGCCTTGGGTTGGGTGGGATCCTCCTCCGTGGGGCTGGGCACCGGATGTTCCTTGTGATCCACCATGGTACGGATCAGCTCCACCGTGCCGCCCAGGCCCAGAGCGCTGGAATCCAGGCAGAAGTCGTAGCTCTCCACTGCGCCCCACCGCTGGGCGGAATAGTACTCGTAATAGGAGGCGCGGCGCTTGTCGGTCTTGAGGATCAGCTGACGGGCCTTCTCCGGCGTCAGGTTCTGGCGCTTCGCCACCCGGGCGATCCGCACGTCCATGGGAGCATAGATGAACAGGCTCAGGCGGTTGGGATCATCCGCCAGCGCGTAGTCCGCGCAGCGGCCGATGATGACGCAGGGGCCCTGAGACGCGATGTGGCGGATAGTATCGTATGTAGCGAGGTACACCTGCTGCTCCAGCGACTCTCCGGCGCCGCTGCCGGGCAGACTGAACATGTAGGAGTCCATGGCGATGGAGTACAGCAGGCTCTTGGGCTTCTCATCGAAGTTCTCGAAGATCTTCTCGCACAGGCCGCTCTTCTTCGCCGCCTCCTGCAGCAGCTCTTTATCATAGAACGGAATGCCCAGCTCCTTGGCTACCCGGATGCCGACTTCCTTGCCGCCGCTGCCGAACTGCCGTCCAATGGTGATGATGGTCTTCATCAGAATACCTCCTCTCGTTTGGTATTTTTATTATAGCGCGTTTTCAGTGAATCGTCAAATAAAATGACAGGCGGCGGACGATCGTCCGCCGTTCGGCAGTAAAAAGTCCGGACCGGACTTTTTACTGCCTTTACAATGCCTCACTTTTCTGCCCGCGCAGCGGGCCGAAAAGCTGCCGCTGCGCGGCGCAAACGCCTGCTGACGCAGGCTTTTTGCAGGCATTCGATTCCATACGAAGGGGCTCCCGCCCCCTCGTACTCCCCTTGCAAAAAAGAACTCTTTTCCTACAGACAAGGTCTTTCGACAACGCAAGGCGGCGGACGATCGTCCGCCGCCTTGTCTCAATCCTTCAGGAGCCGGGAGTAATAGGCCTCCGCCTGGTACAGCGCCGCCGCGGGGTTGTGGCCCAGCACACGGTCCTTGGTCACAAGGGTGGTGGTCAGCGCCTCCGCGTATTTGTAGAACAGGGAGTCGTGGCCCACGCACAGGCCGATGACCACGTTCAGGTCCACCTTTGCCCGGTTCAGCAGCTTTGCCTGCAAAATGGGGTTGCACATATTCTTCCCCACCTTCTGACAGTGCTCCGGGATGCCAATGGCGGTCTTGGGCTGGGCGCCCACCTTGCAGGCCACGCCGTAGACCTCGAAGCCCGCCTTCCGGAAGATGCGTGCGGCGGTGCGTGCCTCCGCCAGAAGCCCCACGCAGGTGGCGATGCCGATGCGGCGGAAGCCCATCCGGCGGGCGAACTCCATGATCTCCTCCACACGGGTCATCTTGCAGTAGAACTCCGCCTCCACTTCCGCGGCGGATATGGCAGTCTGCCGGTTCCAGTCGTCCTCGGTGTACAGCAGCATGGCCTCCGCCAGTGCCTCCTCATCCATGTGAGTGGTCAGGCAAAAGGCCGGATTTTTGCCGTCCATCCGGCTGCAGCTCTTCACCGCGCAGTCCACGCAGCTTCCGCAGAACTCACTCATGGTTCGGCAGCTCCTTTCCCAGCCGCCTGTACATGGTCTTCTTTACCGCCCGGAGGATATTCTCATAGCCGGTGCAGCGGCACAGATGACCGGACAGGAGCTTGCGCAGCTGGTCGTCGCTGTACTCCTTCCCGCTCTCCAGGATCTCCACCGCCGTCAGGATAAAGCCCGGCGTGCAGAAGCCGCACTGGATGGCAGCCTCGTCCACGAAGGCCTGCTGGATGTCGGACAGTTCGCCGTTGGGGCCCAGCAGCCCCTCCAGCGTGCGGATGTGCTTTCCCTCCGCCCAGACCGCCAGATAGATGCAGGAGTTGAAAGCCTCGCCGTCGATGAGGACGTTGCAGGCGCCGCACTCCCCCACCTCGCAGCCCTTCTTCACGGAGGTCATCCGGAAGTCGTTGCGGAGCATGTCGGTGAGGGACGCCCGGACGTCCACCGTCCGCTCCACGTCCCGGCCGTTGAGGTTGAAATGAACCGTCTGATACTGGGTCACGTGCTTTTCCACCATCACAGCTCACCTCCCGCCAGTCTCACGGATTCGATGAACGCCCGTTTGGCGCTCTCCACGGCAATGTGCATCCGGAAGTCCCTGGCGGCACGCCAGGAGTCCCGGGGGTTGATGTCCTCCCGGACGGCGGCGGAAAAGGCCTCCGCCAGCTCCAGGCTGACGGGCTGTCCGGCGGCGGTACGCTCCGCCGTGGCCGCCCGCATGGGGATGGGGCCCGCCACGCCGAAGGCCACTCTCGCCCGCTCCACCGTCTTTTTGTCGGCGGACAGGCGGACGTTGACGGAGGTGCCCAGCGTGGCGATGTCCATGGCGTTCCGCATGGCATACTTGATGTAGTGGCCGAAGGTGTTCTCATAGCTCTCCCGCGGGATGAGAATACCGGTCTGGATCTCTCCCGCCCGGATGTCCACCTTGCCCGCCCGGATGTAAAACTCCTGGATGGGCAGGCGGCGGACGCCCTCCGGCCCCGTCAGCTCAATGACGGCGTCGTAGGCGAACAGCGTGGAGGCGGAGTCGGCGGAGGTGACGCCGTTGCAGGTGTTACCGCCGATGGTGCCAATGTTCCGGATCTGGGGGCCGCCCACCTGGTCCACGGCCTCCCCCAGCACATTGACGTACTGTTGGATCAGCGGGTCCCGGGTGATGTGGGAGAAGCTGGTCAGGCTGCCGATGCGCAGCGTCCCGTCCTCCTCCAGTTTGATGCCCCGGAGTTCGTCCAGACCGTAGATGGAGATCAGCTCCGCGCCGGCCCGCTTGCCCTCCCGCATCTGCACCAGCACGTCGGAGCCGCCGGCAATGATCTGGGCGTCGGGATGGGCCAGGCGCAGGGCAACCGCGTCCTGGACGCTGGATGCCTGATACAGGGCTTTCATATCATACATGGCGATTCCTCCTTCAATCCCGGATCAGTCCCGCGTCCCGGAACTCCCGGTACAGCACGTGGGGCGTGATGGGGCAGCGGTCGATGTACACGCCGGTGGCCTGGGCAATGGCGTTGCGGATGGCCGGCGCGCCGGAGCAGGCCGGCGGCTCGCCCAGGGACTTGGTGCCGAAGGGCGACGTGGGCTCCGCGTTCTCCACAAACAGAGCGTCCAGGTCCGGGTGATCCATGACGGTGGACAGCTTGTAGTCCAGCAGGTTGTTGTTCAGGGGGCGTCCGGTCTTCTCGTCGAATTTCAGCTCCTCGCTGAGTCCGTAGCCGATGGCCATGGACATGCCGCCGTGGACCTGGGCCTCCGCCAGCGCGGGGTTGATGAGACTGCCGCAGTCGTGGACGTTGACCATCCGCAGCAGCTTCACCTTGCACATGGGGATATCCACCTCCACCTCGGCGATGGAGCAGCCGAAGGAGTAGGCGTTGGACTTGATCTGGGCCGTGGTCTCGGCGGTGATGTGCTGGCTGTGCTCCAGAGAGTACAGACACTCCGTGGCCAGCTCCCCCAGGGTCTCCAGCACCCGGCCGTCAGACTTGCGGACGATGTTCCCGTCCACCAGGTCCAGATTGGATACGGGCATCCGGGTCTGCTCATGGGCCACCTTCAGGATTTTCTCCCGGAGGGCCATGGCGGTCTGCATGATGGAGAAGCCGCCGATGTAGGTCTGGCGGGAGGCGTAGGCGCCGGTGCCGAAGGGGGTCACGTCGGTGTCCTGGCTGCTGACCACGTGGACGGCGCTGAGGGGCACGCCCACGGCGTCGGCCACCATCTGGGAGAAGGCGGTGTCGCAGCCCTGGCCGATCTCCGTCTCGCCGGTCTGGAACTGGAGGGAGCCGTCCTGATTCAGCACCATCCGGCAGGAGGAGGACTCCAGGGAGATGGGCCACACCGCCGTGTTGTACCAGAACACGGCAAGGCCAATTCCTTTACGGATATCGCCGGTCTGGTGCTGGTATTCCTCGTACTTCCGGCGGTAGTCGATGGCCGCCATGGCCTTGTCCATGCACTGGTTGAAGGTGTCGGTATACAGCTCGTTTTTCGAGAAGCCATCCTTAAAGCCCACGGGCATCAGATTCTTCCGGCGGAACTCCACCGGATCCGCGCCGATGGCCCGGCACACATCGTCGATGTGGCACTCTCCGGCGAACATGGCCTGGGGGATGCCGTAGCCCCGCATGGCGCCGGCGGTGGGACGGTTGGTGTACACCGTCCAGGCGTCGCCCTCCACGTTGGGGCAGGGATACAGCTGGGGGAAGGCGCCCATGCCCTTGGCGCAGACGCCGTGGCCGTGGGAGGCGTAGGCACCCTGATTGGAGAAGCACTCAATCTTCCGGGCGGCGAAGGTGCCGTCAGGCCGGACCCAGGAGATAATATGGGTGCGGATGGCGTGGCGGACCCGGTTGGAGACGAAGGTCTCCTCCCGGCTGCACTCCAGCTTCACCAGACGCCCCCCCACCATCTGGGAGCACCACGCGCACAGCGGCTCGTACAGGGCGTCCTGCTTGTTGCCGAAGCCGCCGCCGATGTAGGGCTTGATGAGCCGGACGCTGCCCCAGGGCAGGCCCAGGGCCTGGGCCACCACCCGCTTGGTGATGTGGGGAATCTGGGTGGAGGACACCACCACGATCTTCCCGCTCTCCTCGTAGGCGTAGCACAGGTGATTCTCAATATGGCAGTGCTGGACGGTGGGAGTGTCGTACCAGCCCTCCACCTTGATCAATCCCGGCTCCTGGCAGGCGTGTTCATAGTCGCCGTTCCGCAGGGACGTATGAGCCAGCACGTTGCCGGGATACTCCTCG
>Ga0129314_1001894_pt1 | contig 12973 bp, 11 predicted proteins | sample O1111metagenome_FD_94431 | JGI IMG/M metagenome (GOLD analysis project Ga0129314, IMG submission 94431) | Orangutan individual fecal microbial communities from fecal samples from Wisconsin, USA - O1111 metagenome | ecosystem: Host-associated > Mammals > Digestive system > Large intestine > Fecal...
ACCTCCGCCAACGTCATCACCGGCAAGCTGATGAGCCCCCTGTTCCGGGAGAAAGGTTTGGCCCCAGAGGTCTGTTCCCGTACCATGGAGGATACCGCCACCATCGGCGGCGTGCTGATGCCCTGGCACAGCAACGTAGCCTACTATAGCGGCGTCCTGGGTGCCACTTGGGTCCAGTTTGCCCCCTTCTGTGTCTTCTCCTATGTGGTCCCCATCTTCTCTTTGATTTGCGCCGCCACCGGCATCGGCATTTTCTACGTGGATAAGGAGGGCAACCGCATCAGCAAAGAGGAGTGGCAGCGAATCTACCCCAACAGTAAATAAGTCCCCCAATAAAGGAGTCTTTTTCATGCAATACAATTTTACCTCAATCACCCCCCGTTACGGTACCGGCTCCAACAAATGGACGGAAATTCAGGACGCCCTGCCCGGCTTCCAGGGCGACATTCTTCCCTTCTCCGTGGCCGACATGGAGTTTGAAACTGCCCCCGAAATCCGCGCCGGGCTGAAGGAATACATCGACCGCTATGTCCTGGGCTACGCCAATCCCACCGAAGAGTTCAAATCCTCGGTCTGCGGCTGGATGAAGCGCCGTCACAACTGGGAGATCCAGCCCGATTGGATAATCAGCAGCCATGGCATCATAAAGGCCTTTTTTACCGCTGTGCGGGCCTATACCAAGCCCGGCGAGGGCGTCATGCTGATGACCCCCGTCTACTACCCCATGTATGCCGCCATTGAGAAGAACCAGCGGCTCCTGGTAGACACGCAGCTCGTCAACCACGACGGCCGCTATGAGATCGACTGGGCGGATTTTGAGGCCAAGGCCAAGGATCCCAACACCAAGCTGCTTATCCTGTGCAGCCCCCACAACCCCTCCGGCCGGGTCTGGACCCGGGAGGAGCTGGAGCGGATCGGCCGAATCTGTATCGACAACGGCGTGGTGATCTGTTCAGACGAGATCCACTTCGACATCATTATGCCCGGCTTCCATCACATCGTCTTTGCCTCCATCAGCGAGGAGTTTGCCCAGCACTCCGTCATCTGCACCGCCCCCAGCAAGACCTTTAACCTGGCCGGGCTGCAAACCTCCAGCATCATCATCCCCAACCAGCGGCTGCGGGAAACCTTTTATAGCGTGGAGCTCACTGAGTGTACCAACCCCAAGTGCAACATCCTCGGCTATGAGGCCAACCGCATCGCCTATGAGCAGTGCGAGGGCTGGCTGGAGGAGGCGCTGAAAGTCATCGACACCAACCGCCGAATGGTGGAGGACTTTATGAAAAAGGAGTTCCCTATGGTGCGCATCACGCCTCTGGAGGGTACCTACCTGCTGTGGATGGACTTCAACGCCATGAACATCGACTGCATGGAACTGGCCTGGGTCCTGCGGGAAAAGGCCCAGATGTTCTTCGACGACGGCTACATTTTCGGCGACTCTGGCAGGGGCTTTGAGCGTTGGAATCTGGCCTGTCCGACCCGTTACATTGCGGAGGGTCTGGCCCGGATGAAGACCGCGCTGGCCCCCTATCGCCCGAAATAAGCAACACGCCAGGGAGCGGCCCATCGTGGCCGCTCCCTGACATTTTCGCCCATTTGTGGAGAACGTGGGCGTATCCTAAACGCAGAGATTTTATCCGTGTTCCCCCCCCGCCGGAGGCGGAGGGAACACGTCAATATATCTTCTCTGCGGACAATCCCGAAGCAAGGGGGAACCTTGACTTTTCCTGGCGGTTGGATGATAATAATTACAAACACGCCCGTACTGTTCACACAGGGTCTGAGGACATGGAGGTACACATGAATTATCAACACTTGCGATACTTCCAAGCTGTAGCCAAGGAGGAGAACTATCTCCGGGCGTCAGAAAAGTTGTATATCACACAATCTGCTCTCAGCCGCGCCATTGCCAGCCTGGAAGAGGAACTAGGCGCCAGCCTGTTTGAAAAATCCGGCCGAAATGTCCGCATCACCCCCTACGGGGCCAAGTTCCTCCAATATGTCGATCAGGCCATGGAGACCATTGACCGAGGTGTGGAGGAAATTCAGTACATGATGAACCGCCTTGAGGGTACCATCTCTGTGGCCTGCATTTATGGATATACCTATGGCTATCTGCCTGATCTCATTTCCCAATATAATGTGACTTATCCCAATGTCCGTTTCCAAATCAAGCCCACCACTACACAGGACGTCATATTTTCCACCCATATGGGTAATTACGATATGGGCTTCCACTCTGAGTCCGCCCTGATGAAAAAGTATTTGGATTTGGATTATTATGAGGTTCGGCGGGAGGAGGTGGTGGTGATCGTCCCCGTGGGGCATCCCTTTGCCGGCCGAAAGAGCTGCCGTTTGGCCGAACTGAAGGATGAACGATTCGTCAGCTTTGACGGCAATTCCGGCATGCTCTATAAAATACGCGATATGTTCACCGAAGCCGATCTTACTTTCACGCCTTACATTACAGTCACCGACGATCAATCCATTGTCAACATGGTAAAAAGTGGGATGGCCTGTGCCTGTGTCCTGCGGAATATTGCGAAAAACAACGTAGGTTTCTCAATCTTGACTATCGAAGACAAAATTGACAAATATTTGGGAATCTATCTCACCGTGAGGCGCAAACCCGTCTACCCCGCCACAGTCTCCTCGTTTTTGGAGTTTATCCTGCAACATAGCAAGGAGAAGACCCCGGCGGAGTTATAACTGTGGTGGAGAATGAGTCTGTCAGTGCCAGTTAAAGGTCCATCTTATCCAGATTCCCGACGGATGTGAATTGGGCCCCATTATATTCCAGAGGTACTGCCCTGCTTTGATATGATACACCATAGTCCGAGCAGTTTGGTTTCACAGGAAATGGGGACCTTTGAGGAGGATGGACTGGAACTTTTAGCGGCGGTGGAATGCAGGTATGACTTGAATTTTCATGATGGGCAGAGCAATAATATGCTTTTGAAAGATATGCAGGAACCGGGCTCCTCGAGGAGTCTGGTTTCTGCATATCTTTTAGATTTTTATCACAACGGAAAATATACACATCTTAGCCGTCTTCCTGCACACTTTCGTCATCGCCATACTCATAGGCCTCTTGCACCACCAGCCAGCCTCCCCTCATCGGCAGAGCAGGTCCCTTGTGCTGAAAATCCATCCCCTCAGTTCCGCACAGAATAGGGACAGCGGGCCGCCAGTTTTAGAAAGAGTTTCTTTACCAAATCCCGCTCCTTGTATGTGTGTCAGTCAGTTTTTCTTGAATATTTGGCTGTGACGCGGCTTGGGATAACTACAATACTACTGCGGGACACGGCGGCGATACAGGCAAAGAAGCCGGGATCAGGAAACTCCGGCGAGGTGCCAAAGATCCCGCCCGCCGCCTGCCATACGTCGTGGTTTCGGAGAAATTGAGCAATGTAGCCGCCCCCATAGAGCAAGGCGGCCAATGCAATAGGGATAATAATGAGCAATTTGATCAATTGCTTTCGGGAGATAAAAACACACTCCTCTCATACGCATCAAAGTCGATACATTGGATGTCAACGCCCGGACCACAGACCTGGCGCATGGCGTCCGCCTGAAAGTCGAAGCAGAACAGCGTCCCCGTACGGCCCATCCGCTCCAACGCCGCGTTGAACCGGCGGATACGGGGCAGATCGCAGGTGTAGGCCAGCAGTACCGCCCTCTCGCCGTCCATGGCGTCGTGTTCTGCCAGCCAGCCGGGGCGGGCAGGGCCGAAGCCCTTGCACAAGATACCGTCCAAAACGGCTTTCTCGCCCGGATCGCAGAGCAGCTGCAAAATGACCTCGCCGTGGTGGTCGCTGGGCAGATAGTAGAAATGCTCAAAATTGCCGTCCAGGACAAAGTAGTTGTGCCGTTTGTCCCCACCCACCCCCATCAGGGGGGCCATCTGGCCCATATCCGCGGCGAATACGATGGCGGCCTGTCGCGCCCGCATGAATTGCGCCGGGAGCCGGGTCTGGCACAGCTCCATCTCCAGCAGGGCCTTGAGCCGCATTTCCGCCTTATACTCCCACTTCATCTGGCCGGGGCCGGTGTTGTAGATGATAAAAATATCGCCCCCCGCCAGCAGAACGCCGGTCGAGCGGGAGCCGCGTATCTTCACGGCCTGTTCTCCCAACTCCTTGACCTCTCTGGAGCTGTAATAGGTGGGCCGGGCAAGGGCCAATGATCCATCGGGCGGCGTGGGGCTGAACAGCACCGGCTTTTCCCAGGGCAGGACAGACACATCCGCGTTGAGCATCGTCACCAGCACCTCGGCCATCCGGTGCAGACGCAGGCGGCGGGCAACTTCCGACTTGAGCTGATTGGTCTCGGTTCTGCCGGAGAGATAAGACAGGAATTGATTCGGCCAACACGCAACCAGCCGGCGTTTGGCGGCGGTGGTCAGACGCAGGCCGCGGACACCATTGCGGTAGAATGTACGCAAAAGATTGTCCCGTTTGAGCTGTTTGACCGCGTACTCCTTGTAGGTATCAGCGGCCGGAAGGCGGCTGACCAACGCGGCGGGCAGTTCGCCGGACAGGGCGGTGAGCGCCAGAACCAGGCCAGGGAACGTGTCCAAGCCGGGCAGCTCCCGTTCATCCGCACCCGGCATCATTTCCGCCTCCTTCATATGGAATTTTTACCGAGGGGTCTATTGCTTCGGTATTTTTTCGTTGGCTCCACGCCGAAAAAGCGTTGATTTTCAAGGCTTCGCGGCCTCAAAAACCATATCCCATTTTGAGGCCGCGAAAAGTCCCAAAATGGGATATGGTTTTCGGGCGGAAAATGCAACTTTTTTGGCCGGTTTTCCCTTAGCCGTCCGGGACATCCTGAAGCTTCATACCACGCTCCGCCAGCCATGACGGGAATCTGGATGAGTCCATGATGAACATACGGGTGCAGTCGGCCTCGCCCAGCTCGGTGGTGTGGTGGACATCGCAGAGCAGCCCGCCGTCGTCGATCAAAAGCCAGGCCGCCACCGCGTCCAGATACTGCTTCACCTCCAGATTGTCATAGTCCCGGACGCGGCGCTCCGGGAGGTCACTGTGGTAGGTTTGTTCAATGTCACGCCCCTTCTTTCTGGTAATACTGGGCCTCGCCCACCGGGGACACGATACAGTAGCCGTTGATTTTGGGAATTCGCAGCTCCGCAATCTGCGCCGGGTCATCCACCAGCACTAAGTAGCGGGAAGGCTGCTCCCCGGGGTCGGCCAGCACGTGGGACAGCAGGACCTCCTTCCCCTGGGCGGCGTGGACGATCTCATAGACCTCCCCGTCTGCGAAAAAGATGATTTTGACCGGATAATCACCCTCAGAATGGTATTCCACCCGGTCGATGAAGTCCGCCAGCACCCAGACGGCGGCCAGGAGGCCCCGGTCCACCTCCTCCATGCTGTCCGGAGCGGCGCAGTAGCAGCCGTCGATCTCCCAAATGCGGCGCTGCCGGACAAGGTAGGCCAAAACCTTCCTGGCCTTTTCCTCGTTCCCAGGGTGTAGCCGCAAGAGCTGTTCTTCTGTCAGGACCCGATACATGGAGATGTCCCGCAGCAGTGCGGCGGCCTCTCACTCATAGATCTGCGCGCGTGTTTTCATAGCCTTTCACCTCGGTCATGCGTATTATCGCCGTGTAATCGGCGTATTGTTTTACTTGCTCTGCGGCGTGATCTACGGCCTGTGCGTGCTAATTCAGCATTATTTCCGCATTGAAATGCCACGTCCGTATAAACGCCGCATTGTAGGCGTAATATTTTTATTCGCTCCATCGGTTCGGCTTTTATGCGTGTTAGAGCCGCTTTATCTCCGCATTAGGCACTCTGCCTGCCAGACCTGTCCAGCAGCTCTTGCAGCTCCCGGCGGTCGGTGCTGATCAGTTCCTTTTCCGTCTGGCTGCACTTGATCTCCACCGTCACATTATTGTCGTTGGTGCTAATGGCGTTGTTGATGATGCCCTTCCCAAACACATGTGTTGTGGAATGGACGGACATTGACCCAGCGGGCAAAGGCTTTCTGCTCGCCGATGGCTCCCCGCCGTCATAGTCCCGGTAGGGCTGGGCAAAGGGTATGATCCCCATCTCCTCCAGCGCCAGCACACGCCGGTGAGCGTCGGCCACATCCCGCACCAGAACATAGGCCCAGAGCCGGGACGCCGCCGCACCAGCTTCCCGGAGATAAGCCGCGGCCTGCCCGACGACCGGCAGCATGGCGCTGGTATCGCAGGACAGGCGGATGAACCGTATCCAATGGAGCCCGGCCAGCAGCGCGGCGGTCTCCGGGGTGATCAGGCGGGCGTCCAGCCCCTGGTTGAAGTCCACCCACACCCGCTCACGGCCCATACGCCTAATCTGTTCCAGGCCATGCCCGGAGGCCAGCACATTGTTGTCCAGGAAAATGATCTCCCGGCTGTCCGGGCGCTTCACTTCCTCCCAGGTGGCCGCCGGGCGGATACCTCCCTCCTTACGGGGCACGACACACCAGGGGCAGTCCCGGATGCAGCCCCGGGTCAAAAAGCCAACGGCCCGGTCGTACCACGGGTAGATGGTATAGTCCGGTGGAGCGGCCTCCACCTCGGGCGGCAGGCTTGAATAGTCTTGATAGCCCGTACCGCCGGTGATGACCTCATCCGCGTCTAGCACGGTGTCAAAGTCCGGGGTGAATGTGAACACCTTGGAGAGATACGCCCGCTCATAATGGGCGAAGCCGTTCCACCATTCCACATCATCGCCCCGGGCCTTGTGCCAGGCCGACAGCCGCATGAGCGCCAGATTGGGGAAATGATGCCCGTCTACGTCGACCAGAGCGATTTTCATGTGCTCACCTCCCAGCCCTGGGCCATATCGTGGCTGACCTGGGCGGTGTAATACGGGATCATGGTCGCCGACGCATTGTAGAGCGCCGAGAGGGTGTAGGCCCGGATATTCCCCACCTGCGTGGTGTTCCGTTGCATGGAGTCCATGACGTACAGGATATGCTCCCGTTCCAGCTTGAGGAACCGGCTGCGAACGACAGGGGTGGGAATATCCTCCTGGTTGACCCGGACGGTCTCCCGCTGGGTACAGCAGACCTCCACCATCAGCTCCACATAGCCGTCTATCAGGTCCGCGTCGTATGGATGTTCCCGGAGCAAGTCCCCGTAGCTGATATTCTCATGGATCAACGCTCTGTAGGAATCCATCTGCCCCATCCGATCCCGTTCGGCCCTCCGGTGGGGTATGGGTGGTAGTGGCGCGGGGGCGGGGGGATGGATAGATAGCTCAGTATCACTCCATTCAGTCTGATTCTTATCAGTCTTAATTGCGGCGGCTTTTCCGCAGTCTTGGCTTCGGCCCTCCAGAAGTGCAGACTTCGGAATTTCAGAAGTCAAGGCGGCGGGGGTGCCCCGAAGTGCTGACTTCGGCTTTTCAGAAGTCTGCGCCTGCGGGCCTTCCGAAGTAGAGCCGGGCGTATCTTCCTCGGGGTCCGGCGGCAAGGTGAAGTTCTTGACATAGATCCGCGCCGGCCGGCCCTGGCCCTGCTTGCGGCGCTCGATCAGGCCGATGCCGCCTTTCACGTCCAGCTCCTTGAACAGCCGGATGGCCTTATCCTTGCCACAGCCCAGCATCGCCAGGGCGTCCTCCAGCGTGAAGTAGATATACACTCTGCCCTTGCTGTCCAGCCAGCCGCTGCGGACGGACAGGCCCATCCGGTCCAGCATCAGCCCGTAGAGCACCTTGGCCTCCATGGACACGCTTTTATACCGCCGGTCCGTGAGCAAGACCTTGGGGATGCGGTAGAAGCTGTACTGTTCGGCCTCGCTTCCATAGAAATACGCCAATTCCAGCGACATTTAACGGCCTCCTTTTTCTGCGGGAAAAACAAAAACGCCCCCGCAACCGACAAAGATCGTCGATTGCGGAGGCTGGTGATACTCTGGATTTGATTTTAAGGGATGGGTTTCAGGCCCGTGACGGTGGCTCCTCATACCGCCAGACACTACACGGCTGTTGTGGAAACGCTATACCATTGCCTTCTCAGGTGCCCTGGTTCCAAATACGGTCAACCGCCGTATGGCAGAATTCCGGGCCTTGCGTATCTATCCAGTCTTTCAAGCGGTCCCGTTCCACTTCTCGCCTGTACTGTTCTTCTGCCTCAAAATCCTGTTTCAGCGTGTCCGGGTCATAAAACTGTGTGCAATATCCATATCCGCTTACACAGCTGACATCAACCTTGATACAGCCGGAGCCACAAACATCCGGGTGAATCCGGACAAACAGGTTTCCAAGGCGCATGTGAAAATAACCCGGCATTGCGCAGGGCTCCACTTCAAGTCCCTTTGCGGTCCCGAACTCCCGAATGGCAAGCTCCCGGGCTTTCTTCAGCGTCAGCCTAATTCCGCCCGGGTACTCTTTCTTTCTCGACATTTTCAATCACTCCTATTACAATAAATTTACGGGAGAAGGCATGTGGAATTACGGAGTTGCACTGCTCGACCTCACTGCCGTAGAAATGATCTTTTCGGAATGATTGCAACCTGTTCGGAATGACATATTGCAAATTAACGGAACAATGTAAGCCAAGCATTCCATATTTTTACCCTTGCAAATCCCCACGGTAGCTGAAGTTAAAATCGTCATTATGTACTATTTTAACCCGACCCGTTTGTCTAAATCCATCATCGCCAAACAGTAACTTTCCCACGGTGCCAGTGTTGTCTGTAACGGGTCGCCCTCGCGGATACGCATGGTACGGCGGATTTCCTTGGGAATGACCACGCGGCCTAGGTCATCGATCCGCCGCACGATACCAGTTGCTTTCATATATAGAATTCCTCCTGCGGTCTTGTTGTTCTAGACAAAGCTAGTATTTGCAGGATTCTTTTCCCTATGCGACAGGCAGCGCTGGTATCCTCTGGAAGGGTGCGGCGCATTTTTTATTTAAATACAAGGAGAAGCGGAACATTCAGCCAGACGCTGCAGAATGGGCCGGTCAGCGGGACAGAAGGTGTAGTCGGGGATTTCGGCGGGGGTGACCCACCGTAGATCGTTGTGTTCCAGCAACCTGGGGACGCCTCCGGCAAGAGCGGCGTGGAACAGAGTCAGATGGACCGTAAGGTCCGGATAAGCGTGAACCACATCCAGGAAGGGCTCGCCCACCGATACCGTTACATCCAGCTCCTCCCGGCACTCCCGCACCAGCGCCTGCTCCGGGGTCTCCCCGGGCTCCACCTTGCCGCCCACGAACTCCCACAGCAGGCCCCGGGCCTTGTGGGCCGGCCGCTGGCAGATCAAAAACCGTTCGCCCTCCCAGATGAGGGCAGCCACGACTTCTGTCATCATTTTTCCTCCTTACGGCGCGCTCCACGCGGTCAAATTCACAAGAAAAATCATAATCCCTTTGGGGAGCTCTGTCAATTGGTACGAAGCAGACGGCACAGGCTTGTCCGACGGGGGGAATTGTGCTATCCTGATGGCCAAACAGAGAAAGAGGCGATGTGGGATGACACGGGAGCTGAGAGCCGCCCTGTTGGGGCTGTCCGCCTATAAGGCGCTGAGGGAGGAGCCCCTGCTGAAGGCGGTGGAAAGTCTGCTGGACGGACTGGCGGCGGGCCGGGGCGAGGAGGCGCTGGGGGCCTACACCGACGTGGTGCTGGCGCTGCAGAAGGCCGGTGCCCACGGTATGGGCGACGGGCTGCTGGCGCTGCTGCGCTACCGGGAGACCCCCTATCCCCGGGCGCTGACCGGCCCGGCGGGGGCGGACGCGGTCCTGGAGGCTGCGGCCCGGCGGGATGTGAACGTCCTGAAGCGGCTGCGCGGGCTGGACTGCGGGGCGGTGCTGGAGAAGCTGACCGGCCTGCTGGGACCGGAGTTCGCTCCCGTGCTGGAGGAGCTGCCCCGCTGGCAGGCGGGGGCGGATTTCGACTTTGACGGGCTCACCGCCTTCTACCGGGAGCACGGGGCGGGACTCTTCGCCCGGTATCGGGCCTTCGTGTGGACCGACGGCGCCCTCATTCCCGTACACGAGCCCGACTGCCCTGACGAGGAGGAGATGATGGGCTATACCCTCCAGCGGGACCAGGTCATCGCCAACACCCGGGCCCTGCTGGAGGGCCGCCGGGTCAACGACGTGCTGCTCTACGGCGACAGCGGTACCGGCAAGTCGGCCACGGTGAAGTGCCTGCTGTCGGTGCCGGACTTCGGCAATCTGCGGCTCATCGAGGTGCAGAAGGAGGGCCTGCGGGACATGCCGGCCCTGATCCGCAGCCTGCGGGGTCGGCAGCAGAAATTCATCCTCTTCATCGACGATCTGGCCTTTGATCAGGACGACAACACCTACTCGGTGGTCAAGACCATTCTGGAGGGCGGCCTGGAGAAGCGGCCGGACAACGTGGCCATCTATGCCACCTCCAATCGGCGTCTGCTGGTGCGGCAGACCTTCAGCGACCGGGCGGGGGACGAGGTGGACATCCGAGAGACCATTGCGGAAAAGACCGCCCTGTCCGATCGCTTTGGACTGCGCATTCCCTATCTGGCCCTGAACAAGGCGGAATTCCTGGAGCTGATCGAGCAACTGGCCGACCAGGCGGGGGTGAGCATGGACCGGGGCGAGCTGATGCGGGAGGCGGTCAAGTGGGACATGAAATTTCCGGGTCGAACCCCCAGAGGGGCGCGGCAGTTCATCGCCAGCCTCAGCGCACGATAAACATCAAACGTCCGGCGGACCGCAAAGGTCCGCCGGACGTTTGGCGTTTTATCATGGGCTTACAGGATGGCGTAGAGCATCTTGGCCACTTCGCCGCGCTTGACGGGGTCGTTGGGGCGAAGCTGGTTGTCGTAGCCGGAGATGACCCCCTGCCCCACCAGGGACTGCACGTGGGACTGGGCCCAGCCTGCCACGGATGCGGCGTCGTTAAAGGTGAGGGCGGCCAGGGGATAGCCCTTGGGCTGGATGCGGCCCAGGATGGTCATGGCCTCGGCCCGGCTGATGGTCTCGGTGGCCCGGCTCACCAACTGTCCGCCCTCCAGGCTGCCCTTGAGGATGCCCAGGGAGTAGGTGGCCTTCATGCCGCCCAACATCCAGGACGGGATGGACGCCAGGTCCGCGAAGGGGAGCTCCACGCCGGCGTAGTCGTCCGGGTTCAGCCCCATCCAGCGGGTGACCATCAGGGCGAACTCGCCCCGGGTGATGTTCTTCTCCGGCTGGAACTGGAGCCCCTCAGTGGTCTCCACCCCGTTGGTCACGCCCATGTCATAGAGATAGGTGGTATACGCCCGGGCCCAGTGGGTGGTCATGTCCACGAAGGGGCCGGTGTCGCCAGGGGCCTCCGGGTCAGTGGAGGAAGCGGGCTGGATGTCATGGGAGGCCCGGCCGATATTGCCACTCTGGTCGGCGGCGGTGACGGTGAGACGGTGGAGCTTGCCGTCGGCCGCGGGCAGCTTGGCGGTGAGGGCGGACTTGGAGGCATCCCACTGGAAGTCCAGCGCCTGGCCGTCCAGCGTCAGGGTCAGGGAGGCGGCGGCGAAGCTCTGGTCCACGTTGTCGCTGACCGTGGCGGTGACTGCGGTGCCCGAGACCTTGAGGGTCACAGTGGGCGCGGTCTCGTCCACGAAGTCCTCGTTGGCGGTGGTGATCTGGTCCAGCCACAGGGTGCCGGAGGAGACGCCGCTGCCGCCGTAGACCACGTTCAGGGCGCTGAGGGTACGGGCATTCTCCGGCAGGGCGGTGCTGAGGCGCTTCCAGCCGGAGAAGTCCAGGCCGGTGAGGACCACGTCGGAGGTCTCGCCCGTCTGGCTGGTGATGGTGGCGGTCAGGGCGTTGCCGGAGCCGTCGCCGTAGACCCAGAGGTTGAGGTAGCGCTCGCCCTCAGCGATGGGCAGGGCGGAGGAGAGGACGGCGGTACCGCCCGCGGAGGCGTCATAGTCCAGCTTGCCGCTCTGCCGGCCGAAGCGGACATAGTCCGAGGCGGTCTCGGCCGAGAGGGAGGCGGCGCTGGTGCCGGTAAAGGCGGTGAGATCCCCCTCGAAGTCCTCCAGCTCCAGAATGTGGCCGGCCACAGTGACCGGGACGGTGACCGTTCTGCCTCCGGCGGTGGCGGTGAGATTGCCGGTGGCCGTCTTGGGGCCGGCGGTAAAGACGCCGTTTTCATCCACCGTGCCCACGGCCGGGTCCGCCGACCAGGTGTAGCAGGTATCCTGAGACATCAGGGAGAGGTTTCGATAGGTGGCGCTGGCCTTCAGGTCCACGCTCTGGTTGGGCTCTAGGGCCAGACTGGTGACGGCGGCGCCGGTGGTCTCATTGGACAGGGTGATGGAGCTGGGGGTGCGGAACACCGTCATGGTGGCCTGGCCGGATACCCGGCCCGCCGTGGCGGTGACCTGGACGGCGCCGCCCGCCTCTCCGGCGGTAAACACGCCGGCGGAGGAGACGGTCCCATCCCCGTTGCTGATGGACCAGGTCACATTGCCGCTGTCGCTCATGGGGTAATAGGCGCTGTCCATGACCGTGGCGTACAGGGGGACGCTGGCCCCGGAGAGGAGCAGGGAGTCGTAGGGCGAGACATAGACATGGTCGGCCTCGCCGGTGGGCTGCAGCTTGGCGATCAGGAACAGGCCGGTGCTCACCGCCCGCAGGCCGCCGGACTGGGAGGGCTTGTTGACGATCTCCATGCTGTCCTTGGTGGGCAGGGTGGCCCCCAGGGTGGTGGAGCCGCCGCCGTCCAGGCCCACCACGTCCACGCAGCCCAGCTCGATCATCCGCTGGGCCACCTGGGTGAGGGAAGCCCCCACGCTGTAGCCGGGCTGGCTGCCGTCGATGGCGTAGATGACCACGGTGCCGTCGGCCTTGATGCCTACGGCGGTGCGGGGGGTGGCGGTGGAGCCGGTGTTGGGGCCAATCTGGCCGTTGGTGACGATGCGGTAGAAGCCGCCCAGAGCGGTGACGGCGTCGTTCCAGCGGGTGTCGGTGCTGGTCACGTCGATGTCCACCGTATCGCCGGGCTTGA
>Ga0129314_1001898_pt1 | contig 12933 bp, 15 predicted proteins | sample O1111metagenome_FD_94431 | JGI IMG/M metagenome (GOLD analysis project Ga0129314, IMG submission 94431) | Orangutan individual fecal microbial communities from fecal samples from Wisconsin, USA - O1111 metagenome | ecosystem: Host-associated > Mammals > Digestive system > Large intestine > Fecal...
CTTGGTGCCGGAGGACAGCAGGAACGCGCCCATGCTGGCGGCCATGCCGATGCAGATGGTGGATACATCACACTTGATGTACTGCATGGTGTCATAGATTGCCATTCCGGCCGTAACGCTGCCGCCGGGGCTGTTGATATACATCTGGATATCCTTATCAGGATCCTGCGCCTCCAGATACAGCAGCTGGGCCACGACCAGACTGGCGGTGGTATCATTTACTTCTTCGCCCAGGAAGATAATACGGTCATTCAGCAGACGGGAAAAAATATCATACGACCGCTCTCCGCGGTTGGTCTGCTCAACAACATAGGGAACCAAACTCATTATATAGTACCTCCGTTACGAAAGATAGTCAAAGTATACCCACCCAAATATGTGATTTAGTCCTTCTTCTCCTCAGTCTCCTCGGTCTTGCTCTCCTCTTCCTTGACCTCCGGGGCAACAGCCTTGGCGGAATCGGCGACCACCTTAATGACCTTCTCGCGGATAACCTGCTCCTTCACATCCTCGGCGCGCAGGTATTTCTTGACGGTGTCCAGATCCATGCCATACTTCTCGGCCACGGACTTCATCTCGTTCTCCACTTCCTCGTCGGAAACCTCCAGCCCCTCGGCCTTGATGATGGCGCGGATGGCCATATCCATCTTCACCTGGTTGGCAGCAGGCTCCTTGGCATCCATGATGATCTGCTCCTCATTCATGCCGGTCATCTTGGTATACTGGTCAAAGGGAATGCCCTGAGAGGCCAGCTGCTGCTTGAAGCCATCCAGCATCTGGTGGGCCTGCATCTCGATCATTTCCTCGGGGATATCAGCCTTGACACCCTCGGCTACCTTGGTCATCAGCGCATCTTCAAAAGCGTGCTGAGCGGCAGCAGTGCGCTCCTCGGTCATCTTCTTCTTGATGTCGGCCTTCAGCTCCTTCAGGGTGTCAAACTCGGACACATCCTTGGCGAACTCATCATCAATAGCGGGCAGCTCCTTGACCTTGACCTCGTTGACCTTAACGTGGAATACAACGGGCTTGCCAGCCAGCTCGGGGGTATAGTTCTCGGGGAAAGTAATGTCGATATCCTTCTCCTCGCCGGCCTTCATGCCGATCAGCTGCTCCTCGAAGCCGGGCACGAAACTGCCGGAACCGATCTCCAGATCAAAGGCATCACCCTTACCGCCCTCGAAGGCCACACCCTGATCAAAGCCCTCGAAGCCGATATTGGCGGTGTCGCCCTTCTTCACAGCGCGCTCCACAGCCACCAGACGGCTGTTGCGGTCAGCCATTTCCTTGAGGCGTGCGTTGACATCGGCGGCCATGACCTTAACCTCAGCCTTCACAGCCTCAAGGCCCTTATACTGGCCCAGTTCCACCTCAGGATATACGGCAACGGTGCACTTGAACTCAGCGCCGGCCTTACCAACGCTCTCGATCTCAACCTGGGGGTAGCCAACGACCTCCAGCTTCTGCTCATTCACAGCGCTCTCATACGCCTCAGGCAGAATCGCGTTGATAGCCTCTTCATAAAAGACCTCGGCGCCATACATGCTCTCGATCATCTTGCGGGGAGCATGGCCGGGACGGAAACCGGGAATATTCATCTTACCGCGCATCTTCAGATACGCCTTATTGACGGCGGCCTCAAACTCCTCGGCGCCCACCTCAATGGTCAGCGCGACCTTGCTCTTCTCCAATTTTTCGCAGCTTTTGACAGTCATTGTTGCTTTTCCTCCAGTTTACATCTATGTTGTGATGGCATAAGAATACAATTTAATTAAGCCAAGTGTATATGATACCAGAAAAGAATCAGAATTTCCATACCTTTTTGCATTATTCGCAAATTTTTTTAGGAACAAAGCCCAAAAAGTCGCCGGAGACCAGCGAAAAGAGGGTGCCGGAACGTGTTCCTTCAATTGCGCGGCGATGAGAAGCACCGTGTAAATGACCGTAATAACACGCCTTCACCTCATATTCCTTCAACAGGCGCAGGATCTCCGGGCACTCATAGCCCTGATAGATGGGCGGATAGTGCAGAAAGCACAACCGCTCCCTGTCCCCTGCCTCCTTCAGTGAAGTTTCCAATCGTCCAATCTCACGCAGCAGTACCTTTTCGTTGTGTGTTCCCCGGTTGTCCAGCTCGTAAAACCAGCCTCGGGTCCCGCACAGGGCGATATCATGATAAAAGAGACAGTTATTGTGCAGAATTTCAAAGGTATCCAATCCGTTTTCCGCAAAGAACCGCTTCATTTTGGCGGCCGTATTCCACCAGTAGTCATGGTTGCCTTTCAGCAAAATTTTCTTCCCCGGTAAGGCGTTGATAAAGCGAAAATCCGCCAGCGATTCCTCCAGACTCATGCCCCAGCTCAGGTCGCCGCACAGCACGGTTACATCATCGTCGCACAGCGGCGCAAAGCCTGCGCGAATACGATTCACATAATCATGCCATCCGTCGCCAAAGACATCCATGGGTTTATCCGAGTTCAGCGACAGGTGCAGATCGCCTATTGCGTACAGCGCCATAAATTCCTCCTTTGTTCAGATAAGACGGCGGAGGTTGTTCCAGAATATATTTTCCAACAGTTCCTCGTCATAACCTCTGGATTTCAGTGCGTCATACAGCCGCGGCATATCCTGTACGCCGCGCATACCGCCACCCAGCACTTCGCAGCCGTCCAGATCGCCGCCCAGACAAACTGTCTTTTCTCCGTCAAGCTCCAAAAAATGCTCCACATGCGCCACAAGCGCGTCTATGGTCGGATCGCCCACAAAACTGAGATACAGATTCAGCCCCACCACACCGCCAAGGTCGCGGATCGCCTTGAACTGGTCGTCCGTCAGGTTGCGGCGGTGAGGGCAGACCAAGCGTGCATTGGAATGGGAGGCGATGATGGGCCGTTTGGCCATATGTACCAGATCCCAGAAGCCTGCATCAGACAGATGGGACACATCCGGATAAATATTGTGTTCCTCCAATACGCGGATAAAATCCTTCCCTTCCGCAGACAACCCACGTTCCGGTTCCTCGGCGTTGGTGCCTGACAGCACATTGGCCCGGTTCCACACCGGATTGAGGAATCGCACGCCCCAGCCGGACACGGTTTCGATCTTATGTACGTCGCATTCGATGAGGTCAGCCCCCTCAATACTCAGCAGAGCGGCCACTTTGCCTTCTGCCACCGTTTTGTCCACTTCTGCGCCGGTGCGGCAGTGGCGGACGATATCGGTATTTTCCGCCATCTCGCGCAGAAAGAAATCGTACATTCTCCGGCACTGCGCCCACATTCCGTCCGCAGGTGCTTCCGCTGCGTCGTGAAAGAGGGCAAAGAACTGGGCATAGCGCTTGAACCGCAGCCCCCGCTCCAAATCGATATGCCAGCTGTTATTTCTCATGTGCGTGCAGGCAGCGTAATGGGCGCGCTGCGCCTCCCTGTTGACGCCATATTCCAGAGCGGAGGTTTCACCCGTCTCCATACAGCGGTAAACAGTATCACAGTGGGCATCAAAACAGGATATCATAATGGCCTCCTTATTGAAATGCATTTTTGATGTATTCTATGTGGGCTTCTGCAAAGCCGTGCTCAACATAGACCTCCGCCACATCAAAGCGGGCACAGCAGTCCAGCCGATTTTCCGCCAGATACAGCATAGCGGTTTTACGAAGCTTATTCTGCTTCTGGGGTGTCACATATTCCCGCGGCAGCGCCTTGTCCACATTGGTACGGGTCTTGACTTCTACAAAGCACAATATCGCACCGTCCCATGTAATAAGATCAATCTCTCCGAAACGGCTGCGATAGCTGTGGGCCACCACCTTGCACCCATGCTGCCGCAGGTAGCGGGCCACCAGAGCTTCGCCCTGTACGCCTTCCATCCGGCTCATCGCTGCGCCTCCCATTTTTTAAGGAAGCTCCTGCGGTGCTCCGGGCAGGGGCCATATTGGTCAAGCATGGCGTAGTGGAGCTTTGTCGCGTAGCCCTTATGCTTGGCAAACTGATACTGAGGGTATTCCCTGTCCAGCACATCCGTTACATAGCGGTCGCGGCTGACCTTGGCCAGAATGGAAGCCGCAGCAATGGAAGCTGACCGGCCATCTCCGCCGACGATGCAGCGATGAGAAAGCGTGATGGCCGCATGCTTCCCGTGATCCCGATTGCCGTCAATAAGGGCGAAGTCGGGCTTGGCGGGCAGTCCGTCTATCGCCAGCTGCATAGCCTTCATGCGAGCCGAGAGAATATCGGTGGCATCGATCTCCGCCGCGCTGACGCTGGCCACCGACCAGGCCAATGCCGTTTCGGTAATGACACTGTACAATGCCTCCCGTTTTTTCTCCGTCAGCTTTTTTGAGTCATTGAGACCATCGATCACACACTCGCGGGGCAGGATCACCGCCGCGGCGTATACCGGACCCATCAAAGGGCCGGCACCCGCTTCGTCCGCGCCGCAAATCGTTGCAAAGCCCTGCGTCCATGCCTCACGCTCGTATGTCCAAAGCTCCATAGGCGCTCCTTTCAATAGTCCAGAATAACCTTGCGGCAGTCCCGGCAGACGCAGGCGGAAAAGCTGGATTCATTGGGAAGATTGGTATAATAGGGGCCGTCCAGCACAATGCCGCCTTGTTTTGTGACGTATTTTTTGGTCAGAAAAAAGGCGTCTATATCGCCGTCCGGCGGCAGGAAAAATAAGCCCCGGCTGCACGCCGTGATGATTTTCCCCCGCTCCATCTCGTTTCCGCAGTTTGGACAGTTCATCCCTGCACCTCCTCCACCGTCTCCAGTGTAAAGCGTCCCAGCTTGCCGCCCCGGAATTCATCCAGCAGAATGCGGGCCATGCGCTCGGTGTCCACCTCGGCGCCACGCATCAAAAAGCCCCGCTTGCGGCCTGCCTTGGTCAGCAGCTCATAGCCGGAGTCCCCTTCCTCTATCTCGATCTTATAACGCTCCGTCAGAACATCGGCATAGTGCTGGCCCAGATACTCCATCAGATAGCAGGCCAACTCCTCTATGTCCATCACGTCATCCTTGATAGCCCCTGTAAAGGCGAGACGCTTGCCGACTTCGACATCATCAAACTTTGGCCACAGGATACCGGGGGTATCCAGCAGCTCCAGCGTGCGATCCACCGGCACCCACTGCTTGGAGCGGGTCACACCGGGACGATCCTCCGCCTTGGCGGTCTTGCGGTGGGCCACCTTATTGATAAAGGTGGATTTGCCCACGTTAGGGATACCCAGCACCATGACGCGGACGGTACGGCCCACCTGCCCCTTTTCAGCATAGGCGGCCAGCTTGTCCTTTAAAAGCTCCCGCACAGCGGCGGCAAACTGGGCGGTTCCTGCGCCGCCCTTGGCATTGGCCTCCAACACCGCATAACCCTTTTCCCGGAAACAGGCAGCCCAGCGCTTTGTTTCCTTGGGATCAGCCTGATCCACGCGATTGAGCACCACCATACGGGGCTTTCCCGCCGTCATCTCATCCACATCCGGATTCCGACTGGACAAGGGAATGCGTGCGTCCAGTATCTCGCACACCGCGTCTACGTTCCGAATCTCGGCCGCGATCATGCGCTTGGTTTTCGTCATATGGCCGGGAAACCAGCTCAGTCCTTCTATCTGCATGGTGAATCACCTCTTTGATCTATGATAGAGTGCATTATACCACAACCTGGCAGAAATGAAAAGGAAAAAACCGCCCACAGATGTGAGCGGTTTTCTCGGATCGATTTTGCTTACAGCTTCTCGCGAACCTTGGCGGCCTTGCCGACACGGTCACGCAGATAGTACAGCTTGGCGCGGCGCACAAAACCGTGACGCACGGTCTCGATGGTCTGGATAGAGGGAGAATGCACGGGGAACACCTTCTCCACGCCCACACCGTAGGAAATACGGCGGACGGTGATGGTCTCCTCGATACCGCCATGCTTCTTGGCAATGACAGTGCCCTCAAAAACCTGAATACGCTCGCGAGAGCCTTCCTTGACCTTCACGTGCACACGGACGGTATCGCCCACCTGCACCTGAGGCACTTCCTTCAGCTGCTTTTCGTTCAATGCTTTGATGAGATCCATGGATTTTTCCTCCTGTATTTATAGGTGTTCATAACGCCATCACAGGGGTGCATTCTTGCACCGGCGACAGAGGACCGCCCTTTTCAAGCCATGATAGAATACCACAAAAATCTGACAAATGCAAGCATTATTTTCAAAAATAAAGAATCTTTTCCCCAATCCGCAGGCATTTGTGAAAGAATCCGGTCAAAATGCAGCTCCATTCAGACGGGGCTGCATTTCCGTATGATAGATAATTCAGGCGCGGGGATGTGCCTTTTGATAGACATCCTTGAGCTGCTTTTGTACCACATGGGTATAAACCTGAGTAGACGAAATATCTGCATGTCCCAGCATTTCCTGAATGGAGTGCAGATCTGCCCCGTTTTCCAGCAAATGTACCGCAAAGCTGTGGCGCAGCGTGTGCGGCGTGATATCTTTATTGATCTCAGCCTTTTCCTGATAAAATTTCACGATCTTCCAGAACCCCTGTCGGCTCATGCGCTCGCCGTTCATGTTGACAAACAGAGCGCGCTCCCCCTCCTCGGCGATAATCCGCGGACGGACAAGCTCCATATAATCCCGCAGGGCCTTGACTGCGGCGGCATACAGCGGAATAATGCGCTCTTTCCCGTGGCCGATACAGCGGATAAAGCCCACTGTCAGGTTTACGTCCTCGACATTCATGCCGATCAGTTCAGAAACGCGGATACCGGTGGCGTACAGCAGCTCCAGCATGGCATGATCCCGAAAGCCTTTATCATCCACGCACTTGGGCTGCTCAAGGAATAGCTCTACTTCTCGCCCGGTTAGAATTTCGGGATACTTACGTTCTACCTTTGCCGCAGCCACCGCTTTGGCAGGATTCTGCTTCATTGTGCCGCGCTGCATCATATATCGGTAGAACGAACGAATGGACGCAGTTGAGCGAGTTATCGTGGCAGGTGATTTTCCCTTACAGTCCATATACTGCAAATAAGCATTCACATTTTCTTTCCGCACACGCCTCAAGTCTGTGACCCCATTGGACAACAGCCATGCCCGGAACTGATTCAAGTCTCGGATATAGGAGCTGACCGTATTGACCTGTGCATGTTTTTCCTCTGACAGATATCGGGTATATTCCGCGACATAGTCTATCATATACAGTCCCCTCCTCTCCTTCAAGGTGTAATCAGCAGCAAAAGCAGCTTTGGTATCACTGTTATCTCCAGCAGCGCACAAAGCAACAACACCGCAAAGCAGACTAATACCCTGCGGCGCAACAGGCGCGGCGGTCTGCTTCCGCCTCCCGGTCCATCCAGTGCTTTTTCAAAAGAATACTGCGCAATGATCAGCATACAAGGCAATGCCGCCACGCCGCGCAGGCCGAATGCAGCCAAAGCCAGAAGAGGCCCTTTTCCATTCGATAGGAACGAAAAGCAACTGACGGCAAAAGACAGCGTAAACCCATGAAAAATACATACCATGGGAATTGCTGCGGCGCCAAAAGTACAATACCCCAGCAAAAAAAGCAGCAGCGGGTCACGCAGATAGACCGACAGAACACGCAAGGCAGATGGCATACCTTCCGCTTCCTGTGTCAAAACAGCAGCATAACCCTGCAAATAAGAAGAAAGCTCTTCGCTGCTGTCCCCCATAAGTGCATATTGCACCACATGTCCGGCAACTATGCCAACCGCAAAAAAGGCACACAGCATCACCATCCGAAAACTCTGCGGCGTTGATGCCTGTGCTCTGTGTCGCTTCTTGCGCATGTTCATGGTCAATCACCCGCCTCGCCCTACTATATGAGACAAGCCGACCGAATAGAAGCACATAATGTTTAATCAATACTATAGGGCAAATTGTACCGTTGCGCAAGGGCTTTACGCAAATTCATTTATTTTTGTAAATTATGTGAGCGTATTATGTAAACTACTTTATGTAAACTTCGTCTACCGGGAAAACCATCTTGTGCGCAGTCCCGCTCAAAGCCGATATGTGGTGCCTCGATGAAAAGGCACAGCCCCATATCTTGAAATCTATGGGCGTTCCCCTTCCCTCTCACTTCAGGTGCAGCCATCTGTTCATAAAACGGCTAAAATCCCTTTTTCGTGATTTTGACAACAATGCGCATTATACCATCCTTCGCCGGTGATGCCTGACAGTTGATGTCTTGCCCGATTTTCTCTTTCTTTTCCCGCCGCGGCATAGCAGGCAGGATATGAATCCGCCCCCTATTACCGCACAGGTCATTTTGGGTCCGTTGGCTGAAAAATCCAACGGTTCAGATATTGACAAGGCCACAAGCCACATGGCAACATACAACAAGATGGCTACCAAAAAAGCCTGCAACCCTCTCCCTCCCTTTCCGGCTATGCATCCGCCCACCGCGGCCGCCAGACAACAGCTGCCAGCCGTCCACAGCGCCATACCTTCCGCCGGGATTATACGCCTCACCACCAGCAAACTGCCCGCCAATATGCCCAGTAACAGCACCGCTACAGCCAGCGCCAGCCCGACCCAAGTGGCCTTTCCAAACAGTGTTTTCCACGACATTTTTATTACCTCCCTTAAATGGAATATATTCCGTTCTCCCGCCATTTATGGCTCGCATTGCAAAGGGTCCCTCTTTTCGGGTCTTGCATATCCGGCAAAGAGGGCAAATTGCGCAAAACAAACGGAGAAGAGGGCGATCTGAGATCGTCCTCTTCCCTATTTCACGCATTTCTTGCATGGTGTCAGTCCACGCCGCTGCACATCGTCCCATGTAATCGGCGCACTGTTTTTGCCGGGACATTGCGGGTTATTATGATACCGTTTCCCGCTGGGAGTGGCATAGATCAGTTGTTCCGCTCCATCGGTCGTTTCTCCGGCTATTGTCTCTCCGGCAGCGCTCTCCACCGTCGTCTCCAACGCCGCATCGGCCTGTTGTTGCAGGTGCTCATTTTCCGCCATTTCAGCCCGGCGCTCTTCGGCAAGGGCGGCATATACCGAAAAGCTGTTCTGACGAACCTCTTCCTGAATCCGTAATGCAATAACGATTGTGCTGATCAGTGCAAACGCGGCAATGGCAATAATCCCCAGACGAGGGCCATATTTTTCCCACTTTTCCCGAAAACGTGACATAATGCACGCCTCCCCCGCTCAGTTCTTCCGGATACGTTATATTATAACATATTCGTCTCAACCTGCAAGGCTTTATTATGCATATTTAACTATAATCGGCGATTTTAATGCGCATTCTTGCAAAATTTCACGCAGTACCGACATGATGCCGCGGATTATTTCCACTGTTTCAGGCGCAGATATTCACTCTTGATACCGCAGCGCGCGCACCGCGTTAAGCACCGCCAATATCATTACCCCCACGTCGGCGAAGATTGCCGCCCACATATTTGCAAGACCGGCCGCAGTCAGCGCAAGGCAGGCAAACTTCACCACCAGCGAAAATACAATATTCTGCTTTACGATACCGATACATTTACGGGAAATTCCGATTGCTTTGGCAATCTGCATGGGATCATCGTCCATCAGCACAACGTCAGCCGCCTCAATCGCCGCATCACTGCCCATTGCACCCATGGCGATACCGATATCCGCTCGGGTCAAAACAGGCGCATCATTGATGCCATCGCCCACAAAGGCCAACTTGGCCTTGCTGCTGCACTGTGTCAGCAGCTTCTCCAGTTCCGCCACCTTGTCGCCGGGCAGCAGCTCGCTGCGCACCTCATCTATGCCCAGCTCCGCCGCCACATGCTCCGCAACGGCCTGTGTATCCCCTGTCAGCATGACAGTCTTTTCAACGCCGCGCTTTTTCAGCGCCGCGATTGCCGCTCCGGCATGAGGCTTTACCACATCCGATATGACGATGTGCCCTGCATATTGTCCGTCAATCGCCATGTGAATGATCGTTCCAACACTGTGGCAGCTACAATAGGAAACCGCCAGTTTCTCCATCAGCTTACTATTCCCTGCCGCCACACAATGCCCATCCACCTTTGCCACGATGCCGTAACCACTGATTTCCTCAATATCCGTTACACGCGAGCGGTCGATCGGCTTTCCATATGCTTTTTGCAGACTTTTGCTGATCGGGTGAGATGAGGCACACTCCGCCAGCGCCGCATATTCCAGCAGCTTCTTCTCTTCCAGCTGGTTATGATGCACAGCTGTAACCTCGAAAACGCCTTGTGTCAGCGTGCCCGTCTTATCGAATACAACACAGCGAGTCTGAGAAAGTTCTTCCAGATAGTTGGAGCCTTTAATCAGGATACCCTCCTTGCTGGCGCCGCCAATGCCCGCAAAAAAACTGAGTGGAATGCTGATCACCAGCGCACAGGGGCAGCTGACCACCAGGAAGGTCAGAGCGCGGTAGATCCAGCTGACCCACAGTCCATCCATGCCCAATACCATACGCACCAGCGGCACAACAAGCGCCAGCACCAGTGCACCCGCACATACAGCCGGTGTATAGATACGGGCAAAGCGGGAAATGAACGCCTCAGAACGGGATTTGCGGGAGCTGGCGTTTTCCACCAGATCCAGAATCTTGGAGACCGTGGACTCTCCAAATTCCTTGGTTGTACGAATCTTCAGTACACCGCTCATGTCAATGCACCCGCTGATGATCCCATCCCCCTCCTTCACATCACGGGGGACGCTCTCACCGGTAAGCGCGCTGGTATTCAAGCTGGCGCTGCCATCTATCACAACACCATCCAGAGGCACCTTTTCACCGGGCTGCACAACAATAACACTGCCGACAGCCACCTCGTCCGGGTCTACCTGCTCAAGCGTTCCATCCCGCTCAATATTGGCGTAATCAGGACGGATATCCATCAGCGCACTGATGTTGCGGCGGCTCTTACCAACCGCATAGCTCTGAAACAGTTCTCCGATCTGATAGAACAGCATAACGGCAATCCCCTCGACATAGTCGCCGCTTTTTGTCCAGACAGCCAGAAAAAATGCACCCAGCGTAGCCAGCGCCATCAAAAAATTCTCATCAAACGCGCGGCCATGGGCAATCCCCAGAGCAGCCTTACGCAGGATATCATAGCCAATCACCAGATAGACCGCCAAATAGGCTGCCAGCCGCGCCATCCCGGGCAAGGTGATAAAGTGCAGTGCCACCAGCACAGCCGCTGTCACAGCAATACGGGTAAGCATCACCTTTTGTTTTTTTGTCATATCATTCACCCCTGTCTTTTTCCGGAGCCAGAGAAATATTACAATTCGATCTCGCAGTCCGGTTCCACCTTTTTGCAGGCTTTCAGCACACTCTTCATGACAGCCTTAGGATCGGCGCCATCGGAAAACTCCACCACCATCTTCTGCGTCATGAAATTGACAACCACGCTGGCAACGCCATCAGTTTTGCCGGCCGCTTCTTCCATCAGGTTGGCGCAATTGGCGCAGTCAACCTCGATCTTATAGGTCTTTTTCATGTTTAGCTCCTCCTGATTTTATTCCGCAAGCACCCTTTAAGTCACGCCTCAATTAAATGCTTGCTTAATTGTTATAGCCATAGTATACTGAATAAAAATCAAGAATACAAGCCGCTCCGCCCGGATACTTCCAGAAAGGCGATGGGAATTTCCAAAATAGACAGGAGGAAAACACATGCCAGAGTTTTCGCTGCCACATCATCACGGTGAAGAAGAATACGCCGCCAGCTTGCACCGCGAGCTGTTGAATCTGCCGCATTTTTCATCCGTTTCAGACATATTCAAGCAGCTGAGTGACCCCACCCGCGTCCGCATTTTTTGGCTGCTGAGCCATCAAGAGGAATGCGTGATCAACATCGCCGCCATGCTGGACATGTCCAGTCCTGCCATATCGCACCATCTTCGTTCGCTGACAGACAGCGGCCTGCTGGAAAGCCGCCGCATCGGAAAAGAAGTCTATTACAGGGCAGCTGATACCGTGCAGATCCGACTGCTGCACGAGATCGTAGAACAGGTGATGGAAATCACCTGTCCGGAAAAAGAAGTGGACTATCAGGGTTCGCAGGAACAGGTTATCCGCAGCGTACACGCATATCTGGTCGAGCATCTCTCAGAGCGGATTACTATCGAAGAGCTTTCCCACCGATTTCTGATAAATACCACCACCCTCAAGCAGGTATTTAAAAAGGTGTATGGCACCACTATTGCCGCCCATGTAAAGCAGCACCGTATGGAGCAGGCAGCCCTGCTGCTGATCAAAAGTCAGCAGGATATCGCCGCTGTCGCACAAGCAGTAGGCTATGAAAGCCCCAGCCGCTTTACCGCTGCTTTTAAAGAGGCCTATGGCGTGCTTCCCACAGAGTATCGAAAGCAACACACGGCAAAATAAAAAGCAGTCATAAGACTGCTTTTTATTATTGGGAGTCGCCCTCTGATTCTTCCGCAGCGGCCTGACGGCTTGCCACGATATTGACATACAGTTCCTCCGGGCGATGCGGCTTCACCCACAGGTTCCAAACCAGTAAAAAGGCCGACACCAGAACCATTACCGCCGACAGCGCCTGAGAAACGCGAACCGGCGCGCCGTTAATCGTCCAGTTAAACAGATACAGGCTATCGGTTCGAAGGCCCTCAATCCAGAAGCGGCCGAGCCCATACCACAGAAAATAGCACAGCGTATTTTCGCCATCGAACCTTCGATGTCTGGCCACCACAAAAACGATCAGCAACAGGCCGATCAAATTCCAAAAGCTCTCATAGAAGAAGGTAGGGTGTACCTCAATCAGCGCGCCGGTTTTCAGCGTCAGCTGCATACGGCAGAAAATGGTCGTCTCGGTTCCGAAGGCCTCACGGTTCATGAAGTTGCCCCAGCGGCCGATAATCTGGCCGATCAGCAAACCCATAACCACCAGGTCTGTCAGAGCAAACAGCTTGAAACCTTTGCGCTTTGCCATAATGATCGCCA
>Ga0129314_1001899_pt1 | contig 12929 bp, 10 predicted proteins | sample O1111metagenome_FD_94431 | JGI IMG/M metagenome (GOLD analysis project Ga0129314, IMG submission 94431) | Orangutan individual fecal microbial communities from fecal samples from Wisconsin, USA - O1111 metagenome | ecosystem: Host-associated > Mammals > Digestive system > Large intestine > Fecal...
CCGGCCATTGCCAATGACAGGGAGCTTAAGAATAAAGAGGCTTTAAAATGAGGGAAGAAGTATACCGCATGGAGCGTGTGACGTACTGCGAACAGGGAGTGGCCCTGCTGGAGAATTTCAGCATGGCCATCTGGACAGGGGAGATACTGGGGCTTGTGCCGGCCAACCATTTTGGGTTATCCGCCCTGCTGCGGCTGCTGCGCCAGAACCTGCCCCTGCACTATGGATTTGTTTACTACAAGGAAAGGCTGGTCAATGACTGGCGTTTTCCGTGTACCGGCATGAACCGGGTCAGCACCAACCGGGTCAGCATCATCCAGAATCAGAGCTGCCTGGCAAAAGACCTGACGGTGGCGGATAACATTTTCGTGCTCAGGCCGGGCTTCCGCAAAAGGCTGATGCAGCCCGGGATCCTCCGGGAACAGATAAAGCCCTTCATGGAAGACATCGGTATGGAGATACCCGCAGATGCCTATATAGAAGACCTCAGTACATTTGAACGCTTTGTGGTGGAGCTTTTAAAGGCAGTGGTTGCCGGGAACCATCTGGTGGTGCTGGAGGATATCAGCACCTTCATCAGCGCGGCGGAGCTTGAAAAACTCAGCAGGATCCTGCGCCACTATGCAAAGCAGGGGATGTCGTTCCTTTATGTGGCAGCCCATTTTGAAGAGGCGCAGCAGATATGCGACCGCGCGGCCCTGATGCTCAACGGGCAGATCATAAAATGCTTCGGCGGGGCAGAGAAGCCCCCGGACCCATTTTTCCTGCGGTGCACCGAGGACTTTGACCGCCATGTGCGTGAGCGGATGGCCCGGCAGGACCGGACGGAGACGGGCCCGGACCATATAGTGTTCAGGATGGAAAACCTATGCAGCGGGCTGGTGGAAAACCTCAGCTTTTCAGCCTGCAAAGGGGAATGCCTGGTGGTGCAGGATCTGGACAACTGCATGATACAGGAACTGGTATCGGTGCTGTCTGGCGGGACCAGGCAAAAGAGCGGCAGTATATGGATTAACGGGACCCTGTCAGGGGGGCTGAATGACCGCCGGGTGGGCATCATCCAGGAGCTGCCCGTACATACCATGCTGTTTCCCAATATGAGCTATCTGGATAACCTGTGTTTTACGCTGGACCACCGGATGAAGGGGGTGTGGGGAAGGGGGAAGATAAAAAAAAGCCTGCGCAGGGAATACGCAGGTCTTTTAGGGGAAGATGTATTTGACACGCCCATCGAGCGGCTGACCGAACGGCAGAAATATGATTTGATTTACACCCGTATCTTTCTCCAGGACCCGGATATCGTATTCTGCGTCCAGCCTTTTAAAAGTGCGGAGGTATCCCTGCGCATCCATATCATGGAACTCCTGGAGCGTTTCCTGAACCGGGGAATCCCGGTGGTGATCATGGCCGTGAACCTGGCTGATTCCCTGGCCCTGGCCGACCGGCTGCTGCGGGTGGGACGGGGCGGGACCGTGCAGGAGTACTGCAGGGAAGAATTCGCAGCCCTGCCCGTGAATACCCCTTGGCTGTATCTGTATCAGGAGGGGCAGGGGGATGGAATGAATTTTCAAACACGCTCTAGGGACATACCTGTCTTGCGACAGTAATGTGCTTCGAACGAGCGGAGATGTGACGATTTTGGCTATATAAGTAAGCAGGAATAATCTTGCTTCAATTTTAGTTTTACATTTGATATAATAAAACAAATTGGGATTTATAGAGGTTGGAAGCATGAGAAAAATCAGTTTGTTTATTGCGATGAGCCTAGATGGATACATTGCGGATATCAGGGGCGGTGTTGATTGGCTGGAAGGGCAGGGAAGCAATAATGATGGGATGGATAGCTATTCCAAATTTGTAAAAGACATTGATACAATAATAATGGGGTGGAATACGTATCATCAGATTGTTACTGAACTTTCCCCGGACGAGTGGGTATATAGCGATTTTACAACTTATGTAATTACGCATAACGGGCATGCTTCCTCGGCAAACATCCGATTTACAGATATCAATCCGGTTAATCTGATAAAAAGGTTGAAAAAGGAGCCTGGAAAAGATATTTGGATTTGCGGCGGGGCTAATATTGTTCAGCAGTTAATGAATGAGGATTTAATTGACTGCTATTACATTACTGTAATCCCAACGCTTTTAGGCAATGGGATCCGGCTTTTTGAAAATGGGAAGCATGAAATTCAGCTGAAGCTGATTGACACACAATCATATAATGGTATGGTGGACTTAGTTTATGACCGAAGATAGGAAAGAACCAGTATGTTAGGAGAAAGAATATGAGAAAGGATATGAAAACAATTAGATTATTGTACCCTGATTATGTCAGCGGCGGCCTGGAAACATATTATTTTGGGGCGGAACTGCTGCAGTACATATTGCCGCAGAACGAAAACCAGCCGCTTGTGAAGGTGGATGTCATTCCTCCTAACGGCGGGGAAAAAGAAATAATGAATGGTATTGCTGCCGAAGATGAAGTCATAGCGGGCATTCAGGATGCGCAGGAAAAGCTGGCTACGGAGAAACCTGACCGAATCATCACCATAGGCGGAAACTGTATGGTTTCACTGGCTCCATTTGATTATCTTCACGGCATATATGGAAACGCCGGGATTATATGGATTGATGCCCATCCGGATGTCTCTACGGTAGATGACGGTTATCCCAATGCCCATGCCATGGTGCTGGGGAGCCTGATGGGACATGGCGCTGCACAGCTTTCCTCACATATGTTAAATGAAAAATTCAGGCCCGATGAAATTCTCTATGTCGGTCTGCAGCCGCTTCATGATTACCAAAAAAATTTTCTGGATGAGGCGGGTGTAAAATACAAAGTGCAGGACAAGGATTTTGTTTCGGATGATGAAATCAGGAATTTTATGTGCCGCTTTGACCATATCCTTATTCATTTTGACATTGATGTGCTGGATGAGCATTTTTTCCACTCAACCTATTTTGCCAATCCTGAACTGGTTGGCGATGGTGCAGGCGGCGGCAAGATGACAATTGAGAAACTCTCTCATGTGCTGAAGGTCATCACAGGGAATTCCGACGTGGTCGGATTTACGGTTGCAGAGTATCTGCCATTTGATGAACATAGGCTGCATAAGATGTTTTCTGGAATAAAACTGTTTACGGAGTGACGGTATTCCGGTCTGTCAAACTGGAAATTGAACGTTGCGGGAACAAATATGCATTTCAAATAAGACACAAATTATCCAGAGGAAAAACTAATGTTTATCAGGGCATATTTACAAATCATATCATTTCCGTTTGTGTTTAAGTGTTGGAAATCCCCGGGAAGTCAGCTTCCCCGGGGATTTTTTAATAATCCGGAAAAATGATCCGGTAATATTGGCAGGTTTACTTCGCGGCTTCCGAGAACTGCGTGGTCACAAGATCCTCGTAGGGCACGCGCTGGTTCAGCTCTCCTGCTTCCTGCAGAATATTCTCCAGAAGCTCAAAGCTGTCTTTTTCAAAGACCGTGTTATCCTTCCAGGTATCCTGGTCCTTGTAACGGCCAACAATGATAGCGATTTTGTCCACAGGGGTCTCCTTGAAGTGCGGGGCGATGGTTTTGGCTATTTCCTCGGCGGAGTGGGAGTTGACGTAGTCCATGCCTTTCTGGATGGCATTCGTGAACTTCTGGATTAATTCCGGATTATTCTCCATATAACTCTTCCTGGCACAGTATGCGGTATAGGGCACATAACCGGATTCCGTTCCAAGGGATGCCACAACGGTTCCGCTGCCTTCGCTCTCCAGGGTAGTTGCAAACGGCTCAAATTCAACGGTGTAGTCAGCATCGTTGCTGGTAAATGCAGCGGCGGTCAGCCCGAAGTTGATGCTCTGGTCAATCGTAAGGTCTGTTTTGGGGTCAAGACCGTGTTTCTTAAGGATATACTCAAATACCATCTGGGGCATGCCGCCGGCACGTCCTCCAAGGACTTTCTTGCCTTTCAGGTTTTCCCATTTGAAATTATCTTCCGGCTGGCGGCCCACCAGGAAGTTACCGGCGCGCTGGGTCAGCTGGGCAAAGTTCACGGCGTAGTCCTGTGAACCTTCCTGATACACGTAAATGCTGGCTTCTGAACCCATGAAACCAATCTGCGCGTCACCGGAGATAAGGGCGGTCATGACCTTGTCTGCCCCTGCGCCGTTGACCAGGGTCAGGTCAATGCCTTCCTCCTCAAAGTAGCCAAGTTCAATGGCCGCGTACTGTGGGGCGTAGAAGATAGAGTGGGCCACCTCGTTAAGGACCAGGGGCGTGCTGCCGGAGGCAGCCCCGCCCGGAGTTTTTGCACAGCCGGTAAGGGCAGCGGCTGCCATGGCTCCTGCCAGTAGGATGCTTATAAATTTTTTCATAGATACTCCTTGTGTTTGTTGGGGTTTAGTATATTTTATTAGGAGGGACGGGCGGGGGTGAGGGAAAAATTGAAAATGTAAGTATAAACAAGGGTATATATAGGTGAAAAGTGAAATCCTGTGGTATAATGTTGTAAATATATGTATTTGGAGACGTAAATCCAGCTATAGATATTCCTGGTATATGATTTGCCGGATACATTGCAGGGGGAAGGAAAAATGCAGCTTCCATATTCAGAAACAATCGATATTATATATTTAGCCAGATTGTTTGATAAAAAAAGTGAATCATATAAATTATTCTGGTTTCTTGCCATTGTAGACAAGGTCAGTGATGGAAAATCCTATTTGACATATGATGAGTTGATTAACTGGATGGTTGCGGATGCATGGTATATGGTTACGGAATTCAGGCTGAATCTGGGACCGTCAGATACCCTGGAAGCCCTTGTGAAATACATATATCAGGTAAGCGGTCTCAAAACCAATGAAAAAAAGGATGTAATACTCTCTTTTTTAAATGGGTTTAATGATAAAAACGTGGCTGAAATGAAACGGACCATAATACAGAATGTTCCGTACAGACTTCAGGCGCCTTTTACAAAACAGATAACCAATGATATGTGGAAGGGGTCCAGAAAGAAACTGGCAGAGAATTTAAATCGTGAAAAACGTTTAATATATTATTTTACAGAACTGGCCGGAATGAAGACTGCCATCAAGATCCAGCCGGAGTGGTGTGACTATATTAGTAAGAATAAGGAGATATTAAGAGGCTGGGTGCGGTATAATCTGATTATGTATCTGCAAAGACGGAATCCAAATGTGCCGGGAATTGCAGAGAAACTGGATGTTCCGCGAAAAAGGCAGATGAATCTGGTCATCCAATATTGGAAGAAGATTATTGAAATAAAGCCGGTTGATGAAATTTATCTAAACCAGCCGCTTACCAGCCAAAATATTTCCATTGACCATTTTGTTCCTGGTCTTATGTGGCACATAATGAATTTTGGAACCTACATCCAACAACAAAGAGAATTAACAGCAAAAAAGGGAATAACCTGCCGGACTGGGACATATATTTTCCGGCGTTATGTAGAACAGAATATTTTTCTTATAATATGATGTGGGAATATGAAGTGGTTCATGAAGCATTTGAAAAATGCAGGAATGTGCATATCAATAGCGATGAGGTTTATATGAAGCTATATAAACCTGGTCTGAATAAGGAAGAATTTTGCACTAATCTGGAGAATATCATGCTTCCTGTTTATAAGTCTGCCCAGAATGCTGGATTTAAAGGATGGGATTTGAAGAGCAGTTAGTGGATTACGAAGAGAAAAGAGCCATTGGCTAATTAGCAGGATGAGAGGAGCGATAGTAAAGGGATGAATGATTCATTGGAATATTATAATCTGCATGCAAAGGAATTTTTTGATAACACAAGGGATGTTGAATTTACAGAGATGCAGGACCGGTTTCTGAAATATTTGAATCCAGGGGCCAGGATACTTGATTTCGGATGCGGATCAGGCAGGGATACAAAGTATTTTCTGGGCAGAGGCTTTAAGGCAGAAGCAGTGGACGGCTCAGAGGAACTGGTTAAGATAGCAGCGGAGTATACCGGCGCCAATGTCAGGCAGATGTTCTTCCAGGATTTGAATGAAAATGAAACGTACGATGGAATTTGGGCCTGTTCATCGATTTTACATCTCACATACAGTGAGTTGGCTGAGGTGTTTGTGAAAATGGCCCGTGCCCTGGTTCCGCATGGGATTCTGTATACATCGTTTAAATATGGAACGGATGAAAGGGAACGGAACGGGCGTTATTTTACGGATATGACTGAGGATAAGATGAAAGGGCTGTTGGATACTGTGGATGTATTTTCAGTTGAGGATATGTGGGTGACATCTGATGTACGACCGGGGAGAGATGAAGAGAAATGGCTGAACATGATTTTGAGGAAAAAATAAGAGGAGCAGATAATATGCAGTTTGATATCGGGTCCTGTGATGTGATGACAGGGGGAATGGATAAAAACCGTTTCCTTTTGTACCAGTTAAAGCTCAGTATGCTCAAGGCAGGGCATATAGACATCATTGTGTCATTTCTCATGGAGTCAGGTGTGAAGATGATACTGGATGATTTGGAACAGGCTCTGGAACGCGGTGCGAAAATCAGGATACTAACGGGCAATTACCTTGGGATTACGCAGCCCGGGGCATTGTATCTGATAAAGGATAAATTGGGGGACCAGGTGGAACTGCGCTTTTATAATGACAGGGGCCGTTCATTCCACCCCAAAGCTTATATTTTCCGCAATGGAGATTGGGGAGAAATCTATATAGGTTCATCCAATATATCTAAGAGTGCGCTTACATCAGGAATTGAATGGAATTATCATTTTGACAATAGACGTGATGCGTATGATTTCAGACAGTTTTATGATACATTTGAAGATCTGTTTTATAACCATTCCATCATTATAAATGACCAGGTCCTGAAGCAATATTCAAAGGAGTGGAAAAAACCAGCGGTCCAGCGGGATTTGGAACGGTATGACAGTCTTGTCAACGAAACGGACCGTGTGGGAGGATTTGAACCAAGAGGAGCGCAGATTGAAGCCTTGTATGCATTAAAATGCAGCCGCAGGGAAGGGGCGAAGAAGGGTTTGGTCTATGCGGCAACCGGTATAGGAAAGACGTAATTGGCAGCTTTTGATTCCAGGACTTATGAAAACGTCCTGTTTGTGGCGCACAGGGAGGAAATATTAAAACAGGCGGCTGAGAGTTTCCGTAATGTGCGGAATTCGGATGATTATGGATTTTTTACCGGTCAGGAGAAATGCATTGGAAAGTCGGTAATCTTTGCATCGGTATCAAGCCTGGGAAAACCGGCTTATCTGAATGAAAGGTATTTTCCCAGGGATTATTTTGACTATATCGTGATTGATGAATTCCATCATGCGGTGACGGACCAGTATAAACGGATTATGGAATATTTCAGGCCTCAGTTCATGCTGGGACTGACCGCCACACCAGACAGGATGGATGGAAGGAATATATATGAATTATGCGATTATAATGTGCCCTATCAAATAAACTTAAAGGATGCGGTTAATAAAGGCCTGCTGGTACCGTTTCATTATTATGGCATTTTTGATGAGACAGTGGATTATTCCGGGATACATATGGTAAAGGGCAGGTACGCGGAGGAAGAACTGACAAGGGAACTGCTGGTCAACAGACGGTACGATTTAATTTACAAGCACTATATGAAATACCGCTCAAGAAAGGCGTTAGGGTTCTGTTGTTCCCGTAAGCATGCGGAGCAGATGGCAAAGGAATTCTGTCTTAGGAATATCCCGGCGGCCGCAGTGTACAGCGATTCAGACGGTGAATACGCGGAGGAGAGGGGCGAAGCCATAAGAAAACTCAGGGATGGTGAGATAAAGGTAATTTTTTCAGTTGATATGTTCAATGAAGGACTTGATATCAGTGAGATTGATATGGTCATGTTCTTAAGACCCACAGAATCACCGGTTGTGTTTTTGCAGCAGCTTGGCCGGGGACTGCGTAAAAGCAGGAATAAGGAGTATCTGAATGTACTGGATTTCATAGGAAATTATGAGAAGGCAGGTTCTGCACCATTCTTGTTAAGCGAAAGGCCATATTCCAGTGCAGAGGCAGAACGGATGCAGCAGCAGGACTTTGAATATCCGGATGAGTGTGTGGTGGATTTTGATATGCGGCTAATTGATCTGTTTCATGAGATGGCGAAAAAAGGGGTTAAGAAGGAAGAACGGGTCAGGGAAGAGTATTTCCGTATTAAAGAGCAGCTGGGCGGAAGGGTACCTACCCGGATGGAACTGTTTACTTATATGGAGGATGAGATTTTTCAGCTGAGTGCAGGCCTGAAGAACAGCCCGTTTAAGCATTATCTGAGATATCTGGACGGGTTGGATGAATTGGGGGATAGGGAGCGTATTATTTTCCGGGGGATTGGGAATGAGTTCCTGGAGTTGCTGGAAACCACCCAGATGTCAAAATCATATAAGATGCCGGTGTTGATGGCCTTTTATAATGATGGGGATATTAAGACGGCAATCAGTGAAGATGATATTTATCGCAGTTATATGGAGTTTTATGGTACGGCAAATAACTGGAAGGATTTAGAGAAAGATAAAGGGACCAGTGATTTTAGGTCATGGGATAAGAAACGCTGTGTCACCGAGGCATTGAAAAATCCGGTAAAGTTTTTGCTGCAGTCCGGTAATGGTTTTTTTGTGCAGCTGGAGGGGGCGGTGCTGGCATTAAATCCGCAGCTTCATGAGGCTGTGGGGCTGGATGGGTTTGCGGAGCAGATGAAGGATGTGATTGAGTACCGGTCGATGGATTATTATAGGAAGCGGTATGAGAATGAATATTTACATCTAACATGAGTAATAGTAAAATTTTATCAGGGGATTTTAAATATGTAAAGCTTTGCGTTATATGTGCTGAAGATTTACAAAGTAATATATAGAAATGAAAGAGGAACTGTCATGCACATCCTAATTGCCGAAGACCATCCGGACCTCCGGAAAATCCTAACTCTTTACCTGCAAAAGGAGGGTTACCAGGTATCCGTTGTATCTAACGGACAAGAAGCCATTACCTATCTGATGGAACGCTGTGGTCTAAAGAAGGAAGCCAAAAATAACTTGGGATTGACCTTTTCGAAATCCCCCTCATCACATGCACCCGCCACCCTCCCCGACCTCCTGATCCTGGACTGGATGATGCCGGTCCAGGATGGCATCCAGACCTGCCGTGAAATCCGGGCCCTGAACCTTCCAATTAAAATCCTGATGCTGACTGCAAAGGGAGAAACAGAGCATGAAATCCTGGGTTTAACCAGCGGGGCAGACGACTATGTGCGTAAGCCATTCGACATCAAGGTGCTTCTTCTGCGTATCAAGAAGCTTTGCCGTCTGGAAGGTATCCTGTGCTGCGGGGACATTTCCCTGAACCAGGAGACCTTTGAGGTAAGGAAAGGCAACACGCGGCTTGCGCTGACCAAAACTGAGTATGAAATGCTCCGTTATTTCCTAAGCAACCAGCGCATCACCCTGACCAGGGAGCAGCTGTTAAACCATGTATGGGGAATGGACTTTGAGGGCGACAGCCGGACCGTGGATACCCATATCCGCAGGCTTCGCAGGAAAATCGGAGAGGAGTATATAAAGACCCGCATCGGAATCGGCTATGTCATTAGTGACAGGAAGGATTAAATATATAACGAAACTTACAGACAAGTACACGAACCAGTATATGGCCACTTATCCGGTCAGACACAAACAGAAAACCAGATATATGAATAAATTATGGAAAAAGTTCATCTACGGAACAGCGTTGATTATGGCATTCACTCTAATCCTATCCCTTGTAGTGAACTCAAAGATTGTAGGGAAATACTACCTGCGCAGTCAAAAACATTATATCCAGGACATTGGCAGTCAGCTAATCACCCTTTTTGAAAGCGGTACAACGCCTGAAAATGCTGTTAGGATTCTGGAAGAACAGGAAAAGGTCCTGGTTGTATATTCAAGCAACACATCGGACAGTGAAGCCCTCAGCAATGAACTGCGCGAACAGTTCCGGCAAAAGGGGTTAGGTTTCCAGAAGTTCTGGCTTTGGGAACAGGATTACCAGGATGCGGTAGAACACGGCATGAAGCTACGCCTTTATCAGCAGGAAAAACTGAAGTATGGGATTCTGGCTGAGTACATGTTTACAGATAAAGGCATGTTTGCCATTGCCGCGGTGGTTCCCAATACCGAGGAAACTGTTGGCATATTGAATCAGTTCCTGATTATCCTTCTGTCCATTTCATCCGTGGTTGCAGTAGTCCTCATGTATATACTGGTTAGGCACATTACCAACCCATTAAAGGAGATGGAGGAGTTTTCACGCAGGATTTCCGGGCAGGATTACGGCAGCAGGCTGGTAATCCATACTAATGATGAACTGGAGACAGTGGCCGACAGTATGAACCGGATGAGCCAAAGTATTAAGGAATATCAGGATATGCTGCTTGGGAAGAACCGGCAGATGGAGGCGCTGCTGGACAATGTGGCCCATGACCTGAAGACGCCCATCTCGCTGATTGGCACCTATGCGACAGGGATGCAGGATGGGCTGGATGACGGGACATTTTTAGACACCATTATCCGCCAGAATGCGAAAATGGCCCGGCTCACAGAACAGTTATTGGGGTTGTCACGGATTGGGCAGAAGAAATATTCGGAAGAGACCATTGCCCTTGACCGCCTGCTGCAGGACCAGGTTGAGGAACAGAGGATATCTGCCGTTCAGAGAAATCTCGGTATTTCCACATCCATAGAACCGGACCGGTATATCCGGGGAAATGCAGAACTGATTTCAACTATTTTTTCCAACCTGCTGTCCAATGCAATTAAATATGCGGCAGAGTCTGGGCCTGGGATTGAAATACGTCTGTATGGAAATGACGCTGGTTGTCATTTTACCATATCCAACCAGCTGCAGGCAGGGAATCTGGATTTAGACAGAATATGGGAACCATTCTATGTCGGGGAGTCCTCCCGCAATCAAAATCTGTCCGGTACCGGACTGGGGCTGCCTATTGTAAAAAAGATTGCAGAACAATGCGGTTATGGGATAAATTGTACCGCAGAAGACGGGAGAATAAAAATTACGGTTATTTTTTAAAACCTGGTTTTGTCAAATAAATGTAACATCCCCTTATTATACTGGGTCTGAAGTATAAAAATGATAAGGAGATTGACATGACAAAACCAGGTTTGTTATTCCGGGGGGCATGCATGCTATTTGCGGTATGCCTGACCGGGTGCGGGATTCATAATCCCATTGCAGACAGTAAGGGGACGGATGCGGTGAAGGTATCCGCCGTCCTTCGGGAACAGGAAGAAGATTCTGATTTTGGGGAAGCCATGGGCATGGCATTTGAGCATGAGGTGGATTCGGAAACATTTGCGATTGAACTGTTTACAGCGGATGGTTCAGTGCGCGCAGCTTTACCGCTTCAGGAGAGGGCGGTGGAAGATTACCGGAAAAAGGGCGAGGAAGTCTCATGGCGGTATCAGGAAGATGGGATTGCTGTCTCCGTTAGCCCTGAAGACGATTACCTCAGTGTTATGATTACTTCGGAGACAGACCGTGACAACGCCTTTACATGGCCGGAAATATCTGCGTACAGCTATTATTTCCCATTTGGTGAAGGAAAGCGGGTTCCGGCAGATAATTCGGTCTGGAAGGATTATCTGGCGGGGCAGATAGGCCAACCTGCTTCGTCCTTTCCGGCGGATTTTGCAGGTCAGCTGGAAGAATCCAACACAACAGCCCAGGTCAGTCAGCCTAATCCGGCAGGACAATCCTATCCGGCAGACCAGTCCAATCCTCCTGCCAAGGAATTTTCTGTCCTTGAACAGTTTTCCATGCCTTTTTGGATATCATCCGCTGGAGATTACGCGGTCCTGTTCATAATGGAAGACCCATTCCACACGAAAATAGGTTTCAGACAAAATCCGGATTTGACATTTTCACTGAATAATGAGTTTCCGGCTATTGATACGGACAGGACAAAGCAGTTCCGCATCTATCTTACAGACAATGACCCTGTCTCTGCGGCGAAGCTCTACCGCAAGTATGTGAGGGAAACTGACTGGTTTATCACATTGGAACAAAAGGCAGAATCTAATCCGATGATAAGGAAGCTTTACGGCGCACCATTCATATACCTTTGGGGCGAGCGGCTCATTTCCCCTGAGGACGTGAACTGGCCGGCCTTTCGTACCGCAATAGGGTCGCTGTTCATGAATTACCTTACATCATTTTCATCCCAGGTGGAGAATGGAAATGAAAACAAAGCAGTTTTGGATGAAATCCAATCTCAGGATTATGTTGCGGACTACCAGAAACATCTGGTATGCAGTTATCTCAGCGGAGTATTGAAACTGCCGGAATTCTATTCGCAGCTTTCTTCACTACCTTATGGATCGTTCTACACACCATCCACCGCCCCGCCCGATGCGCCGTCCACTGCACCCTCCGATGCGCCGTCCGCCCTTTGGCATGCATTTACCACATCCTCCCCTGAATTGACAGCGATTCTGGCTCCGGGATATGAAAACCTGAACGAATCCAATCAAATCCAGGTTAACAAATATATCCTGTCCGCAAACCTTCCGGATGTATTCGGCAATCCCTCCAATTGGATGGACCAGAATACGGTGGAACTAATCCGGCAGCTGAAGACGTCCGGCATCAGCCAGGCGTGGATTGGGCTTAACAGCTGGGAACAGGCCTATGCGAAACCGGAACTTGTGGAGGAGGCGGTAGGCCAGGGCTATCTTATTGGCAGCTATGATTCCTATCACTCCATACATGAGCCGGGCAATGAACAGTGGGTTACGGCCAGATTCGGGGATACATCCCTATATGACCGCGCATCGGTGGAGGATAGGGATGGAGGGAAAATAGAGGGATTTAAGGGTGTGGGGCGAAAGC
>Ga0129314_1001900_pt1 | contig 12923 bp, 15 predicted proteins | sample O1111metagenome_FD_94431 | JGI IMG/M metagenome (GOLD analysis project Ga0129314, IMG submission 94431) | Orangutan individual fecal microbial communities from fecal samples from Wisconsin, USA - O1111 metagenome | ecosystem: Host-associated > Mammals > Digestive system > Large intestine > Fecal...
TCCAGCGGCGTGCCGCGGACTGTCTCGCCGTTTTCCATGTCTCCCTCCCAGATCTCGCCTTCAAGCTCGGTGTCGGCGCCGTTGTCGACCAGCAGCTTGATCAGGCGCGGATCCCCCTTGGCGTTCAAGACTTCGAGCAGCATGGAGCTGTTCTGGTCGGCAACGTCGTTCACGCTTGCGCCGGCTTCGATCAGCTTCCGCGCCAGCGCGTCACCGGGATAGGGTTTGATGGAGCAGGCCAGCAGGGCCGGATTGAGCTGCGATTTCGACGTGACCATGCGGTTCACTATGGCCATGTCGACCTTGCCGCCTTGCGCGCGGATATAGTTGGCCAACGCTTGAGGCTCGTTTTCGAGATCGGCGCCGGAATCGAGGAGCAGTCCGAGGATGCGCCCCGCATCCGGGTCTGTGCGCAGAGCAGCGACGGCGATGACATATCCTTCCAGCTCGTTGCCTTCGGTGTCGGTATAGGGGATAAAGGCGTTGACGCTGGCGCCTTTTTTGATGGCGGCCGCGACAGCGCTGTAAGAGCTGCGCGACCAGTCTAAGGGCTGATCGTCGCTGACGGTTCCATTGTTGGAATTACCGGCGGCAGACTTCTCCGGCACATCTGGATCGGGTTCGGCGCCGGCTGCCAGGAATTCCATCGCGACGGAATAGGCTTTTCCGGAAGTGAGCAGAGGCTTGACGGGTTCCCATTTCTTTTTGTTGACGGGAATGTCGGCGATCAGTTCGCCGTCTTCGTCGAAATAACGGTCGTACACGCGCTGGAACTTGTCGCCGTTTTCGCTGAAGCGGAAGCAGAACACGTTATTGCTCAGCTTGCGGGCTTTGACGAACGGCACGCCCTTCTTTTTCGTCAGCCATTCGATTGTCTTCAGCCTTTCGGCGTCGCTGTAGTGACCGTTGATGACGGCAGTCATGCGAAAGTTGGACTCGTTGTAGTCGTACTCATCCAGAAAGAACTCGGTGCCGCTTTTTGCCGTGACAAGCAAGACCGGTTCGTCGAGCACTTTCGCCGAAACGCTGCTGGCGCAGAACGCGCAGACAAGAAACGCAAACAACAGTTTTTTCATCGAGAATCTTCCTTTCATTCTATATTGGATTAAGGTTATTTTAAAACATGAACGTTGAAATTGGAAGTCCTGCATCTTTCGCATTCTTTTATGCGATCCGCGGTCATAAAGATGCCGCCGGTCTGAGGACAGACCGGCGGCGTTCTCATGGGGGGTTTGTGTGTTGGAAGTGCTGTGCTGCATTTCTGCCGGCATGCCGCTGCGTTCCCGCGCATCTGGGGGGAGGGGAGATGCGGAAGAGCACGAAAGCTTTGCATGGACAGCCAATTTTTTAAGGAGGGGCAGCCCATTGCGCCCGCTGCCGAGCAGGCAGGAGAAAAGGGGAATCCGTGACATAAGCCGCCGGGGGGGGAGGCGACGAACATCCAATAAACGAACTTAGAGCGACTTGTGAACGAAACGGCACACCGCGGCAAAGCTCTCGTCGGAAATGACGTGCTCCACTCTGCAGGCGTCTTCCGCCGCGACTTTGCTGTCCACTCCAAGCTCTCTGAAAAAGGCTGAAAGCACTTTGTGACGGTCGTAGATCCGATCGGCAATCACCCTGCCCTCGGGGGTCAAAGTGATCAGACCGTCCTTGTCCATGAGAATGTAATTATTCTCACGCAGGCGTTTCATCGCAACGCTTACGCTCGGTTTCGTCACGTTCAGCTCCGCAGCGATATCTACTGATCGGACGTAGCCCAGCCGTTCATGGAGCATCAGGATCTTCTCCAGATAATCCTCCGCAGACTGATGGATTTGCATGTCTACACCTCGCTTTCATTCTTATAGGCTAACTTATATAATGCCATTAAAGAGCGAGTTTTGCAAGTACCATCACCGCGAAAGGAGATACAAAAACTTGCGGCGTCTGAGAAATTTGCGGTGAAAATGTAAAAACAGCTTATTATCGTCTTTTGAGGAAAATAGAGCCGTTCTTTCCGATTTCAGCAAAAATTTTCAGCGCTGCCAGGAAAACGCCTCCGCTAGGCAAGAGCGTCCTTGAGAACTCCGCACCACGCTTCGATGCGCGCGTCGGTCAGTTCGGGCTGATTCTGCGAATCCAGCACCAGGCCGACGAACTTTCCATCCTTGGCGACCTCGGAGTCGATACTGTCATAGCCTTCAACCGGGGCTTCGCCGATCAGGGCCGCGCCGGCTCCAGCGGCCGCTTCGCGCAGCTTGACGAGAGCGAGGCCGAACGTGTCGGCAAAACCTTCATGATCGCCCGTGCCGAACACGGCGACTTTTTTGCCCCTCAGATCCATACCTTCAAGCTTGGGAAGAAACGCGTTCCAGTCGTCCTGAAGATCGCCGGCGCCCCATGTGGAGGAACCGAGGATCAGAGCGTCATAACCCGCCAGCTGATCGGAAGAAACTTCCGCAACGTTCAGGCAATCGGCCTGAAGGATCGACGCGATCTTCGACGCGGCTTCTTCCGTCATGCCCGTCGTGCTGCCGTAAACTACTGCCGTGGACATTTCTATAACCTCCTTGCTGAGTAGCTTTCATATCATGTTAGACTACACTAACTATTTTAGCCGGAAATTTCATCCTGTCAAGAGGTCCCCTTAAAAATCATTTAAGATCAGTTACAGCATGGATTTGAAACGCTTATCCGCGTTTTTTGGGCACGCGGAAAAGCGATTCGTCGTTATTTTTCTCGTCGGGACAAACGCGACAAATCCTGTTGACATCGCATTCAATTAGATTTAGAATTTTCGCGATTGAATTAGTTTAGACTAATTCATGACGCGCCGCAGCAGTTCGTTAAAGAAAGGAGCGACAGCGCATGGAAGTTTTCCGCCACCATATCTACGAATTCAAAAAAGGACTGAGAAATCTGATCCTTCATACGGCGCCTCTCGGCGACATGCCGGAGATCGAGCGTATTCTTCAGGCGCAGGGCATCGCCTATCGTCTGACCTGCCTTAAAAATGGCCGCGTCAACGTCTTCTTCGGCAGCCCGGACTGCATTCGCGTGCTCGAGATCATCGGCAAAAACAGCCTCTGTGATTTCACGAAAGAAGAAGATTTCATCCTCGGCATCATGCTCGGCTACGGGCGCCTCGAAGAGTGCCGGCGCTTCATATCCCTCAGCCCTCGAGAAACCGACGAAAACTGTGCCGCTGACTGACGCCGGACGATACCGGACGATAGCGGAAAAGAAAAGGCGGAAACAAGGCTCATTGCAAGCTTTGTTTCCGTCTTTTTTCATGCCGTTCCGGACGGCGGCCGATAAAATTCTGCTGCGGCGTATCAGCCTTGGCTTAAGGAGTTTGTGGTTCGCCGACCGCTTCGGAAGAAACTTCCAGCGACTGGATCACGGCCATGCCGCGCCAGACTTTCACGGTTGCCTGCAGGCGGGACTGCCGCGCCGATTCTTCGAGTGCGCGTCCGGTGTTCTCTTTGACGTAAAAACGTTTCAGCCCCTCGCCGTAGTCCATCTCCGCCGTCATCGAACCGTCGCCGCGTTTGGACAAATACTTCACCGTTCCCTTCAGGTACGGGCCTTCGGGCGCTTCCGCAAAAGCGCCGCTGGGACTCCACAGCCCCTTTTTGTCCGGCGCCAGCGCTATGTACCATACGCTGAGGTCCGGTACGGCCCACGCCGGCTGTTTCCCGTCGGGAACCGGAAACAACTCCAGCGGCACTGATTTGGCTTCGAAGCTGAGCGCCACGTAATCGCCGCGGAACAGGTCTCGCGGATCCACGGGGCGGACCGCCAGCACGACCTCCGTGCCGAAGCGCGACACGCAGGCGGGACGCAGCGGCAGCGCCAGCAGGATCAGCACCGGCAGCAGCGACGCCGCCAGATATTTAAACGTTTTCATGACTGCCGCCCTCCCGGCTGCATTCCGTTTTTTTGCGGCGCGCCGACCGTTCCCGCCAGAATCCGGCGGTCAGGCACAGCAGGCCGAGTCCCGAGAATGCCGCCGCCTTGGACATGAAGCCGAAGAAATGGTCCGTAAAGTAGCGCAGCACCAGCAGGACAAGGAACGCGCCGCTCAGCCGCGAGCCCCGGTAAAGACGCCAGCCCATGACGGCGGCCGTCAGTGCGGCCGCGCCGTTCGCCGCCAGCTGCAGCACGTCCAGCCCCTGCGCCGCTGTTCCGTCCCAAAAACGCGGATAGGGAAGGTCGTACCAGAATTTCGGAATCGACAGCGCAATTCCAGCAACGCCCGTTATCAGAATCCCCCAGCGCGACAGCGAAACTCGCCATGCTGCCGCGGCGTCTGCGCGCGGCAGCATGGTCACTGCGAGTCCCAGCGCGAAGAACGCCAACAGAGCTTCCGTCAGGCTGAAATGAGACAGCAGCCGCATGAACAGGAAAAGGACCGTCAGCTGCACGTTGAAATTAAACGCGCGCAGATTCCCGCGCGTCTGCCGCCACATCCACCAAAGCGCCAGCAGCAGCGCCGTCGGCAAGGCACCGCTGCGGAACGGCGCGGGGTCGGGCGTTCTTCCCCAGAAAGACGCGTCCTGGCCGACGATGTAAAACAGCGAAACGGCCTGCAGCAGGTACGTCTGCCATGCGTCACGGAAGAGCAGTACCGACGGAATCAGTCCCAGAGCCCACCAGCCGAACGCCGCAGACCAGTGTCCGCCCTGTTGGTACATTTGCGCGGCCAGGAAGATGCCGCCGCCGAAGATCAGTCCGGCCAGCAGACGCAGCGCCCGCGCGCCGGATGACGAATTTTTCTCGAAAAAACAAGCCGCGCCCATTGACAGCGCATACGCCGCGAGAATCAGCGCTGTCCGCAGCAGACGCGGGATCGTCCACCAGTTGGCCGCTACTGCGCTGATGACTCCCAGCCCGACCAATCCCGCGCCCGCGCTGAGCAGCGTCTGAGCGAAACTGTGCGGGCGCGGCGAATAGAGCGACGCGATCCGCACGGCCGAGTCTGCGCCGATCAGGCCTTCCCGCTGCCAGACCTGCAGTTCTTCCCGCAGAAAATCCAGCTTCCGTCTTGAAATAAACCGCGTCATCTTCTCCGGCTCCCTTCGAATTTCTGGATCGTTTTGCGGCTGTCCCCAACATATAAATCCTAAAACATTTTTACCCGCCGCGCAAGATAACACGGCTGCCGAGACAAAAGCGACGCTTGACGCAGCGCCGGCGGCCGCGGCAAATCCTCATCCGCCGCGTTAAAAATTTTGCGTTCGCGATATTTGCACCAAAAGAAAAATAGATTTCTATGAAGATGCGGAATCCATGATAATTGTATTTTGATCATATCACGGTATAATAAAAAAGATCATCATGGAGAAAACAACACATTAAGGAGGATTGTTCATGCGGATTGTGACCTTGATGGAGAACACCTCTGGGAGAGAATGCTGCCGCGCGGAGCACGGTTTGAGCCTGTACGTCGAGACGGAGCGCCACAAAGTGCTGTTCGACGCGGGCGCCAGCGGCCTGTTCGCGAAAAACGCGCTCGCGCTGGGCATCGACCTTGCGGCCGTGGACACAGCCGTGCTGTCTCACAGCCATAGCGACCATTCGGGCGGCATGACGACATTTTTCCGCCTGAACGGCCGCGCAAAACTTTATGCGCGTGCGACTTACGACCGGCCGTGCTACAACCGCGACGGCAAATACATCGGAGTGGAACCGCAGCTGATCGGTCATCCTCGAGTCGTGACCGTCGCCGAGGACCGTCTGCGTCTCGACAACGAACTGACCATCGCCAACTACGCGGGCAAACCCTGCGAATGGCCTGTCGATACCTGCGGCATGATGATGGAGACCGGCGGCATGCTGATGCCGGAACAGTTCGGCCACGAACAGTACCTGCTGGTCAGCGAAGGGGCAAAGAAGGTCCTGATCAGCGGCTGCAGCCACCGCGGCATTCTCAACATCATGGAATGGGCTTCGAAAGAAGGGGCCCAGGTGGTCGTCGCCGGCTTTCACTTCAAGGACGTGCCGGAAGATCAGTTCTGCCGCATGGATGCGGCCGCAGCCGAACTGCAGCGCTGGCCCGTGACGTACTACACCTGCCACTGCACAGGGGGAGCCCAGTATGATTACCTGCGTCGGAAGATGGGCGAGCAGCTGCGCTGTCTGGCGGCAGGCGATGAACTGGTGCTTTGAGCCTGACGCGGCGGATAAAAATACGGTAAAAGCGGAGCGAAACCGGCTCGAAACAGATCGAACGGTTTCGCTCCGCCTTTTTTATCTTTTGGAGAAAAAAATCGAACTGCTTTCCGGCTGCCGCCCAAGACGTCGCGTTGCCGTTCAGCGCGCTTTGCCGGCCATTTTTGAAAGTATCTCTGAGACAGAGAGCAAATTCGTCTTTTTTTCTATGTTGTATCCTGCAAAAAGATGCAATGAGAAGGTATAATATTCGAAAGCCTTGAAGAAAGCTCCTAAAAAAGAACACGCGCAGACAGTATCTCAGGAACATTCCAGTACAAGGGGGAAATCTTCCGTGCGCAGAAAAAGTGTGTTTGCTCTTGCAGCCGTGCTGAGCGCGGCAGCGGGATTATGGCTGTATCGGGAGTTTGCCGTGCCGCCGGTGATCCGCGTGTACACGACGATCCCGGAGAAGGACGCGGCGGTTCTGTTTCAGCGCTTTACCGATTATACCGGTTTGCAGGTCAACTTTTCACGGCTCTCGTCGGGCGAGATGCTGCAGCGCGTCATCGCCGAAAAAGTTTCTCCGCAGGCCGACCTGATCATCGGCGGTCCGGCTGACATCTACGATGCCGCCAAACGCGAAGGCGCGCTGGCCCGGTACGTTCCCAAAGAGGCCAAAGCGATGCCGGTCGGATACCGCGATCCCGACAACCGTTGGTTCGGCATTGGCGTGACGCCGTTGTGTTTTCTTGTCAACAGGAACTTTATCGAGAAAAACAAACTCAAAATGCCCGACTCCTGGCAGGACCTGCTTGACCCCGCGTATCGCGGGGCGCTGCAGATGGGTGACCCCCGCACGTCGGCGACGGCTTTGGAACAAATCTATTCGCTCGTGCGCATCTACGGTGAGAAAGAGGCTTTCGAGTACCAGAAGAAGCTGGCGGAAAATGTGCGCGCATACGCCAGAAACGGCGTCGGCGGCGCCATGCCCGTCGCCTTAGGACAGGCGGCGGCAGGCGTGTTCTATTACGTGGACGCGATGAGCCTGAAGCTGGAGGGGTATCCAGTGGAAATCGTTTTTCCCAAAGAGGGCGTGACGTATGCGGTAGACGGCTGCTCGCTGCTCGACGGCGCGGAGTACCCCGAGGAGGCGAAGTCTCTGCTGCAGTGGCTGGCGTCTCTGGATTTCGCGCGCGGCCGTATGGAGCAGAAGCCGTGTTATCTTCCCGCCCGACCTGAGCTGCGGGAGCTCAACAAGCTGCTTGATCTGAATTCGATCAGACTGATTCAGTGCAGCGTGCCGTGGAAAAGCCAGAACCGCATGCGCCTGATCGACCGCTGGACCAGCGAAGTAGCGCAGAACGATCGGCTGAAAGACTTGCAGGACACGGTGCGAAGCGCCTCGATTCTGCATAAACGATAATCAATGAAAAAGCGACGAGCGGCAGTCCGCCGGGAAGATCCGGCGGACTGCCGCTCGTCGCTTATAAAAACCTTTCATGACAAAAATGGCAAGCGTCCGCGGCGAACATTTCATTGAAAATACGTTCTCTGCGGCGGTTCTGAAAATGCGTCTGCCGACCGCCGCGCCTCGCCGTCCAATTTCATTGCTCTCATGAACGAATTTTGCTCTCAGCTGTCTCGCGCCAGGCGGCGTTTCAGCGTTTCGGTTTCGGCGGCGTTCAGACCGATGCCGCACAGATAACGCTCGGCGGCCCGGCGAAGCGGTTCTTTCCGAGTCCAGGCAACGGCACGGCAAAAGGATTCAATGCCGTCGTCCACGTGCGTGACGTAACGGGGTTCGCCGCGTTTCAAATGATAATAATTGACGAAGCTTTGGCCGTAATCGTCCTTTAATTCATCCAAAGAAGCGTCCAGCAGCGCTGCCAGCAGAAAGCTTACAAAGCCGGCGCGGTCCTTGCCCTCGGCGCAGTGAATCAGATACGGGGCGGGGCGTTTCATCATGAAGCGCAGTTCTTCGGCCAGACCGGAGTGAAACGCCGCGTGCTCCGGCGCGGCGGGCAGGGCGCGGGCGATCACGCCGCCGCCGCGCCACAGCATACGATAATACGGCGATCGGCAGGCGGGACTTTCCATGTTCTTCTTCAGGCGTTCCGGCGAGTTGGCCAGGTTCAGCACAGTGCGGATGCCGGCCTCTTGCGCCAAAGAGTCGGCGTAGGGAGCGCGCGGGCGCTCTGTGCTCGAGGGAATGCTGGAGCGGTACAGAAAACCGCGCCTCAGCCGGCCGCCGCGAACTTCGCGAAAGTTGGCAAAAACGGCGTCGCTGCCGTAATCGCTGCGCACATTGGTAGCCCGCAGGCGCTCATGCGCTTCAGCATCGCTTTCCTTTCCGGATACAGCCGGCACGATCTGCAGCAATTCAGGCGGGCGGCCGTGCCGATTCCGATCGTCGTCTTTCAGCGCGTCAATTCCGTGTTTCGCTGCGAGAGAGCCTTCGCCGACAAGCAGCGTCAGCGCGGCGGCACAGAGCAGCAGTTTTTTCAGCATGGTGTTCTTACTCGTCCTTCCTTAAAATGCTCAGAACTGATTGTATCACAGCGGCGCAACGACGGTTTTACCGCTGCGGTGTTCCACGTGGAACACCGCGGCGGAACGCAACGTGTTAGAATAAAAACAATGAGCGTTCCAGCTAAAAAGGGAGGTCCTGAAAGATGTCCTATGAAGAAATCAGGGGTCTGTCGGCACAGGCCGTCGGAGAACTGCTGGCCGTCGCGCGACTGAGGAATTGAACCTTGATTATCTTAACAATGGCACGGTGCCGCCGCTGGCGCTGATGGTGAGCGGGATTCTCGCAGCGGACACGATAGAGAAGATTCAGCAGTTCGTGAACGACGGCAAAACCGGCGCGCGCAAGTTCAACAAAATCCTCGTCGTCGAGGCAAGACCGGCCACAAATCCCATGCCGGGCAGCGCACCTCCGAAAGCTGAGCTGAAATTCGAGCACCTGAGCGACGCGCAGACAAAGGACGCGCTGTTTATTGAGTACGACAAGGGCAACCGCGACAAGCTGAGAGGCGCGTTCCGCTTGCCGCCGATCTACGTTGGGCAGAGCGACGATTACACGAAAGCGACGGCTGATGAGAGCAAGAAAGTGGCTGAGGAGCAGGTCTTCGGGCCTGAACGGGCGGCGCACGATTTCGTCATCAATCGCCTGCTGTTCCCGGCGCTGAACGTGAAATACTGGCTGTACAAGAGCCTTGCGCCAGTGCGCGACGATACAGAAACCATCGGCGGCCTGCTGCCCGCTTTTGCTAGCGCTGGCATGACCGTCCGTGAGTGCCGCGCGCTCATGCAGGATATTCTTCACCGCGATTTGAAGCTGCCAGAGGGCGCAGGCGGCGAAGAATGGCTTGATATGCCTATGCAGATTTTCCTCGCGCAGGCGGGTATGGCGTCCGCCGCCGACGAACCTGTAGAAAAGATGGTCGGCATTCTGCGTAAGGTGAACGAGCGGATGAATGAAGAAGACGGCGAAATCTACTGATTACGCGCAGCGCTTCCTCGACCGCTTTTTCTACACAATGTTCGCGCCGGTGCTCAAAGCGGGGCGGCCGAAAAAGAAAAAGCCGACGATTCGCGAGCTGGAAAGCCGGTATATTGCCGTCTGTTCAAAGCTACTGGGGCGCGAAATGGGGAAAGCCCTCGAACACTTGCTTGGCATGGTGAAAAACGGCGAGATCACAGCGAAGATGCTGGCGGCTATGATCGATACCGTGAAAAAGACTGTCAAAGCATCCCCGGACGAATATCCAGAGCTTGACCGCATCCGCGATTTGGCCTACGAGATCGGCAAAGACGGCGTGAAGAAGCCTCCAGAAATAACTCACAGCACAGCGCTCGTTGACGCGCGCGCTGGAGTGGGCGAAGAAAGACAATCGCTATTGGATTGGCAATCATTTCGACGGCGTGGGCGATAAACTGTGCGAGAAGATCCCCGAGTTTATTCAGCAAGGCATGGGAAGCGTGGAAGCCGGCGAACAGCTTGAAGCTCTCTTTGGCGATGAGTACGGCAAGAGTAAAAGCTACTGGCGCGGCCTCGCTGCGACAGCAATCAATCGTTCGCGGACGTTTGGGGAGATCAGCGGCTATGAAGAAGCCGGCGTGGCGACGTATGAAATCCTCGCAGTGATGGACGAGCGCACATCTCCCGTCTGCAAGTTCATGAACGGCAAGGTATTCAAGGTCAAGACCGCCGCGAAGACGCGCGACGACATCATCAACAGCCCGCCGGAAATGGTGAAAACCAATCATCCCTGGTTGAGCTTCAAAGACGTTCAGACCATGACAGACGAGCAGTTGCAGGCCGTCGGCTTCATCATGCCTCCGTTCCATTTTCACTGCCGGACGACAACGGTCGTGCGAGAGTTCTTTTCCGGGACGACAGAGCAACGAGCGGCGCAAATTGAGGATATGTCAGAAAATGAGAAGAAATTTTTAATTTCATCCCTTGCCGCCAGTCGGAATCTGGAGTATGTTATAAATGATAAGAAAGGCAATGAGATTTTTTATACAGATCAGGGGAGAACCATTTGGCCGCCAAATGACGGTTTTTTAGGAAAAACAAAGCAGGTTATATTGAAGCAGGGAACGGTTGTTGATAGAAATGGTGAACCAAGCGGAATATTTCTTGCTTTAGGCGGAACGCCGATAGAACAGCGATCGCTTGATAAAAATGGAGAAAGCGCAAAATCTCACAGGTATGTAGTAAAAAAAGACTTTACTGTTTTGGGCGGTAAGACAGCGCCATGATTTAATAAACCGGGTGGCGGAATGCAATATAAAACTGATAAACGGATACAGGAATTATTAGGTGAATTTCTTGAGGAGGTGGCAGAAGATGGGGAAATACGTTAATCATCTTGTCAGCCTGCTAAAAAAACGTGAAAAAGATTTTGATGATTTCACAAGAATTGTCTGGCTTTCTGATGAAAAACGTAAAAAGTATTGGGGTGTGCCTTTAGGTTCTTGCCCGTTTATGCTTTCATTTCTCCCAGCCTGTAAAAAATGGCGCGTTGAATCGGTGGACGAAAGTAATGGCGTTCCGATCGAGAGCGCAGATTTTTCCTCTGAGAAAGACGCTTGTCTTGCTTTCTTGGACATGACAGAGAGCTTTTTACATCTTAAATGCTACGCCCCTGAATTTGAGAAAATCGCATAAAGGTTTCACAGCTCATCTACTAGTCGTAGAAGGAGTTTCCGAGGTCGCCGCCCACGCGAGCGGCGGCCTTTGTTATTTCAGCGGAAAGGTGGTGAGGGCATGAAGGAAATCTCCCGCGTGGTCGATTTCAAGAAAAAGACAGCGGCGAAGCAGCTTGTCTTCGGCGAGGTCTACGTCCCGAACGACAGAGACACCGACGGCAACTGGATGACTGCGGACACGATTGAAAAAATGGCGCACGCCTTTCTCCATGAGGCGCGAATGCAGCAGGTCGACCGCAATCATACGGGCGCGCGAGACAAGGGCGAAGTGGTGGAATCGTTCATCGCTCGCAAGGGCGATCCCGATTTCGCCGAGGGCGCGTGGGTCGTTGGCGTCCACGTGACCGACAGCGAAGTGTGGGAGCAGATTGAGAAGGGCGAGCTGACCGGCTTTTCGCTGGAGGGCACAGCAACGCTCATTCCCGATGAAGAACCAAAACCAAAAGAAGGGGAGGAAAAAGACAATGGCAAAGCCTGATATTCCGCAGAACCCCGCTTATGAAAATTTAAAATTTTTATATAGTATTCATATTTTTAATACGCAAAGCCACGCCCTCACGGGCGCGCGAATTTAGCCGGGCTGACTTACCATTTATGGCTGATTGCTGCAGCAGCGTTTGATTTCGGAAGCCTTTGCGTTTCACCCAATCGGGCGATGTGAAATGCCGGCGGATAAGGTATAATGCAGCTATGAAAGACCGCTCGCAGCGCGAAAGTTCAGGGCTTTCAGAATTTAGAGGCGGCAGAATCGTCCTGTCCTGCAGCTCCAGGCTGGCGGACGGCCGATGACCGGCGGCAAGAGTCAAAGCTGCGAGCCTCCGCGCTTTCTTCGTTGCTTCGAGTTCCGGAAGATCGCCGCGGCCAGCAAGCGGTTCTGCTTTCAGATGAACAGATTTTCGCGGCTGCGGGATGCGTGCACTGATCCGGTCCTTGCTGAATGCATCGCGGGCGGATCATGAAAAAATAAAAGTCAATCACTTTAAAAGGAGAGATGAGAATGGCAACCTGCTGCACATCCTGCGGAAAGAAGTTCGAAAACGACGAACAGCGTTTTTGCTCCTACTGCGGCGCGCCCCGTTCCGTCGAACAGCCTAAGCCCGTCATGAATATGCCTCTGCAGACCGACCCCAAGCGCGTGCGCGTTGACAAAGCCGCTGCGATCGTAGCGAAGAACAAACCCGCAGCGCCGCGGAAGAGCCGCTTCTGGTTCTGGCTGGCCGTCGTCATCGTTGCCGCGGCAGCGGTGGGCTGCTTCTTCCCTGCAAGCCGCGTCCCGTTTGAGCGCCTCTTCGCCGGCGAGCCTTTCAGTGTCGTTTTCGACGACACTGTCAAGCAGATCGCGTCGCTTTTCGGCCGGTAGAGGAAGACAGTCCGCCGCCGCTGTAAAGTCCTTCTCAACCACCCAAGCTCCGTCGGCAGATTATCGGCAGTTATCACTTGAAGTAAAAATTTATTTTCACGAAGTGAGCGCTAAATGCAGAGGGATCGTCGGCGGGGAAAGTTTGCCGGCGGTCCCTTTTATTTATTGCTTTGGGAATGGTTTCGAACTTCAGCCTGAGCGTAAA
>Ga0129314_1001901_pt1 | contig 12917 bp, 7 predicted proteins | sample O1111metagenome_FD_94431 | JGI IMG/M metagenome (GOLD analysis project Ga0129314, IMG submission 94431) | Orangutan individual fecal microbial communities from fecal samples from Wisconsin, USA - O1111 metagenome | ecosystem: Host-associated > Mammals > Digestive system > Large intestine > Fecal...
CCGGCAACGAGAGCGCCGCACCGGTGGCAAGCGCCAGCGTGAGGGTGCCGCCGCGAGCGTCGCGGGAGGAAGGATAGGCGCGTGCGAGCTCGTCGAACGCCTCGGTCACAGGGCGTGCCTGAGCGAGGAAAATCGCACCTTCTGGTGTGCTGACCAGGCGGTTTCCGTCGGCGACCTCGAAGAGCGGCACGTCGATCTCCTCTTCGAGCCTATGCACTGCCTGGCTGAGGGCCTGGCGCGAGACGAACAAGGCCTCTGCTGCGCGGGCAAAGCTGCCGGTGTCGTAGGCGGCAAGTGCATATTTGAGGTCGCGCATCTCCATGGCTGGCCCTCGCTTCCCTATGGTGTTCCCCCGATAAGCGCAACTCCCGCTTGCGCCTGCGCCTAGTTTAGCTGCTCACACCTGCTCGCGCCAGTGCCTAGAATCGGTTTTGTCAAGGCACGCATGCCGGTGGGAGCCGGGGTGCGCGTCACAGGGGAACGAATACAGAAAAGGGGTTTTCGCATGAGCAAGATGTCTCGTCGCAACTTCCTGGCCGCTTCCGGCGCTGCCGCCGTCGCCGCAATGGGCGCTGGTACCGCACTGGCCGCCACCTCCACCTCCGCCGACACTTCCGACGCCATGAACGAGGCCGAGGAGAAGGCTACCTCGGGTGCCCAGGAGGGCGTTGGCGTGGACGACTCCTATGTCGTGAGCCTGAAGAACGGCCTGCCCAAGTGGAGCTTCGAGATTGCCCCCGACCCCATCGCCGACGAGGACATCGCCGAGGTCGTTGAGGACGACATCATCGTCGTCGGTGCTGGTATGGCCGGTATCTGCACCACTGCCGCCGCTGCCGAGAAGGGCGCGAGCGTCACGCTGTTCTCCGCCTCCAGCCAGCCCATTTCCCGTGGTGGCTCCAACTTCTCTGCCTACAACAAGGTCATCGAGGAGTACGGCATCGACCGCCTCGACCCGGTCGACTTCTTCTACCATGAGGAGCGCGCCGCCAGCTTCACCATCGACCAGAAGATGTGGATGCGCGGCTACAACAACTCCGAAGAGGCCATGAACTGGTGCATCGACATCGTCCGCAGCAAGGACGTCGAGGTGTTCCTGGAGTCCGACAACCGCCTGGACAACGGTCCCGACTATGCCATCGGCTTCGGCGCCAAGGGCGACGACACCGCCAGCGCTTCTACCGGCCAGCAGAACGCCGTCGAGGCCATGGAGGCCTACGCTCTCGAGCAGGGCGCAACCATCATCTATGACACCGTGGCCAAGCAGCTCGTGCGCGACGAGGAGACCGGCCGCGTGACCGCCGTCGTGGCCCAGAAGGCCGACGGCAGCTACGTGAAGTTCGTGGGCCACAAGGGCATCGTCCTTGCCACCGGTGACTTCTCGGCCAACAAGGAAATGATTGCCAAGTATTGCCCCCAGATCCTGCCGATCGTGGGTCTCGAGGATGCCGAGACTGACTACAACCGTGGCTTCGCTCTCACGGGTCTGTACCCCGGCGACGGCCAGAAGATGGGCCTGTGGGTTGGCGCCGCTTGGCAGCACACCTCCGTTGCCCCGATGATGCAGGGCGCCTGGGGCGGCTCCTTCGAGCCCCTCGGCTTCCACCAGGGCCTCAATGTCAACATGAACACCGAGCGCTACCAGCGCGAGGACATCTCCGCTCCTTACGCGGCCAACCACCTTATCACGCAGCCTGGCCATGTCGCCTTCGGCATCTGGACGGCCAACTTCGCCCAGGCCATTGTTGACGCCGGCTACGAGTGGCGCACCTTCGGCAAGCGCTACGAGACCCCTGCTTCCACGGCTGACGAGATGATTGAGAAGTGGGAGGCCGGCATCGAGTCCGGCAGCTACTTCAAGGCCGACACGCTGGCCGAGCTTGCCGAGCAGCTGGGCCTGGACGCCGAGAAGCTGCAGGCTGTTGTCGATCGCTACAACGAGCTGTGCGACAAGGGCGTCGACGAGGACTTCCACAAGGCCGCCCAGTTCCTCATCCCGATCGAGCCCGAGGGTCCCTTCTATGCCGCCCGCAACTACGCCATGATGATGACCGTCATGGGTGGCCTCAACACCAACTGTGACATGCAGGTGTGCGATGAGAACGACGCCCCGCTGCCCGGCCTCTTCAACGTGGGCCACATGACGGGCAACATGTACGCCAACAACTACAACTTTGCCATCCCTGGCAACTGCTACGGCATCAACTGCATCACCTACGGCTACCTGCTCGGCCATGACCTGGCCGACGGCAAGTTCGACGCGTAAGGCCGACAGACCAAGGCGCGGGGCCAGATGCCTCGCGCCTGTGCTGAGGCGTTGGCAGGAAGAGCGGCTTGCGATGTACATCAAGAAGCAAGCAAGCCGCCCTTTTGCTTCATAATGTAACATTTCGGCAGACTGGCCTCGGAGTATCTCCGGGGCCAGTTTTTCGTTTGGAGAGAGCGGTTCGGGATGCGAACTTCCTTCCATTTCGCGGACAGGGAAAGTTAAGTCCGAGGAATGGGAGGCTTTTCATGCCCATTGACCTGGACGCAGGCACGGCAGGAAGGTCGGGGGGAGGGCGTCTGGCCCCGTTCGCCTCCGGACACGGCTCGAGATGCGCCGTGCGCCATCCCCGCGTCCTCGGGAAGCCCGTGCGAGGACGGCTCCTGGCGTACAAGGCGGCTGGGAGGAAGGCTATGCTGGGCGTGGGGAAGTCGCACGCGAGATACAGCCGAGAGACGAAGGTTGCGGTTGCGAGCGTCGTTGTGGATGGAGACGCTCAAGCCCGAGGCCATGGAAAGCATGACAGGGTGTCGCGCTGGCTGTCTGCTTCGATTCGAACGTGCCGTAAGAGTCATTTTGAGCTGATGAGGGGTGCAATGTTCCATGCGGCACGATTGGTGTGAATCATTGTTCGAGGCACCGCATGGTTGCAATTTGGCCGTGGGTGTGAGACCGGGCCGCATTGAGGTGGATGATGGTCCTAGAGTTCGATTCCGCTGCTGCACAGACGCCAAAGGCGTGTCATGAGCTGACTTCGACGTGCCTGCCAGTCATAGCGGCTTTCGCCCGAGCGGTCTTTGATTCCCAGGTAGGTACCAATGCGTCGGAACATGTCGTCCGACATGGCGATGGAGTCAAATTGCTTGGTTGAGAAGGGGAGTACCCGCCAGCCCATCCGTTCGAGAACAGCGCGTTTGTCGTTGTCGCGTGCCCTACGACGGGGATCAAGGTGGTAGGCGTCGCTGTCGTATTCCATGGCGAGCTGGGCTTGGGGCCATGCGATGTCAACTGAGACGTGTTGCCAACCGTGCACGGCGGCGTGGCGCTTGTCAATCGTGAGGCCGTAATTGAGCACGGGTTTTGGAATCCCGCGCCCGCCCCATGACCTAGGCACACACATCCGCAGCGCACAGGCAATCTCACGGCGTGATGCCGCGCCTTCAACTGCATATGCGAGTCCAGCCAGAGCTTTCTTGCAGCCATAGGGATTGGACTTGCAAGCCTCCATTATGTAGTCAGATAGCTTTTTGAGCGTCGTAAGGGGGCGGGCGGGTGCGAGTGTGCCCGCGTCATCAGGATGCAGGGAGAAAACCGAGCATAGCTCGCTGGCGAACCATGTGAGCTCGAGTCGGTCAAGCCTTACGGCGGCCTGCAGATACAGATGTTCCGGGGAACTGAGCATTAGGCCGTTTTCAATCCATACAAGGGATCCCGCGGCCAAGGGCACATGCGCCTGATGGATGACGCAGCCTTCAATGGGCCGACGGGACGCCCCTGTGGCGACAAGGATATGGACCGGATTTGTAATACCAGGGATTTCATGAATGCCGTCGGCAAGTTTCAAATCCCCGAACCGCTCAAATCCTCGTTGCAATGCTGAAAGTTCGGCGGCAGTGGGTGCATGCGAGGGAACAAGGGTGGCACGCGACCGAGGCATGCTCAACGGCTTGCGTCGTGCGACAGGGTCGGCCCGTAGCTGGGGGTCGTCGGTAACGCGTGCCGCATGCCAGTATTCCCAGGCCGACCTGAGACAAAGAACGGTATCCATGGGACGGAGCCTACCACTGTGCCGCAGTCCCGCCAAGAGGATTGGGCAAAGCAGAAAAAGTGGCCGATACTGCCGCGAAAACAGGCATCGTGTATCAAGGTGATGAGATGAGGATTGGCAGAAACCCGTGTTTGAAGGGGAAATCTGACGGTTTCAACTGGTTTTGGACGGAAAGTGACCCTATTTGCATGCTGACAGGGGCCTTCTTGGCCAAAAACGTGATACACGATGGCCGAAAATGCGGCAGTATAGGCCATTTTTCTTGCGCGGCAGACTATAAGTATGGAACAGCGGGGCTTGCAAGGTGAATGGCTACTTGAACGGACAGCTCACGAGCAGACTATAGGTATGGAGCAGCGGGGCTTGCAGGGAGTGCAGCCGTCGTGCTACCTGAGAAGGCAGCGTCCTGCAGGTTGTGTGCGGTCACACGGTCTCGGTCATCGCTGCCATGTTGCTTGGCAAGGCGACATGCCTTGATTGATGCGTCGTGGGGTTCGAAGCTGATTAGAGAGTGCGTGGGCGCTTCGGTTGGCAGGCTGTCTGGTGTTTTCCTCCACATCGTTCCTGTATTTGAGAGGCGAGCTCTGCTTCCGCTCGTGGGCTACCCAGTGTTCCTTGGTTGTTGCCTGCTGCGTTGCTATTGTCATTGCGTGCTGTAAATGCCGGTCTTCGTGTTACCATGCTTGCGGAATCGCCGTCGAAGCTGGGCGTTTGTGTTTGGCGTCGGTGGCTTCTGTCATGGGGAGAAGGGGATTGGCTGTGCCGCAAAGGGTGGCTTCAAAATACGCCGAGGGCATGTCTCATTTGGCCGAGCAGTGGCCGTACCTGCGCTACCTGGGTCTGGGTGCCTGGTGGTCGTGGATTTGGTTGTGCTATACGAGCACGGGCCTCTATGCCTTCTGGCCTGATGACGCCCTGTTCGCACCTCAGGTAGGCTCGATGTATCTGTGCTCGACGCCCGCCATCATGTGCACGTTGCTTCTCGCGGCAGCCTTTTGGCGCAAGGTGACGCCGCTCATGTCGCACCGCCCCCTTGTTGTTGCCGTGAGTTGCCTGGGTGTCTTTGGTAGCCTTCTTATCGCCTTCGCCTCCCTGGCTCCAAATCTCCCCTTGTTTGGGCTGGGTACCTTGCTTACGGGTATCGGCACCTCGATTTTGGCGCTCAAGACAGGTGAGGTATACGGTACGCTCGGTGGTCGCCGAGTGCTTACAGACGGCACTATCTCCCTCATGTTCACGGCGTTTCTCTTCTTTATGGGAAGCGGTATCCCGCTCACTTGGCAGCCGTTCTTTATTGCGGCATTGCCCCTGGTAAGCGCGCTGCTCTACATCATGCCCGGAGATGACCCCTTTCCTGCTGACGAGCTTCTTGTGGCTCGAGAGCATGGTGGCCGTCGTGCCCCCGGCATGCGCTCCTTTGTGCGCCTCGTGCTGGCGGCCGCGCTCGTTGCTGTTACCGCTGGTTTTGCGCGCGGTATCGCTTGCGCTTCCATGTCTGATGACGGCTTTGCCCAGACGGGTGCCGTTACGGCGTTTGTCATCTTCATTGCCTCTCTTGTCATATGTCTCATGATCAACACGGGAGACCTCGTGCGTGCGGTGCGCCGCGTCTACGCGATGCTCGTGGTGCTCGGCGTGGCCGTCATCTTCGCCTCGGCCTTTGGGATTAACCTGATTTACCTGGGCATCGGCAAAGAACTTCTCTGGATGATGTTCACGTGTCTCATGGCCTACACCGCCTTTCGTTTTGGATTCTCACCCGTGCGCGCTTTTGGTATTGGCCAGGCCGTCTACCTGGGGGCAAGTGCGGCCGCGTGGGGCCTTGGCATCTCCTGTGCGCGCCTGCTCGACTCGCCTTCGGCCCACCTGGTGGTCACAGCCGCGCTTATGTTTGCCATCGTGGCACTCTTTGCCTTCGTGTTCACCGATGCTGACATTAAGTTTATCTTCACATGGAAGCGTGACAGTTCGGTTCTGGCCCAGGGCAGGGGAGAAGACCGGGCTTCTGTGGCTGGCATGCCTGTCTCGGGGCACGGTGGCGCATTCATGCCGCACGGCGACGCTTCCCATGCGGGTACGGGCTCGATGCGCGCACCCTACCAGGCCGGCTATTCTGCAGGAGCCACTAGCGGGTCGCCTCGTGATGCATATGCGGGCAGTGCGTTTGGCGCTGCTGGGTCGCCCCGCGAGGCGTACTTGGACGATGCGGCCACCGGCACTCTGCTCGACCCTGAATCCCTTGCGTTGAACCCCGATGCCCTCGAGGCCCGCATCGCTGCAATCCCTGAGAGCGTTGGCATCTCTGCTCGCGAGGCGCAGATCATGTCGCTCTTTGCACAGGGGCGCTCGGCCAACTGGATCGCCGAGGATCTCATCATCTCCAAGAACACCGTGCGCAGCCACATCCGGTCGATCTACACCAAACTCGACGTCCACTCCCGTAAGGAGCTTCTGGAAAAGCTTGCACGGGGGTAAGGTCGGTATGCCTGCTCAAACGGCGCGGCTAGGCGGCTGTGCGGCTGCCGTCCGGGCTCCAATCTTGCGAGGCGCCGTTTGTCTGTCCGGCGTTTCTTCGTGCGCTTCCTTGTCATTCGGGCTCCAATCATCCAAGTTTCAACATTGAGGGCTGCTGTGTGCCATTTATTCTGTCGACGACGCGCTTCAACAGTCATTCAAACTCCAGTATTGAGGGCTGCTGTGTGCGGGTTGTTTCGTTGCCCCTGCTGCCTGAAGCCCTGAATGCTGCGGTGCCTGCGCGGCAGGACGAGTGTTGTACAGAAGGTCTAGCCGTGAACCTGCAACGGGCTCACTACTGCCTTGCTTCTATTGCCATAATCTTCTTGTTTGCCTGGCTGACCCCTCTCGTCAATCGCGGGAGGGGTCAGCGGTTTTTGGCGCGCAAAGCCACTGCGGCGTCGTAGCGTTGCTCCGCTCCGCTTTAGCGAGGTTATGCGTGCATTGTGAGCGAGCAAACCCCCGGTCTTTTCTAACCCGCAGCAAAACAGACCCAGCTTCCTTTTCAGGTGTCTTCTCTGGGAATCGGACTGGCGCTTCTGTCTCATTACCGCATCTTATCTTGCAACAAGGTGCGTGCAGCCGTTTATTCGGCCGGCCCTTTTTCGGACCGCGCTCCACGACCTGCCTCATGCCTTCCTTTATCCCACAACGAAATGCGCTCATACATTGCGGCCAGTTGCGTGTTGACATGCAGCGAATTCTGCATGTCACGATTTGCCCAGTGGGCCTGCTGACTTCTCTCCGTTGTGTCAGGAGACTTAAAAACGTCATCTACCTGCTCAAATGAAAATTGACTAGTCACTCTTTCCACGGGTGATTATCGGCGGTTCACCCATGGTGAGCGGCGATTCGTCACCTCGCAGACCATGCGCTCACCATGGGGTGGGCCTGTACTGTGCAAATTGTGCCGCCGAGATACGCAAGCGATGCCAAGCCCGCACGGACTTGTCAGACGCAACGCGACATGTCGACGGCGCGGGCAGGAAGGCAGGTTCTCTGCACGCATCGTGTGCAGCTGAACTCACTGGCAGGGAGGCGCACGAAAGATGACAGAGCACGACCTTATCAAAGACAACCCGCACCTGAAGAAGCCCGTGATGGTCCTGCTGGGGTTCTTCGAGCAGGCAGGCGACTCCGAGAGGCGTGAGGACCTCGAGAACGCCGCACGGGAGAAGTGGCATGCCGCTTTTGGTCGCACCCCTGCAGCCGTCGTGGACATTCTCGTGCGCCGTCGCATGCTTGCCGAGCAGGTATTCATCAATGGCGAGGCCTACGACGGCACGCTCGAGGCTGCCCAGACTGACGAGAGCCTGCCCGACGACGCTCGGGTCGAGGTGCGCCTCACGCTTACCGAGAAGGGCGAGGACCTGCGCGACGCCTATGCTCCCGGTGCCACGATGCACGCTCTCTACGAGGATCGCCCCGGCTACAGCGAAGTCTTCAACGCGATCCTGTGGGCCTGCAGCTCTGAGGATGGCGCATCTCGCGATGAGATTGAGGCGCAGATCAACGAACTGCCCCCGCTGCAGCCCAACGAAAAGGGCCACAAGACCGTCTACCCCCAGTATTTCTTTGATGCGCTGGAGAGTGCCGGCGGCATCGAGTGGCGTGACGGTGCTTGGAAGATTACGGAGGCAGGGCGTCAGCTCTTGTAGACGCCCGCTGTAGCACGGCATCTGCGGCGTTGGATTGAGGTTCACGTACATCGGTACGCTACGCCTCAATCCGCCTTGCAGCTGACGCACTACAGCAACCGCGTTTAAAAGGCGGGCATGGTGTCGCAAACGGCATTTTCCAGCGCGATTAACGCGCATCTTCACTTTTCAATTTTGGTTCCACCCCGTGTACCTGCGGGTTTGTATATGTACGTTCAACCGTGATAGAGGGAGGAAGTTTTGGCAGAGTCGACTATCACCAGGCGTGACTTCGTCAACCTGGCCGCCTTCGGGGCTGCAGCCGCCGCAATGGCGACGAACGTCGCCCCGAACCTGCTTGCCGCCACTCCGGCGAAGGCAGAGGAAGGCGAGGTCAAGAAGCTGCGTACGATGTGCCGCGCATGTCTTAACAACTGCGGCATGATCGCTCACGTCAAGGACGGCAAGGTCATCAAGCTCGAGGGCGACCCCGACGACCCCATGAACAAGGGCGGCGTGTGCGCCAAGGGTCTCGCCGGCATTCAGGCGCTCTACAACCCCAACCGCATCAAGTACCCCATGAAGCGCATTGGCGAGCGCGGCTCCAACCAGTGGGAGCGCATCTCCTGGGAGCAGGCTATCGACGAGATCTGCGACGTCATGTGGGAGTACTACCAGAAGGAGGGCCCCAAGTCCCTCGTCTGCTCCACGGGTGGCGGCGGCAACCCCCAGTTCTTCTCGCCGGCACGCTTCCTGTCCGTGTGGGGCGGCGGCAACTTCTTCGAGCCTGGCTGCGCCCAGTGCTACCTGCCGCGTAACCACATGGAGTTCTGCCTCAACGGCACGGCTGACACCTCTCTTGCCGACGGCCCTGTCACCGAGGTCTACTTGCCCGGCATGCTGCCCGAGGACAAGTGCACGCCCACGAAGTCCTATGTCATGTGGGGCGTTGGTCCTTCCTACCACGGTACCGGCTCCACCGGCCGCGCCGTCACCGACCTGCGCAACGCTGGCATGAAGACGGTCGTCATCGACCCCCGTCTTACCCCCGACGCTGCTCGTGCTGACGTGTGGCTCCCCATCCGTCCTGGCACCGACGTGGCACTCATGCTCGCCTGGATCAACTACATCATCGAGAACGAGCTGTGGGATCACGACTTCTGCCGCGAGTGGACGAACCTGCCCTTCCTCGTGCATGAGGACACCCGCCTCACCTACCGTGCCTCCGAACTGGGCCTGGGCACCGAGGACGAGTACGTCGTGTGGGACAAGAAGACGAACTCCGCCGTCGCCATGCCCTACCCGTTCCCCGCTGACGGTTCCATCGACCCCGAGATGTTCGGCACCTACGAGCTGCCCAACGGTGAGACCGCCCGCACCGCGTTCCAGATCATGAAGGAGCACGTGAGCGAGTGGACCCTCGAGAAGGCCGCCGAGGTGTGCTGGCTTGAGGCCGACAAGATTGAGGAAGCCATCAAGATCTACGTCGAGGGCTGCCCCAACGCCGGCGTGTCCCTGGGCGTTGCCACCGACCAGACCATCAACTCCGCGCAGGCCGCGCAGGGTGACGCCATCCTCGACATCCTCATGGGCTGCATCCGTCAGCCCGGCTCCATCGTCCAGGACCGTCCCTGCTACGTCGAGCCCTGCAACTATGTTGTTCAGCCGTTCGGCCTGCACCACCCCGACCATCCCCTGCGCATGCCCGAGGAAGAGGCCAACGCACGCCTTGGCTACACCGAGCACAAGGGTCTGGGCCACTGGCTTGCCTCGCACATCCCCACGGTCCTCAAGGCCATCGAGACCGGCGAGCCCTATCGTCCGCGCATCTGGATCGAGCGTTCCGGCAACAAGCTGGCCATGATCGGCAACGCCCAGCGTTTCTACGATGCCATGATGACCACCGAGCTCAACGTCCACATGTACATGCACTGGACCACGACGAGCGTCTGCCTGGCCGACTACGTGCTCCCCACGGCCGAGTGGCTTGAGACCAACTACGCTCAGGACCGCCTCAACACCTACGGCATCCGTCGTGCCTGCACGCAGCTCTATGAGGCCGTCGACGAGTGCATGCACTGGTCCTGGCTGGCAGCTGGCCTGGCCAAGCGTGGCCACAAGCGCGCCATCGACTCCTTCGATCCGGAAGTTGCCGGCAAGTTCTACGGCACCTACTGGAAGACCTACGAGGAGTACATGGACTACGTGGGCTACTTCGTGGGCAGCTTCTACTACGGCACCGAGGATTGGGACTGGAAGACCTTCGAGGCCCAGGCCCCCAGCGAGTACCAGACCATCGAGGAGTACGCCGAGAAGTCTTACAACTCGCACCGCTTCACCGACGAGGAGACGGGCCTGCCCGTAGGCTTCCACACCACCTCGAAGCGCTGCGAGCCCTACTTCGACGGCAACATCCTGCTCGGCCTCACGGGCTCCATCGACGGCAAGGGCACCATGGAGCCGGCAACCGACGTGTTCCCGCTCTCCAACAACTACAACCCGCTGCCCTACTACCTGGAGCCTTACGAGTCTCCCGTCGAGGGCGACCCGGGCTACGATCCGGCCTACCCCTACACGCTGACTCAGGGCCGCATCCCGTTCTTCCACCACGGCACGGTCCGCAACGCTCCTTGGAACCGCGAGCTCTGCCCGGTGCCCGAGACGTGGATCAACCCCGAGACGGCCGCCGAGATCGGCATCGAGGACGGCGACTGGCTGTGGCTCGAGAGCAAGCGCGGCCGTACGCAGGGTCTCGCCCGCGTCACCAAGTCCGTTGCCCCCAAGGTCATCTACCAGGAGCGTTACTGGTTCCCCGAGCTCCTCGACTCCGATGACCCCAACCGCGCCTGGCAGGCCATGAACATCAACCTGCTGACGCAGAACAACGACGAGTGCCCGTTCAACGACGTCTACGGCACCTACGTGCTGCGTGGCGTTCAGATCAACATCACCAAGGCCGACTCTGCGCCCGAGGGCGTGTGGACCGACCCGACAGACTTCACTCCGTGGCTGCCTGAGCCCTCGGAGAACACCGGAGGAGGTAATGCCGTCTATGGCGCGTAACTGCCTGGTTGTTAACCTGGATCGCTGCATTGGTTGCTACAGCTGCGAGCTGGCGTGCAAGATGGAGAACGGCGTGGCCCTGGGCCATCACTGGAACAAGCTGTACCAGGTGGAGCCCTACGGCGAGTTCCCCAACGTCAAGACGTGGTGGCTCTCCAAGCAGTGCCAGCAGTGCACCGATGCCCCCTGCATCAACGTGTGCCCCACGGGTGCTTCCTTTCGTGACGAGGAAGACGGCGTGGTGCTCGTGAACGAGGAAGCCTGCATCGGCTGCAAGCTCTGCATGGACGCCTGCCCCTACGACGTTCGCGATTACAACGACGAGCTGGGCGTTGTGCAGAAGTGCAACCTCTGCAAGGACCTGCGCGCCGAGGGCGAGAAGCCCGCGTGCGTCAAGAACTGCCCCGGCAAGGCCCGCTTCTTCGGCGACCTTGACGACCCCGAGTCCGACGCGAGCAAGGCTCTGGCGGCTGCCGACCCCGAGTCCATCCACCAGCTGCCTGACAACGGCAATGGCCCGCTCACGTGCTACATCCTCTCGCCCAAGTTCGGCGAGTGGCGCTATGAGGACCTTGTGGTGACGGTCAACAAGGAAGACAAGTACGTCACGACCGAGGGTTCACTGGACTTCTAAGGTTTTACTTTAGGGTTATCCAGGCGTGTCAGCTGGGAATTTCTCCGGCTGGCACGCCTGGAGCGGGTTGGGATGGCACGGATTACGTGTCCGCCCACCCTCACGCGTCACCAGCGCAAGAAAAAGTCGAGATACTGCCGCAAAAAGGGGGTTCGTGTATCGGGTTTTCGGGCTATTTGGAAGGCCGTAGCCTTGAGATGAAATCTGCCGAAAAGAAGGCAGCTTATTTAACTGGGCTTTTCTTATTGGCGTAACTTTTGTCTGAAAACCATGCGTGTCTGAGAAGGCAAACTGCCCGTCCAGTTTGATACACGAACCCCCAAAACGCGGCAGTATCTCGAAATCTACGTGCTTGCGCAAAGAATTTTGCTTCGACCGGCCGGCAATGCTCCAGCGCCGCACGCAGTGAAGCTCTTTGCGCAAGTTAATTGAGCAGATTAAGGGATAGGGAGACCGCACCATGATCACCAAGCAGGAGTTCACCGGGTACCTTGCCGCGAGTGAGCAGACGTACACGTTCCTCTCGCAGATGCTGTTCCGCGAGCTTAACGAGGAGGCCATCGCGGCGCTCAAGGGCCAGGAGTGGCCCAGCGAGACGGGCAATGAAACGCTCGATCGCGGGTATGCCCAGGTGAGGCGCTTCTTCAACTTCGCCTCTACCGACATTCGCACGCAGCTTGCTGTGGAGTACGCCCGCGTGTTCTTGGCCGCTGGCGTGTTCGGCAGCGACAAGATGACCGCCGTGCCCTACGAGTCGGTCTTCACGAGCGAGGGCCACCTCATGATGCAGGCTTCGCGCGACGACGTGGTGCGCCGCTTCGCAGCCGACGGCTTCAAGGTGAACCCTGACCTGCACGAGCCTGAGGACCACCTGGCTTTCGAGCTTGAGTACGTTGCCCATATGAACCGCAAGGCCGCTGAGCTTGTTGAGTCCGGCGATGCCGAGGCGCTGGCCGCCAATGTGGCCCGCCAGGTTGAGTTTATCGACGCGCACCTGCTCAACTGGGTGGGCGACCTGTACGAGACGGCTCGCGA
>Ga0129314_1001903_pt1 | contig 12910 bp, 9 predicted proteins | sample O1111metagenome_FD_94431 | JGI IMG/M metagenome (GOLD analysis project Ga0129314, IMG submission 94431) | Orangutan individual fecal microbial communities from fecal samples from Wisconsin, USA - O1111 metagenome | ecosystem: Host-associated > Mammals > Digestive system > Large intestine > Fecal...
AGAACGCTCTCGCCGGCATCTCCTTTGACACCGAGTGGGGCACCCGTGCCAACATGGTGCGTCTCGGCGACAACTACGAGATGTCTTCCGGCGCCGTCATGCTTGTGGGAACCTGGGGCAAGCGCTTCTGCGACGAGAGCGTCAAGACCCGTCACGGCCACATCCCCAACGGCAACGGTATTTGGGAACATCCCGACTTCTCCCAGCGCACCTGGCTGGTATGGGACAAGACGCAAAACGAACTCATTGAGGGCGCTGGCCTCATTCCCGATGTGTTCGCGGGCGACGTACTGTCGTTTGCAAACATTGAGGAGCTCGCGGCGGCCATCGAGACTCCCGAAGACACGCTTGCCCAAACCATTGAGAACTTCAACAAGTTCGCCAACGAGGGCGTAGACTGGGAGTTCGGCCGCAATCCCGAGACCATGCGCGCCTTTGACGGCGAGGGCTACTACGCAGTGCGTGTAAAGCAGGCCATCCTGAACACGCAGGGCGGTCCCGAGCGCAACGGCGAGGCCGAGGTGCTCGACCTCGACGGCAACCCCATTCCACACCTGTACTCCGCTGGCGAGCTGGGCGGCTTCACCACTTGCATGTACCAGGGCGGCGCCAACACCAGCGAGTGCTACATCTTCGGTCACATCGCAGGTGCCAATGCCGCACAGGCCAAGGACCCGCTTCCTGCTTACACCCTTGCTCCGGCCGTTGAATCCAACCCGGCCCATCTCGGCGAAGAGAACGACCTCGTGCTTACCGAGGACGAGGCCGGCGTCGACGCCAACGGTCTGCTGACGGGTTCCAGCAACTCCGGCATGGGCGGCAAGGTCAGCGTGACCGTCACGCTCGATGCAGATGGCAAGATTTCGAAGGTCGAGGTCACGCGCGAGTCTGAGACCGAAGGAATCGGCAGCAAGGCGATCGAGGCCATGCCCGCAGAGTTCGTCGGCTGCTCGACTGCCGAAGAGATTGACGCTCTCGACACGGTAAGCGGAGCAACCGTCACTTCCAATGCCCTGAAGGAAGCCGTCAAGGCAGCTATGGGACTCTAAAAAACATTCGGGCGGTGCGGGATTCGGCGACCAATGGTCGCACGTCCCGCACCGCCCTATCGTCGGTCGCCCTATCGAATGTCAGTGGCCCAGGTAGGTCCCTGAGCCCCTGCAGCGCATCTTAGGCGTTCACAGTTGCCGCCTCAGTCATCGACTCGGCAAGGTTGGCAAGGCAACGCGTCGTCTCGGCGACGATCTCATCGAGGTTCATCTGCTGGTTGGTGCGAGCCTCAGTCAGGCGGGCGATAGCCTCGGAGTAGTCGACGCCCTCCTCGCCGTAATGCTCGCCCAAGAAGGCGATGACGTCGTAGAGGTTCTCGCACGGGCACTTGATGAGACCCTCGCCCCAGGTGCCCTCGGCGTTGTCGCGCACGCGCACGAGCTGCGCCTCGAAGCACTCCTGAGAGAAGCTGTAGGCGTACCAGTTGTAATCCACCTGGTAGAGAATGTCGTCATAGGCGCGGTCGCCCTCACCGGCCTCGAGCGCGGCGACGGCCTCGTCGAGCGCGGCAATGTTGGCCAGAGTCTGCTCGAAGGGGAACACCACGTTGCCGTTCCAGTCCCAAGCGTAAAGGCCGGCGCGAATGTCGCGATAGATGCCAAAGAGGGCCTTGTTGTAGGCGGGGGCATCGCTGACCTGGGCAGACTCGGTCAGCTCGTCGAGCGTGCGAGCCGCTTCCTTGGCCGCCGCAAGATTCTCGAGGAACTCCTCGGGATTGGAGACAACCTCGGGCGCAAAGCCCGCCTCAAGCGCCTCGAACTCGGGGGCGAAGAACATGGGACGCACGGCAAGCGCATCCACGCTCACCAGCAGCTTGGTAAACACCTCGTGGACCATCTGGTAGGCCTCGGGGTCGGTGCCAACGCACTTGTTGTCCATGTTGGTGTGGTAGAGGTTGCGCTTGTAGTAGCACTCGTCCGGCTCGCCCATGGCGGCGTCGATAACGGCCACGCCACACTGCGAGTAGCAGAACTGGTCGGTTCCGGTGTCGGAGGGTGCGTCGACGACCACGTTGAACTGCGGATATCCCGCAAACACGGAGTCCAGCACACCGCACGTGTAGTCGAACAGCTCATACGGGCAGGTCAGCCAGTAGTTGACCTCGCCTTCCGGGTTGAACATGTCGTCGATGTTGAGCATCATGAACGCCTGCTCGGCCCACTCGGGGTGCAGCTCGGTGATCATCTTCCAAGAACCGACGGCCCAGTCGCTCTCGCAGTTGGTCTTGCCCCACTCCTCAGCACCGTGGAACACGAAGCGCAGGGTCTTGGCAGGTTTGTAGCCGCTCTCGATGACAGCCTTGGCCATGCTGAGCGCAACGCTGCAACCGAAGGCGTCGTCGAAGAAGGAGTGATAGTAGCCGTCCATATGCGCACCCACGAGGATGAGCTCGTCGCTCTCGCCGGGGATGTCGCCCCAAACATTGGCGCTCTGGCCGCCCAGCGTGATGACGGACTTCGCGTCGAGCGTCACAAGCGCCTCGCCGCCGGCCTGCGCGATGGCCTCGAGCACGGCCTTGTAGCCGTTGACGCTGATGGAGAGCGCCGCCGCCTCATGTGGGCCACAGGCGTCCTGCGAGCCCACGGTGTCATCGTCATACTGGCAGAAACCACTCGTGTTGCACGCAATGACAGCGCGGGCACCAAGCAGATGGGCCTGGTAGGCAGGGTGGTTGATCCACCAGTCGGCATACTGGTCGATCGAGATGAGCACGAGCTTGCCGGCAACGTCGAGCCCCTCGAGGTCCTCGATGGTGCCCTGGCCGCCGTCGACGATGGCGAGCTCCTCCATGTCGGCATCGATGGAGGTGGCAAAGCCGCCCAGGGCGATGAAGTCCTCGGTGCCAGCGTTGCCCGGCAGGTAGAGGCGAGCCTTCTCAAACGTCCAGTTGTCGCAGGTGAAGGTGTCCTTCGTGACGTTGGTGAGGCCAATCTCCTCCATCTTAGAAGCCATAAAGTCAATGACCTGGGCCTCGGCGGGAGAACCGGCACTGCGGTTGCCGACGTCGGGGTTGTCGCCAAGAGCCGAGATGGCATCTGCGATGCTCTCGGAGAAGGCCGTGTCAATGTGCGCGAGCACCTGGTCATATGAGGCCTCAGCACTTTGCTGCGCGAGTGCGAAACTTGCGGGCAGACTGCCGACTCCAGCGGCGAGCGCGGTGCATGCTGCGGTCTTGACGAACGTCCTTCTATCCATGGCGTGAATCCCCCTTTGAGTGTGGGTGTTATAGAAACGGATGAACTATAGGGGATATGGATTTCAGGTTTGCAAACTTTAGGTAAAACTTTGCTAACTTTAGGTAAATTTTCAGGAAAGGGAAGGGAGGCGGCGGGCGGAGAAACCACCTCGGGCCCGACGGAGGGGAAGCAAAAAGCACCTGCCGCGCTGCATCCCTTTACGCAATGACCGCGTGGACATACAGCCGCCACTCCCCCGGGTTGCCCGTCTGTGTATCAAACCGCTATCGCGCCGCTTTCACACCCAAGCCCTCCGCATATGAATGCACCAGCCCAAACACGAAGATTCCAACGCCGCGATAAAACGAGGTATGCGCCTTTGCCACCACGCGGTCACGCCAGACACCAATCCAAGGCAGGATGTGTCGCTCAAGCAGCTCTCTTGCATCATCGCAAGCACGGAGCCCGGCATCAACATGACCAGATGCCTCAGTCGCGGCCGCCTCACCTGCAAGCTGACCCAAAAACCCCAGCATAATGCCGAGATCATCATCCGGTTCACGGTTCTTTCGCGCGGGTTCAAAGCCATGCCGAGCATATATATGCCTCACGGCCAAGCTTTCTTCACTGAGGATTTGTGAGTTCGTGGCCATGTAGTAGCCAGCCCACGCGGGCGCCGCAGGCTCACCAGGACCCGCAAACAACTGGAACCAGTCATCGCGCAGTTCCGAAAGACCGCCCGCACAATCGTCTGCCTTATGCGCATCATCGCACCAGGTAGCCATAGCAGTCAGACCCTCGATAACATCAGCGTTATCCTCGGCGAAAGGACTCTCGTCAAACAGGCCGGGCACCAGGTATCGCTCAAGCGCAGCCGCATCCGGCTCGCAGTAGACGAGCGACGCGGCCATAGAAAGCGCCAAACGCGCCCCTTTGAATCCCTCGACCTGCATGGAAACCCCTTCCCCTCATTCTGAAAACCTGGGTGGCCCCGAACATACAACCGAGTACCACCCAGGCAGTGCATGTGTGCTTCAAATTATGTTAGAACAGTTCCTCATCGAGAGTTGCCATGGCGCCCGTGCCGCTTCCGGAGGCCTGGGCCTTGGGGTGAGGATTCAGGACCAGGCAGGGATTCGTTGTAGCCATGGGGAACGGTTCGACGTTTACGTTGCCCTCACCATAACGAGCCACGAGATCGTCGTACTCGCCCCAGTCAAGCGCGCGCATCGGGCAGGCCGCCACGCAGAAGGGGGTGTTGCCGGCCTCAATCTCCTCGCGGCAGAAGTCGCACTTAATGACATAGCCGGCTTCTTCGTCAAGCGAGGGGGCCTGGTAGGGGCAAGCCTCAACGCAGGCTTGGCAACCGGCGCACAGCTCGTGGTCGGTCGTGACAATTCCCGTCTCGGGGTCCTTCTGCATGGCACCCGTAGGGCAGGCCGCTACGCAGGCCGGATCGGCGCAATGGTTGCACGACACGGACACCTGATAGCTGAACGTATCAACAGGAGCGTAGAAACCAGCCTCCGTCGGCTCCCACGAACCGCCAGCGTAGTGATACACGCGCCTAAACAGATTGTGCGCGGGAAGGTGGTAATTCTCCTTGCAAGCCACCTGACAGGTCTTGCATCCCGTGCACTTGGCAGAGTCGAAATAAAAACCGTACTGTCCCATTTTGCGCCCCTCCCCTTCTTACTCGATGCCCGCAGGCACAACGATGGCACGGTCCTTGTCGCCGGGCAGCACAAGGTCGCCCTCATACTTCTCAACCTGCAGGACAGTGGCGTTCCAGCACTGGGTTCCCTCGCCGCTCGACTTGGGAGCCTGCAAGACGTTCGGGCAACCGCCTAGGTCAATGCCGGTTTCCTCGTCAATTTGGAACCACGAGCCGTCTTGAATGGCCACGGCGCCCGGCACAATGGTCGGCAGAACCTTCGCATGACGCAGAACCTTGCCATGGGGGCTTGTCATAAGAACGGTGTCACCGTTGGTGATACCGCGTGCTTCGGCATCGACGGTGGAGATGAAGCACTCCTGCGGGAAGGCCTCGCGCAGCGAGACAACGTTGTCACTCACCGAATGCTGGCGACGCAGCGAGTGGGGCGTCCACAGGACGAGCGGGTACTCGTCCGTGCGCGCCTGAACGCCATGTTCGGGGTCACCCACCTGGTAGACACCGATGGGGGCGATAGTCGAATAGCCCACGGAGTTGATCATGTACGCAAGCACCTGGCAGTAGATCTCAAACTTGCCCGAAGCGGTGCCCAACGGAGCGCCCTCGGGGTCGGCGATGAAGGCGCTGTAGGGCTCGAGGACAAACGAATCCTCCGTGAGCGGGTACTTGAGGATGCCCTTCTCGCGGAACTCCTCGAACGTAAACTGGCCCTCCTGCGGCTCGCCCGCTGCACCAGGAAAGTACGTCTCGATCTCGTCGGCCGTAATCGTGAGCAACGGCGAGGTCTGGAACGCCTCGGTCATGTACGTAGCGTCGCGCACGGTAGCATAGGTACGCTCAGCGTCGGACAGTGTGTTGACAACCTTGGGATCCAGTCCAAGCCTCTCGGCAAGCGCCTCGGCGATTTCGCTCTCATAACGGGCCTCATAGAGCGGGTCCATGATTTGATCGAACCACAGGCAGGAAGACGCGTCGCCGCCGAAGGCCTTGTTGGGCTTCTCCCAGAACGTAGCGCACGGCAGAAGCACGTCACAGTACTGACGCGTCGAGTCGAAGAACGGGTTGACGCCCCAGACAAAGTCCAGCCCGCGAACGACTTCAATGCCTGTCATCGTGTCCGGAATCTGGTTGAGCGTGGACATGTGACCACCAAAGTAAGCCGCATGAATGTCGAGCGGCTTTTTACCACCCGGCCAGCAATCGCGACCGTATTCGCCTGCCTTGATGGAACGCCAGCACTCGTTGGGCTCGAGGTTGAGCCAGTCGGCATCGCCCAATACGTCAAACTGCGGGATGGGGTACCACATGTATACAGGAGCACCGGCAGGAGCCAGAGGGTTGACGGGGTCGGCGGTCGTCGGGCAATAAGCGCCCACCGAGCAACTGCCGCTCATAAAGTCCTTAATTCCCGACCAGCTCATATAGTGGCCCGGCGTACCGATGCCGCCATGCATAAGCGCCATGGTGTAGAACGCCTGGGTAACCTGCTCGCCCGCCGGAATCTTCGTCACTGACTGACCAAGGAAGAAATCGACCTTGTCTACCTCGGCGATTTCAGTGGCAAGCTCGGAAATGCGCGCGGCAGGCACGCCACAGATAGACTCGGCCCATTCCGGCGTCTTTTCGACCATGTCGTAGCCGGTACCCATGACATAGTCTTTCCAAGAGGCGTTCTCGGGAGCGTCCTCGGGCATATGATCGCCGTCAAAGCCGATGCAGTACTTGTCCAGGTAGTCCTGGTCATACGTGCCGTTGGCAATCCACTCATGGCAAATGGCAATCATGAGGGCGCTGTCCGTGCCCGGCAGAATCGGCACCCACTCATCGGCAATAACTTGAGCAGTTTGGTTGAGCCAGGGATCAATGATGATGACTTTTGCACCGCGCTCACGGCACTGCTGCATGTACCAGGTATGGTTGCCCGCCTTGTTCGCCGCCCAGTTACAACCAAAGAACACATGCAGGTCGCTGCTCAGGGCTTGCAGGTGATGCGGCGTGTTGGCTATCGCCAAGCCGCCGAGCATGTGCGCGTCCACAACGGGGAGCGCACCGAAAGAGACCGTTCCGGCCTCCACGTGGACCGAACCACCCAGGGCATCCAGAAGCATGACGTTCTGGTCGTAATAGCCGTCGCCAATATTGGAAGAAGCACCGCACAGGATACCCTTGGAACCGTATGCGTCCAGTGTCTGCTTGATACCGGCTGCCACCAGGTCGAGGGCCTCGTCCCAGTCAAGGCGCTCCCATTCATCGCGACCGCGAAGCTCGCCGTGCGGATCGTCAAGCGAGAAGTGCTTGCGCTTCATGGGGTACTTGATACGCGCAGGCGACAGAACCTCGCTCATCTTTGCGCGGCCGCGCAGGCACGCACGACGCTGCGGAACAGCATAGGAATCCTCTTCCGCCTCATCAGAACGGGTCTTGAGTGGCACGCCGTCCTCAACGTATATACGGTTGAGGCATCGCGAAGAACCGCAGCTGCAATTGTTGTAGCAAGGTGCGTTCAGCCAAACACCTTTTTCAGATGCTCCCGCCTCCTCCGCATGGGCAACAACCGGGCTTTCCACCAAACCCGGCATCGCGGCCGCCCCTCCAAGCGCGGCAGCCCACTGGACAAAACTCCTTCTCGACAATGATTCTGCCATGAAGCTCCCCCTTCTTTTGTTGTCCGCACTCGAACGCCCGCCCCTTGCGAGCGCAAAACGAGCGCTGTACCCAAACAGCTCTACCCTACTCCCCTGCCAAGGGCTTGGGGAAGAAACGAAAAACGCGTATGCTGTCAATCGGCGGTTGACAGCACACCGTAGGGGGAAAGCATGCGCGAAGAACAGCGTTCATATTTTTTGGCGCTTAGTCGAGCCGAAAACATAGGCAAAGCAGCCACGCAGCTGCATATCAGCAGGCAGGGGCTCTCAAAGAGCGTCGCCTCGCTTGAACAAGAAGTGGGAGTATCCCTTTTTAAGCGTACCCGAAGGGGCGTATCGCTCACCCAAGCAGGAGAGCTGCTGAAAGAATGCCTCGACGCGCAGGACGAATTATGGGATGACTTTCTTGACCAGATTCAAAGTCTTCGACCTGCGACCACGCAAACAATACGGATAGGCCTGCGCGACATTTATTGCAACTACCAGGACAAACGCTTTATTTACTCCTTTCGGCGCACACATCCAGACATTTCAATCGAAACTCGGGACAACGACTTTGACGAAATATGGGATCTGTTGCAAGAAGGGTCGCTCGACCTAGCTTTTTCAGTCACACCGCCAGCTTCATACGAACTCTGTGAGATTCTCACCGGAACAAATGACGCATCCGTTCTCATGAGCGAGGACAACCCCCTCAGCGCATGTGACGCCATCAGCTTTGACTACGACTTACACGATGCGACTGTCATACAGCCAAGTGCCTATCTACGGCGACTCTATCAACCCTACTACACAACACGCGAAATCCGCTTCAAGTACACCAACGTCGACCGCAACTCAATGCGCGCCATAATCGCCTCATGCAACGACGTTTTCATCGGTACAGACACCGTCGTTCGGGGCCTCCTTGCTGAGGGGCTAACAATGCGACCCTTAGTTGATAACCCCCTCAACGAGCGGGCCATGTCTAGTTGCATTCTGTTCAAGCGCAACATTAACGGTCCCGCTCGCGACTTCCTGCTGGACCTGTGCGCACAGTGGGGCTTATTGAATGAATGCAAACGACTACTGGGAATTGAATCGAGCAAGAACGCACAGGACAACAGTCTTAAAATGAGCTAACAATCGTCGGGCATGGCGCGGAAGAAGCAAAGCCATCCGTTACTCCCCCGCCCACGCCAAAAGCCCCCGGGGTCATCTTGCGACACCGGGGGCTCATCCTTACCTCAATCTACCGCAACTCTCTACTTGAGCCTTAGTTTTACTCCCAAGGCTCCTGCTGAGCGGCGTCCTGACCGGCGATGTAGCCGCCCGCAACGCGCCCCGCAAGCAAGAGGCAACCGCGTCCTCCCCTACTCCCCCGCAGCCTCGCCGGGCGCTTCCTTCTTCTTGATAGGAAGCACCTCGCTCACTGTGATGGCGGCAAAGATGAGGACGAAGCCAAAAAGGAGTCGCAAAGTCACCTGCTCGCCAGTCATGAAGACGGAGAACAGCACGCCGAAGACCGACTCGAGGCTCAACAGCAGCGAGGCCTGCGCCGGAGGCACGTGGGCAAGCGCCAGGTTTTGGGCGCCGAAACAGAAAATCGAGGCAAGGAGGATGAGGAACGCCATCTGGGCGATGATGTTCGGCGTGAAAACCGAAAGCTCGGGCGCAGGCGCCGTGAGGGCACCGCTCACCAGACCAAGCAGACCCTCGGAGATGAACTGCATCGCGGTGAGTGCGAGGGCGTCAGCATACTGGGCGCACTTGGACACAGCGACGATGTGAGCCGCAAAGGCGAAGGCACCTACCAGCGTCATCGCCTCGCCGAAACCCATGGTAAGGCCCTCGCCCGACGAACTCACCGACACGAGCCAGATGCCGCCCACCGCAAGCAGTGCCGCGCCGATATTGAATACCGTAGGACGGCGGCGCGCCACAAGCCACCAGATAAACGGCACGATCACGCAATAGGTTGCCGTAAGGAACGCGTTGATGCCAGGAGTAGTGTGCTGCAGGCCAATCGTCTGCGTAAGGAAGGCGCTGAAATCGAGCACGCCAAGCAAAACGCCCATCCCCAAAAAGCGCAGGTTAAAGCCGGCAGCCACGCGCTTGCGTAGGATCAGCAGCAAGATGATGCCCGCGCACGTAAAGCGAATGCCCAGCAGCCACGTAGGTGGCAGAACGCTCACCACGTCCTTCATGAAGACAAACGAGACGCCCCAGATGGCCGTAGCTATGACGATGAGAATCTTGTAGACAGACGTAGGCAGGCTGTCGAGAGAAAAGCGTGCAGACATGGGGCGAGCTCCTCAGAGGGGTCAAACCGGTACGGTGCAGGTGCAAGGGATGAAGCATAGCACGCTGCACCGCGAATGAACCGAAGACCCTCTGAAATCAAACGCGACAGGAACGCAAGTCCCGCACCTACGCCGCAGGATCGGTCTTGATCCAAACCATGAAGCACCACCACTTCACCGCGATGAGCACGGCGAGAAAGATGCGCATGGGCAGCACGGGCGTCACGACGGCAAGAACGATGAGCATGGTGGAAACGGGAATGCAGATGCAGAGCTTGGTCTTCATAGGCATGCTGCGATGCTGCACGAATGACTCAAGATGGTTCTTGTAAAGCTTTGTGGAGCAGAACCAGCTATGAAAACGCTCAGACCCGTTGGCGAAGCATGCGGCTGCAAGCAGGAGGAACGGCGTCGTGGGCAAGATCGGCAGAATGACGCCAATACCTCCAAGCGCAGCAAAGAAAAAGCCAAGCACAACAAGGAGATGCCGCACGATAGGAATCTGTGTCAGGCGCCTGCGCTTGGGGGCCACGGTGTCAAGGCCCATATCGGCAGTCTCGGCTTGCATGGAGGCCTCCGTAAGTAAGTCGGTCATAACTATCCAGAGGCAAGAGTATCATACGGTTTACCTATTTGTAAGCGTCAGGATACTTGTTCTTCGCAAGTCCACCAGCATGCCTTGTCTCGACGGGCCGTCGACTGCGCACGTGGCCTTCCGATATTGAAGGTCCGTCAGCGCTCAGTCACCTCAAGCGACCATCATTTCGCCTGGCCAAGCACCATACGCCGCCATGCACCGAGCGAGAGCCCACCACAGCATGCAAGCACAAACAAAAGAGCCGGCCCGCGCCTCATAGCAAGCGGACCGGCTCTTGGCAGCACAATCTACCAGCTTGTTTTAGTCCTCGACCTCAACGAGCTCGATGTTGAAGTTGAGCGCCTGGCCAGCCAGCTCGTGGTTGGCGTCGAGCACGACCTCGCCATTCTCAGCGGACTTGATCATCACGGGCACAGGACGGTTGCCCATGAAGACATAGAGCTTCTGGCCCACCTTGGCATGCATCATCATGGCAGGGTTGGACTCGCCATAAGCGTCCTTGGGCTCGAGGTGCACATCGCGCACCTCGCCGACCTGCATGTCCTCGACGGCCTTGTCGAAACCGGGAATCATCTGGCCGGCCATGCACGTGAACTCGATAGGCTCGTTGCGGTCGCGCGAGCTGTCGAACTTCGTGCCGTCGTCAAGCGTGCCAGTGTAGTGAACCTTGACCTTCTTGCCCTTGTTGCTCATGGGTCTCCCCTCATCTGCCAAGCCGCCCACTGCGGCCCAGCCACGGACAAAACCTAGCAAGCATACCCCATATTCGCTTTATCGTCCCACGAGGTCGCCGGCGACTTGCTTGAGTTTCTTGTAGTCAGTGATGAGGAGGCACCCATGCTGGCGTTCGACACACTCGGCCTTGCGCAGCGAGGTGATGGCGTTCGTCACCGAGTTGGGATGCACGCCAAGCATGGCAGCAAGCTCCGCATTGGCGAATGGAACCATTGCCGGAGCCTGGGGAAGGTTTAGCTCACGGGCGATTGCCAGAAGAAGCGCCGCGAATCGCTCAAGAACCGAGTAGATGGACCCGTTCACATTCTCTCTCGTCTGCGAGGACATCATGTCAAACAGGTAGCACGACATCTCGTAGCCTATCTCGCCGTGCTGTATGAGGAATTGCTTGAATTGGGCGGCATTGAGCGCGTAGATGTCGCAGGCAGCAGTTGCCTGGGCGTTAAGGATGCTCGGATACACATCGTCATCGGTCTGCTGGAGCGTCTGAAATCCAATAAGGGTTCCCGCCTTGTGGAGAAAGACCGTCTTGGTGTCGCCCGTGCCATTTTCTGAGTAAAGCTTCACCAGGCCGCGCGAAATGTAAAACGTCCGGCGGATATTGTCGCCACTGCGGAACAGCATGTCGCCCGACTTAAGGTGCATGAGCGTGCTCTGAACCGAGCCATCACGGATGCACGCCTCGATGGCCTGCGACAGCACGGGACGCGGTCGAACGAACAAGCTTGCTGTCTCCATGCAGTACGGACCTCCTCACGGCACAACCGGCACCGCACGACGCGCGCGGGCCTTCCATCCCATGAAGGATACCATAAGCGCAGCTCCCGGCCTACGCCTCCTTACGGCACAAACCAAGCCAAACGGGGACACTCAGTACAACGACAAGCGCCATGGACCAGAACGCAAATGAAACCGAGGCTGTTGCCTGCACAATCGCACCAGCCAACAAACTCCCCGCCGCAAGGCCCACGTCTAGGCAGCTTTGCTGCAGCGAAAGCGCGCTGCCTCTGCACCTATCGTCCGTTTTGGCTGCCAGCGCCGCAGTTAGCGCGGTGGTTGCCCCAAAATATCCCGCACCAAAGGCGACCCCTCCCAATGCAAACGGCACCGCCTCTCGAGCGGCTCCCAGAACAAGCAACCCGGTTCCCACAAAAGCAAGAGCACCTGCAACGGTTCCGCGCACTCCCATCCTGTCGACAAGTCGCCCACAAGAAAGGCTTCCGATTAGACCTCCCATACTCACAAACGTGAAGACAAGCCCGTCATTCAAAGCAGGCATTACATCAGCTACCAGCATCTTTCCAAAATTGAGCATTGCCCCATACCCAAAAGCACACACAAAAGGGTACGCAAGCAAGGGGGCGAATCGGCGCGCCAGGCTGACCGGACCAGCACCATCCCAGACTTTGCACCGCCGCAAGCTATCATCCGCAGCATCACCAGCCGACCAGCCATCGTCAAACACGCCAAGCAGGACCAATCCGACAAACCCCACCAGGCACAACACGCCGAAAAGGGCACGGTAACCAGCCCAATCAATGAGCGGGAACAACAAAGCAGGCCCCACCATAAGGGAGAGGGTCGAAACAAACCGGAGGCTCCCCATGCGTGTTCCCAGCATCCCTGGCTGCGAAATGCAGCTCACCGCAAGAGAAACGCACGGATGAAACGCGGCCAGGCCCACAGCCTGAATCGCCCGCAGACTCAGCATCTGCCATAGCTCGGTACAAAAGGGAAGCAAGACGCAC
>Ga0129314_1001904_pt1 | contig 12905 bp, 9 predicted proteins | sample O1111metagenome_FD_94431 | JGI IMG/M metagenome (GOLD analysis project Ga0129314, IMG submission 94431) | Orangutan individual fecal microbial communities from fecal samples from Wisconsin, USA - O1111 metagenome | ecosystem: Host-associated > Mammals > Digestive system > Large intestine > Fecal...
CATCAGATTCGCGCGGCGCTTTTCCGGCCGGTCGATGTATTCACGCGGATACTTTGCGTTGAACGCGCGGCGGATCTGCCCGCCGCCGACCATCTTGGTCGAGCCGCCCGCGCCGAGCGAGAGGATGGAGTGCAGCTCTTCCATGATGTAGATGTTGTAAAGTCCCGTGCCGCCGGGCTTCGTCCAGCCGACGTTTTCAAAGCTGCCGGACATATACTTCTGGCGGTAGAGGTAATAGGGGGCAAAACCATTCTTACGCAGCGTGGGGTCGGCATAGTCCAGCATTTCGGCAACCTCCTCCGCGCCGGGGATGCGGCTGCCCTCAAGCGTGATGCGGCTGCCCTTTTTGAGCGACAGCGTGTGCACCGTGATGTTGTCCGCGCCCATGGAGATGACCTCGTCAAGGCTCCTTGCAAAGCCCTCGGGCGTATCCTCGGGGAGACCTGCGATGAGGTCCATGTTGACGTGCGGGAAATTCGCGTTTTTCACCTGCTCCATCGCGCGGCGGATGTCGTCCGCCGTGTGGCGGCGGCCGATGGCCGCAAGCACGTTATCCTCCATCGTCTGGGGGTTGATGGAAACGCGCGTGGTGTTGTGCGCGCGCAGCACGCGCAGCTTCTCTTCATCGATCGTGTCGGGGCGGCCTGCCTCGATCGTCAGTTCGGCGAGATTACCGAAGTCAAAATTCTGCTCCAATTTTGAGAGCAGACGGTCCATCTGGCCGGCCGTCAGCGTGGTCGGCGTGCCGCCGCCCATGTAGAAGGACTTGATGTTCAGCCCCATCTCGCGCACGAGCTGCCCCGCGGCGGTGATCTCGTCAAAGAGCGCCTCCAGATACGGCTCCACGAGCGAGAAGGACTTTTCCACGCTCTGCGCCACAAAGCTGCAATACGCGCAGCGCGTGGGGCAGAAGGGAATGCCGACGTAAAGAGAAATGTCGTTCGGTTCCAGCTCCGCCGCCGCGCGGATGCCGGCGTCCGCCGCCTCGATGGCGAGGCGGGCGCGGGCGGGCTGCACGCAGTAAAGCTCCTGAAGCTCCCGCTCGGCCTTCGCCTTTCCGCCCTCGCGGATGAGGGAGAGCGCGACCTTTGCCGGGCGCACGCCCGTGAGACTTCCCCATGCAGGGGAGATGCCGAGAAGGTCCTTCGCCGCGCCGAAAAAGCTGATGCCGACGGCGTGGCGGCGCTGCCCCTCTTTTTCATAGTCCGTGCCGGAGAGGGGATAATCGTAGCTGTGGGCGGCGGAGCGGCCGTCGATGCCGAGCTCCGTCGTCACCTGCACGCGATCATTCTCTTCCGAGAGCGTCACGCGCGCCCAGTGCGCGTCGGCTTTCTCATCGACCGTGCCGTAGACGGGCTTTTCGCCGGGGAAGAGCGTGAGCAAGCTCTGCTCCAGCGCGTATTTTTCATCATGCCCAATAAGCTCAACTTTCATGTGAAACGGTCCTATCAACGAAGTGCCCGACGGATGTAGGGGTTATATTCCTGCTCGCGCGAGAGGATCGTCGCGTGCATATGGCCTGGGTAGACGGTATATTCGCCCTCGAGCCTGCCGAGGCGGCGCAGGGAGGCGATCATCTGCTCATCGTTGCCGCCGGGAAGGTCGGTGCGGCCCATGGAGCCTGCAAAGAGCGTGTCGCCGGAGAACATCGCATCGCCCACGAGCAGCGTCACGCCGCCGAGCGTGTGGCCGGGCGTTGCGAGCACATGAATGGTGAGCGAGCCGAGCGGGAGCGTGTCGCCCTCGCCGTAGTATTTGAGGTCGGGGATGAGGTCGGCCATCGGGTAGTGGTAAATGCCCGTGGAGTGCGCGTCGGCCTCGCCGATGTAGACCTCCGCCTTGGGCAGGGCCTTTTTGATGGCGGGCACGGCGAGCGTGTGGTCGCGGTGGCCGTGGGTGAGGAGGATGTATTTGAGCGTAACGCCCTGCTCCTTTACGAGCGCGAGGAGCTTTTCCGCCTCGTCACCCGGGTCGATGAGCGCGGCAAGCTTCGTCTCCTCGTCAATGAGCAGGTAGCAATTCGTCTGCAAAGAGCCGACGACGGTGGTGATGACTTTCATCGAAAATTCCCCTTTCTTTACTGCTTTTTCGGTGCTTCCAGATCGGCGGAGTCCACGATCAGTGTGAACGGCCCGTCGTTGAGCGAGTCGACCTGCATATAGGCGCCGAACTCGCCGGTCTCGACATGGTAGCCTTTCTCGCGGCAGATCTCCACGAATTTTTCGTACATCGGGATGGCGATCTCAGGGCGCGCGGCGTTCAGAAACTCCGGGCGGCGGCCCTTGCGGCAGTTGCCGTAGAGCGTGAACTGCGAGATGATGAGAAGCTCGCCGCCGACATCGTCGAGCGAGAGGTTGATCTTGTCGTTCTCGTCGTCAAAAATGCGCAGCGAGCAGAGCTTGTCCGCCATCTTGCGGCATTTTTCCTCCGTATCGTCGGGCGCGACGCCCAGCAGGATCAAAAAGCCCTTGCCGATCTTTCCCTTGACGGTCCCGTCGATCGTGACGGAAGCGTGCTGAACCTTGGTCAATACTGCGCGCATGGCAATTCTCCTTTTTGTCCCCGCAAAGGGGGAAAATGTTGTTATCCGGCGGGACGGTCCACCTTCATCACGCCGCTGATCTGGTGGAGCTTGCGCATGACGGCGGCGAGGTGGTTCGCGTCGGAAATGAAAATGTTGAGGTGGATGACCGCAAAGCCGTCGGCGGTCGTGGTCGCGTTGAGCGACGCCACGCGCGTCTGCGAGGTCGAGAGCGCGGCGGAAACGTCGAGCACGAGGTCGAGACGGTCCTTGGCGTAAATGTCGAGCGCGGTCTGGTAGGATTCCTTCACGTCTGTGCCCCAGCTGACCTTGATCCAGCGGCCGCGCTCCTCGGGCTTGCGGCGCTCGGGCGCGGCGTTGGGACAGTCGCAGCGGTGGACGGACACGCCATAGCCGCGCGTGATGAAGCCGACGATCTTATCGCCGGGAACGGGCGTGCAGCACTTGGAGAATTTGACAAGGCAGTTCGAAAGTCCCTCGACCACGATGCCCTGCTCGCTCTTCGTGCGCTTGGGGATGGCCGGGCGCGTCGCGCCGGAATTATCGACCGGCACCGTGGCGGCGCGCTCCTCCTTGCGCTGCTTTTCCAGCTTGACGATCTCGTCGTGGATGCGGTTGACGGCCTTCTGCGCGGAGAAGCCGCCGTAGCCGATGGCGGCGTACATCTCGTCCATCGAGCCGAACGAGGTCTTCTTGAGCAGCGCCGTTTCAAGGTCGCTGCCGAGCACGTCGCTCATCGGGATGCCGAGGTGCTTGAGCTCGGCTTCAAAGGACATGCGGCCGTTGATGATATTCTCCTCGCGGCGCTCCTTTTTGAACCACTGGCGGATCTTGCTGCGCGCCTCGCTGGACTTGGCGATCTTGAGCCAGTCGCGGCTGGGGCCGTGCGCGCTCTTGGAGGTCAGGATCTCGACGATGTCGCCGTTTTTGAGCTGATAGTCGAGCGGGGCGATGCGCCCATTGACCTTCGCGCCCGTCATGCGGTTGCCGATGGCGGAATGGATGGAGTAGGCAAAGTCGATGGGCGTCGCGCCGGCGGGAAGGTTCGTCACGTCGCCGCGCGGGGAGAAGACGAAGACCTCGTCGGCGAACATATCGACCTTGAGCGTGTGGACGAATTCCTCCGCGTCGGTGTTCTCCTGATTTTCGAGAAGGCGGCGCACCCATTCGTAGTTGTGCTCGCCTGCGCTGCCGGAGATGCCCTGCTTGTATTTCCAGTGCGCGGCGACGCCGTATTCGGCGATCTCGTGCATCTCCTCGGTGCGGATCTGGACTTCGAACGGGATGCCGTCCGCGCCGATGACGGTGGTGTGGAGCGACTGGTACATATTCGGCTTGGGCGTGCCGATATAGTCCTTGAAGCGGCCGAGCACGGGCCGGTAAAGGTCGTGGATGATGCCGAGCACGTTGTAGCAGTCGGCCACGGTGTCGACAATGACGCGGAAGGCGAAGAGGTCGAGCACCTCGTCCATCGTCTTATTCTGCGCATACATCTTGCGGTAGATGCTGTAGGGGTGCTTCATGCGCCCGTAGACCCTGAGATAGGGGACCTTCTGCTCTTTGAGGCGCGCTTCGATCTGCGCCTGCACGCGCTCCATGAAGGACTCGTGCTCGCGCTGCTTTTTCTCGAGCGACTGGGTGATCTCCTCGTAGCCGATGGGGTCGAGGTATTTGAGCGATAAGTCCTCAAGCTCCCACTTGATGCGCTGCATACCGAGGCGGTGGGCGATGGGCGCGTAGATCTCCATCGTTTCAAGCGACTTCTGGCGCTGCTTTTCCGCCGTCTGATATTCCATAGTGCGCATGTTGTGCGTGCGGTCGGCGAGCTTGATGAGGATGACGCGGATGTCCTTGGCCATGGCCATGAGCATCTTGCGCAGGTTCTCCATCTGCTCTTCTTCCTTGCTGGCGTACTGCACGCGCGTGAGTTTGGAGACGCCTTCGACAAGGTCGGCGACGGCGGGGGTGAACTCCTTGGCGATCTCTGCATAGGTCGCGTCGGTATCCTCGATGCAGTCGTGCATGAGGGCTGCCTCGATGGATTCGGAGTCGAGCCTCAATTCCTCGGCGATGATCTGCGCGACGGCGAGAGGATGGGTGATGAAGGGCGTGCCGTCCTTCCGCAGCTGGCCGCGGTGGTGGTCCTTGGCATAGTGGTAGGCCTTGTCGATCTGGGCAAAGTCTGCGCCGGGATTGTAGGTGCGCACGGTCTTTACGAGGCGGTCGTACATTCCACTGACGAGCGCCTCATGCTCGGGCGAGAGGGGCAGAAGCTCCTTCACACTCTCCTTTTCCTTCGCGGCGGGGACGCTCGGCTGCGCCGGTGCGGTATTCTCTTTTTTGCTGGTCATGGGGTCCTGTGTCATATCGGGTCGTCTCCTTTACGAAAGAAAGCCTTGCAGCGCGGATACATAGGGGCTTTTGTCAAGCTCGACCTTTTTGCCCTCCGCCGTCAGGCGCAGGGCAAGGGCGTCGCCCTCGCGCTCAATGGCAAGAAGGCCGCGCTCGGCGAAGACCTGCAGGCACATCGCCGTGCGCAAAAATGTTTCCGCGCCGACCATCTCCGCGCTGAGCCTGCGCAGCAGCGGCAGCATGGGCTCGCGGATGCCGCGCGAGCCTACCTCACGCTCCAGAACGCGCCATGCGCGCACGAACTGCTCGCGCGAGGGCAGCGCGCGCGAGGCGTCGCGCGAAGAGAGCGTGCCGCCGCCGATGAGCGTGCGGCAGAGGGTGAGCGCCTCGTTCTCCCGCCCGCTCGCCTCGAGCGAGGGGCGCAGGTCGATGAGCTGCAATTGCAGCGAGCGCTGGGAGCGGAACTCGTTCACCTGCAGGTAGAACGCCGCGTCCACGCGCATCCCCGCGCACACGCCGCATTCGCCCGCGGTGACGGAGAAAAAGATGCCGTCAAAGCTCACGCGGCTTTTTTGCAGCCGGAGCTTTAAGTGCCGGTTCTGCCCCACGCCCTGCACGCTTTCAAGCGTTGCCCCGCGCAGGCAGAAAACGGGACGGTTGTTGCCCGCGCCGTAGGGCTCGAGCAGCGCGAGCGCCTCGACCTCTTCGAGCGTGACGAGGGAGGGGCGCTGCAAGTCCACGTCGACCTCGAGCGAGGAAACGCGCTCCTTTTCGCCCATGTGGGCGCGCACATACTGGTTCATGCGCGTGCGGAAGGCGGGAATATTTTTCTCTTCGATGGTAAAGCCCGCGGCAAGCTCGTGCCCGCCGAAGCTGACGAGAAGATCGGAGCAGGCCTCGAGCGCGCTGAAGAGGTTGAAGCCGCCGTAGCTGCGGCAGGAGCCCTTGCCCGACCCGTCGGAGAGGTGGATCATAAAGCTCGGGCAGGAGAATTTTTCGGAAAGGCGGGAGGCTACGATGCCCACGACGCCCTGATGCCAGTCCTCGCTTGAAAGCACGAGCGCGCTGCGCTCGCTTTCGGGCAGGTGCTCCATCTGCTCGATGGCGCGGCGGAAGATATCCTGCTCCACGCTCTGCCGCTCACGGTTGAGCTCGCACAGCTCGCGGGCGAGCTTTTCCGCGCGGATGGGATCGTCGGTCAAAAGAAGCTCGGCGGCAAGCTCGGCCCGGCCCATTCTGCCCGCGGCATTGATGCGCGGGGCGAGCACAAAGCCGATCTGGATGGACGAGACCGGGCGCGAGGTGAGCCCCGCCTCGCGCAGCAGCGCATGCAGGCCCGTAAAGTCGCTGCGGTCAATCCCTTCCAGGCCGCACTGCACGATGGTGCGGTTCTCGCCCTCCATGCGCATGACGTCGGCGATGGTGCCGATGGCGGCGAGCGTGCAGTAGCGCGCGAAGAGCGCGTCCTCGCGTCCCTCGCCGAGCGCTAAAACAAGTTTGAGCGCAACGCCCACGCCTGCTAAGTGCTTGAAGGGATAGGAGCAGTCCGGCCGGTGGGGGTCGACAACGGCCACGGCGGCGGGGAGCTGCTCTTTGCATTCGTGATGGTCGGTGATGACAAGATCCACGCCGAGCGTTGCGGCGTAGGCCGTTTCCTCCACACCCGTGATGCCGCAGTCGACCGTGACGATCAGCGTCACGCCGGACTCTGCAAGGGCGCGGATGGCGTCGCAGCCGAGGCCGTAGCCTTCTTCAATGCGGCGGGGGATGTGCATCGTCACATCCGCTCCGCGCGAGCGGAGATAATCGGTGAGAAGACAGGTGGAGGTGATGCCGTCTACGTCGTAGTCGCCGAAGACCGCGAGCTTTTCGCCCCCCTCCAGCGCCCGCGTGATGCGCGCGGCGGCCTTGTCCATATCCTTCATCAAAAACGGAGAGTAGGAGAGCGTCCGCTCGCGCTCCAGCGCTTCGGCGGCCTGCTCGCTCGTCTGCACGCCGCGTGCGGCCAGCACCGATGAAACGAGATAGGGGTATCCGGCGTCCGTCAGCGTCTTGACGGCCTGCTCCGGCACGGCGGGAATCTGCCAGCGCTCGTATTTCACGGTTTGCTCACCTTCCTTTCCGATGGCGTGCCGCCGCAGCGGGCAACACTATCTCATCATACTAATACAATCTAATATTCTAACAAAGAGAGAGAAAAAGGTAAAGAGGGAATTTGACTATCTGCGGAACTTTGTGCTACAATACGGCAGAAAGATCACCCAAAAAGGGGGAAATGAAGATGAAACAGCTCTTAAAACGCACGCTGGCGCTGCTGCTCGCCGTGCTGACGATGGCGACGGCGGCCTCGGCGGCGAACAAGTCCGGCTATTCCGACGTGCCGGACAAGCACTGGGCGGCGAGCAGCATCGCGCAGTGCAGGCAATATGACCTGCTCCAGGGCGTGGGGAACGGCAAGTTCGGCCTTGGGCAGAAGATGACGCGCGCGGCCTACGCCTCGGCGCTGTGCCGGCTGATGGGATGGAAGACCGTCACGCCCCAGAAAGGCAGCTTTTCGGACAATCAGGACACGAAGAAGTGGTACTACAGCGCCATTGAAACGGCCGCGGCGCACGACGTCTTCCCCGGCAGCAGCAAGTGCCGTCCGAACGACGCCGTGACGCGCGAGGAGATGGCCGCGATGACCGTACGCGCACTGGGCTACAGCGTGCTCGCGGGCATCATCGCCGACGCGGACGCGCAGAGCAGCGCGAGCGGCGTGAGCGGCTTTGCGGGGCTCACGGGCAGCATCGGAAAGAACTGTCCCTTCGGCGACTGCACCACCAACCGCGGCTACATCGCCCTTGCCTACCGCATGGGCATCATGACGGGCGTGAACAAGTATAACTTTGACCCCAAGGGCGCGGCCACACGCGAGCAGGCCGCGGCGGTGCTGCTGCGCACCTATGAGCGCCTGCACGCGAGCGTGAGCGTCAAGGACGCGCACTGGGTCGCGGCGGAGGGAGAGCCGCGGACGCTCGACGTGCCAAAGGACTGCATCTTTACCGTTTCGCACACCGCGCGCAGGGGCGAGCAGGCCGTGAGCCCGCGCACCGCGCTGGAAGAGGTCTACGCCGCGGCGGTGCTGGCGGGGAAGGGCGGCAGCGTCCTTCTGTGCGCGGGCAGCGTGGTGCAGAAGACGGACAAAAAGGGCGTTGCGACCGGCGAGGCGGAGGAGCTTCCGGCAGAAAAGCTGCAAGCGATGCTCTCCGACACGAAGAACACCACCTTCCACCGCTCCACGCAGTACAAAAGCTCGTATCTCTACAACAAAAGCGGCGCTGAGACCGTCTGCGTGTGGTACGAGAGCGAGGCAGACCTTGCCGAAAAGACGGAGCTTTGCAAGCTCCTCGGCGTGAAGACGGTCTACATTCTTAAATAAAGAAAGAACACAGCGGGATATCTCGGCGATATCCCGCTGTGTAGCTTTTATGAGGTCAGAAGGACGTATCATCCCACGGGTCGCTCCCGGGAAGGCTCTCGAGCGGCGCGCCGCCGCTCGAGGTGACGGCGAGATAGCACGCGCAGAGCGAGAGCTGGATATAGGGCGCGATCCACACCGAAGCGAGGCTTGCGGTGCCCTGATCGACGAGCGTGATCAAAAGCGCCTGTGAAAGCGTGGCGGCCGTTTCGAGCTGCAAGCTGATGTCGCCGAAGATGAGATAGTCCGCAAGCACGACGGCCGCGCCCGCGAGCAGCAGCCAGCCGAGAAAGCTCATCGTGAGAAGGAAGAGCGTGCCCTTGTTGCCATCCGTCTGCTGCTTGCTGCGGCGGAGCGCCTCCATCACGCCGATGCCGGGATCGTCGCAGAGGTTCATCATGGCAAAGGAATAGCGGTAGGCCGCGATGATGCCGGGGATGACAAAGAGCATCGACCAGAGGAAGATGAAAAGTCCCTCGACAATGGACAGCAGGATGACCTTCCCGGCAAAGGGGAAGGCGTCGAACAGACTCTCATACGGCATGTATTCCCCGCGCAGAATGCCGAGGCAGCAGCGCACGAAGCCCGCGCTGAGCACGATGGAGATGAGGCTCACAAGGATGCTCACAAAGCTGAACGAGAGCACCGTGAAGCCGCCGGACGAGTAGATCATATAGCTCACGGCGGCGTCGATGAGATTGAGCACAAGGTCGATGGCGAGGTAGAGCGCGGAGAGCTTCAGCACTCTGGTGCGGCCGCTGCGCAGCAGCGAGCGGGCGTTTGCCTTGATCGCGCGCAGATCGAGTGAAACGGTCATAAAAACACCTTTCCTTTCCGGAAGCAAAGCCGATAAAAAATGTGAAGAAAAATTGTCAATTGTCATTTTTCATTTTACCATTTTGCCATAAATGCGTCAAGTTCCCGGGGAAAAGAAGAGAGCGAAGAGAGACGGAAGAGAAGGGGAAATGTCGTACAATATGACGATTTTGTTCGGAATGCAGGCCGAAATCTGATAAAATATGAAGGAAATTGCTGGAGCGGCAGAATATTTTCTGGACAACGGAAAGGAATGGTTGTATAATCAGTCCGATTATGGAGCAGTGTTTCCACTGCTCTGGCAGTATAAAGATGAGGTGAAGACTATGGCACAAGCTTTCTTTGGCGGCGTTCATCCAAACGATATGAAGGCTGCCACCAATGAAAAGGCCATCGAGCAGCTCCAAGCACCCGCTCAGGTGGTCATCCCCATGTCGATGCACTTCGGCGCACCCTGCACTCCCACGGTCTCCAAGGGCGACTATGTCAAGCTTGGACAGAAGATCGGTGAATTTAAGGGCCTCGGCGCTCCCATTCACGCAAGCGTTTCCGGTACGGTCGCTGCGGTGGAGCCCCGCCCCTACTCCATGGGCGGTAAGGTCATGTCCGTTGTCATTGACAATGATTTCAAGGACGAGCTGAGCGAAGAAGTGAAGGCGCCCGCCGATCCCGATGCACTGAGCGTTGAGGAAATGGTCGAAATGGTCAAAGAGGCCGGTATCGTCGGCATGGGCGGCGCTACGTTCCCGACCCATACGAAGATTTCCAGCGGTATCGGCAAGGTCGATACGGTCATCATCAACGGCGCCGAGTGCGAGCCCTACATCACCGGCGACCATCGCGCGATGCTTGAGCGCCCGGCCGAGATCATCGGCGGCTGCTGCTACCTCGCCAAGATGTTCGGCGTGAACAAGGTCATCATCGGCGTGGAGGACAACAAGAAAAACGGCATCGAGTCCCTCAACAAGGTCATCGAGGAGCAGAAGGCTCCCGTCGTGGTCGAGGCGCTGCGCTGCCGCTACCCGCAGGGCGGCGAAAAGCAGCTCTGCCAGGCGGTCACCGGCAAGCAGGTGCCCCCCGGCGGTCTTCCCGCGAGCATCGGCTGCGCCGTGTTCAACATCAACACCGCCATCGCCATCTACCATGCCATCAAGGAAGGCATGCCCGTGGTGCGCAAGGTCGTCACCGTGTCCGGCAGCGGCGTTGTGGAGCCGAAGAACCTCGAGTGCCCGATCGGTACGCCGGTCTCCCTCCTCTTCGACGCCTGCGGCGGCCTGAAGGACGAGACGTTCAAGCTCATCGCCGGCGGCCCGATGATGGGTATGGCCCAGGCCTCCGCCGATTTCCCCGTTGCCAAGGGCACGGGCGCGGTGCTGGCATTTGCGGGCAACGAGAACAAGGTCTCCGCTGACCCGACCTGCATCCGCTGCGGCCGCTGCGTCGAGGCCTGCCCCATGCACCTTGAGCCTCTGTACCTCTATTTATATGTGCAGAAGAACCGCATCGAGGATCTCGAGGCGGCACACGTGATGGACTGCATCGAGTGCGGCGCGTGTTCCTACATCTGCCCGGGCCGCCTGCACCTGACGCATTCGTTCAAGGTCGGCAAGCAGAAGGTCAAGGAAGCCGCCGCCAAGGCCAAGGCCGCGGCGGAAGCTGCCAAGGCTGCCGAAGAAGCAAAGAAGGAGGCATAAGGGATGCTGAATGATTATAAGGGTCTGAAGCTCATCGCTTCCTCCAACCCCCACATCCGCAACAATGAAGACACGCGCTCGATCATGCTCGACGTGATCATCGCGCTCTGCCCCGCGCTCTTGATGAGCGTGATCCGTTTTGGCTTCCGCGCACTGATCGCGGTCGCCGTCTCCATGGCGTCCGCCATGTTCTTTGAGTGGCTCTACCGCAAGCTCCTGCACAAGACGCAGACGCTCGGCGACCTCTCCGCCGCCGTCACCGGTATGCTGCTCGCGTTCGTCAGCCCCGTGACGCTTCCCTACTGGATGCTGATCGTCGGCAACTTCTTCGCGATCTTTGTCGTTAAGCAGCTCTACGGCGGCCTCGGCAAGAACTTCCTGAACCCCGCCCTCGCCGGCCGCGCCGCGCTCGTCGCGTGCTACACCGGCCAGATGACGAGCTGGATCGACCCGAGCACCAAGGCCCCGCTCTTCGGCGGCCTTGCCGACGTTGTCACCGCTGCCACGCCGCTTTCGATGATGAAGGGCGGCGAGTTCGAGGCGCTGACCGCGCAGTACGGCCTGCGCGATATGTTTATCGGCAACATCGGCGGCTCTCTCGGTGAGATCTCCTCGATGATGCTGCTCATCGGCGGACTGTACCTCATCTTCCGCAAGGTCATCTCCTGGCAGATCCCCGTTGCCTACATCGGCACTGTGGCGATCCTCACCTTCCTCTTCCCCCAGGGCAACGACGCGCTGACGTGGATGCTCTACAACGTGCTCGGCGGCGGTCTGTTCCTCGGCGCGTTCTTCATGGCGACCGACTATGTCACCTCTCCCGTGACGAAGAAGGGCCAGCTCATCTTCGGTCTCGGCTGCGGTCTCATCACGGTGTTCATCCGCTACTTCGGCTCCTATCCCGAGGGCGTTTGCTACTCCATCCTTGTGATGAACTGCTGCACCTGGATCATTGACAAGTACACCAAGCCCACCCGCTTCGGCGTGGACAAGAAAGCGGCAAAGGAGGCGGCAAAGAAATGAAGATCGAAGGAAAATTCATTCTTAAGGTAGCAGGCACGCTGACGGTGATCTCGCTGGTCGTGGCGCTGCTGCTGGGCCTCACCAACGTGCTCACGGCCGATAAGATCGCGGCCATCAACCGCCAGAAGACAGAAGAGGCGCTCGCCAAGGTCGTCTCCTCCACCGATTGTGAGTTCCCGCCGGTCGAGGACATCCCGCAGGCGGTCATCGACGCGGCGAACGAGCAGGGCGGCAAGCTGACGGAGATGTATGAGATCCTCGTCGGCGGCGAGAATGCGGGCTATGCCTTCAAGGTCACCGCGAGCGGCTCTCAGGGCAACATCGTGATGATCGTCGGCGTGGACGCCGACCTCACCGTCACGGGCGTTTCCATCGTCAACAACTCCGAGACCAAGGGCATCGGCTCCAAGGTCATGGACAATGAAGCGACCTCCGCCGGCACCGGCGCGCTCGATCAGTTCGTCGGCAAGTCCGGCGCGGGCACGCTCGTCGTCAAGCAGAATATCGACGCCGTCACCGGCGCGACGGTCTCCACCAAGGGCGTGACCAAGGGCGTCAACGCCGCTCTGGCTGCCGCCGAGGCCATGAACTGAGAAAGGGGGAACGATCTATGAATTTCAACAAACAGCTCAAAGACGGTCTGATCTACCAAAACCCCGTTCTGGTGCAGGTGCTCGGTATGTGCTCTACCATGGCCATCACCACGAGCGTTGCAAACGGCTTTGGCATGGGTATCTCCGTTCTCATCATCCTGACGCTTTCGAACATCTTTATTTCCCTCCTGCGCAAGATCATCCCCAACGAAGTGCGTATCGCGTGCTACATTGTCGTTATCGCGGGCTTCGTTACGATCGTTGATCTGTGCCTGCAGGCGTTCTTCCCCGACATTGCCAACAGCCTTGGCGTGTTCATCCCGCTGATCGTCGTCAACTGCATCATCCTCGGCCGCGCCGAGGCCTTTGCCAGCAAGAACTCCGTCGCCGCCTCCGCGGTGGACGGCATCTGCCAGGGCATCGGC
>Ga0129314_1001905_pt1 | contig 12905 bp, 14 predicted proteins | sample O1111metagenome_FD_94431 | JGI IMG/M metagenome (GOLD analysis project Ga0129314, IMG submission 94431) | Orangutan individual fecal microbial communities from fecal samples from Wisconsin, USA - O1111 metagenome | ecosystem: Host-associated > Mammals > Digestive system > Large intestine > Fecal...
ACACTTGCAGTTGCCAGACCGCAAGGTGTTTTAACAAATCAAAAGGGGTTTTAATAACTGGCTCAAAGCTGAAAGCTTTCCGGAACCCCCAGCCTAGCTGGGGGTTTTCTGTGCACAAAAAGAAAAGGGCCGTTACTGGCCCTTTTTATCAGAGGTAGGTCTGTGAATACGGCAGGTGTACAGAAATCGACTGCCGGGGATCGATTTCCATGGCCGCCCGGTATTCTGCGTCAGTGATATCACCTTTTTTCAGTAAATAACCGAGAGCATCGTTTCCCAGTCCTGACAGTATGCGTATTCTGGCGATCCGGAAATCAAACAGGCTGTCCATCATACCATGCTCCGGAAATGCGGGAGGAGTGGCCAGATAGGCAGGTTTGACCATACTGCTGATGATGTTCCAGTATCGGGAAAAGTCGCGGGCCGGGTCCGGGAGAAGACCTGACAGCAGCCCAATCCGGATGGTTTCCAGCCAGCTGTCATAAAATCGCTTAACATGAAGTGAAGCCATGTGCTCAGCACACCATTTGCGCATAGCTTCTTTTTCCGGAAGGGAAGTGTTCCCGGAGAATACGTTCATTACCCACTGGCTGATGATATCAAAATAGGGAAACGCAGCCCCGAAACCGGCGGTATCCACCGGGGGATTAATGACGGCCAGAGAAGGGTCCTCTGTCCAGAAAAAGTGCTCATAGAGCTGTGTTCTGTCAAATCCCTGAATGAACGAGTAATCAGGCATTTCATAGCCTGTACAGGTTATGATTACATCATATTTTTCCTGAGATGCGTCGACGAACTTAATAGCGCCTTCTCCGGTGAAACGCTCTGCCAGGGGTTTAACTTTTATCAGACCGGCGGCCACATTCGGTATGATTTTTTCGTTAACATGTACCGCGTTATTGTTCGCCATGTCGGGCAACAGACCGGATGCTCGGTAGGCCTGCATGTAGTCAGGCATCATGGTGTCGAGATAACCGATAAAATCTTCATAATTCATTTGGCTCAGCAGACACCTGCCCAGATAGGAGTGCATCATGTCATTCGGGCCAGTCGGGAATTGTCTCGGCAGATAAAGTCCCATCTTTTTGACGGACAGACTTACGCTTCTGGCAAAGGGAACAAGGTCTGAGGCAATATCCGCACCGCTGACACCGCCGCCAATGATGAGGATATTTTTTCCTTTAAATGCCTCTGGCTCCTGATAATCTCTCGACGTGATCAACGTTCCGGAGAAGTTTTCCTCACCTGGCAGGGGGGGCCGGCGGGGTTGCCAGAGTTCACCTGTTGCAATGATGACCCGGTCAAAAATGTCTTCCGTGTCTTTTCCTTCAGAAGCGCAGCGGATCACCCAGTGTCCGGCGTCTTTTCTGAGTGAAACAACTTCAGTATTCAGTCGGGTCGACTCACGGAGGGCATCCTCTCCGGCCACGGCCGAAAGATATCTGAATACCTGTTCCACTCTTGGAAATTCATCGATATCGCCAGGGGGAAAGCCAGTATAATGAAATGTATAACGGGAGTTCTGCATACAGGCATTACGGTAAGCGCCACCACTCCAGGGGTTCCAGATCCCCCCAATTCGGGTATTCTTCTCAAACAGAACCACGGAGTGACCTGCTTTAATCGCATTACGGGCAGAAATGATGCCGGCAGGACCCGCGCCGATGATTGCAATATTCATACGTGTTTTTTCCTGCGGTTGATAAGTGTTATTACAAGCACTGGTGCAGCCAGAAACAGTGTGACAATATTGGCGATCAGTACGGCAAAATCAGATCGCATAATGCCATACGCTATCCATGAGATTACACCTGTCAGGAACATGATATACATAACAACGGAGATACCTTCGGTATTGCGTGTCCTGATAGTTTTTATGCTCTGGGGAGCGAACGCAAACGTTGTGAAAAATGCAGCAAACAGCCCGGTTAAAAGAATGGTATCCATATCAGAATGCCTCAATTATTTCCTGTATATGAAGGCCGGATGACAGGTCCGCCAGCTTAGGAGACGAGTGACCATATTTAATAAGAGCACACCAGTCGTCATGAAGATGAATAAACGAATCAGACCAGAATGGAAGCTCCCGTGGTGGATCAGGCAAGCGTTTCAGAGCGTCGAAGCCAATTGTTTCCGTATTCGTATCATTAAATAGAATCAGGAGCAGGCGATTTTCATGGTGGGTTGAATATCTGATTTCACCATTTTCAAATACAAGCTGTATATGCAGTCCCAAATTCTGATCTGTTTCCGATTTACTGGCATGAACTCTGAAATAAGCTCCCTTTTCTGAACTGCCCATTACATAGCCGTTATCATCCACTTCAACCTGACCATCTGATTTTGTACCCACCCGTGTCCCCTTTACCGTTTTGATCCCATGAACCACTACCGGGCTTTCCCCTATAAAACAAAATAAATCAAGCAGATGACAGGATAGATCGCCCAGAGCACCGCTGCTTTTGCTTTGTTGTGCGGAGTCTCGCCAGGTCAGGTGATGGCGGGTCAGTGCAGAATTTTTATTAAATTCTGCTGAGAAGAAATGCAGTTCACCTAATTTCCTCTCATTTCTCAGACGCATTATCATGTCGATGACGGGGTTATATCGGTAGTTAAAAGACACGATACTGCCTTTTGGAGCAATCTCCTGTAGATATCGTGCAGAGTTGAGATCTGTTGAGAGGGGTTTTTCACACACAAACGGGAGCTGTTTGTAGCGAAGCACTTCTTCTGCCACGCTAACGTGGAGATGGTTTGGTGTGCAGATAATGAACCCTTGACTGACTCCGGCAAGCTGCTCCAGATCCTGGCAGTTTGTTACCGGCAGGGAGCTTATTTCTCTGAGCTGTCGGACGTTGTCCGGACTCACATCGTACAGGGCCAGACCAGTTACTAGCGGATTGAGACAAAGTGCGTTGACATGGGCACGGGCAATCCCCCCACAGCCGACAATTCCGATAATCATCACTGTAGCTCCTTAAGAACGCTCAGTATCCCGTGGCAGTAAGCACTGTCCAGTCTGTTTCCGTACTGGCTGACTGCAAACGGGTCGGCATTACCCACCAGATAGCCACTTCCGGCCTGTGCAAACATGGCAAAATCATTCGCACTGTCACCAAAGGCAATAATGGCTTCTTTCGGCAGTCCGGTTTCTTCCATCAGAAAAGACACAGCCTGATCCTTGCCACAACAGAGGGGGATAAATTCAACGTCATAACAGCCAGGGGGATCGCCAGCCGCCGGGTTACAGCGGGTAAACACAACACGAATTCGTCGTTCGTCAGCCAGTTCCTGAATGGTGGCAAAATCGCTGGCAATAGATGGGCTCTCAGGGTAGTAATAGCTCACTTTAAAGGGGCCCTGATAATCCTCTGGTTGTTTCAGAAGGGGGATCTCTTTTTCCATCAGAATCTTAACCAGACAGTTGACATTCTGACGGCTGTAGCCTGAACGGCTTATTCTTTCTGCCCAGGTTTCAGAGGGGATGAGACGGCCATTTTTCACCCAGTAAAATTCGGTGCCGAGACTGCAACATATAAAGTGAGGGCTTCGCGAGATATATCCCCTGGATTTTCGCCAGGCTGAATCCAGATTTGTTCCCGTGATCCAGCCAGCGAGAATCCCCTTTTTTTCAGCATGGGATGTAATATAGGACTCCAGCTGAACGACCCCCCCCAGTTTTTTTTTATCACTGTCCGAAGGAATATAAGTTTCATCAAGATCGCTGCACACCACAGTGCGGATTACTGTCGGGAACGGGAATTCGACGGGCCAGTTTTTATTTAAAATAGTCATGCAGTACCTCGATAACGATGTTTTGCTCCTGGAGCGACATATGGTTATGCAGTGGCAGATGAAGTAATGCAGAATGTATTTTTTCAGAATCACGGAACTGCTCTCGACGGGAATATCCGGTTGCCAATGGATGCTCTCCGCAATGTGAAAGGACGGGATAGTAAATATCTAACTCCACTCCTTTTTCACGAGCAAAGGCGAACAGAGAATCACGTTCGCCTTTGCAGAGCAGTACCGGGAAAAGGTGCCATGTATTCTGATGGGTCTCTGTCGGAAGTATTATGTTATGTGACAGGTCAGACAGTAAAAGATGGTAACGGGCTGCAAGAAGGCAGCGTTTTTTTGCATTATTTTCAAAATGTTGAAGTTTGACACTAAGCGTGGCAGCCTGAAGATTATCCATACGACTGTTTAATCCCCAGTTCTGGGCTTTAATATTCTTTTTACCTTCAGCAAATCCGTGATATGAATATTGCCTTGCCAGGCGTGCCAGTTCAGGAGAAAGGGTCAGAACTGCACCGGATTTACCAAGAGAACCAATATTCTTAAATGGATTAAAACTCAACGCCAGCAGATCACAGTGGCTGATGAGTGACCTGATACCAAAGCACTGTGCTGCATCCACGATAACAGGAATGTCGGCTTTGCGGGCAATCCGGTGAATGGCATCAATGTACATGCAGGAGCCATAAAGGCAGACCGGTAACACGGCTTTTGTCTTTGAAGTTCTGAGGCGATCCACTTCATCCGGAAGCATATTGAAAGAACTGTCAATATTAGCGAAGACCGGAACGGCTCCCACGGCCATCACGGCATTCTCCGTAGCTGCAAAGGAGTTCAGTGGAACGATGACTTCATCTCCGGGTTCCACTCCAACAGATTTAAGAGCTATTTTTAACGCATCGGTGCCGCTACTGGCGGCAATACAGGTATGAGCACCATAAAATAATCTTAATGTTTCTTCTACTTTTCCAATATAGGGGCCACTGGTAAAACATCCGCTTTTAATTACAACTGAAATGATGTCCTGCACTTCTGAGCGTTCAGAACGGGAATTCAGTCTTGGAAGTGGCAGAAATTCGACTGACTCCGAGTCATCATATTCACTCTCGTTGTTGATACGGTGATATATATCTTCAAATTTTTCCTGTAGTTCATTTTCTGTTGATGCACTGAAGATCATTTCATTCAAAATACTGACATCTTTCATAAAGACCTCCATTTTATGTCGGAGAAAAATAAAGCACAGATAAACCGTATTTTCACATTTTAGTTACAAATTGGTGATATTGGTCACAGACAACTTACAGGTCCGGTAATATCGGTCTGTTAGTGACATTTACTGAAAACGATGGAAAGGTATTGATAACGTGGTTGCCATAACCAATGCTTCAGAGAAGCCGATATGGTTAATGTCATTACAATTGTCGCCACAGTTGCCTGTGTATCCGGATATTTGAAATGGATCTTCCTGAAGCAGGCTCGGGTAGTATCTTCATGGTCTGGCTTTCAGCAGGTCTGTGACTCTGCTATTTATTGATGAATATAACCTTTTCAATTCCAGTTATTGTTCTGATTGCAATAATCCCCTAATCACAACAATTCACCGTTTTTAGTGCTTATCCTGCAAAAATCTGTTTTTTCCCTTCCTGAGATCCGAAAACTCATTGTTCAGGATCTTCCTCTCCCCACACACAACGCCACCTCCTGTAAGCACAACATGTGGTGCCGGACTCAGTTGCTGATGACACTATATGTTGTGTCATCTCCCTGACCTGTGATGCGTCGCGCAGGGGCGGAAAACAGCGATATGTCTACCTCAGCTGGAATGCCGGCGCAGCCAGGCTGCTTGTCCCGGATGCGGCAAAACATTTACTCAGGGAGATGCGGGGGGCTGAGTACGTCATCATCAGTAAGGGAACGCTGCATGGCCGCGATGCGCTGGAACTGGTATTTGAAGACGGCAGCGATGCGCCGTTTGTGATCCACATGCTGAGTGAGCAGTGCGATCGCCTGCTCCCCGAAAACAACCAGGGAGGGGGTTTTGTTGTCACCGTCTGGACGCGTGGCGGTAACCAGCTCCGTTATCCGGGAAAGTACCGGGTTGTGGAAAACCTGCCCGACGTTTCCCCGTGGAGTGAACACTGATATGCAGCACCTGCCGGCACCGATCCACCATGCCCGGGATGCCGCTCAGCTTCCTGTTGCCATCGATTATCCGGCAGCGCTGGCACTCCGCCAGATGTCGATGGTTCATGATGAACTGCCAAAATACCTGCTGGCCCCTGAAGTAAGCGCCCTGCTCCATTACGTCCCGGATCTGCGCCGCAAGATGCTGCTGGCCACACTGTGGAACACCGGTGCGCGCATTAATGAAGCACTGGCGCTGACGCGGGGGGATTTTTCGCTTGCGCCTCCGTATCCGTTTGTGCAACTGGCCACTCTGAAGCAGCGGACAGAAAAAGCCGCCAGGACGGCAGGAAGAATGCCCGCCGGTCAGCAGACTCACCGGCTGGTTCCGCTCTCCGACTCCTGGTACGTCAGCCAGCTGCAGACGATGGTGGCAACACTGAAAATCCCCATGGAACGGCGTAATAAACGAACAGGCAGGACAGAGAAAGCGCGGATCTGGGAAGTGACTGACAGAACGGTCAGGACCTGGATTGGGGAGGCGGTTACCGCTGCTGCCGCTGACGGTGTGACGTTCTCTGTCCCGGTCACGCCACATACGTTCCGCCATTCCTATGCGATGCACATGCTGTATGCCGGTATACCGCTGAAGGTCCTGCAGAGCCTGATGGGGCATAAGTCCATCAGCTCAACAGAGGTCTATACGAAGGCGTTTGCACTGGATGTGGCTGCACGGCACCGGGTGCAGTTTTTGATGCCTGAGTCCGATGCGGTCACAATGCTGAAAAACAGACATGCATAATAAATCACAATTATGAATTGTGATTTCTTCTATAAAAAAGAGACCACTGCAATATGTGATCTCTTGTATTATTTCATAATTGTTAAAGCCACTTCACAGTATGCTCACATTGTACGGATATATTCGTAATGTTTTTTTATATCGAATGAACGACAGAAGTTGTGGAGATTTTATGAAAGCAATTAGCATGAAATTTATTTTTATTTCAACGATTATTGCTCTTGCTGCTGTTTTTTTCTTGTCTGAAGATAAAGGTCCGGCATGCTATCAGGTCAGCGATGAACAGGCCAGAACGTTTGTAAAAAATGATTACCTGCAAAGAATGAAACGCTGGGACAACGATGTACAACTTCTTGGTACAGAAATCCCGAAAATTACATGGGAAAAGATTGAAAGAAGTTTAATAGATGTTGAAGATGAAAAAACACTTCTTGTCCCATTTAAAGCTGAAGGTCCGGAGGGTAAGAGAATGTATTATGGCATGTACCATTGTGAGGAGGGATATGTTGAATATGCGAATGACTAATACACTGTTATAAAGGCTGCATAAAAAGGCCGGAATCCCGGCCCTTATATTATCGCTTACCACTTTCTTTAATGTGAATTTCACCAGGAAGCAGTATCTGGTACTCTTTACCAGAAAACATCGCCCCGAGCCTTGTGAGCGACGCTCCGATGACGCCACGGTGAGTGCTGGCGTTAAAATCGTATTTATCATCATATGAACGAACAACGCCATTGTAAGTCCAGGAGCCATTGGCAGAGATAGTTAAAGTACCTTCTGTTTTCAGTGTGATATTACCAAGATATGCACCGGTAATAACATTATAATCACCAGTGGCATGTGTGAACTTTGTAGAAACAGGGAATGTACCTACTACACCAGATTTTATAATGTCTTTTATCTGATTAATTTTCATAGGGGAAATTTTAAGACCAATGTTGGCGATATTAACGCTTCTTTCAGCGCCATTACCCCATAAATAGTGAGCAAGCGCCACAATTGGTGTAGTGACATTACCGCTCATTTGTTTCATATTCATTGAGCGATAGTCATATTGACTTGGCGCTGGTTTTGCGAAGTGGTAAGCGTCATAAACGCTTATTCCAGGGTGAAGAACCAGATTTCGGTCGGCGTTACAGAAGTAACCAATATTTGTCGATATGATCTGCAATGTGAGAGGGTTGCTGGCCCCATGTTTTTTGATGTAATCCTCAAGTTGAGTTAAAGCCTGAAGACACATGTTTGGACTCTGGAAAAAACTATAAACAACCTGGACTAAAAGAGGTCCAGCACCAGGAACATGCGGTGCTGAAAGAGAAAATGCACCATTGCCATAACTTGGTAAGTTAGTTGATGGTGATGGTGCATGAACAGTTAAGGTTTCCATACATAACTCCTTATAAGTTAATAAGATAATAGAGTTCGCGGCTGGCTAACGCTTACACCGGCGAACGAACCCCATGAGAGAGGCTCCCCATAACATTGTTTGCCGGATATGCCGTTAAAAATGGTAGGGAAGCACCTGAACTACCATATATAAGATATATATCTGTACACTCCATTAAATACTGGAAATATATTGAGAACTCTGATATATAATCTATATATAAAAATACAAAAAGGTATATATATGACCAGCAATAAAGATAAGAACAAGAAAGCAAACGAAATATTATATGCATTTTCCATAATCGGTATTATTCCATTAATGGCTATATTAATACTTCGAATAAATAATCCATATTCTCAAGTGCTGTACTACTTATATAATAAGGTGGCATTTCTCCCTTCTATTACATCATTGCATGATCCCGTCATGACAGCACTTATGTCAAACTACAACAAGACCGCACCAGTTATGGGTATTCTCGTTTTTCTTTGCACATATAAGACAAGAGAAATCATAAAGCCAGTAACAAGAAAACTTGTTGTGCAATCCTGTTTCTGGGGGCCCGTTTTTTATGCCATTCTGATTTATATCACACTGTTCTATAATCTGGAACTAACAACAGCAGGTGGTTTTTTTAAATTATTATCTCATAATGTCATCACTCTGTTTATTTTATACTGCTCCATTTACTTTACTGTTTTAACCATGACATATGCGATTTTACTGATGCCATTGCTTGTCATTAAATATTTTAAAGGGAGGCAGTAACACAGCCTTCCTTTTAATTATTTTATGATCTTGTGATTCAACTCATCAACAAATTTATCATCGACAAATGCACCAATAGCACCTGCAATAACTACGCCAACAAAACCAACAACTGTGGCCGGAAGACCAAAGGCTATAAGGGCCGAGCCTAATGTCAAAGAAAACAAACTAAGAGCTACAGCAGCTGGTTACGAACTTAATGGCCAGACTATTTATGTATTTCTCCTGTGGCACACACGAGAAAACAGGTAGATTGTGTGTGGGGACAACTTAACATAGCCTGCAGATATTAATTCTGGAACATTATTATCAGGCCAGATATTTTGCATTCCATTAAATAATCTTGTAGGAGATAAAATGAATTACGATGAAATAACGACAATTACCGCTGAACGTATTAGCGACTACATGACTGAAGCAGTTAATACAGACTCTATAGCCGTTGCGGAAATGTTTCATAACGCTGCATGGGGAGTGCGAACATTGTGGTTTGAACTCGTCACAAAAATAGATATAGATATACATAAAAAGAACAGGTATGCGAGTTATGATCTTAGAAGGAAAATCGAAATGCAGCATGAAGAGTTTCAGAAAATGACAGAGCGTGAGCAAGTACCTTTATTGAAATCGCCAGAATGATGTTCAGCGACTTCGCCCAAGTATTTTCTTTCGCCCCTTTTATGCCCTGCCGGACATTGTATAAATGTAGGGCGGGCCGCTTGGAATTCGGAAAATAAACCACATTAAGACTATTTTTTAGTCAAATGACTTTCAGGAATCGCCAGAATGGCGGGACAACAGCGGTTTTGGTGTCCGAAATCGTACAATTCTGAACATCTACGCAAGGGAATGTACGGAAGTAAGCCAAATGGTTATCGGACGGTAGGAACATTTCGTACATCCTTTACGTTCAGTGAGTTAGCTGGCTTGGATGTAACCACTCGTTCAACTCAATTCTCTTGACGTGGGGAAATCCGTTTTCCAAGCGGACCCCTTATAGGGGGTTGAGGGCCCCCTACCCTTCACTCTTGACTATGTGAACGATAATCATTATCGTTAGTGTTTGTGTGGTAATGGGATAGAAAGTAATGGGATAAAAAGTAATGGATAGAAAAAGAACAAAATTAGAGTTGTTATTTGCATTTATAATAAATGCCACCGTAATATATATTGCATTAGCTATATATGATTGTGTTTTTAGAGGAAAGGACTTTTTATCCATGCATACATTTTGCTTCTCTATATTAATGTCTGCAATATGTTACTTTGTTGGTGATAATTATTATTCAATATCCGATAAGATAAAAAGGAGATCATATGAGAACTCTGACTCTAAATGAATTAGATTCTGTTTCTGGTGGTGCTTCAGGGCGTGATATTGCGATGGCTATAGGAACACTATCCGGACAATTTGTTGCAGGAGGAATTGGAGCAGCTGCTGGGGGTGTGGCTGGAGGTGCAATATATGACTATGCATCCACTCACAAACCTAATCCTGCAATGTCTCCATCCGGTTTAGGAGGAACAATTAAGCAAAAACCCGAAGGGATACCTTCAGAAGCATGGAACTATGCTGCGGGAAGATTGTGTAATTGGAGTCCAAATAATCTTAGTGATGTTTGTTTATAAATAGTATTATTTAATATAAGAAAGAACAGTTATTGGACAATCCACACAGAATGATATTTCTTCTTGGTGGATTGTCTATCTTCCATTCCACCTCCAACAGATATCTGAGCATAACGAGGAATTATAACAGGAAGAAATATTCCTTATACGGTTGTAATTCCTCTATGGTTTAAATAGAAATAACTCTATCAACAGTTCTCAACGTTGTTTCTCTGTGTGCAATAATTACCCTGGTGATATTCATGTTTTTTATGGCAACATTCACGAAATGTTCACTCTCTGAATCAAGAGCACTGGTTGCCTCATCCATAAATAATATTCCTGGTTTCCGGTATAAGGCTCGTGCAATAAATATACGCTGTTTTTGACCGCCAGAAAGACCTTCTCCAAGTTCACCTATTAATGTTTCATATCCCATTGGCATATTCATTATAACATCATGAATATGACTTGCTCTGGCACATTCTACCATCCACTCTTCATCCATTTCCTCTACAAAACCACAGATATTTTCACGAATTGAGCCTGAAAATAGCCGGTCATCCTGCATAACACAGGCTATCATCCGGTGATAATTATTTATTCCAATTTGGCGTATATCTATACCATTTATCAGTACCCTCCCGCTATCAGGTTCAAATAGTCCACATAGTACTTTCATTAATGTGGTTTTTCCCGCACCGGAAGCACCAGTTATAGCCACACTTTCCCCCGGAGCTACTGATAAACTCAGAGCACTGAATATCGGTGCTGACTGACTGTCATAACGATAGCTTAAACCATTGGTTTCCAGGGATATTGGCCCCATATGAGCAACGATTTCAATTTCAGGTTTCTTTTCCTCCTTTTCATGTAATGCAATATCTGCAATGCGCTCATTGTGCAGACTCATTATTCTTAGCTGAAGAAGAAAACTGGTCAGAGAGGCAACTCTTTCCGAAAACTGCCCACGAAAAGAACTAAACGCTACAAACATTCCTATTGTCATCTGATTATCGATCACAAGGCCTGCTCCCAGCCATAAAATTACAATCTGATCACAGGCGGTAACAAAGGTATTTATTCCTCCGAAGAGCAAATCCATTCTGGTTAGCTTAATACCCGAATTTATCGCATCTATTTTCATATTAAGCCAGTGTGCCCCCCGAATTCCGACCATCCCCTGGATTTTTACCGTGGCAATACCATATAATGTTTCCATAAAATAGGAGGCGGCACGGGCCTCCCTGACAAGACATTCTTCTGATATCTGTCGGTAATTGCCGTATGTCACCAGACGAATAAAAATGTAAATTGTGGTAAAGCAGAGAACTATCCAGGTGAGATATCCTCCGTATAACAGCATCATCACAAAAACACCGACAACCATAATGCTGTCCATTATGAACCCGATCACACTGGTGGTAAATGTGGCCCTCAATGTGTCAAGGGAGTCAAAACGTGACTGGATATCACCTAATTTTCGGCGTTCAAAAAACGCCAGCGGTAGTCTGAGAAGATGATCGAACAGCCCCGACTGCCACTGTACATTGATGAGCGTGCTCATAACCAGTGAAGACCATGCGCGCAGCGTACTCGTTGCAGCTTTGAGTAATATAAAAAACATCAGAGCAGCAGAAATTAGCGTCAGTAGCCCTCTGTCCCCCGCAGGAATAGCATGATCCATAACCAGCTGTGTCCCCACCGGCATTAGCAGATTGATTGCTTCAATTACAACTGACAGACAGAAAATTTTCGCCAGCGTTCTTTTAATACCGTAAATACTGTTAATCAGTGAACGAAGACTTATGCGGGTCTGCAGGGTTTCCGACTGGAATTCACTTCCGGGCCAGACCTCAAGTGCAACGCCTGTAAAATATCGGCTCATTTCCTCCCGGCTGATATATCTTATGCCCCTGGCCGGATCATGCAGTACATAACGGTTACGCTTTACGCTGACCAGAACGACGAAGTGACTGAAATCCCAGTGGAGAATACACGGCGTTTTGAGGACTCGAAGTTCATCCAACTCCAGTGAAAGAGCCCGGGTGGCCATCCCCAGTTGCTCCGCTATTCCATTGATTCCTGCAAGGGTTGCTCCACGGGCAGAGAGATTAAACTTCCGGCGAAGATATATCAGGTCAATATTCTTACCAAAATGACCGCATATCATTGCTAGGCAGGCCAGTCCACATTCAGCGGTCTCCGTCTGATGAATAACCGGAACACGACGTTGCCAGCGCAAATCAAGCAGATTTATAATTTGTCTGAAATTCCTGTTAGTCATTGATCGGTCCTGTTGCACTGTGTTTCATGTCATAGAAAGGAGAAAGCATCCACTGGTAAATACGCCTTTTTTCCAGAAATAGTGTACTTTCGGCTTTCATTCCATTTTCCAGAGGGAGGTA
>Ga0129314_1001908_pt1 | contig 12897 bp, 9 predicted proteins | sample O1111metagenome_FD_94431 | JGI IMG/M metagenome (GOLD analysis project Ga0129314, IMG submission 94431) | Orangutan individual fecal microbial communities from fecal samples from Wisconsin, USA - O1111 metagenome | ecosystem: Host-associated > Mammals > Digestive system > Large intestine > Fecal...
AGCTACAGTAGTAACAATACTTTACAGACTCGAAGGCGAACCCGAAGTTGAAACAGCAGGCACATTCTCCGACGTAGAAGAAGGCGAATGGTACACAGCAGCTGTTGAATGGGCAGCATCCGTAGGAATAGTAAAGGGTTACGAAGACGGCACATTCGCACCTAAGAAGGCTGTTACAAGAGAGCAGCTTGCAGCTATCATCTACAGATATGCTGAATTCAAGGGCATCACCATTGCTGAAACGACCGCAGAGCTCGGCGAAGAAGCAGTAGTTTCCGACTGGGCAAAGGCAAACGTTGAATGGGCAGTTTCCGAAGGACTCCTCGTTGAGGGCGAAAACGTAAACGCTACAGAAAACGCAAACCGCGCAGAAGTTGCAGCTATGATCTACACCTTCCTTACAAAAACCTCTAAGTAATTCTTAATCTGAATCGCTTAGCTAAAGTTTAAGTAAAAAAAGAAGAACCGGTAACGGAGCAAAATCTGAACCGGTTCTTTTTTTGTGCTTATTTTATAAAATTTATGATGTCTTTTGTGCATTCTTCACGACTGGTATCGTTTAGAATCTCGTGTCGGCAGTTCGGGTAGAGCTTCATTTTCACAATGCATCCGCGGGAGGAAAGCTCGTCATACACTTTTTTCACACCTGCACCGTAATCTCCGACAGGATCATCCTCTCCTGATACCAAAAGCACGGGCGTTTTCTTGTCAAATCCGTCGAACCATGCCTTTGAGTTTGTCGCGCGGTTCAGCGTCATCAGGTCTTTCATAGCCGCGAGGGAGAACTTGAAGCTGCAATACTTGTCGGAACGGTATTTTTCGCGAATTTCCGCGTCTTTTGTCAGCCAAGAATTGCTTTCGTTTTCGGGAAATTTCTTACCGAAGCTGCCGAACGCCATGTTGTCAACAAATTTTGAGACGTATCTCTCCCCCTTGAACAGCATCATCACGTCAACGAGTGCAATTCCGATACCCGCTGCGGGATTTTTTCCTCCCGTTCCCATTATAATGAGCTTGTCCGGCTTTACGTAGTTTTCCGAGGCGTAGCGCACTATAAACGAGCCCATGCTGTGTCCCATCAGATAGTACGGCAGATTCCCTCCGAAATCCTTTCTGACGGCAGTGCTGTACACTCCGACGTCTTCCGCGAGCCGCTTGTAGCCTTCCTTATGGGCAATATATCCGAGTTCATCGTCGCTGACTGTCTTGCCGTGACCGAGGTTGTCGTAACCGAAGCAGATGTAGCCCTCGTCCGCTATCTTCCGCATGAACTCGTCGTATCGCCCGATATGCTCGCACATTCCGTGAACCACATGGAACAGCCCCTTAATCTCGCCGCCCGGAACATCGGGAATGTAAATATGCCCCGCAAGCGTGTGTTTTTTGTCGGAAGACATAACGTTATATTCGGTTTTTATCATGCTCATGGTGTTTTTCCTTTCATTCTTTCTTTGATAATATTATATCGGGTTCGCCTGTTTTTGTCAATCTCGGGGGAGAGCAGAAATTTTACTCTAATGGGAATTATTTTTTAATTTTGGATTGACATTTGCGCTTGTTTCATTTATACTTATTGTGAGTTAAAAATCACACGGAGAAACGCAAAATATGAAAAATAAGCTGAAATTAAGTACGGTTTTCACACTTTTGGTCCTGTTTACACTTTTTTTTACACTGTTTGTCTCCTGCTCAAAAGACGCGGGAACAGTAACGGAATCGGGTGAGACGGAAACCGAGGGTGAAGCTGCGGCTGAGGTCATCACACTCGCGAAAGGCGGAAATGCTGAATACACAATAGTTCGCGGCGAGGGGGCTGACAAAACGGAAATCAACGCCGCTGTTACGCTGAATCAGGCGCTGAACGACATGGGTTACGGCAAATTTACAATCACTACCGACTGGATAAAGCCCGGTGAGGAAGAAAACGTCAAGACCGCGAAGGAAATCCTCGTCGGAAAGACAGACCGAGACGAAAGCCAAGCTGCGCTGTCATCCGTTGAATCGGGAAGCTACATCATAGAAGCTGTCGGCAGCAAAATTGTCATCTTAGGCGACTCTTCACTCGGAACGGAGAAGGCGGTTGACGACATCATTTCCGGCAAAGTCGGGCTGTTCATCGAAGAAAAGGACGCCGCCACTCTTTCTCTCCCGTCGGAGCTGAAATACAGCGGAACTTACGACAGCATTCTTCCGCACACCATAGTCAACTACTCTACTTCTGTCGCGACGGCTATCGGCGGTTCGGAACAGGACGCTATTCGACTGACAACCTGCTTACAGGGACTCATAAACCGTGATTTTGCCGAGACTGATATGCTCGTGCATCAGACCATGGACTCGACCGACACGTTCTGGCTGAACTACATGACCGAGGACGGAAACTTCTTCGCGGATTATAAGATTTATGACATCACCAGTGCGGACGAGTATCTCATGTACTTCCTCACGTTCATCAAAAAGTACGGCATAGTTGCGTGGGACAGCGCGGTTCCGGCTACAGCTAACGTGGCTTCAACCATATGCGGCGTGGACTCGTACCTTCCCGTGATGTATTCTGAGGACGAGAACAGCCTTTATCAGAAGCTCCTCTCTCTCGGCGTGGAAGAGAAAATGTCGCTCGTCGGCAAGTTCACCGGAAGCGGCACTATTCCCGACACGAACATTGAATCCTCCGGTAGTGCGAAGTGCGACGCTTATCTCTGGGCACTGGAAATGTATATGGACAAATGCTCGACCGAGGTCATGGGATATGTTCTCGACGGCGCAGGATGTATTCCCGGTACGACGACGTATGAGGGAGCTGAATCCACAAACGCGTTCTACAACCAGATATACAACCACGACTATTTTGTTATGAAGAAAGCGTTCTGCTTCGACCTTACCTCCAACGCGAAGGAAGCTCCGTTTGACGACCCAACTCAGCCGGTGGGAACGGACTATGAGACGCTTTGCAAAATTTTCCAAGCCGCTTATGACAGAGCAGACGGAGAGTTCACTCAGATAGTAGGATTCCCGCCGTGGTGGATGAAATATACACGCTTTTTAAGCCGCGGAAACATCGGAGAGGTTGACCTTGAGTGGCAGTTTGCTCAGCTCGTCTCCACATACAACTGCGCGCTTGAAGCCGACTGTGCTCATCCGTGCTGTATGACGAACGCCTCTCTCTACACCTACTACCCGCTCGCGGACAGCTACGAGAACAACAAGCCGGCAGAAACTATCGAATACGACAAGCAGGTCAGATACTTCACGATATACATAGGCGACTACGACTCCTCCGCATGGCTTAAATCTGTCATCCCAGGCTTCTGGAAGGACGAGGCGCGCGGAACTGTTCCTCTCACATGGGGACTTAACCCGAACCTCTCAAACCGCATACCGATGGTGTTCGACTACGTTTACAAGAACAAATCCGACCTCGACTACTTCGTAACGGGAGACAGCGGGGCAGGGTATGTAAATCCGTCCGCTCTCGTGCTGAACAGACGCCGCTACCGTACTCTACCAGACGCAACCGCGACATGGGTGGACTACAACAAGCCGTATCTCAGCAGATTCAACATGGACATATGCGGATTCATCTTGAACGGAGCTATGAACTACTGCACCGAAGTCTACGATATGTACTCGAAGATAACGCCCGTCGGAGCTTTCTCAAACAACAGCGAAAAGCTAACGCTGTACAACGGAACTCCGATTCTCTCCATGACTGACTACCAGTCTCCCGAGCAGTCCTTCTATCACATGAAGAATAAGATAAACTTCTCCGTGTTCAGAACGATACGCATAAGCCCCTCCGATGTCAAGGATATTGCAGAACAAATCGAAGAATACTGCAACGGCAGAGACACGCGCTTTACCTACAAATACGTCGGACCTTACGAGCTGTTTGACCTCATAAAGCAGTCCGGTCTCGGCAAGGTTGTTGACCCGATAGGATAATATCTTAGGATAAAAAATCCTAGAATAAAAAATAATCCCAAGCTCACGCGAAAGTGTAAAATCTGCGCGGCTTGGGATTTTTTTAATATCAGGGGCTTCCTTATTTGTCAAGGAACTCGAGAACTTCTTCCTTCGGGATGTATCCTACCGACGTTGCCTTCTGACGTCCGTTTTCGAGAAGAACAAGGGTGGGGATGGACATTACGCCGAACTTTTTCGCAAGCTCAGGCTCTTCGTCAACGTTGACCTTGCAGAAAAGTACGTCGTCTCTCTCTTCCGAAACCTCGTCGATAACGGGGGAGAGCATTCTGCACGGACCGCACCATGACGCCCAGAAATCTATAAGAACCGGCTTTGCGCTTTTTGCGGCTACATTTTCAAAATCCGCTGTCGTGAGTTTAACTACTGCCATATGTTGTACCTGCCTTTCTTTTTCCTTGACTATATTATACCTCCAAAAAGTGAATGTTTGTTATACTCTCGCCGAAAAATGTGTGAATTTTGCAGTGACTGAGAATTGTGCCGAAAGCTGCCGATTTATCCGATTAGTTTAAAATCACTGAATAATTATTATTTTCCGCGGAAATATTATGAGTTTTTTTTGAAATTCACGATTGACACACACCACAGAAATATGATATAATTTAGTCACCGTAAAGGTAAATAACTGAGCATAAAGCCAAGGAGTTTTATTATGTACAGCGTTAAGAGAGCCGCAATTCGAATGTTCTCCACCCGGATATAACATCGGGTGTTGTTGTCGTATAATAAAACTTACTGATAAACAATAAATAATGCTTGATGGAAAGTCCGGGATGCAAATGCGTTGCTCCGGGCTGTTTTTGTATTTTTGAATAATTATTTATACTATTTATACGGTGAAAATATGATTGAGCTTATTAATGTGACAAAAACCTTCCGCACCGAGCATGATTCGGTAGAGGCTGTCAGCGATGTTTCGCTTGAAATCGAAAAAGGCGACATCTACGGCATAATCGGTCTATCGGGAGCGGGAAAATCCACCCTTGTTCGATGTATTAACTTTCTTGAAGTCCCGACGTCGGGTCAGGTGAAATTCAAGGGTGTTGACCTAGCTGCGCTGTCGAAAAAGGAGCTTCTCAAAACCCGCCGCTCGATAGCGATGATATTCCAAAACTTCAACCTGCTTGCACAGCGCACGGCTCTCGCGAATGTCTGCTATCCCATGGAGATATCGGGAGTTCCGAAGAAAAAGGCAGTTGAGCGTGCAAAGGAGCTTCTGAAAGTCGTCGGTCTGGAGGACAGGATGAAGTCCTATCCCGCACAGCTCTCCGGCGGTCAGAAGCAGAGAGTGGCAATAGCCCGCGCACTTGCAACCGAGCCTGAGGTTCTGCTCTGCGATGAAGCAACAAGCGCGCTCGACCCCAACACGACGTCACAGATTCTCGAGCTGCTGAAGAAAATCAACTCCGAGCTTGGCGTTACGATTGTAGTGATAACTCACGAGATGAAGGTAGTCGAGAGAATCTGCAACAAAGTAGCGGTGCTTGACCACGGTACAGTCGCCGAAAAAGGTCTTGTAAAGGATATATTCATCGCACCGAAATCCGCTATAGCTAAAGATTTGATACTTCCGAAAGGCGCGACGGCTCATTTTACACCTAAGGGCGAGCTTGTGAGAATAGTGTTTGACGGACAAAAGTCAAACGAGCCGGTTATATCAAATCTTTCGCTCGAATGCCGCACTGCCGTGAACATCATGAGTGCGGACACAAAGGAAATCGGAGGAAGAGCTTACGGACAGATGCTCCTGAGACTTCCCGAAGACCAAGCGTCGGTCGAGCGTATATTCGCTTACCTCGACTCGCATGAAGTACAATACGAAAGAATCTCCGACGCTGATATTGCGGCAGAGATTGAAGGAGGCGATACAAATGGTTGAGTTCCTCGACGGAATACTCGACAGCGGAATGACGCAGGTGTATGTCGAAGCGATACTGTCAACGCTGACTATAACGCTTGTCTCGACAGTTATTGCTTATATCATAGGAATCCCGCTCGGAGTGCTTCTCTACTGCACATCAAAGGACAGCATTTTCCCGAATCATGCGGTAAACACTGTGGTGGGCGTCATAGTTAACATTCTCCGCTCGATACCGTTCATCATACTTCTCGTAATGTCACAGCCTATCGCGAAAATTGTGGTAGGAACGCAGATCGGCGACAGAGCGTTTGTGTTCTACCTCGTCATAGCGGCTGCTCCGTTCGTTGCGAGAATGATTGAATCCTCGTTCCGCGAAGTTGACCGAGGAGTTATCGAAGCCGCTCAGTCCATGGGCTCGAGCAACTGGCAGATAATAACAAAGGTTCTTCTTCCCGAAGCTAAGCCCTCGCTCATCGTTGGAGGTGCAATCGCGGTGACAACAATCCTCGGCTACACCCCCATGACATACCTCATCGCCGGCGGAGGTCTCGGACAGCTCGCAATAAGATACGGTCTGTACCGCTTCCAGCCGAAACATATGTATATTTCATCACTGCTGCTCATCATCATTGTTCAGATTCTCCAGGAGGGACTTTCCTTCCTCGCGAAGAAGACTGACAGACGTATCCGCGGCAAATGATATATAAGATAAATTAAATCACCAATTCAATTTTAAGGAGAAAAAATCATGAAAAAGTTCTTATCCGCAGCTCTTGCAGCTCTTCTTGCGGCAGCATCTCTCGTATCCTGCTCTTCCGCAAAGTCCGACGACAAAACCATTACCGTTGCGGCATCCGCTACTCCTCACGCTGAAATCCTCGAGCAGTGCAAGACAATTCTCGCTGACGAAGGCTACACGCTTGAGATAAAGGTAATGGACGACTACGTTACTCCGAACAATGCTACCGAAAGCGGTGACGTTGACGCCAACTACTTCCAGCATCAGCCCTACCTTGATCAGTTCAACGAAGAAAACAAGACTCACCTCGTTTCCGTTGCTAAAGTTCACTACGAACCCTTCGGAATCTACGCCGGCACTTGCTCCTCTCTTGACGCTCTCGAAGACGGCGCAGTAGTTGCAGTTCCGAACGACACCACAAACGAAGCAAGAGCACTCCTTCTTCTCGCCGACAACGGTCTCATCGAGCTTAAGGAAGGCGTAGGTCTTACTGCCACAAAACAGGACATCGTTTCCAACCCCAAGAACCTCGACATCCGCGAAATGGAAGCTGCTCTCGTTCCCACAGTCCTCAATGAAGTTGCTGTAGCCGTAATCAACGGTAACTATGCTATCGGCGCAGGTCTTAAGGTTTCCGAAGCTCTCGCAGCTGAAAAGTCAGAATCCACCGCAGCTCAGACATACGCTAACGTTATCTGCGTAAAGGAAGGCAACGAAAACAGCGAAAAGACACAGGCTCTCGTTAAGGCTATTACCTCCGAAACCGTTAAGGAATACATCAACTCCACATACGACGGAGCAGTTGTTCCGATTTTCTAAGATAATTTAAACTGAATAAGAAGCAGATTCATTGTCGGGTCTGCTTTTTTTGTGCTTCCGTGGATAAAACCATGCTTTTCAGTCAAAAATACAGCGGATACTTACTATATATAAGGAGAAAAGCATGAATTCAAAAGAGCTTGCGTCGCTGATTCTTGAAAAAATCGGCGGAGTTGATAACATAATTTCATATACACACTGCTTTACACGACTGCGCTTTGTTCTGCGGGACGAGAAGATATGCGACACTGCGGCACTGAAAAACACGCGCGGTATCATAGGCGTTGTGTCGAGCGGAGGGCAGTATCAGATTATAATCGGCAGTGAAGTCTCAAATGTGTACGCGGAGCTGACGCGGCTGACGAGTCTGACGGGGCTGACAGGAGACAAATCCGCAGAACCCTCGGAGAGCAGCAAACCCGAGAAAAAAGAAGACAAAAACGGCTTTATAAAAGTTCTCGAAACCGTCGCGGGAATATTTACCCCGATAATCCCTGCAATCACCGGAGCGGGAATACTCAAGGCAGTCATGGCGCTTCTCTCAGCCGTGGGACTTTTGTCGCCGTCATCCCAAACCTACGCCGTGCTCACTGTTTTTGCGGACGCAGCGTTCTATTTTCTGCCGTTCCTTCTCGCGTATTCTGCGGCGAAAAAGTTCGGGTGCAGCATAGTTTTAGCTTTGTCGGTCGCGGGAATACTTCTCCATCCGAGCTTTGCGGCGCTGTTTAACGACGGAGCGGTGAAGTTCTTCGGAATCCCCGTGAGACAGGCGACGTATTCTTCATCGGTCATCCCGATAATTTTGACGGTGTGGTTCATGTCGTTTATTGAGCCAATTGCCGACAGGATATCGTGGAAGCCGATAAAATTCTTCACGAAGCCGCTTATAACGCTCGTAGTCACGGGATTCGCGGGAATTGTGGTGATAGGACCTCTCGGAAACCTCATCGGAGAATGGATAGCTCTCGGCATAGACGGACTTGACAAAATCGCACCGTGGCTTGTACCTCTCGTTATCGGAGTGTTCTCACCGTTCCTCGTCATGACGGGCACTCACTACGGACTCATCCCGATAGGAATAAACAACATTGCCACTGCGGGAATAGACAAGCTCATAGGCCCTGGAATGCTCGGCTCTAATATTGCGCAGGGCGGAGCTTCACTTGCGGTTGCGGTAAAGACGCACGACAGCGAGATGAAGCAGCTTGCCACCTCAGCCGGAATCACAGCGGTATGCGGAATTACGGAACCCGCGATGTACGGCGTTAACCTGAAGCTGAAAAAGCCGCTCATCCCCGTAATGATAGCCGGAGGAGCCGCCGGACTTTATATGGGACTTTGCGGAGTGGGAAGATACACCACAGGCTCACCGGGACTTCTGGCTCTTCCGGGATATATCGGAACAGAGGGAGCGCGGAACATCATAAACGCCTGTATTGCCGCCGCCGGAGCATTTTTGATAGGCTTTGTCGGCACGCTCATTATCTACAAGGACAAAAGCGGCGAGAAAGCAGGCAGGATTACAGTCCTATCTCCCGTAAAAGGGCATGTTGTTCCGCTTGCCGAGGTGAACGACCCGACATTTGCGGAGATGGTGCTCGGAAACGGATGCGCTGTCATTCCCGAGAACGGAAGCGTATTCTCTCCCGCCGACGGTGTTGTTGACTCTATCCCGGAGACTTGCCACGCCGTGATGATAACGACAGACAGCGGAGCGGAGCTGCTCATCCACATCGGGATTGATACTGTGGAGCTGGGCGGCAGATTTTTTAAAGCTCTCGTCAAGGTCGGAGACAGAGTGAAGGCGGGACAGAAGCTGATAGAGTTCGAGCGTGAATCGGTGGTTAAGGCGGGATATGACGTGACGACGCCCGTTATAGTGACGAACACCAACGATTTCGACGAAATAAAAATATCGGCACAGACTGCTTCCGAAAAAATGCCGCTTATGGTGCTGACGGCGAAAGAAAAGGCAAAGGAGGAGTAGTATGTTCAAAGACGGATTCATGTTCGGCGGAGCTATCGCGGCAAACCAATGCGAGGGAGCGTATGACGAAGGAGGGAAGGGACTGTCCGTTCAGGATGTTCTTCCGAGAGGACTGCGCGGGAGCAGAAGCGAAAAGGTAGTCGAGAGTAACTTAAAGCTCATCGGAACGGACTTTTACCACCGATACAAGGAGGACATCGCACTGCTCGCGGAAGTCGGATTCAATACACTGCGTCTATCTATTGCGTGGAGCAGGATATACCCGAACGGAGACGACGCTGAGCCGAACGAGGAAGGACTTGCGTTCTACGACAGCGTGTTTGACGAGCTGGAAAAATACGGTATCACGCCTGTGGTGACACTGTCGCACTACGAAACTCCCCTTGCGCTTGCCGAAAAATACAACGGATGGTCGGACAGGAGAACTATCGGATTCTTTCTGAAATACTGCGAGACGGTGTTCCGGCGGTACTCGGGCAAGGTGAAATACTGGCTGACGTTCAACGAGATAAATTCGCTTCCGAACGCGCCGTTTATGTCGGGAGCAATACTCACACCGAAAAGCGAACTGTCGGAGGAGACGGTGTACCGCGCCATGCATTATCAGCTTACTGCGTCTGCCGCTGCGGTAAAGCTGTGCCATGAGATTATACCGGGAGCTATGATAGGCTGTATGATCCTCGGCGTTACGGTATATCCGCTCACTCCCGACCCGAACGACAACCTCCGAGCGTACATGAGGGAGAGGGAGACGTATTCCTTCGCGGACGTGCAGGTTTTCGGCAAATATCCCGACTATCTCCTTCGTTATTTTGAGAAAAACGGCATTGACGCGGATATAACTCCGGCTGACCTTGAAGTGATAAAGAACACTGTTGATTTCGTCTCGTTCAGCTACTATTCCTCGATATGCGAAACAACTCACGAGGATATGAGCGAGAAAACAGGCGGAAATCTCAGCCGAGGGTACAAAAATCCGTACCTTACCGCGACAGAGTGGGGATGGCAGATAGATCCTGTCGGACTTAGAATAACGCTGAACAAGCTGTACGACAGATACCGCCTGCCGCTGTTCATTGCAGAAAACGGAATCGGCACGGAGGACACTCTCATATACGAAAACGGGGAATACACTGTTAGCGACGACTACAGAATAAACTACCTCTCGGCGCATTTGAAACAGCTGGAGCTTGCAATCGACGACGGCGTGAACGTTTTCGGCTATACAATGTGGGCGCCTATAGACCTTGTTTCCGCCTCAACTGCCGAGATGAGAAAGAGATATGGTATCGTTTATGTCGACAGGCAGAACGACGGCACAGGCTCGCTCGAGAGATACCGCAAAAAATCGTTCTACTGGATGAAGCAGATGCTTGCGTCAATGGAATAAAAAAGTGCGCTGTGAGAAAAAACTCTTGCAGCGCTCTTTGTTTTATTTTAGAATCCCGCTCTTGTCTACGGCGTCATACCATACCCGAGCCATTATCTCGTGTCCTACATATGTCGGATGAATGCCGTCCCAGACAACATAGTCCGCTTTTCCGCTCTCGTCTACGTATTTTTTAAGCTCATCCGCGAAAGGTACAAACACTGCACCGTAGTCACGAGCGATTTTACGAACAGCCGCGGCGTATTCGGGAGTGTATTTCACGCACCACTCGTTTTTCAGGTAGAACTCCGTGCCTTCTTCCGCCTTCGGAGACATGAATCGAAACGGCTCGCACATAATCAGCTTCAGGTTTCCGTTTTGCGCGAGAGCTTTGTCAAGGAGTTTCCTGTAATACCTCTCGTATGCGTCAACATCGGGTAATGTATGGACTCCACCGTATGCGCATTCGCAGTCGTTCACTCCGGTCAGAATGCTGAGTACAGTCGGTTGAACGTCAAGCACATCGGTATCGGAGCGGGCGTAAATTTTCACTATCGTGTCTCCGCTGATACCTCGGTTCACTATCTTCGGACAGGTTTTATAGTTGTCAAGCCCTATCTTTCCCGCGAGAATGAACTGATATCCGTGTCCGAGAACGTGATTCATGTCCCAGTCGCTTTCAACGCGGTTTCCGTGAGTGATGGAGTCCCCCTGAAAGAGCAGTACGTCCTGTTTGCCGAGCTTTATCATATGTCTTTCCTCCTTGTTTTTTCTCCATTATACACCGTATTTCGGATTTTTGCTATAGTAATCTGAAATTTCTTTTGTCATTACTTTTCGTGAATATATTGTAAACCCACACGATATTTGTTATAATGTAAGTGACAATTGTATTTCTGACGCGACAGATAATTTTATAAGGAGATTAATATGCTTCCAAACAAACATACAGACTGGGCGCACTACAAAACCGTAACCGAAGGGATGTATTGGCCCGACGGTCAGGTTCTTCCTTCGTTCTCGAGAATAGACGGGGAGCTTGACGCTATAACCCTCGGATGCTACAATGACGACGTTAAGGTAACTCTCGCCGGACTTCAGGGAATGGTAAACCGAGGAAAGACTCGCATCTACCTAAACGGAACAAACGGACGTCAGGAAGGCTCCAACACATGGCCGGAAAGACTGGGACTGAAGCGCAGGGACATGAACGACCTTTTTGCTTTCGTGAAAAAGTACGCGGGAGAGGTTGACGGGGTTGTGCTGTATTCTGCGAGAAATCCGCATTTCAGAAACCTCGCTTCAACCGCGGCGAACATACATAACGCTATCCCCATGGAACGCTCTCTTTATGACACATTCAATGACCGCGGAATAGAGCTGCCCGTTGTGCTTGACCTAACAAAAGTACACGCCAAAACACCGGTTGAGGTTTACACATATCTCTACGAAAACTTCTGGAAGGATTGCAGCAGAAGAGTGTTCGTCAGCCTAAGCCCCGTTGGACATACATCCTTTGTCCGCGATATGGCAGCTGCTGTCGGTTCCGCTGTAGTATGGCTCGACGCGAGAATCGAGGAAGAAAAGGTAATGCTTGACAAATTCCTGTGCGAGCTAAAAGCAGGCGAGAGCATTATCCTCGGTTGGTGGCCTGAGGAACGTTCGGGTATCGGCTCGGGCACTCGCTACGGTGTGTCAACGATTCCGTCTGACTTCTACGAAAACAGCACGGTTCACGCATCCCTCAGTCATGTAATGCATATTCCGCCCGTTCCGAAGAAGCCGGAGCTTGAAAACAAGATTTACCTCTCCTTCTTCATGAGCGACGGAGACAACGTGCAGTACTGCCAGCATCAGATGAGCGTTCTGTGGGGAAATAAGTCGAGAGGGCAGGTTCCGCTCAACTGGACTGTCAGCCCCGGACTTGCCGATATCGGTCCCGGACTTCTCAACTACTACTTCGATACCGCTACGACAAACGACTGCTTCTCCTCAGGTCCTTCCGGTCTCGGATACGCTCTTATTTACGATGAACACAACAAAGTTCTGAACCTCACCGACGAGGACAAGACCGACGCGTACACAAAATTCTCGAACCGGTACCTCACAAAGAACGGTATGCGCGTTATTACCGTGTG
>Ga0129314_1001910_pt1 | contig 12893 bp, 16 predicted proteins | sample O1111metagenome_FD_94431 | JGI IMG/M metagenome (GOLD analysis project Ga0129314, IMG submission 94431) | Orangutan individual fecal microbial communities from fecal samples from Wisconsin, USA - O1111 metagenome | ecosystem: Host-associated > Mammals > Digestive system > Large intestine > Fecal...
CTGCTTGCGCTGAACAACACGGCGCAAACACCACGCGCGAGTGGTGGAATTGGTAGACTCGCTGGCTTCAGGTGCCAGTGCTCGCAAGGGCGTGCGGGTTCGACTCCCGCCTCGCGCACCAAATGCCGCAAGGCTGAAAAAGTCTCGAAATCATATGATTTCGGGACTTTTCTTTATATCCTTTGCCGATTTTGTTATATTTCTTATATTGTTTTTCTTACGCACTTTCTCCCATTTATCAACAATATGACAACAAGGCCAGACTAAGAAACCATGACCGGGCACATGGGCACTTAAAACGCCGTTCTTTATATATATTATTTAACTATTTATCTTTACATATAATAAAAAAAAATAAGTGCCCAAGTGCCCAGAAGGTAAAGAAAAGCGTGTAATATCAAGGGTTTTCGGCTGGGCACTTTCCCTAAAACTAAGTGCCCACAAGTGCCCCATGTGCCCGGTATAGCGTCTACCAGGCTTTTTAACTGTTCTGTTGTACCCATTTCCCGCCATAATGCATTTAATCCGGCAGTTTTTCACGCTGGAGGAAATGCCCCCCCCCTTGGGGGATATAGGGCAGGAAATCAGGCCGGGGTGAGTGGCCCGAATTTTCCGTGGAAAGAAAAAGCGTTTTTTTTTAAGATATATCTCTACCAGCTTACCAACAGCAAATACCAACATACTTAACCAGCCAACCTTTTCATACCACACGATGAGAAGTGGGATATTCGCAGGAGAAACTATAGCACTTTGTTTGGTTTTGCATAAGAGGCTTTGACCAGTTCTTCAACCTTATTTGGGATTGGGGTAATCAGAAAGGAGCCTCCAGAAAGAGTGAATTGAAGGCAAGTTTATAGCTCAGGACGCAGAAGTGATTGCGGCCTAAAACGTAGAACACTATATGTTGTGTAAATAATAGTTGTTTATACAACGAGAACACAATATATCGAGAAAGATTTGGGATATACTCTTGACATTACAGAGGTGAGAGAGTATATTAGAACCATGAAGAGACCCCACCTCTGACGATAAGCCGTAATAAGAACCTCGGCCTCATCTCATATTGGTGGTGACAAGTGAATATAGTTATTATTAGCTCTAAAAGCAGGACAAGCGGAGGCGGCTGCCAGCTGGTGAAAGACCAGCATCGTTCTATTTTAGATGGAACGAAAATAAACGCCGGGTGTGATGTAAGAAACCTGTCATTTACCATGTGATGGGGAGTACACAGATCATGTAAAGCCACCATAGGGTGGCATGAGCATTTGATCTGTGAGTCACGCTAATAGAAGAGTATCGAAGCACCGATCAACATGATCGGTGCTTTTTTATTTCTGGGTAATGAGAAAGGAGAATAAGATGAAAACCGTATGTATTCCGCAGCTTATGTCAATTCCAGAGGCAATCAAGTATTTTGGATTGTCTGACTATGCTCTTCGTAAGGGGATTAAGAATGGAACCATCCCTGCCTTGCGAATTGGAAATGATGCCAGAGCCAAATATTATATTTGCGCTGAAAAGTTCCAGGAAATGATCCAGACGGGTAGCTTTCTGTGAAGGAGGTCCCCCCCATGGACGAAAACACCGCAGTTCAGGAGCTGAAAACTCCTACAGGCAAGCAACCAGATGAGCCTAAAATCGCTCAAGCCCTGATTGATGAAAATGACCTTCACACTTGCAACGGGAAGACATATAACCTTGACGGTGAGGTATCGGACTTGGAATTGGAAAGAGCTGTAGCGGATGCCTTGGTTAGGATGGGTTTCACGACCAGAGTTGCAGCACGGGCTAAGGCGATTGTAGCCTTAAGTAAAATGCTTTCCACAGAAGAAAGCATCCCATTGAATCGGCAAGCTATTCCCGTCCAGAACGGAACGGTAATAATTGAAAAAGACGGTTCTGCAACTTTCTCTCCTGAGCGAAGATTGGCTCCATACCGCCTGAATTGTTCTTATAATCCTTCCGCAAAGGACCTTGCCCATTTTCTGAAATGGTTATCTGATTTACTGACGCCGAAGGATCAGGTCACTTTTCAAGAAATCATGGGGTATCTTTTGCTTCCGTCCACTCAGGGCCAAATGGCTTTCTTCTTATTGGGTACGGGTGGAGAAGGCAAAAGCATTTGGGGGACCATTCTTTATGCTTTATTTGGAAATGCTTTTGTCCCAACAAAGGTATATGAGCTGGAGGAAAACCGATTTACGATTGCCACTATCGAGAACCGTCTGATAGCCTATGACGATGACATGGATCATAGCAAGTTAAAGAAGACAGATAACTTCAAGACCATTGTAACTGCCAAAACCCCCATTATGGGTGAGCGAAAGGGTGCAGATAAGTTTATGTTTCTTCCCTACGCCCGGATCTGTGCCTGTGGGAACTTCGCCTTGAGTTCTCTTCATGATACTTCTGATGGTTTCTTTAGAAGGCTGCTTCCTATCCGAGTAAAGAACCGCCCAGAAGGGCGGCGTAACATTTCGGACCTGGAGCAGTATATCTTGCCTGAACTGGATGCCATTTTTATGTGGTCTCTGGAGGGGTTGAAACGGTTAATTGAAAATGATTATAAATTTTCAATTAGTGAAAAGTCAAAGGAACTTCTGGCTGATTTGGTTGAGGAAAGCAATTCTATGGCAACTTTCTTATCAAAGGAAGTCATCTTTGAAGAAGGAGCCAAGGTGACCACAAAGGCGTTGGAAAGTGCGTATAAGTATTATTGCTCTAGAACAGGAGATGTCTTTCGTGGTGGCCCTCATGGCTTAGTTGGCTATCTCAAGGCAAGAGAAGAAACATTTCACATCAAGTATTCTAAGCGGGTTAGCGGCGATAATCGTGGCTTTGTAGGAGTGAAATTGAAGAATTGCGGTATCGATCTGGACTCTATATTAGGAAAAGGTGGCGATAAGAAATGAGCTATAAGGCTCCAGAATATACGCCGCTGTGTAACCGGCATCTGCGCTTTTATCTTTCCAACCCGGATAGGAAAGCTTTTTCGGATCAGGTTGCCAAGCGGCAGTTCCTGGCGGTCCAAAGAGCTATGCAATCTATGCCGGAGCAGGAGGTTGAACAGTTTAGAACTATCCTCCTGGCACCGGACCGAAGCAGAGACCTGACGGACTCCTATATTTCCCGACAACTGGCTGCATTGGAGTATACAGAGCGGGAAATCAACACTTTCTATCAGGCCCTTTCACGGATCAATAAGCAAGTGGCTATAATCTTGGGATATATCCCAGGCAAGAAGGCAACCCCGGTCCATTGGACCGAAAATAATTAAGGAGGAATTTAACGATGAAGCATTTTATTCAGGAGGCCATTGACACCTGTATGGAGCATTATGCTTCTATGGACAAGAGAATCGGCCCCGACAATGATCGACTGGCCAGTTTGCAGCGGGATACCACGCTGACCCCAGAGTATAAGCGTTCGCAAGAAGGTGAGATCAAGAGCAAACACCAGGCGTTCTGTAGCGCTTCTGCTATTGAGTTGAAGAACAAGCTCCAGAACATCTTCAATGATGAGCGTAAGCGTGTTACGGCATCCATTGCTGGTAAAATCCCTACGGCAGACCAGATGACCGTTTTACAGGCCCTGAGAAGCAGAAAGAATATCTCTCAGACAGAGTTTGATGTCTATGCAGCTCAGATGAAGGGGGTGTATCTGGCGGAAATGGAATTGAAGGAGATTGCCCTGGATCGTGGACTGACACCGCCTTCCTTTGTTCCGCTGGAAACGAAATTGGACAAGTTGGATCAGGTGGAGGCTAAGTTTATTCCTGGTGTTCTGAACTATGAGGGGACGTCGGAAAAAGCCTCCGCACAATGGGGAACATCCATTACGAACTTCTTAGGCCATGGCATCCCTCTTAACGCTCAATACATCCAGAAGCATTTGAATGAACTCATTCACGACTATGATTCGGACACCTTCGCAGGAAATGCGGCGAAGGACGCAGAACGATCTTATATGCAGCTCCAAAAGCTGATTGCGGAGCATCCTGAGACGGCGGCGGATATCAAGAAATTTGTCAGCAACAATGAAGCCTTACTGGAGGACAAAGCGTTTATCAAGGCGTTTGCAGAGTTCTCCCTGGGCCTCAAAGGGGCCGAGGCTCAGACCACTACCGGCAAGGCTCTTATCAAGGAGTTTGGTGAAAGCGCAGTTTCAGCCTATATCAATAGCCTCCGTGAAGATAACGGGCCGTCTGTGATCTGAGAGGTAATCTATGAGAATTGCTTCTGATGACCCTGTCGGGGCTGCTGTTTTAAGCGAAGGCATCAATCAGCTGATAAAGGACGGAAGTTTGAAAATACCCGGGATCGATCCAGGACAGGAGGTGAAAATAGTATGTCCCCAAACGAAAAAAGTCAAGAAGGGTTAATCCCGGAAAATACCCTCGCCGTTGGAATGAGAGAGGAAACTAAAGGTCTCAGAGGTGGTCTATACCGGAATATGACTCCTGAAAAGTCTGAGGCATTGGGTAATATTGTAGATGCCGGTTTTAGAGATATGGTTGAGGCAGAGCGTAAGCCTCGCTGCAGAAAGGGTGACATTTTAACTATTCGTGAGCGTACCGTTGAGTATGTTCATAAAAGGATTGATGAACGGCGGCTTCCTACTATAGAGGGACTGGCTGTTGCGTTAGGTATCAATAGGTCCACCCTTTTCCGTTGGATGAAAGACTCCGCCGACAAAGATGTTTATGAGTATCTCAGTATGGTTTATGAATGCTTTGCCGATATGCATTCATCTGCCGCCTTGGCTAACATCACGAACCCTGTATCATGGATATATTACTCCAAAAATATGTTAGGGTTCCACGATAAAACGGATCTGACTGTAACATCCGGGACTCACGAAGAATATTCTGAGGCCCCCACGCCGGAGCAGCTGGAGGCTAAGTATGCGGATGTCATCGTGGATGATGAATAGCCCTCTTTGACGTGCAAGAGAGCGGTCAAGCATTTGCCTGATCGCTCTCTTCGGATAACATTATTCTGAGTCCTTGACTACTTCCATGATATCTCCAGGTTGCACATTCAACACATCACAAATACGTTCCAGAACTTTCGGAGCAATACCGGCTCCTTTTCCCATCGCTGCAATGGTAGTTGGTGACATCTCTGCCTTAATGCGAAGCTGTTCCTTAGTCATGCCCCGGTCAATCAAAATTTTCCAAAGGCGGTTATACGAAAACGGCATACTTTTTCCTCCCCTATTGTTCTGAATATATTGTATCATCTAATTCTATGTTACGCAAGAGCATATCTACAAAAATATAAAGATAATCTTCATATTTCTATTGACAGTAACTACATAATGATGTAGAATATGTCCAGAACAATGAAGACGAGGTGATTGTGATGGCAAACGCAAAGCCGCTGAAAAATAAAGAAGGGAAAATCTACGGATACCAACTCCGGGTTTTCCGTGGTCGAGACGTTAATGGGAAACAGCTCAAGCCATACAGCATGGTGTGGCATATCCCAGAAGGGATGGTTCATCCCAAGAGCATCAAGAAGGAGCTTGAGAAGGCAAAAGCACAGTTTGAGAATGACTGCAAAGCTGGTCTGGTTTCCTCTGACAAGAAGACATTCCAGGTGTATGCTGAGTATGTAATGACCCTCAAAGATCGTGACCTCAAACACCGAACGGTGTTTCGCTATCGCCAACTCTTGAATCGGATCAATGACGAGATTGGCTTTTTGAAGTTGACGGATGTTACATCGGAGCATCTGAACCGGTTTTACATCAAATTGGGCCAGGATGGGGCCAACCAGCATACCAAGGGGCCTCTTTCCACGAAGACAATTCTTGAATACCACCACCTGATTCACACTATCTATGCCCAGGCTGTGAAAGAAGGAGTGGTTCGATCTAACCCGGCAGATGCCGCTACTCCACCGGCGCATAAGCGTAAGGAGGCAGAGTTCTTCGAGTTGGAAGAAATTGATCGAATTAAGGAATGTTTGGAGAAAGAACCCTTAAAATGGCAAGTCATTTCGCATCTTTTGATTGCCAGCGGAGCCAGACGGGGGGAAATCATGGGCCTCAAATGGGAGCACATAGATTTCAAAAAGAACGCAATTCGGGTGTCCAACAACCTCCAGTACACCGCTGACCGTGGGACCTATGATGAAACCACTAAGACAGATACTCCGCATTGGGTTTCGATCGCCCCGGAAGTTATGCGGCTGCTATCCAAGTATCGCAAGGAACAGGCCGTACTCCAGCTCCAGATGGGAGACCGTTGGGAAGATAGCGGATACTGCTTCACTCAAGCCAATGGAAAGCCGATGAACCCGAACAGTATTACGGATTGGCTTTGGAAATTTTCCAAGAAATATAACCTCCCTCATATCCACCCTCATAAGTTCCGGCACACTCAAGCCAGTATCCTTATTTCCGAGGGTGTTGATCCTGTGACCGTTTCTAAGCGTCTGGGACATTCCCAGGTAAGTACCACCCAGAATATCTACGCACACCTGGTATCCAAGGCAGAAGAGGAAGCCAACGAGGTTATCGCTTCTGTTTTGTATAAGAAAAAGGCTTGATTGGAGGTGAAATTATGAAAAAACGCATTTCCCGTGGGTGTGAAGAGCGATACTGCAGGTACATCATTCCGGATGATACCATGAGTCCGTTCTTTGTAGCCGGTGATGAACTGATCGTTGACGCCTATAGTCAGCCTGAGCCGGGGCAAATTACCGCATTGATATATGCCAAGTCCCTGAACAGGACAGGTATAGCTCAGTTTGAGAGTGTAGTTGGTACACTCGTTTCCAGAGATGATGATATAATCCGCCTGAGCTTTCTGAATAAGGAACCGTCTACCATGGAAATCAGCCCCAACAGCGTTGAGCGTATGTTCAAAGTCGTTGAAATGAGAAGAAAGGAGTTATAAATTATGCCAAAAGTCCCTATCAGCCCACCTATTAAGGTTGGCAATGCAGAAGAACTGATCTGTGTCCTATATGAGGAGGTGGCCGGTCTTGTCAACGATGTTGGCGAGGAAAGCGGTCATGATCCCTTTCTCAATCTGATTCCGATAGTTTCTGCGGTTAAGAAACAGCGGATGAAGATTGCGGAGAAAGATGAGTATAAGAAATGGTATGATGCTGTCAAGCAGCGTGTGGAAGGAGCGATTCCAGATGAGTGCAGTAGTGGAGTCAATGATCGGCCAGGAAATGAGTCTGGCTGAGTGCCTGTATCGCAAAGTACAGGAATACTACCAGAACCCTCAGCATCGTAGAGAGTTCGACAGGTGGTATAAGAAGACCTACGGCAAAGCCTATGTCTGGAAGACCGTCAGATAGGATAGAGGCCCCCGGAATATCCGGGGGCCTTTCTTATAGCTGAAACATAGTGGTAAGTATATAGCATAAAGCACCGTATGTTGCAGGAGCATCCATGTTCAAGGGAACATCCGGGAACCATTCTAAAGCAACGGCTTTTTGCAAAGCAGACGTAGCCCAATGGTCGGTTTCATGTACGTTCGGAAAGAAGCCCGTAGGCGCTTCTTCAAAACGTACTAAGATACTTAAAAGTTCACCGAAGGTAAGAACATCGTCTGGTCCAAAAGTGCCGTCAGAACGGCCCAGAAGGGCTTTAGCAGAGGTTAAAGCAAGTACGGCTACTTTATACGGAGAATTGCCCATGTCATTAAAAGATGCATTTACAACCTCGTTGCAACGGGCCTTACTGGCGTTTGTAAGAAGACCGTATAGGATACTGGCTGTCTCTCCCCGTGTAAGTAGTTTCTGAGCTGGAAACAGTTTCTTGAGCGCAGGAACAAAACTGGCGGCACCGCCACTGTCCAGAACGGCCTCGCCGCAACTCAGATTAACATTTTTGTCGTTTTTCTCTTTTTCAGGAATCGGCTTCTCGATAATCCGTTCTATGATAACCTTTTCGATTTTTGGCGTGGGTGACGGTGCGGGTGGGAGTTCTGCGGGTTCATCCGGTTTCGGCTCTGCTTTTGGGCTGGATGCAAATATCATGGCCATAGCCAGCTCCCCGGAAAATGGCCCAGTAATAGTTTCGGTAACATTATCCGGCGAATAACGGTTTCCCGCAATGTCACTATGCCAACTCGCTGTAGAATATCCTCCAGCAGCCAGATCATCGGCATACAAACTATTGTAATCAGCAGTTGTCATTGTTAATCCATTATTTGCATATATGTCAGACCCAGCAGTATTGGCCTGATTTGCATATATCCGAGTCTCATCAATCGTTATGATGTCGGTGGCGTATACACCACCTCCGTTGTTCTGGGCGCTATTCCCGCTTATGACAGAATTGCGGATTGAATAGCCTGACCCGTATATTGCTCCGCCATTTCCTCCGATGCCATAGTTATCATAGCTGTGATTATCATGAAAAGTTGTATTGCTTATTTCCACCAAATCACTTTTGGAGCAGATAGCACCTCCTGTAATGGTGCAGCTATTCCCAGAAAACTCTGAAAAAGCAATGGAACAGGCCCCGTTTTCTTCTACAATAACAGCGCCACCGGATTTGGCCCAACAGTTGAAAAAGGCACAATTATTTAATGTCACAAGTCCACGGGATACATCTAAGCCACCGCCGTCTGTGTCGGAACTGCATTTTTGCCAGGTCACGTTCTTGAACTGGACAATTCCAGAGGCGTTTGATATTACAGCAGAATGACAGTTTCCATTAGAAATTACCTCTGATCCGTTAAAGACCAGGTTAATCACATTGGCAAAAACGCCATCTTCATCACCTTCAAAGCGAAGAAACGTTCCACCTTCTGGATTTCCGCTAAGAGTAATGACTTTTTCCGAGGAACCGAGGTCTGTAGGGGTATCAATAATGATGGTTTGCCCTATTTCTATGGTATCTCCGTCTTCGGCATCAGCTATGGCATTTTGCAATTCCTGGAGATTGTTTACCTGATAAGACGTGGCTTGAGCAGGGATGCATAGGGATAAGCAGAGAACTATCAATAGTATCACCGTAGTAAATCGCTTCATTTGGGTACAGCCCCTTTCTTATGTAATATGAGCAGTTCTACCATCTCACTCACCGTTGCAGCTTCTCTTTCGGATAATTCTGAAATATCCAAGTAGCGTCCCCGCTCCACTCCAAGGAGATAGTCAGTGGATACACCATACAGGGATGACAGACGTAAAAGGATGTCGTAGCTGGGATAACGGGTGTCACTCTCATAAGCGGAAATTATAGAGCGGGAAACACCTACAAAAATCGCAACTTCTGTTTGAGTGAGCTTTTTTGAAGTCCTGAGATTTTTCAGCCGCAAAGAAAAGCCCGGTAACATAGTGTCACCTCCCCTCACACCAATTTTAGATGGAACGAAGTTCCTTGAGGTGGCAAATATGTTCCTGATAGTGTCAGACCGGAAAGATGTCTATATATGGTGCCAGCAAAATAAATTCACACTATATATTGACATACAATACACTATATGATATTATAAATTATAGAGGTTCGGCCTCGCTCATAATAATGAGAGGCAATATTGAGCGCACTTTTGCGAGAGCATGAGAGATCATGTTTTTGCAAAAGTGCGTTATTTTTTTTGAAAGGAGCGAGACTGAGTGGAGGATTTAATTTACAACTTTGACGAGGTTCAGGCAATGCTCAAGGTCAGCCCGGCAACGGCCTATAAAATCGTTTTATCAGAAGGATTCCCCCGACTGAAAGGGGTGACTGGCCGCATCTTAGTCCCGGCAGCTGCGTTCAGACGCTGGGTTGATGACAACACGATTTATATTACCAAGGTGCCGACAGAAAAAACAAGAGATGCCCTTAGCGATGCTGTGGCACAAGCTCAAGAAACCATCGACCACATTTCTTCCTTGGTACAGAACAATTAAAAGAAAAGAGGTAATTTATAATGAAGAAGACATTTATTTTTAACGGGAAGACCTATAATACCCCGGCGTTCACCTTTAAGGACCTGTGCGAAATGGAAGATTTGGGGTTTGATGCCGCAAAATTTGCCAAGCGCCCCATGAACCAGATTTTGATTGTTAGCGCCTTCATGCTTCGCACAGACCTTGATACAGCCGCCAAGGAAATTGAGGCACATATTGTAAATGGCGGCAAGCTGGATGACATCCTCGCAGTCATGCAGGAAGGTATGGAGTCTTCTGATTTTTTTCGGTCTCTCAGCAAAGAAACCTACAATGCGGGTACGAAATTGGATGCAGGGAAAGAAAGCGGTCCTCAGTAAGAGATGCAATTCTTACTGAGGTATTGCCAAAAGCCCTGATTGTTGGGGTGCCATATTCCGAGTTCTGGGATATGACACCCCGTGATCTAACTCCTTTCTATATTGCCTTTAAGGAGAAAGAAGAGGCAGAAGCAGCGAGACTTAATATGCAAGCATGGCTCCAAGGGGCCTATGTCATGAAAGCAATAGCTGCCACCCTTTCTGGAAAGAAATCTCTCAAATATCCCGAAAAGCCGATTGCACCAGAAACTGAGCAGGATCGGTTTGTACGGATGAAAGCGAAGATGGAGGCCATGGTCACAAAAACTGCGAAACAGGAGGTGAGCGAAGGTGGCTCTGGATAACAACATTGACGAACTGCAAATTGAAATCACTACGGAGTCCAATGACGCTATAAAGAACTTGGACAAGCTGGCCGAAAAGCTTGGTAAGTTGGAGAGAGCGTCCTCCAGCGGAGCTGGCTTGAACAATATCACCACAGCCTTGGGAGGGCTTAATACCCGTATCAAGCAGATTGTGGGCATTTTTGCCTCTCATAAGGTAACCCAGGCCATGGGATCCTGGTTCAAGGAGTCTGCCGACTATGTGGAGGCTTTGAACCTGTTCGAGGTCTCTATGGGCAAAGCTTCTTCTGCGGCGCTAAAGTATGCAGAGACCGTACAGGACCTGATGGGTATTGATGTTCAGGATTGGGTGAAGGCCCAGGGTTCTTTCAACCAGTTGCTGGAGGGCTATGGCATTGCTGATGCTAAGGCCGCCCAGATGAGTAAGCAGTTGACTCAGCTGGGCTATGATCTGTCCTCTCTGTGGAATGTAGATGTGGATACGGCCATGAAGCGGCTCCAGAGTGGTATGTCTGGCCAAATCAAGGGCCTCAAGACCTGGGGTATCAATCTGTCTGTGGCACAGTTGCGAGAGACAGCTTTGGCCCACGGCATTGAGCTGAGTACGGCAAAGATGACTGAGGGCCAGAAAGCCATGCTGCGCTATATTACGCTGATGGAAAAGACCACCAACGTACAGGGAGACCTTGCCAGAACCCTCATTACGCCGTCCAACGCAATGCGTATCTTTGAACAGCAAGTCACTCAGCTTCGCCGTGCTTTGGGCGATATTGTGAGTGTCGTGGTAGCAAGGTTTATCCCGGTCTTCCAGGCCGTTGTGCAAGTTGTCACAAAGGCGGCTAAAGCGGTTGCTGCCTTCTTCGGATATGAACTCCCGGAAATCGATTATTCTGGCATCGAGACGGGGGCATCCGCCGCAGACGATATGGCAGACGGTCTGAGTAGTGCTGCCAGCTCCGCTAAGAAGCTCAAGCAGTATACCATGGGCTTTGATGAGCTGAACGTTATTGACCCCAATAAGGGCAGTTCTGGCGGCTCTATGCCTATGGGTGGCGGAATGGCTACCGACTTTGGCTTTGACCCGTCCAAGTATGAGTACGATTTCTTGGGCAATATTTCCAAGGATACAGAGGAACTCGAAAAGAAACTGGAGAAAGTTTTCGCCATCGTAGGAAGTATCGGAGCGGCTTTCGCCGCATGGAAGATTGGTTCTTCCATGGTAACGACTTTCAGCGCTATCAGTACAGCCATTGCAAAGTTGATTGCATCCAGCCCGACTCAGGTTTTGTCTAAGATATGCGGAGCTGTTGCTGGTGTCGCAATGCAATTCTCTGTGGCTGGAGGCGGAGTAAAGGGTTTCCTCTCTGCTTTAGGACTTATCGCTGAGGCCGCTGCTCCCGCTCTGCTTGTCCTGACCGTGATCATCTCTACAATCAAGGTTCTGGTAGAACGATGGAACGACATCAAAGCTACGATTGCCGATTCTTTTGAGAAGTTACAGGTAGGTGAACGCCTGGAAGCTTTGAGCGGAAAGCTGGATCAGTTAGGTGAAAAGCTGGGCTGGGTTAACGGCTTCTGGGAGGGGCTGAAATCTACCATTGGTGGACTTATGGACCTCATTGGTGGAACTGTTGTTACAGTTCTGGGCGGAACTCTGGTTGGCCTGTTCAATGGGCTTGTCTCGGTAATTAGCGGTGTAGTAACTGCCATAACCGGTGTAGTTGATGTGTTCCGTGGATTAGGACAGTTTCTTACCGGCGTATTCACTCTTGATATGGAAACGCTCAAGCAATCCTTTAGCAGCATAGGAACAGGGATTTGGGAAATATTCTCCGGCCTTGTTACTGGAATTATGGAGGGATTGATTGACTTCATAGGTGGCATTATAGTTGGCGTTTCCGATATGGGGGCTACGCTTTTAGGAGAACTCATTCCCAATATTGTAAATGGAATTGTGACTTTCTTCTCGAATGACCTTCTCAACGGAATAAAGAACGCACTAACTTTAGTAGCTGCTGTCATTGTTACCGGGCTTGGCCTAATAATCCAAGAAGGAACGAAGTTTATTGCCAGTCTGACATCTGGACTCCTTACCCCGTTTAAGGGCATCTTTGATAAAATGGGTGAACGGTGGACGGAATGGAAGGACTTTATGAGTGAAGCATGGGACAACTTCACGAATAGTTACGGAACGGCCTGGCATAACTTTTGGAACGGCTTGGCCAATTTCTTCATTAGTATATGGAACGGTATCCTGGAGGGTCTGGAAAAAGCAATCAATTTCTGTATTGACGGTCTCAATGCCCTAATCGACAAGGTAAACGCCC
>Ga0129314_1001914_pt1 | contig 12874 bp, 10 predicted proteins | sample O1111metagenome_FD_94431 | JGI IMG/M metagenome (GOLD analysis project Ga0129314, IMG submission 94431) | Orangutan individual fecal microbial communities from fecal samples from Wisconsin, USA - O1111 metagenome | ecosystem: Host-associated > Mammals > Digestive system > Large intestine > Fecal...
ATTATAAAAAACAGAAATATTTTCGGATGATACCCCCTAAATTTGCGTTAAAGTAATCCTTAAAAAAAGACCTGGTTATCTTTTAAGGATCATTTGTCCCTTGGCTTAGCATACCAGACAAGTCTGCATAGCCGGCTGTTCTCATCGGCTACTTCCGGCTTATGGTAGTCAGGCAGTAAGGGCCGGCATAAATGACGGTACCCTCGCTGAAGAGTTTCTGCAGTTCGGGTGTTGTTTCCATTCTTGATGTTCGGGTGATGATCGTTAAAGGTCTGCCGGGACCCACATTCTTTCCGGTCAGCTCAATGTGGGCTTTGACCGCCTCGGACAGTTTTGCGGGATCGTCTCCTAAGTCGGTGATCTGGCGGCCAGTGTAGACATCGATGTTCTCGGGGCGGTGAAGGAATATGGTGGCGACATCGGTGCCTTCCGGAACTCTCGAGCAGATTGAGCCGTAGCCTATGTACGGGTTCAGGTCGCGGAGTACAGCCGAGGCGGAGAAGGCCGCCAGGAACAGTCCGGCGCTGAGAAGAAGGGCAGGAATATTCACACTTTTCCTCTTTATCAGGAACCATGTCCCCATGGCGTTGGCCAGGGTCAGGAGGATGACGGCGTTGACCACCGGAGCCTCGCGGGCGAAGGAATATTCATCCAGAAGGCAGGCTGCCGCGGGTATGGTGACAGAGCCGCTCAGGAAAAGGAGGGTGGCTATGCCGGCGCAGAGCAGCAGGATCTGGAATATTCCTACAGACCAGCGCATCCATCCGCGTTCCCCGATGCGGTCAAGAACGGTAGGGAACAGATAGACGCAGAACGGGAGGACCGGCACGAGGTAGATCGGAAGCTTTGAACTGAATGATGACAGCATCGCGGCTGTGGAGATGATCGTGCAGAGGAACAGAATCTCAAGATCGGAGACCTTTTCAGCACCGGCCTTCCTGACCGGAAGCAGCGAGGCCATGAATGAGCCGATCAGCAGCAGGGTGTAGGGAGCCAGGCACCATAGGATAGTCACCAGATAGAACCAGAATGGTCTCGCATGGGTGAAGGCGTTGACGGCGCGGCCTACTGTCTGCTTGAAAAGGAGGTTGTTGATGTACTCCAGGCCGCCTTCCAGCCAGACACAGGTGAGCCAGACGGCGGAGAGGGCGGCGATGATGCCCCAGGTCTTGAGACCCAGGTACTTGCGGAATCCTTTCCAATCCCGCTTGACCGCAAGGAACACCGCTATCGCCAGCGGCGGCATCAGTAGGCCTACGGGTCCCTTGGTGAAAAGGGCAAGGAAGATCCATAGCGGTAGCGTCAGCGAGTCCTGGCGCCGGGAGCCTTCGCCGGTGTACATCCTGTAGAATGTCCAGAGAGCCAGGACGATGAACAGGCACATCAGCATGTCCATCCTCAGCACGACCATCGTCCCGAGGAACATCACGCAGGTCAGCGTCATTCCGGCCACGGACATCCTGTTCATCGCGGACTTGCCTTTCATCACCCACCTGTCCATTATCCCGACAATGGCGAATGCCGGAATCAGAGAGAACATCGACAGCGCGAGGCAACTGTGATGTCCGAACAACAGCCTGCACAGCATCACTATCCAGAAATAAAGAGGTGGCTTGTCGGCGTAGGGAATACCGTGGTTGTAGAATGCGAACAGGTGGCCGTTGGCGATGGCCTCGTCAGCGATGCTCAGGTAGCGCAGCTCGTTGGATGGCGTGAAATCCCGCATCGCCATCATGGGAAGAAGGCAGACGGCGCAGAAGACAAAGACCGTCATCATGGGGTGGCGGGTGAATATGTTCCCTTTGCGGCACCGCAGGGGCGACGCTCCCGCAGGCCCGGCAACCGGTGAAGAAGGAGCCGGGGCTGGAAAAACCTGTGAACTCTTATACCGCATCTGACGATTGGGTTTTGCCTGATCTAAGGATCAGATTTCTGATGTAGGTGACAAAGCCGAACGCCTGGCCGAGGATCAGCACCGCGTCCAGACGGATTATTCCGTAGGTGATGATCATTCCGGAACCTGCCAGGCTGATGATCCAAAAGCCTCGCGGCAGCACGGACACGTGCCTGCGGTGCGAGAAGATGAACTGGTAGACAAACCGCAGCGTGAACATCACTTGTCCGGCGGAGCCGAACACGACCAGCCAGATGGGGATGTCGTGGTTGTTGAAGAAGCTTTCTGAATATTCATGAGCGTCATTCAGCAGGAATACTGTCGCCACCTGGGGGAGCATGAACAGGAATACTCTGATCAAGGACTTGATCTTCGTCCAGATGCCGTTGGCATTCAGATTCCACAGGTAGATGTAGTAGGAGATGAACTGGCCGAGTATGATAGAGAAGTCGTTCCTAATCACACCGTAGATGAACATCAGACATGCCCCGATCACGCTGAAGATCCAGTAGGACACCGGCGAGACTGACTTGTGTGCGGCCTCGGACTTCAGCCACTGGAGCATGGTCCTCAGTCCGAAGAACAGCTGCGCCGAGAAACCTATGGTCAGGATCAGCCAAACGGGAATGTTCTGGAACATATTCATGGAAGACAATTATTTGACGGGTTGGCCTTGCTCCTGGAGATCGCTTTTCCCGACTGAGTAGTTGATGTACCTCGGTCTCATCCAGCGGTAGGCGAAACAGTCAGCCAAAGGTCCCCAGAACCTGTTCCGTAGATTGAATTTGGACTTGCCGGCGGAGCGCGGAAAATGCCTTACGGCGACCTCGCCGAAAGAACCTCCATCCTGCAGCAGAATGAGGGCCGGCAGGAAACGGTGCATCCCCTTGAACATCGGAATCCGTCTGGCGGCCTCCGTGCGGATGATCTTAAGCGGGCAGCCCGTGTCCCTGGCTCCGTCGTGGGTCATCATATTCCTGAACCTGTTGGCGATTCTGGACTGCATCCTCTTGAACGCCGTGTCCTTGCGGTCAGCCCTGTATCCTGTCATCAGGGTGTGAACCTTCATTCCGTCGATCAGAAGGTTGAAATCCTGCGGGAAGGTCTGGAGGTCAGCGTCCATGTAGCCGACATATTCAGAGAAGGTGTGGTCGAATCCGGCCTTGATGGCGGCGCTCAGTCCGGCGTTCCTCGAGAAGCTGATGTAGAAGAAGTCCCTTTGCCTTTGGCAGGTCTCCTGGATCAGCCTGAGACTCCCGTCGGAGGAACCGTCGTCCACGAAGAGGACGCAGGTCTTGACCTTGCTGACCGGAATAAACTCTGCCAGGGCCTTTTCGAGGTTGCGGATGTTGTCCTCCTCGTTGAACACCGGCACCACGATGGTGAGGGAATATTCAGAAGTGCTGTTCATGTCTTAATTTGATTTTCTGTAGCTTAGTATCGCCCAAACCCCGAAAGCGGCGGCGAATCCGCAAAGGGCCAGGAATTGTGGGATCATGTCGGCGAACCGGCTGCCCTTGAGGTAGACAAGCCGCATCACCTCGATGAAATATTTAAGGGGATTGAATAGGGTGACCGCCTGCGCCCAGTCCGGCATGCTGCTGACCGGGGTGAACATCCCGCCCATCAGGAAGAAGATCATGATGAAGAAGAAGTTGACGAACATCGCCTGCTGCATGGTCGAGGCGTAGTTGGAGATGACCAGTCCCAGCCCCGACACGACGAGGAGGTAGACGGCGGTGAAAAGCATCAGGGTCCAGAGGCTCCCGGCCGGCGCGATGCCATAGACGAGCCAGCCCAGCGCGAGACATATCCCCATGATGACCACGCCGATGATCCAGAGCGGAATCAGCTTGGCCAGAATGAAATGGAACTTGCCTACAGGTGTCACGTTGATCTGTTCGATGGTTCCGCTTTCTTTTTCTCCGACGATGCTCAGGGCAGGGAAGAAGCCGCAGATGATCGTCAGGACCATCACGATGAGGGCCGGTACCATGAACACCTTGTAGTCAAGCGTCGGATTGAACTTGTAGAGCGGGCTGACCGAGAAGGAAGGAACGTCCCTGCCAGCGGAAACGACCGTCATCTTCTCTGAATATTCCCGCAGAGATGTTGATTCCGAGAGCATTGACATCAGGTAGGAGCTGCCGAGCGTGCCTTTCGTGCCGTTCACGGCGTTGGCCGCGATCTGTACGGGGCCGGGCTGTCCGGCCACAAGGTCTTTCTCAAAGTCCGGCGGGATCACGAAGACCATGTCGGCCTGGCCCGAGTCCACTTTACGTAGCGCGTCCGGGTAGGATTCCGACATGCCCGTGACGTTGAAGTAGGCCGAGCCTCCGATCTCGTCCACTATCCTTGATGACAGCGGGCTGCGGTCATTGTCCACCACCTCCACCCGTACGTTCCTGATCTCCTGGTTGGCGGCCCAAGGGAAGACCAGCATCGCCATCAGCGGCAACGCCACCAGCATCCCCGGGACAATCTTGTTCCGTGCCAGGAGCTTGAACTCTTTTTTTATGAGGTACGACAACATGATCTTAAGTCAGCCTTGTCTTGAAGTTCTTGATAATCAAAACGATGAGTATGATGGTAATGAGGGTCAGGGCACCGGTTTCCACGAGGGTGTGGCCAAGCGGCGTGCCTTGGATCATTATCATCTTGATGGACTGGATGTACCAGCCTGCCGGGACGACCGTCGAGATCCACTGGAGGACGCGCGGCATGCTTTCGATAGGGAATATGAGTCCGGACAGGAGCATGGTCGGCATCATCAGTCCGACTCCGGAGGCGATCATCGCCGCCATCTGCGTCTCCACCAGCGTGGAGATGAGAAGGCCGAGGCACAGGGTGCAGATCAGGAACAGCACAGAGACAAAAGCCAGCGAGAAGACGCTTCCCGCGATCGGCACACCCATCACGAACACGGCGCAGACGAGGATCAGGATCAGATCGAGGACGGACAGCACCAGATAGGGAATAGCCTTGGCGGTGATGATCATGAAGGGGCTGACCGGCGAGGTGAGCAATACCTCCATCGATCCGCTTTCCTTCTCCCTCACGATGGCCACAGCCGTCATCATGGCACAGATCAGCATGAGGATCAGACCCATGACTCCCGGCACGAAATTGTAGGAGCTCTTCCCCTGCGGATTGTAGAGCATTCTGATGGCAGGGGTGATGCCCGCCGCCGTCCCGCTTCCTCCGGCGATTTCCTCCCGGCAGGAGGCCAGGATGTTGCCGGCGTAGGCGGTGATCATCGAGGCCTGGTTCGGGTCGGTGCCGTCGGCGATCAACTGGATGCCGGCCTCGCCGTTGAGGATGTCGTTGGAGAAATTGTCGCTGAACACGATCACGAGGCTGGTGTAGCCCTCACGAAAGATGTCGTTGATCCTGTCGATGTCAGTAATCCGTTCAGTGACATTGAAATAGTCGCTGGCATCGATCCTTTCGACTATGCGGGACGTGAGCTCGTCGCAGACCGGATCGAACACGGCGACCGAGGCGTCGCGTACCTCGGTGTTGATGGCGAAACCGAACAGCAGGAGCTGCGCGATCGGCATCCCGACAATGATCAGGAGGGTCCACTTGTCCCTGAGAATATGTCGGAACTCCTTTTGTATGAATGCTATCAGTGTCTTCATCCGGCTGTTTTTCCGTCCTTTTGCTCTTCCCGCAAGGCGCCGGAACACCTTTTAATGGATCTTCATTCAGAATTTGATATCTCCGTACATTCCAAGTTTAATCAGTCCGTCGTTTTCCACGGCAATCTTCACGGCATAGACAAGGTTTGCTCTCTCGTCCCGTGTCTGGATGGTCTTGGGAGTGAACTCAGCCTTGTCGGAGATCCAGATGAGCGTGCCGGCATATTCCTTCCTCCCGGAGCTGCCTTGGTCGGCGAAGACCCTGACCTGCTGCCCGAGCTTGAGGGTGGTCAGCTGGTCGGCGGTGATGTAGGCTCGGAGGCGGATGTTGTCGATGTCGGCGACCTTGAACAGGGCGCGGCCCAAGGCTGCGAATTCTCCAGCCTCTGAATATTTCGCCAGCACGGTTCCGGCCACAGGACTGGTGATGACGCACTTGCGTATCCTGTCCCGGATCTGCTCGATCTGGGCCTCAAGCGCGTCGGCCTGTCCGGAGACGTTGCAGTTGGAACTGTTCAGACTCTCCTCCTGGGCGGCCAGCTGGCGCTCAAGGGTCTCGATCTGCGCCTGGATGTCCTCGACCTGCTTGCGGTTAGAGGCTCCGGCCTTCTCCAGTTTCGTGAATCTGTCCAGCTCCTGCCGCTGTTTGCCGATCTGGCTTTCCAGCGCGGCGATCTGCCTGGAGATGTCGAGCCGTCCGCTTCCGACAGCCCGCCGGCTCGCCTCCAGCTGGATTTCACTAAGGTGCAGCTGCACCGTGTCGATGCAGCCGACAATCTGTCCGGCCTCAAGCCGGTCTCCTTCCTGGAGGTCCAGGCTCAGAATCTTCCCGTTGCCTTCCGCCGAGACCGTCACCTCGGTGGATTCGAAAACACCGGAAGCGTCGTAGGCCTTGTTCCCTTCCACGCAGGACGCGGCCAACAGCACCAGCAGGGGATAAGCGAATGATCTTTTCATATTGTCCGTCTCTATATATTCATTGTTCTTTAGTCTCGTACCTTACATCCGGGAGGATCCTTTAGGTTAGGGATGAGCCTTTGGAAGGCTCTCTAAAGCAGTCTCCTCACAAGATTGAAGAACTTGTACGGCATGTAGCGGAACGGCGGATCCGGCCAGACCGGTGTCTTGACGACGGCCCGGTAGTGGGTGAACACGTCGAAACTGCGCTTGCCGTGGTAGCTGCCCATCCCGGAGTTGCCCACGCCGCCGAACGGCACTTTCTCGTTGGCGATGTGCATTATCGTGTCGTTGACGCAGGCTCCTCCGGAGGACGTGTGCCTGAGGATGTTCTCCCCGTCGCCCCCGAAATAGTAAAGGGCCAGCGGCTTCTCCCTTGAGGTCACGAACGAGATGACCTCGCCGGTGTCCTTGAACGTCCGGACAGGGAAGATCGGCCCGAAGATCTCCTCCCGCATGGCAGGGGAGTCCTCGCCGAGGCCGTCGATGACGGTAGGCTCGAAGTAGCGCTCCGTCCTGTCAGTCCGGCCCCCGAAGACCACGTGTCCGTCTTTCAGGTAGCCTTCGAGCCTTTCGAAAGCCTTGTCGTTCACGATCCTGACAAAGTGCCGTGACTCCTTCGGATCCTCGCCCAGAAGCTCCTTGAACGCCGCCTCCAGCTCTTTCAGGAACTCTTCCTTGATGTCCTCGTGGAGCATCAGGTAGTCAGGAGCGATGCAGGTCTGTCCAGCGTTGAGGCTCTTGCCCCAGGCTATGCGCTTGGCGGCGACCTTGATGTCAGCGTCCCTGTCCACGATGCAAGGACTCTTCCCGCCGAGTTCCAGCACGACCGGCGTGAGGTTCCTGGCGGCGGCTTCCATCACCTTCCGTCCGAGACCCGGGCTTCCTGTGAAGAAGATCAGATCCCAGCGTTCCTCCAGCAGGGCCGAGTTGACATCCCTGTTCCCCTGGACCACAGCGACATAGTCATCACTGAAAGTGTCCTCGATCATCTGCTGCGTGACCCTGGAGACGTTCGGCACGTAAGGCGACGGCTTCAGAACGGCGGTGCAGCCTGAGGATATGGCTCCCGCGAGCGGCGTGAGAAGCAACTGCACCGGGTAGTTCCACGGCGCGATGATGAGTGCGTTGCCAAGCGGCTCGCTGATGATCCTGCTGGACGAAGGAAACATCTTCAGCGGCGTGCCGACCCTCTGCGGCCTGCTCCATTTCCTGACCTTATGAATATGCCCGCGTATCTCTCCGAGCAGTATGCTGATCTCGGTGATGTAAGCCTCCTCGTACGACTTGTGAAGGTCAGCCCAAAGAGCCTCGCAAAGCGCCTTCTCCCACTTTAGCACCCCAGCCTCGAACGCCCGAAGCCTCTCAACACGCCCCCTAACGTCCAGCGTGGCTCCGCTCCCGAAGCAGCGCCTCTGCTTCCCGTGAATCTCCCTTATCCTTTCAACCGAAGTGTTTTCCATTTTTGAATATGTTGTATTAACTCTTTCCCGAAACCGTCATTGAACTCTCTAGGACTGTCCCCTGAACTCTATTTTATGAATATTCCGGATTCTATGAATACTCCCGTCTTCAGACTTCTTTGGAATATCCCCGCCTTCAACATTCACGGACATATTCCTGCATTCAGCCTTCGATGGCATATTCCTAAACCCCTTCGCCTCCATCGGGCTGTCTTTGCTGTAGCCAGACAGCCTTTGCCTCCTTCGGGCCTCCTTCGCTACCGCTGGAACGCCTTCGCCTTTTTTGGGCTGCCTTTGCTGCCGCCGGTATATTCCTTAATCTTCAAAGTTAATGAATTCCTTTAAAAATCTTTTAATATTCCAGGTCGGAGATTCATTAAATTTCCACTTTATGACTACATTTGCCGCATGAATGCGATGAACAAGGAAATGCTGAGGCTGGCGCTCCCCAGCATGCTCGCCAACCTGACCGTCCCGCTTGTGGGAATGGTAGACATTGCCGTGGCTGGTCATCTGAACGCCTCCGCCGCCGCCCTGATCGGAGGAGTCTCGGTAGGTTCCCTGATGTTCGACCTCCTGTACTGGAATTTCGGCTTTCTTCGCGCCGGCACCGGCGGCATGACAGCCCAAGCCTACGGACGCTCCGACTGGAAAGACTGCGCCGACAACCTAAAGAGGGGAGTAGGCCTGGCCTTCTTGATAGCGTTAGCCATGATCATGGTACAGTGGCCCTTCCAGAAACTGATCTTCCTATTCGTAGGCTGCTCCGAAGAGGTCCGCACCCTTGCCCTTGACTATTTCTACATCCGTATCTGGGCAGCCCCCGCCACCCTGAGCCTCATGGCCTTCCGCGGATGGTTCATCGGCATGCAGGACACCTTCAGCTCCATGCTGGCCGACGTGATAGTCAACGGAGGCAACATCCTGTTCAGCATCCTGCTGACCTTCGGCCTCCCGTCACTGGGTTTCGAAGGCCTTGGCTACAAAGGAATTGCCCTGGGTACCGTTGTTGCCCAATATTCAGGACTCATCTTCGCCGCCTCCCGTGTCCTGGTGAAGTTCCGTAATGTCTTGGAAGGCTCCCCGCTCCTGTCCATCGCTCCCTTCCGTGGCAGCGAGGTACGCCGTTTCTTCTCGGTCAACCGCGACCTCTTCATCAGATCTGTCTGCCTGATAGTAGTCTACCTGGCCTTCACAGCCATCTCCTCCCGCCTGGGTGACGTCCTCCTTGCCGCCAGTTCGATAATGCTGAAGCTCCTCCTGACCTTCTCCTATTTCACCGACGGTTTCGCCTTCGCCGGCGAAGCCCTGACCGGCAGGTTCATAGGAATGCGCGCTCCGAAAATGGTCCGCCGCACAGTAAACTACACCTTCGCCTGGAGCATGGCCATAGGTACCCTTTTCGTGTTCATCTACGCCGCTTTGGGAGTTCCCATGATCCGCCTCCTGACCTCCGACCCAAGTGTGGTGGCCGCCGCCAGCATGTTCATGCCTTGGTTGGTCTTCTTCCCCCTGATCAGCTGCCCCGCCTTCACCTGGGACGGCATCTACACCGGAGCCACCGCCACCAAACCCATGCGTGATTCCAACATAGGCTGTGTGGCAGCCTTCTTCGCCGTCTGGCTCATAGGCTCCCTACTCATAGACAGCCCAGTTCCCGCCTCGGGAGTGGGTGCCTATGGTGCTGCGGGTGCCGCGGGTGCCGCGGGTGCTTCTGGTGCCCTTGATGCCGCGCGAGCCTTCTCGGGTGCAGTTGCCGCAGGTGCCACGGATGCCTTCTCGGGTGCAGGAGCCGCAGGTGCCACGGATGCCTTTTCGGCTGAAGGCTCCCTTGATTCTTCGGGTCTTGGTGCCTTTGATGCTGCCTCCGTCGCCGGAGCCCACCTCTTATTCGCCGCCTACTACGCCCACCTCATCTACCGTTCCCTCTACCAGACATTCCACTACAAGAAATCCATCTTGAATCCATTATAGAACTCCTGATTATAGAATTCCTATTATTGAACTCCGTTGTAAAACTCGCTGCCTGTGAGCGCTGTCGTTGCCGTTAATGGGACTTGGGCTTGAAGTACTTGCCTACTACGGGGAGGGAGGATAGGGGAAAGTCGCGCTTGATGATGACGGCGCAGAAGGTGAGGATCAGGGCGGTGTTGCAGACGATCGCCAGCCACTTTCCGAGGCGGACGTTGGCGTAGGTCATTACAGCGAACATTGCCAGGGCCAGGGCTACGTACAGGGCGATGTCTTTTAGAGGGTACTTGATGGGGTACTTCTTCTGGCCTACTATGTAGGAGAGCAGCATGGCCACTCCGTAGGCGGCGAAACCGGCCCAGGCGCAGGCCATGTAGCTGAATTTGGGGATGAACAGGATGTTCACTCCGAAGAGGACCAGGCAGCCTATGCCGGAGAAGAGGGCTCCCCAGAGAGTCTGGTCTGTCAGCTTGTACCAGAAGGAGAGATTGAAGTAGACACCCATCATGATCTCGGCGGCCATGACGATCGGGACTACCTTCAGGCCTTCCCAGTAGCTTGGCCCGATGATGTATTTAAGGATGTTCATGTAGCCGACCACGCAGAGGAAGGCCAGGAGCGTGAATATTATGAAGTACTTCATCGCTTTGGCATACATCTCCTTGCTGCCCTTCTCCGACGCGCTGCCGAACACGAAGGGTTCGTAGGCATAGCGGAAGGCTTGGGTGATCATCGCCATGATCATCGCGATCTTGACGCTCGCGCCGTAGATACCAAGAGGAACATCGGAACCTTCGCCGTAGATGAAAGGGAACACTATCTGGGAGCCGCTCTGGTTCAGGATGCCGGCTATTCCGAGCACAAGGATCGGCCAGCTGTAGGACATCATTCTCCTTAGGAGCCTTCCGTTGAAGCCGAACTTGAATCCTTGCAGTTCCCTCCAGAAGAAGAAGGTGGTCGCCGCGGTGCAGAAGAGGTTGATGTAGAACACGTAACCCACGTCCAGACCGTTGTCGTAGATGCCCAGAGGGTTGACTCCTGTCTTCGGGAGTATCACGAAGTAGGCCAGGTTCAGGAATATGTTGAGTCCGATGAAGAGCAGTTTAAGGGCGGCGAATTTCAGCGGCTTTTTCTTGTAGCGGAGGTAGGAGAAGGGGATGCACTGGAAGGCGTCGATGGCCACGGTGGCGGCCATTGCCCAGACGTAGGACGGGTGGGCGGCGTAGCCCAGGGCGGAGGAGACAGGGCCTATGAAGGCCACGATCAGTCCCACGAAGAGTAGGGAAGTGGCCAGAACCGAGGTCAGGATCGTGGAATATACCTTGTCGGGGTTCTCGCCTTCCTTGTTGGCGAACCGGAAGAAGGTCGTCTCCATCCCGTAGGTCAGGATCACCAGCAGCAGGGCGGTGTAGGCGTAGAGGTTGGTGACAACGCCGTAGCCGCCGCTCGATGAGGTGATCACGTGGGTGTAGAGTGGGACGAGAAGGTAGTTGAGGAACCTTCCTATGATGCTGCTTAGGCCGTAGATCGCGGTGTCCTTGGCCAGTGTCTTCAGATTCGCCATTTTGTCTTTTCAATGAATATTCTTCTTCCGCCATCGGCGCTTAAGCTGCCCCTGAGAGCGGTCTGGCGCCGCGCTTGTGGTTCCGCCGTAGCAGCCGTTAGGCTGTCTTCAACCGGCGCTCCGAATGATCCGTCTAGCTGGATTATCTTATTCCGTATTTGCGGAGGATCTTCACGATTGGTTTGCGGATGGATTCTGCCCAGAGGGTGTAGCCATAGTCTGACGGATGGGTGCCGTCCACGGAAGTCTCGTGGTCGGGAGTGGTCGCGCATGTGGACTTGACATAGTAGACATCCGGGTAACGTTTCACCGCTATATTCATAAGACTGTCAACCAGTTCCATTCTGCGGGCCTCGCCCCGCTCGCTGGAGGTGCTGAAGTTGCGGCTCTCCCTGTAGATGGTCCGCTGGAAGATCAGCGGGATGCCGGGATGTGCTGCCTGAACTTTCTCGATGAACGGGAATAGCCTCTTCTTGATCTGTTCCGGAGTCGGATTCGAGAAAGAGTCGAACACGAAGGCATCCACCTCGGCGGCGCAAAGCACGTCGGCGAAATAGGATTGCAGCTTGCAGTTGCCGCTGCATCCAAGGCTCAGGAACTGGAGGCCCGTCATCCTCGAAAGTTGCTCGGGATAGGCCATGCCGGCCCTTGAGGTGCTGATGCCGTGCGTGAAGCTCGAACCGAAGATCCCCACCCTGTGGCGGAACGGATTGGCGATAGGTTCGATCACGGAACCTTCATCGGTGCCGATCTTGACGGACTCCACCTCGCTGAGGATCGGCAGGTACATCAGACACTCGTGCATCGAACCGTCCATGCTGTTGATCAGGGTGACATCGTTCTCCGGATTCTGATCGTAGGACGCATTGGAGGCCGCCCAAAGCCACTTCCCGTCTTGACGGATGTAGAGGTCGTAGCCCCTGGCGGCAAGGCCGCCCGTGTTTGCCGGGAAGCCTCTGTCTAGGTACTTGGTCCTCACGGCAATGGTCTTCGAATCCGTCCTGAACGCCACCGCAAGGCCGGCGGACATCCTGACCTGCTTGTTCTCCGTGGTCGTGAACCCCTTGAACCTCACGGTGTCAACCCTGTGGTAAGGGTTAGGCGTGTCAGTCATCAGTTTTCCCACCATCGTCAGGCTCGAAGCCTCTGTGAAATTGTAGACCACTGGCTTTTTCTGCGCCGGTACCGCCACCGTCGCCATCAACAGCAGCAGGATAGTAAGAGCCTTTTTCATCTGTATTGTCTTTTTTTTGTTATTCTTTAACTCAACTTTCGCAAGTAGGCAATCACCTGCTGTCAAATACATTATCTCACGTTCGGAGGTGATTGCCCACCCACATCATTTAACGTTACCCCCTCCCTAAATCCCTCCCCTCGGGGGAGG
>Ga0129314_1001916_pt1 | contig 12867 bp, 8 predicted proteins | sample O1111metagenome_FD_94431 | JGI IMG/M metagenome (GOLD analysis project Ga0129314, IMG submission 94431) | Orangutan individual fecal microbial communities from fecal samples from Wisconsin, USA - O1111 metagenome | ecosystem: Host-associated > Mammals > Digestive system > Large intestine > Fecal...
GAGCGTCTTCGTCGAGGGCTCCCAGACCCTGGTGGGCACCTCCGTCAACGCGATCGTCGGCTACGAGTTCAACGCGCTGACGGACCCGGGCAACTACGCCGTCAGCACCGTCGACGGCACCCTGACCGTGACCCCGGCCAGCATGGGCGACTTCATCCAGCTGACCACGACCGACGTCGAGAAGGCCTACGACGGCACGCCGCTGGCGGCCGGCGAGGCATGGATCGGCCTGGCAGATGGTGTGGACGCCAGTGAGCTGCCCGAGGGCTTCCTCGATCAGTTCGCGCTTGAGTACAGCGCGGACGGCACGACGTGGACGGCCGACCCCGCCGACATCACGGCGACGGACGTGGCCGACACCATGAGCGCCGCGGGCGGCAACCCCGTGCAGGTGCGCGTGACTGCCGCGAGCGGCAACTTCGCCGACGAGCTCACCGGCACCGAGGACGTCGCCGTCACCCCGCGGGCCATCGAGGTCACGGCGGGCAGCGCGTCCAAGGTCTACGACGGCGCGCCGCTGACGGACGACGCGTGGTCCGTGACGTCCGAGAACGGGTTCGTCCAGCTTGAGGGCAGCGAGCCCGAGGGCTTCGAGAGCGTCTTCGTCGAGGGCTCCCAGACCCTGGTGGGCACCTCCGGCAACGCGATCGTCGGCTACGAGTTCAACGCGGCCACGGACCCGGGCAACTACGCCGTCAGCACCGTCGACGGCACCCTGACCGTGACCGACGGCACTGAGAACGATCCCGTTGACCCCGACCTCGTCGTCGTGAAGGCGCATGAGGAAGGTACCTACGGGCTGGGCGAGACGGTGGAGTTCACCATCACCGCCACCAACATCTACGATGACGCCCGCACCATGACGTTCGTCGAGCAGGACGGCGTCGAGATTACCGGCCAGGCCACCTTTGAGAGCGTCGAGCCTGGCGCGACCGTGAGCACCACTGCACGTTACGCCGTCACCGAGGCCGACATCTTGGCCGGCGGCTTTACCAACACCGTCACCGTCAGCTTCGAGGGCGGCAAGGACTTCGAGGGCAACGACGACGTTGTCGTTGACGACCCCGAGACGTACCTCACCGTGACCAAGGTCACGACGAGCCAGCCTTTCGAGGGCAACGCGTACACGCTCGACGAGACCATCACGTACGAGGTCACCGTTGCCAACGACGGCAACCTGACCGTCGAGGGCGTCACGGTCACCGATGAGCTCGCCGGTGCGATTCTGGCTGAGGGCGAGAGCGCTGAGGTTGGCACCCTGGCTCCCGGCGAGTCCGCGACGCTGCACTACAGCTACACCGTGACCGAGGCCGATGTGCTGGCCGGTAAGGTCATGAACGTCGCCACCGCCACCGGTACGTCCACCAACCCCGACGACCCCGAGGTGCCCGTCGATCCTGGCACCACCGAGGATCCCGTCGAGACCCCGCGCCCGAGCCTCTTCGCGAGCAAGACGGCCTCCGATCCTGCTGACGGCAAGGCCTTCCAGCTCGGTGAGAAGATTGCCTACACCGTTGAGGTCATCAACAACGGTAATGTGACCATCACCGGCATTGTGGTTAGCGACAAGCTCGAGGGTGCGACCCTGGATGAGGGCCAGACCGACGAGGCCATCACTCTGGCTCCCGGTGATTCCGCGACGCTGCGCTACAGCTATACCGTGACCGAGGCCGACCTCGTCGCCGGCAATGTCACCAACGTCGCCACCGCCACCGGCACCGATCCCGAGGGCAACCCCGTGGAGACCGAGGCCACCACGACCGTGACGACCGAGGAAGCCGTAAGCTCGCTCGACGTGGCGAAGACCATCGTGTCCACGCCTGCCGACGGCAAGGCTTACGCCGAGGGCGAGACCGTGAAGTTCGAGGTTGCGGTTGCCAACACCGGCAACCAGACGCTCAAGAACGTCAAGGTCGTCGACAAGCTCGAGGGCGCCGTTCTGGCCCAGGGCGAAAGCGACCTGATTGAGAGCCTGGCACCCGGCGCATCCGCGACGCTGCACTACAGCTACACCATCACGGCTGACGACTTGGGCAAGGAGTTCAAGAACGTGGCAACCGCGACGGCTGAGGACGGCACCACGGACGAGGGCGAGACGCCGGTCATTCCGGTGGCACCTAAGTCGCCTGAGCCCAACCCGGACCAGCCTGCGGCCCCCAAGCCCGAGCAGCCCAAGCCCGCCATCCCCAAGACCGCTGACGAGACTCCCAGCGGCATGATGGCGATGCTGGCAAACCTCGGCCTGGCTTCCCTGGCAGCAGGTCTGGCGTGCCTGATCGTCACCCCGCGCAGGCGCGACAACTAGCACGTAAGTAAGGCAAGGGGCACCCTGGCGCAAAGCCGGGGTGCCCGCTTGTACGTCGAGGCCGAAAGGGGGCATCGATCATGAGGGATGTGTACTGGCAGTTTCTAAAGGGGCTTTCGCGCGATGAGGCGATTGAGGTGCGCGACGCACTTGACTCGATGCTCTCCGGCTCGGACCCCTTTGAGGGCGATGGTTCGCGCAGTCCCACGTGCCCGCACTGCGGCTGCACGTTTGTCGTGCGCAAGGGCCGCGACCGCGCGGGTGCCCAGCGTTGGCTCTGCACTCAGTGTCACCGCACCTTTGGTCTCAAGGCCTGTTGCAAGGCGGGAGGTGCCGCCGCCGAGCCATGGGGTGCCCCGTGACTGTCCGACCATCCCCGCCTTTCGGCATGAAAAACGCTCCCGAGTCCACAACTGGGCTCGGGAGCGTTTCTGTGTGCGCTTGGAACCCGGGATTTCACCTTGACCCTCCGGTTAGCGCGCAATCATCATTTCCGGCGTCACGAGCGTGACGTCTGTACGTGCGGCCGCTTTGGACTCGCATGCTTCAGTGAACCCCGCCTTGGAAAACAAGAAGAACGATTTGTTCGAACCGGGGAGCAAGGTGCTACGCTCAAGCAGCTGGTTGAGCACGTCGACGTCGGTGGGGGAGTTCTTCCACTTGCATTCTCCGAATGCGAGTTCGCCGTCTGCCCCCTCAAGCACGATGTCAATCTCCTCTTCGCGCTTGGTGCTTGGGTTGGTGCCCCACCATGAACCGATGCCTTTGGGGAGCAGTGCAAGCCTGCCTTGCGCGGCTTCTTGCATCAACCATTGGCGGCAGACGTTTTCAAACGCTGGACCCACAAAGGTGGGGAATTCCTCTTGCATGATGCGCTTTGCAACTGCTGCTCCCATCCCTGCCTCAATGGTGCCGGTGTAGCGCGGGACGAACTTGAACCAAAACCGGAACAGGTTGTCGCAGACACGGTAGATGACCTGCTTTTTGTTGCGCACGACCATGGGCACGACGCGCTCGACAACCTTGAGTTCGATGAGGGCGTCGAGATAACGGGCAACTGCCGAAGACGCGAGGCGAGTGACGTCGCAAATTTCAGAGAGGCGCACATACCCTGCGGCGATGGCCGTCACGATGGAGTTGTAGGCGCTGGGGGAGCGCGTCTCCTGCTGCAAATAGCTGCGAGGCTCTTCGTAGAGAATGGCGTCTTGGCGGAATACCTTCTCGGCGATGTTCCATTCGACGGATTGGGCGCCATCGAGCTGCGCCAGATACAAGGGAATGCCGCCTGCTATCGCATACAGTTCGATTGCCTTTGTGGGCGAGGCTTCCGGCAGCATTTTGGCCGCGTCGAACAGGGTGAATGGGTCTATACGCAACTGGGCTGTGCGCCGGCCGTACAGAGGGCTTTGCTTGCCAAGTACCTGGTGCTCCATGAAGGTCATCGATGAGCCGCAAAGTATGAGCAAAAGCTTGCTGTCTTCCTGATTGGCGTCGATAAGCGCCTGCAATGCGGATGAAGCGCCTGGGTCGCTCTGTGCAAGGTAAGGGTATTCATCGATGACGAAGACGAGTCGCTTGCTTGCTGCGCGGCGAAACACCTCATCGAATGCCTCGGTGAGCGTCCGGAAGACGGGATAACTTGCTGGCTGGTCATCGGGGGTGGTTTTTGCAAGTTCGCGGCTGAGCAGGTCAAGGTTCTCCGACAGCGTCGTTTCATGCGCCGTGAAGAAGAAGACGTCAGGCTTGTCGGCCGTGAACTGCCGCAACAGCTTCGTCTTTCCCACTCGTCTGCGACCATAGACGACCCCAAATTGGAAGCTGTTTGATGCATAGAGCCTCTGCAGGCTCTCCAGTTCTCTTTCTCGCCCAACAAACATGGCTGCTCCAAGCGACTAGATTGCTATCATACGTGTTACTAACGTATATGTTACTAACACGTATGATAGCAGGTTGTGATTGAGTGTCGAATGTCGATGACGTATGGGAGGGAATTTGGCGAACCCTTGATGCGCGAGCATAAGGGTTCGGGCCCTTGAGACTAAAAAGCCCCCTCGAACCTGTCGGGATGCCGTAGGTTCGAGGGGGCTTAGGGCTGCTTGTGAGCGGAGACGTCGCGGCTTTGCGGCCTTGCTCGATCTTAGTCAGCTGCGAGGATCTGGTTGTAGGCGTCGGTGTAGAGCTTCTCCACGTCGGCGTCGAGGCTGTTGAAGACCTCGCAGCGGTCGATGAGCTCCTGGTCGGGGAACACGCCGGGGTCCTCGGCGATCTCGGGCTCGATTTCCTTGAGCGCCTCGGTGTTGGGCGTGGCGTACCAGATGTACTCGAAGTTCTTGAGGGCGATGTCGGGGCGGCACATGAAGTCGATCCACTTCTCGGCGTTGGCCTTGTTCTCGGCGTTGGCCGGGATGACCCAGGAGTCGACCCACACGTTGGAGCCCTCGTCGGGCACCACGTAGGCCAGGTCGGGGTTCTCTTCCTTGCAATAGAGGTACTCGCCGGAGTAGATGCAGCCCAGGATGGCCTCGCCGCCGATCATCTTGTCGCGCACCTGGTCGATGACGTAGGCCTGCACGAGGGGCTTCTGCTCGATGAGCAGGTCGCGGGCCTCGGCGATCTGGTCGGCGTCGGTGGTGTTGAGCGAGTAGCCAAGCTTCTTGAGACCCACGGCGAGCAGGTCGCGCACCGACTTCTGCATGAGGATCTCGCCCTTGTACTGCTCGTCCCACAGCACATCCCAGCTGGTGGGAGGCTCGACCACGCGCTTCGTGTCGTACAGGATGCCCATGGTGCCCCAGGTGTAGGGCACGCTGAACTTGTTCTCGGGGTCGAACTGCTTGGAGGTCTCGATCTGAGCGGCGGCGATGTTCTTGTAGTTGGGGATGTTGTCGAAGTCGATCTCGGCGAGAAGGCCGTTCTTGCGCATCTTGTCGATCATGTAGTCGCTGGGGCACACCACGTCGTAGACGGTCTGGCCCTGCTCGATGATGGGGTACATGATCTCATTGGTCTCAAAGGTGTCGTAGACGACCTCGATGCCGGTCTCCTCCTCAAACAGGGAGACGACGTCCTCGTCGATGTACTCGCCCCAGTTGTACACGTAGAGCTTGCCGGAATCGGCCTTGGTGGAGTCGCCGTCGGTGGAGCTGTTGTCGGCACCGCAGCCGGAAAGGCCGGCGATAGCAGCGGTACCAGCGAGTGCGGCGCCTGCCGCCATGAACTGCCTGCGAGAAATAGCCATGGTTGTTCTCCTTACGCGATTTCATTGGTGGGGTCGGCCTTGAGCGCCTTGCGCTCTTTGCGCTTGATAGCTTGCTTCTCAATCCAGCCGGGGGCGAAGTTCTGCACAAGCAGCACCACGAGCACCACGACGAAGATGAGGGTGGACAGGGCGTACATGCTCGGCACGATGCCGCGACGCACCTGCGTGTAGATGAGGGTGGAGAGCGTGTCGACACCGCGGCCGCGCACGAAGTAGCTGATGACGAAGTCGTCGAGGCTCATCGTGAACGACAGCAGGAAGCCCGCCACAATGCCCGGCATGAGCTCGGGCAGAACGACCTTTACGAACGCTTTGAAGGGGCTTGCGCCCAGGTCCTGCGCCGCCTCGTAAGTTCCCGCCGAGGCCGTCTTGATGCGCGGCATGATGGACAGGATGACGTAGGGGATGCAGAAGGCGATGTGCGCCACCAGAATCGAGCCGTAGCCCAGCGAGATGCCGAAGGCACCGAAGCAGATCATGAGCGAAAGGCCCGTGACGATGTCGGCGTTGAGCATCGGGATGTTGTTGAGCGTGAGCCAGAACGTCCTGGTAGAGCGGCGCATTGCCTGGATGCCGATGCAGGCCAGAAGGCCGATGATCGTGGCGACCACCGAGGCGATGAGCGCGATGGTGAGCGAGTTGTAGAGCGCGCCCATGATCTTGGGCGAGTCGAACATCTGCGTGTACCAGTCGAGCGTGAAGCCGCCCCATACCGCGCGGCTCTTGGAGGAGTTGAAGCTCAGCACCATGAGCGTGACGATGGGGGCGTACAGGAAGAGCAGGATGAGGCCCAGGTAGAGCTTGGAGCCGAACTTCTTCATGCTAGGCCACCTTCCTGCTCGCCATGTCCGACTTGTCGAAGGCGTTCATGACGGCCATGCTCGCCAGCACGAACACCATGAGCACGATGGACAGGCCTGCGCCGGTGTTCCAGTCGTAGCTGACCGTGAACTGCTGCTCGATGAGGTTGCCGATGAGGGCCACCTTGCCGCCGCCCAGGATGTCGCTGACCACGAAGGTCGTGAGCGAGGGCACGAACACCATGGTGATGCCGCTCACGATGCCCGCGACGCTCTGGGGGATGAGCACGTGGCGCAGCGTGGCCCAGAAGTTCGCGCCCAGGTCGTGCGAGGCGTCGATGATGTCGTCGTCGATCTTGGCGAGGGCGTTGTACAGGGGCAGCACCATGAAGGGCAGGTAGTTGTACACCATGCCGAGCACGACGGCTGCGGGTGTGTTGATGATGCTGATGCCGGGAAGCCCCAGCACGCCGAGCAGGCCGTTGATGACGCCTTCCTTCTCAAGCAGCGACTGCCAGGCGATGGTGCGCAGAAGCGAGTTCATCCACATGGGGAGCACGAAGATGAACACGATGGCGCCGGCCGAGCCGTGCTTCATGCCGCGCAGGATGAGCGCCAGCGGGTAGGCCAGCAGGAGGCACACCACGGTGGCCACCACCGACAGCTCGAGTGCAAGCACGAGCGCCTTGAAGTAGATGGGGTTGGTGATGGCCATCACGTTGTCGAACGTGAAGTTGCCGGCCTTGTCGGTGAAGCCGCGGCTGAACATGAGCGCGAGCGGCACCACGGTGAAGATGACGATCCATGCCATGAAGGGGCCCGCCAGAAGCTCGCGCACGAGGCGCGACTTCGAGATGCGGGGACGCACGGGGCAGGCGAGCGCCGCCGTAGACCCTTCGCCGGCTGGAGGCTCCTTTTTGTCGAGGCTACTCATTGATGAGGGCCTCCTCGTCCTCGGTCTGAGGCTTGTGCATGACCTGGATGTTCTCAGGACGCACGTAGATGCCGACCTCGGTGCCCACGGGCGTCATGTTGGTGGACTGCACGAGCCAGGTGAAGCCGCCGGCTTCCACCTCCATCTCCCAGTGCACACCCTTGAAGATGATGTGGCTCACGACGCCCTTGATGATGCCGCGCTCGGGCTCGACGTACTCTACGTCCTCGGGGCGGATGACGACGTCGACCGGGCGGTTGGTGCCGAAGCCGGTGTCGATGCACTCCCAGCGCGCGCCGCACAGGGCAACCTGCTTGTCCTGCAGCATGACAGCGTCGATGATGTTGGAGTCGCCCACGAAGCCGGCCACGAACGCGTTGGTGGGCTCGTTGTAGATGTCCTGCGGGGTGCCCATCTGCTGGATGCGGCCCTGGTTCATGACCACGACCGTGTCGGACATGGTGAGGGCCTCCTCCTGGTCGTGCGTGACGAAGATGAAGGAGATGCCCAGCTCGTTCTTGAGGCGGATGAGCTCGTACTGCATGTCTTGACGCAGCTTGAGGTCGAGTGCGGAGAGCGGCTCGTCAAGAAGAAGGGCGCGGGGCTCGTTGACGATGGCGCGCGCGATGGCGACGCGCTGCTGCTGGCCGCCCGACAAGGAGTTGGGCATGCGGGAGCCAAACCCGTCGAGGTCGACGAGCTTGAGCGCGTAGTCCACTTTGTCGGCGATGTATTTCTTACTCTTCTTCGAGATCTTGAGGCCAAAGGCGATGTTCTCGGCCACGGTCATGTGGCTGAAGAGCGAGTATTTCTGGAAGACGGTGTTGAGCGGGCGCTTGTGGGCGGGCAGCGACGTGATGTCCTTGCCTTCGAAGAGAATCTTGCCCGCGTCGGGCTGCTCAAAACCCGCGATGCAACGCAAAAGCGTCGTTTTGCCGCAGCCTGATGGGCCCAGCAAGGTGACGAACTCGTTTTGCTTGATGGATAGGTTGTAGTCGTTGAGAATGGTGTTGCCGTCGAACTCCTTGCAGATGCCTACAAGGTCTACCAGTGGAACTTCCAACTCTCACTCCTCTCGGCCGAGCTTATCGGGAACAATGCACGAAGGCCTATTGTAGGGGTATCGGGGCCTAAACCCAACAGGGAGACCGTCAAATTTTCATCACCTCAAAGAAAGAAAAGACGCCCCCGAAGGAGCGTCTTCCAAGAGGGGCATATGGGCCGCGTGAGGGCGGTTTTTACTTGGTGGAAGAGGAGCTGTCGGCAGAGTCGCCCACGATGGTCGCGTTGGCGGCGAGCTCGGCCAGCGTGTCGTTCATGAGGATGGTCTGCTTGAGGTAGGGCGTGCCGTAGGTCTGCGTGAGGGAGTCCAGGTCGCTGCCGTAGTGCTCCTTGAGCTCGGCGTCGTCGGCGACCCTGCCTTCCTTCTCAACGATGGCCTGGAACGCCAGGTACATCTTGGCCTGGCTCTCGATGGTGTCCTGGTTGTTCTCCACGAGCTCGTCGGTGGTGGTGTAGCCGTACATCATCTTGATGAGGTCCTCAAGCGTGAAGTTGTACTGGCTTGCCATGTAGGTGTACTGATACACCAGGTAGTCTTTGGTGTAATCGAGCAGGGTCTGGGGCACCTCGGTGAAGGTCGAGTGCTCCACCACGTAGTTCTGGATGTAGGTCTGCTTGGCGTCTTCCTGGTAAGACTCGGTGAGGGCCGCGCGCATGTCCTCGACGGTCTTCCAGCCGCGAGACTCGGCGTAGTTCTGCTGCACCCAGTCGTCGGTGAGCTCGTCGATGCCGGCGCTGGAGACGATGGAGTCCATGCGCTTCTGCACCTGGTCGGAGACGTCGATCGTCGAGGCGGGAATCTCGATGGAGCTGTAATCGCACAGCGTGACGTAGTCGCTGGCCGTGATGTCCTTCCAGTGGCCGTTGTCATCGAGGTCGCGGCTGAAGTCGAACGTCGGCGTGGGGACGCTGGGGGCCTGGTCCGAACCCATGCTGCTGTTCGACGAGCTCACGGCCTGTCCCGACGAGGTGGCGACCGTGGCGGTGGTCTCCTCCTCGGCGCTCTGCGCGTTGGTATCTTGCGAGCCACAGCCGGTAAGGGCGCCGCCGGCGATGACGCTGAGGGTAAGGGCGGCGGCAAGGCCCGCCTTGGCAAGGAAGCGCTTCATGGTCTCTCCTGTGCTTTTCGATGTACGCGCCTCGTGGGCGCGCTGGGTGAGTGAGCCTACTTTAGCCCGAAGAGGCCCCCGCCACCTCGCACGGGGCGGCGTTGGGGCAATTATGGCGAAAACGCAATGATTGGAGGGGTGCCTAGCGACGCTTGCCCTTGCCGGCTGCACCACCGTCGCTACCTGCCTGTTTGGGGCGCGTGGGCCTGATGAGGCAGTGCTTGTCGTAGCCGATGAGGTCCTGGCGGCCTGCCTTTACGAGCGCCTTGTGCACCAGGTCGTAGTTCTTGGGGTCGCGGTACTGGATGAGCGCGCGCTGCATGGCCTTTTCCTGGGGGTCGCGCGGCACGTAGATGGGCTGCATGGTGCGCGGGTCGAGGCCCGTGTAGTACATGACGGTGGACAGGGTGGAGGGCGTGGGATAGAAGTCGCTCACCTGCTCGGGCATGTAGCCCATGTCGCGCACGGCCTCGGCCAGGGCGATGGCGTCGTCCATGGTGGAGCCGGGGTGCGACGAGATAAGGTAGGGCACTACGTACTGCTCCAAGCCCAGCTGCTTGTTGATGCGCTTGAACTCATCGCAAAACGCCTGGTACACGTCTTGTCCAGGCTTTCCCATGAGGGCAAGCACGTTGTCGGAGACATGCTCGGGTGCCACGCGCAGCTGGCCCGACACATGGTGCGCGGAAAGCTCGCGGATGAAGTCCTCGCCGTGCGGGTCGGCCATGATGTAGTCGAAGCGTATGCCCGAGCGCACGAAGACCTTCTTCACGCCCGGCAGCTCGCGCAGCTCGCGCAACAGCTTGATGTAGGCCGAGTGGTCGGGCTTGAGGTTGCGGCAGGGCTTGGGGAAGAGGCACTGCTTGGTGGGGCACACGCCGCGCTTGAGCTGCTGGGTGCATGCCGGTGCCTGGAAGTTTGCCGTGGGGCCGCCCACGTCGTGGATGTAGCCCTTGAAGTCGGGCAGGGCGGTGAGCGCCTTGGCCTCGCGCGCGAGCGACTCGTGGCTGCGTGCCTGCAGGCGTCGTCCCTGGTGAAAGGCCAGGGCGCAGAAGCTGCAGCCGCCGAAGCAGCCGCGGTTGGAAGTAAGCGAGAACTTGATCTCCTTGATGGCGGGCACGCCGCCTGCGGCCTCGTAGTCGGGATGGTAGGTGCCGGCGTAGGGCAGCTCGTACACGAAGTCGAGCTCATCGGCGCTGAGGGGCTCGGCCGGGGGGTTCTGCACCACGAAGAGGTGCTCCTCGTACTGCTCCACGAGCGTCTTGGCGTAGTGGGAGTCCATGTTGCAGTACTGGGTGTAGAAGCTCTTGGCGTAGGCGGTCTTGTCGTCGAGCATCTCCTGGTAGGAGGGCAGCATCACGGGGTCCACGGTGGCCTCGAGGTCGCGGGCGCGATACACGGTGCCCGCGACGTAGGTGATGTCCTGCACAGCGATGCCGGCGGCCAAGGAATCGGCCACCTCGTGTATGGCATGCTCACCCATGCCGTAAATAAGCAGGTCAGCGTTGGAATCGAGCAGGATGGAGCGCTTGAGCGAGTCGCTCCAGTAGTCGTAATGGGCAAGGCGGCGCAGGCTCGCCTCGATGCCGCCGATGATGATGGGCACATGCTTGAAGCGCTTGCGGATGAGGTTGCCGTAGACGCTCACGGCGCGGTTGGGGCGCAGGCCCGCCTCGCCGCCGGGCGAGTAGGCGTCGGTGGAGCGGCGCTTCTTGTTGGAGGTGTAGTGGTTGACCATCGAGTCCATGTTGCCCGAGGAAACGAGGAAGCCCAGGCGCGGCTCGCCGAGGATTGCGATGCTCTCGGGGTCGCGCCAGTCGGGCTGGGCGATGATGCCCACCGTGTAGCCAAAGGCCACGAGCACCCTCGAGATGATGGCGGTGCCAAAGGAAGAGTGGTCCACGTAGGCGTCGCCTGAGACATACACGAAGTCAAGCCGCTCGATGCCGCGGTCCTTGAGGTCCTGCGGGGTCGTGGGCAGGAACTTGCTGCGGTCGGGCAGCGCCGGGGAGGCGGGCTGCTTGGGCTGCTTTGCGGGCTTGGGGGCGCCGCCGGCAGGCTTGGGGCCGCGCTTGGCCTGGCCCGGGTTGCGCCCGGGCTGCTCAGAGGGCTTAGAGGTACCGCCGGATTTGGGGCCCGCCTGGCCGGAATCCTGACGACGCTTGCCCAGGGGCGCCTCGTCGTTGCGGGAACCAGAGCCGTGCCTGTCTGAAGACTGGGACGCGTTGCCCTGAGGGCGGCTTTGGCGCTTGCCCAAAGGTGCCTCGTCGTTGTGCGGCCTGGGTTTGTCGGCGTGCTCGTGGGCCTGTGGGCGTGCGGCGTCGTCGTTGGGACGGCGCTTGCGGCGCTGGTCGCCCTGGGGCTGGGCGTCGCTGCGGCGGCCGGGGCCGCCTTGCGGGTTGTTCTTGTTTCGACCCTGGGGCCTGCTGTTCTGGGGCCTGTTGGACACGGTTTGCCCTCCCGATTCGCCCCGCAGGGCCATTTGTTTGACTTTGTCAGTGTATACCAGCGGCAACGTCGGGCTCTGCGGGAGGTGCTTGCGCTACAATCGCGCAGTCAAAAAAGCAAGCGCGGAGCGGCGGCACGCCGTGCTCCCGCACCCTACGAAAGGCAACATATCTATGACGGCCACTGAAACAACCGCCTCGGCTGCCGTGCAGCAGGCTGCGGCGAAGGCCGGTCGCGAGAGGTTCGCGTCGCGTCTGGGCTTCATTCTCATCTCCGCAGGCTGCGCCATCGGCTTGGGCAACGTCTGGCGTTTCCCCTACATCACCGGCCAGTACGGCGGCGCTGCGTTTGTCCTGCTCTACCTGCTGTTTCTTGTGATCCTCGGCTTGCCCGTCATGGTGATGGAGTTTGCGGTGGGCCGTGCCAGCCAGAAGTCCTCCGCCCTGGCCTTCGACACGCTGCAGCCTTCGCGGCGCTGGCACTGGTTCAGCTGGTGGGGTTTCATCGGTTGTCTGATTCTCATGATGTTCTACACCACGGTGGGCGGCTGGATGCTGTCGTACGTGGTGAAGATGGGCACCGGCGCGTTCAACGGGCTTGACGCGGCGGGCTCGGCCGAGGTTTTCGGCGCCATGCTCGCCAACCCCGGCGAGCTCATCGGTTGGATGCTCGCGGTGTGCGTCATCGGCTTCCTTGTGTGCAGCATGGGCTTGCAGAAGGGCGTCGAGCGCATCACCAAGGTCATGATGACCTGCCTTTTGCTCGTCATGGTCGTGCTCGTGGTGCGCTCGCTCACGCTTCCGGGTGCGCAGGCGGGCATCGAGTTCTATCTGATTCCCGACTTCGGCAAGCTGTTCGCCGGCGAGACGGCCGCCGAGCAGTGGGCCACGTTCGGCAACGCGGTGTACGCCGCCATGGGCCAGGCGTTCTTCACGCTTTCGCTGGGCATC
>Ga0129314_1001917_pt1 | contig 12864 bp, 10 predicted proteins | sample O1111metagenome_FD_94431 | JGI IMG/M metagenome (GOLD analysis project Ga0129314, IMG submission 94431) | Orangutan individual fecal microbial communities from fecal samples from Wisconsin, USA - O1111 metagenome | ecosystem: Host-associated > Mammals > Digestive system > Large intestine > Fecal...
GGCGTAGCGCCCCGCTGGCATGCAGGCACGCAGGGCACCCGTCGCCGCAACGGGCTCGGTCTGCTCTGTGCTAAACAGGGCATTTGCCAGGTCGATAAGCTCGGGCGAACGTGCGGGGACGTGCAGTTTGAGAAGGTCGTCGCCCTGCTCCACCAGCGCCTCACCCGCCGCGCGCACAACCTCAACCCCGCGCTTGCGCGCTGCATCCGCAATTCGTGCGGCGACCTCTCGTTCAGGCTCGAATGCCGCGTTGTCGCCCAAGCATCCCACGAGCGTGACGCCCGCGTGCTCGCATGCCGCGCTTGCGAGTTCCACTGCGCTGCCCTCGAGGTTCCAACAGCCGTCGAGCACAAGGTGCTGCCAGCCTGCCTCAGGCATCGTGCGCGCAAGCACGCGCATCACGGTGCCAGGCTCGATGAGACCGTGCTCTTGCAGCAGGGCAAAGTACGTCTGGCAGGCGCCCATCAGCTCGCGTTGGGCCGCCGTGAGCTCCGCGACTCCTGCGATCTGCTCGGCACCTCCCTCGAACGCCTCGAGCCCAGCACCTGCCCGCACGATTCCCGCAACGCTCTCCACCATGCCGGCGGATGCGAGCGCAGCACTCGTCCATACGCTCTCATCCAGCACTTTCTTCACCAGGATGCGCCGCTGCAAGCTGCTCACGGGTTTGCGGCCGTCGCCGTAGAGGGTCCAACGTCCGCCCGCCCAGGTGTCGAGCGTGGCTACTTCCACGCCCGCGAGCCCCTTGCCCGCATCCGCCAGGTGTCGTTTGACAGCCAAGGCGATGTCGCGAGAGGGCGCGATCCATGCGACGCGCCTGCCCTGCCTCAACAGCTCCTGCACGACGGCATATGCGCACGCCGAGCGCTCACGGCGGTCGCGCGCATCGACAATCTCGAGTCTTCCTGGCACGGGTTGCTCCCTTCCCTGGATACAGTCGAGGCCAGTATCTCACGCGGGCCGGACAACAACCTTCTGTCATGCCGCGCCTCGTACAAACTGCCACCAAAAGAGCCACCCGGCAAGCCTTGAGATACGGCTCGCCGGGCGGCTCCAATCTGACGTCCTTGCGTGCGGGGCCTTGGCTGAAATTACTCCTGCACCTTCAGCGCCAAGGCCAGCGGCACCCGCTTGATGGAACGCAGGTGCACGGCCGCAACGACCAGGTAGGTGGCGAAGCCCGCCACAAGCTCGACAATGATGGCATCGGGCGGGACGTAGAGCACGATGTTGCCTGCATAGTTGGCCAGTACCGCCTTCATGAGCGCGGTGATGGCGACGATGATGAGCGGCAGGCACGCCACGAGCGAGATGACCACCGTCACGGTGATGCTGCGCACGTACAGGCGGCTGATCTCGGCGTCGCGGTAGCCGAAGACCTTCATGTAGCTGATGGAGCGCGCTGCGCGGTCGATGACGGTCTTGGTGAGCAGGTACATGAGGACGAAGTAGATGACCACGGCCACGAACAGCAACATCTGCATCATGTCGCCCATGGAGTCGGTCATCTGATCGGCTATGGCTTGCATGCTCGCGGGCGTGACCTCGCTGGCCACGTAGCGTGCGTTGAAGTTGAGCGGCATGTTGGAGACGTAGCCGTTGAAGTAGGTGCTCGCGTTGCCCAGAAGCTCGTTGAAGTCGTCCATCGACATGTAGACGGCCATGGTCGAGGAGTTGCCCCAGGTACCGCTGACCGTGACCTCGTAGGTTTTGACGTGGTACTTGTCGATGAGCTCCATGGTGTCGCCCACGGCCAGGCCACACTTCTCTGCGATGCCGGGCGTTATGACGAGCTTGCCTTCTCCCACATCGATGCCCTGCCAGTAGGCCGAGTCGGGCTCGACGCCGTACAAGGTAATCTCCTCGTTTGAGTCCACCAGGGCGCGCGGGGTCTCAAACGTGTAGGCGCAGAGGCGTTCTGCCTGCTCTATGGCCTCTTGTGAGTTCTCGGCGGTGTTGACGTACACGGCGTCGTCGCCCTCGTAGGGCTTGGCCTTGGCGGCGAGCTTGAGCAGGGCGATGTTACTGAACGAGTCGCGGTCGCCGAAGAGGTACTCCTCGATTTGGGAGAACGTCTCGCGCTCCTGGTCGGTGCCGTCGATTTTGAGCGGGACCTTCAGGATGTACTGATGCTGGGCGACCATGTCCTCGCTTAGCATGTCGGCGTACTTGTTCATGGTGGGAAGCACGGACATGCCGAAGAGCAAAAGCAGGCTCGCGAGCGACATGCCGAAGAAAAGCACCACGTAGTTGGGCAGGTTGCGCACAAACAGCCTCAAACGGAAGCGCGAGTTGAAGGGAAGCGACGCGGGCAGGCGCAGGTTGCGGCGCGTGCGGCGGCGCTGTGCCTCGTGGCGCAGGAACTGCAGCGGCGTGGCCGACATGTGGCAGATGAGACCCGCAGCCGTGATGCCCACAAGCAGCACAAACGGCACGACGGTGGTCAACGCGAACGTGTTCCAGTCCCACGTGACCGCAAACGTCGGGAAGTTGTAGGAGTTGTAGTACAGGTCCTTCATTGCATAGACGATGCGCCCGTAGCCCAGGGCGTTGCCGGCGACGCATGCCGCCATACCCACGAGCGTGGGCATGGCGAGGTAGTGCAGCACAATCTCGCGGCGCGTGTACCCCATGGCCATGAGCGTGCCGATGGAGGCGCTCTCGGCCTCGATGGTGGAGCCGGTGAGCACCACGAAGACGAACGCCATGATGACGATGATGATGAAGAACAGCGCCTCCCACATGGTCGAGTCGCCCTCGGTGTCCTCGAGGGCGTAGTTGATGCCCTGGTTGGAGTCGCAGTCGATGAAGTCGTTGACCATGGAGTCGTTGTCGGTGATGGCATCCATCATGTCCGACTCAAGGTCGACGCGGTCGCTCAGGGCCATATTCCGGTCATGGAGTACAAACGCATACGTGTAGCTGGGCGAATAATGCTCGCTGTCGGACAGGAGCGCCTCAAACTCGACAGGGGCCACCTCGGCCACGCCAAAGCTCATGGCATTGATGGTGAAGTCGGAGTTGTTTTGGATGCTTGCGCAGTAGTCGGGCAAGGTGAGGATGCCGCACACCGTGTAATCTTTGCCTTGCAACGTCACGGTGTCTCCCACGCCCAAGCCGGCGTTTGCGGCAAACACGCGGTCGAGGGCGATTTGCCCAGCTTGCGTGGGCGCGGTGCCTTCCACATAGGAGGCGATGTCCACCTTGTCGCGCACCTGGTAGACGCGCACGGTGGCGTCCACGTCACCCCCGTCGGCAGCGGCTCCTGCAAGGTGCGTGGCGAGGTCGAAGCTGAAGAGCGGGTACACGTCGGCCCCGAGCTCTTCCACCGCGGCTACGGCTTTGTCGGTGGCCTCGAAATTCGTGGTGAAGCGGCCGTCTTCCACGGTGTAGTCATCGCGGAAGGTGCCCATGATGGTCTGGATGGACGAGGCGGCTACCAGAAAGCCCGACACCAGGGCGCACGACAGGGCCATGAGCAGAAAGATGCCCAGGTATTTGCCGAGATTGTGCTTGAGTTCGCGCGGCAGGCGCTTTGTCAGCGGTGACATGGCGGCCTACCAAGTGAGGTCGGCCGCGCGCATGCGGGCGGTGTTGACCTCGTCGGCGGTGAGGCGGCCGTCGTGCAGGCGCAGCACGCGATGGGCCATGAGGCGGATGGCGTCGTTGTGCGTGACGATGACGACGGTGCAACCGTACCGCTCGTTCACGTCCTCGATGAGCTGGAGGATTTCCTTGCTCGTGGCGTAGTCGAGGGCGCCCGTGGGCTCGTCGCACAAGAGAAGCCCGGGGTTCTTCACGAGCGCACGGCCGATTGCGCAGCGCTGCTGTTGGCCGCCCGAGATCTGATTGGGAAACTTGTCGCGCTGCTCCCATAGGCCCAGCGACCGCAACAGGTCGTCGACGGGCAGGGGGTTGGAGCTCAGATGCTCGGTGACCTCGATGTTCTCGCGTACGGTGAGGTCGGCCACGAGGTTGTAGAACTGGAAGACGAATCCCAGCTCGCGGCGGCGGTATTCGGTGAGGCCCTTTTGGCTGAGACCTTCAAGCTGCGTGGTGCCCACGCGGATGCTGCCCGCGTCTGCCGGCTCCAGTCCGCCCACCAGGTTCAAAAACGTCGACTTGCCCGAACCCGAGGGTCCCAGCAGCACGCAGACCTGGCCTTTTTCTATGTCGCACGTCACGTCGCGCAGAACCGTCTGTCGGGATTCTCCCTGGCCATAGCCCTTGCAGAGACCCTGAATGCTCAGGTATGCCTTGTTTGCCATACCTCCGACCGCCTTTCTGTAGTAACTAATAAGCCGTAGCTAACTTTAAGCGACATAAAAAGGCCCGGCCGCCATGTGACCGGGTACGCGTGCCCCGCATTCTGGAATGTGGGGCACCATATGTCAATATTAGTTAACTCAAAGGAAGCCTTAGTGAACAAATCTCACAGAGCGAGGGGTCGGGCGGGCAGCAAATCGAGTTTCGGAGTAGTTCCGAAGCCGTCTCTGGCAATGAAACGAGTTTCGGAGTAATGATCTCCGAACGAGAGCTCCAATCAGCTCTGTGTAGCGCGAAATTCTGTTGTTGAAACAACAGAATGAGTGACAGAAACCCCCTTCAAGGCTCTGGGCTCCCTTAGAAAAGGATTGCGAGACGCATGAGAAGCGTTTCGACTACTCCGAAACTCGTTTGTCTGCCAACGGGACCGAAAAAACTACTCCGAAACTCGTTTCGCTGCCAAAAAGGCCTCGGAACCGACTTCCGTGTCGCGTCGCCCGCTTGTTCGTTTAGGCCTGCTGCTCGGAGGCCTCATGCGTTTCAGGAGCTTTGGATGCGGCGGTCTTGCGCGGGCGGTGACGCTTGGGGTTCTTGGCGCGCAGCTCGGCCTTGCGGGCGAGGTTAGCGCGGCGGTTGAGCAGGTTGCGCACGGTGTCTTCCATACCCAGGGGGATGTAGGACATGGACTCGAGGTCTTCGGGCAGGTACTCCGCAAGCGACAGGGGTGCGATCTGCTCGACCTTCTCGGGTGCGGGACCGGGCTTGGCGATGATTGCGTGCACGGTGGCACCCATCTGGCACAGACGTTCCTCGAACTCGGTGGAGACGTTTGCCTGGGGCCAGCTGGGCTCGTTCAGGAGGTCGTTGGTGCAGGCAAGGGGTTCATATCCTGCAATCTGATACTGCGTGAGCGAGAACTTGAAGAGCGGCTCGGAGTCGGTCTTCTGGCACACCACGCCGTCGGGGGCCAGGATGGAGCGGTAGCCCATGAGGCGCTTGGCGTGGGAGAGCCTGCGCACGGCCGCCTTGCTCTGCGGGAACGGCGCCGAGAAGTTGAGGTGGATGCGCGCCAGCTCGCCGGGGGCGAAGAAGCGGCACACGTCGTCTTGGGTGTCGAGGACGAAGACGGCGTTGTACACGCCCTCCTCGATGGCACGCTGCGCGGCGAGCACCACACAGACCTCCTCTACGTCCACGCCCACGAAGAGCACGTCGGGCTCGGCCTTGGCGCTCTCGATGGCGAAGCCTCCCTTGCCGCAGCCCAGGTCAAGGCGTACCTCGCGGGCGCGGGGCAGCAGCATCTCGGCCCAGTGGCCGGCACGCTCCTCGGGATCGTCGACGATGGCGTCGGCAAAGAGACGCCTGCGTTCGTCGAGGTTCTTGGGTTTGCGTGCGCGCATGGGCTTGCCTTTCGTTGGGTTTCGAGACGATGTGGCAGAATACCACGCCCATCTCGTGCGCCTGTGCTATAAATGCGTGCATAAGACAAACCCCATTGTGCAGAGAGAGTGCCCATGCCAGGTAAGCCCCAGGAGAAGCATGCCATCGACGAGCCGTTTTCTATGAGTGACCTGGGACGCGTCACTCTCAAGAAGGCATGGGGGCATTTCTGCACCATCACCCACCACAAGCTGCTCGTGATGCGCTACTGCTTTCGCGTGGGTCTGTACCGCCAGGGCCTCGCGCACGACCTGTCGAAGTACTCGCCTTGTGAGTTTATGGTTGGCGTGCGCTACTACCAGGGCTTTCGTAGCCCTAACTCGGCCGAGCGCGCTGTAAAGGGGTACTCCGAGGCCTGGATGCACCACAAGGGGCGCAACCGCCATCACTGGGAGTACTGGGTGGACATCAAGGGCAACGGCGACCCCACGATGGAGGGCAAGCCCATGCCCACGCGCTACGTGGTCGAGATGTTCTGCGACCGCATCGCTGCGAGCCGCGTGTACAAAAAGGACGCCTACACCGACCGCAGCCCCCTGGAGTACTACGAGCTCGAGCATTCCGCCCCTGTTGAGCTGCCCATTCATCCGATGACCGAAGCCCTGCTCAAGCGTCTGTTGGAAATGCTCGCCGAGCGGGGAGAAGAGGCTGCGCTTGCCTATGTGAAGCGCGAGATCGTGCGCAAGCGCTACGTCGAGGGCCCCGGCTGCAGGTTTTAGCCGGGCGAGGGGTCTGGAGCGCGGTCGTTTTCGGCTGGGGGGCTGGTGACACGTCTTATTTAACATACATTTCAGTGGTTGAAATGTATGTTAAATCATCAAAAGCCCAGTTGGCGCGTTTTTCAAAATCCTGAAATGTATGTTATTTAGTAGAGAAGCCTTGCGAGCCGACTTTCACGCTTACGAAAAGGCCGACATCCGCAATTGGATGCCGGCCTTTGTTGGTCTATAGAGGTTGCTTGCTATTCGGACTGCGTCTGCGCGTCGGAGTCGGCCGCCTTGCGCGTGCGCGTGCGGCGTGCGCGCGGCTTGGCGGGCGCGGGGTTGTCTGCACCGCCATCGTGAGTGGCAGGCGTGGCTTTGACAGGTCCAATCTCGGCGGATGAGGAATCAGCCGATGCGGTGGTCTTGGTGGCCTTGACCTGCTTGTTTGTATGCTTGACAGGCGAGGGCTTGGCTGCTGTGGCGGATGAGGAGTCGGCCTTTGAGGACGCGTTGGGTTGTGAGGAATCGACGTGCGCAACATCGGCTCGTGCAAGGTCGGCGTGCACTGCATTGGCCCGTGAGGGGTCGTCCTTCTCCGCGCCACCCTGCGAGGCCTCGGCTTTAACCTCGACGGGCGCTTCCTTTGCTTTGGAGCGCGAGCGCGTCCTGGTGCGCTTGGGCTTGGCGGCGGCGTCGGCCTTGTTTGCCAGGGAGCTTTCGGCAACGGGGGCAGGCTGCTGGTCAGCCGCGATGGTGCTCTGCGGCTTGTCTGTAGAAGCGCCTGCAGTGGCAGTGGCCGGCTCATCCGCATGCTTCGGCGCATCTGAGCTGGCATTATCAACCAAAGCAGGTTCGGCCTCAGCCTTGCTCTTGGGCGCTTCGTCCTTTTGACCGGTGGCGGGCTGCCCTTGCTTGGACTTTGCGGGGCCATGCGCGGTCTTTTTGGCGGCCTTCTGACGGCGTTCCCGCGCCGTGATAACGACAGACTCTGTCGCAGGTGTATCGGTCGTTTCGGGAACCAGCGTGCTGATTTTGGCCACAGCGCCCGTTTCTTGTCCTTGCTCGCTCTGTGCGGAGTTATCCGCCGGTGCCGTGCTTGTCGCATCGTCCATCGGCGCCTCGTCTGCCGAATCATCCACCTGCACCGCATCTACCAGGCCATTCGCCTGCGCTTTGTGTATCGCGGCCTCCTTGGCATCGGCTGCCTTGCGTGCGGCGCGGGAGCGACGCCTGCGGGCAGAGCGTGACAGCACACGCGGCTGCTCGGTGTTATCGCCCGCGGTTTCTTCGATGTCGGCGGCAGGGCTGCCCGCCTCGGCGCCCGTATCGGGCGCGTCGTCTGCCGCGCCATCGTCGGCCACATCCAGCTCCGCGCCATCCGCAGCATGAGGCTTGGCATCCACCAGCTTGTCTGCCTGGGTCTCGCCGTTCGAGCCAAACACCCCGGCACCCTCCCCCATGCCCGTCGGCATCATGCGGAAGGTGCTCGCGATGTTGTTGGCCGCGTTGTATTCGACGTGGGCGCGCAGGTCGTTTGCGATCTGGGCCATCTGGTTTGCCAGCTCGGGCAGGCCGAACGAAAAGCCCAGGTGGATGATGCCGTCGGCGTATCCCTTGCGCAAAAACTCGTTGCAGGGCGAGTCGGACAGCGACAGCGCGGTGCGGTAGATGTTGCTGAACAGGTCGGCCACCTGCACGCCGGCGGAATACTTGGAGTCCATGTAGCGAATCTGCAGGTCACTTACGAGCGGCTCCTCGCGGTGCATGAGGACGTTGCCGATGCTCTCGCACACCATGTCCTCGAAGCTCTCGCGAATGCCGCCGCGCATGTCGAGCGACAGGCGATAGGCACCGCCCCGGGGCAGCTCGTCGCGCTCCAGGTAGTAGGCCATGGCCTGGGCAATCATCGAGTCGTAGAGCAGCTCTTTGTCGAGCTTGCGCTCGCAGGCGTTCGCTGCCGCTGGGTCGATGGTGAGCAGGTAAATCTCGAGGTCGTTGTGCTCGAGAATCGTCTTTGCCAGGGCAAGCTTCTGGGCGGTTTTCATCTGCGAGGCCTTGATCTCGGCCTGCGTGGTCTTGTTGCGTGCGATGCAGCCTTCGAGTTTTGCCAGGTCGCTGACGAGCACCATCGCCATGGTGAAAACCTCGTCGCCGAAGCCCAGCGTGCCCGATTCATCCAGGTACAGGCGCAGCTGCGCCGCCGAAGTGGCGGGGAAGAACATCATGATATGCCTTTCTGCGTACAGCCTCGCAGGTAAACGGTGGCAACGCAGCATCCGAACCGCCATGGTGTCGGGAGCCTTGCCTGGCCGGGGCGTCGAGCCCGACGGCCATCCGTGCGAGGGCGGATGCGAGAAACTATAGCACGCCGCTTTTGAATCTGTGTGCCGTTGGGAAAGTGGTCACGCTAGGCCGCGGCGTTGCCGACACCTTCAAAGAACCTCTGGGTTGGACATATGCCCAGCTACTTCAACAACTTCAAAGTCACTTCAAACAAAACTTCAATATGACTTCAAAGTGGGATTGAAGTTGGTGAAGTGGAGTTGGCGGAGGATGAATGGGGGCGGCGCACAACGAAAAAGCCAGGCAGCCCGGGTTGAGTTGCCTGGCGAGTAACACTCATCCTTGTTGGAGATGAAGTCGAGAAGGCGCGCTTACTTTACGCCAGGGCCTCGACGACGTCTTTGCCCAGGCCGATGCACTCCTCTTCGGCGGCAGCATCGGGGTAGTCGTAGGCGATGACCGCGCCCACCACGTTGGCGCCGTCGGCCTCGGTGCGCTCCTGCCAGGTCTCCATCCACTCGCCCTCGTTCCACTCGTAGGAGCCGAACAGGCCCACGGTGCGGCCCTTAAGCTGCTTTTCGCAGTCGGCGAACATGGGCTCGAACTCGTCGGGCTCGAGCTCCTCGGCGCCCATGGCCGGGCAGCCGAAGATGACCGCGTCGAACTCGCCCAGGCGTGCGGGGCCGAAGTCGGAGGCCTCGAGGATGGTGGGGGCGGCACCGCCCTCGATGACGCCCTTCTTCACGAGCTGGGCCATGGCGGCGGTGTTGCCGGTGCCGCTCCAGTAGACGATGGCGACCTTCTTCATTGTGGTGTCCTTTCAATCGGATTGCGGTGCGTGTTTGTATGTTGTCCGCGCTGGCGCAAGGCTGGTGCGCGGGAAACAACCTGGTAGATGCCTTGTCTTAGGCGATGAGCTCGGAGAGCGTCGCCCCCGTTCGGTAGCGGGCGAGCGCCTGCGAGCGACACTCGCGCATTGCCTGCCAGCAGGCTCGTGCGCCCTCGGGGTCGATGTAGGCCTTCCAGACGCCGCAGGCGAGCTCGTCTTTGCCGTCGTGGGCGATGAAGGCGAGCACGTCGGCGAGGGGGTAGCCCAGCAGCACGCCCACCTCGTGGGGAAAAGCGGGCGGCTCATCGTCGATACACGCGCAGGGCCGGTTGGGCAGCATGCTTGCAGATGCGGTATCTACCTGGGCGTTTTCAAGGCTGGCGGCCGTTGCTCCGCCTACGGCTTCCCGGCGCCTCTCGAATCCCGCCATCTTGATGCGAAGCGACCGTACGAGCTGGCGCGGGCCGGTCACGTCGAACCCCGCCTGCTGGAGGAAGGAGGCGACGTCGGCCTGGCTGACGAGGCTCGCCAGTTCTTGGCTGCGGCTCACAAGCATGAGGGCGCGGCCACGCTCAACCATGAGCACGTCGCAGCGCACGCCGCGCTGGCTATACGTGCGCGTGAACTCCAAGGCGTGCTGGGCTGCCTGACTGCGCACTTGCGCGTCGCACAGCCTCTCGCACGAGCAGGCGGCGCATTCCTGGGGTCTGCGCGGGATGAAGTTGAAGAGCGCCGCGGGCTTGATACCCGCCAGCACGCATGCGGCGTTGCGCACCACGCATTGGCAAAACTGCTCCTCAAACGCCATCCTGCACCTCGTCCCTCAAGTAAGATATAACTAACAAATGCAACGAGGTGCACAATACCAATTCTTAAATGTTCGTCAAGTCTAACTAAAAAGATATCGCCATTAAACTGCAAGCGACGCGAATCGGGCATTGAGCGGTATGGGGGAGGAGGCCGTTTGGGTGATGTCCCGTTTCCCGTGCCCCCTGTCAGCTTCTCCACAATCCCCCTGTATCATGCGCCCCTGCTGAAGATGACGACCGAGCGAGGAGTGCTCCCCATGTCCACCTATAAGTCCAAGCAGATGATCGTGATGCGCCGCGACCTCAAGATGCGCAAGGGCAAGATTGCCGCTCAAGCGGGCCATGCCTGCGTTGAGGCGACCCTCATGGCACTCGCGCGCGAGCACAGGCTCGACCAGGTGCGCGTTACCGAGGACGGCGGCTGGGTCTACCTGGCAGACGACCCCGAGCGCCCCGAGGCCACCCCGCTTACCGACTGGTTTGACGCCGGTGTGGCCAAGATCTGCGTGTACGTGGACTCCGAGGAGGAACTGCTCGACCTTGCCGCCAAGGCGCGCGAGCAGGGTTTTGCCTGCGCGCTCATCCGTGACGCCGGCCACACCGAGTTCCACGGCGAGCCCACCTACACCTGTCTGGCCCTGGAGCCCCTCTCGGCCGAGCAAGTCGATCCCCTCACCTCGGGCCTGCCGCTGTATTAAGTCTGCGCACCGCGCGTGGGGCGCGGGGTCTACAATGTTGCAGCTGTGTTTCCCAACGAGTCCGGCCGCATGTGCCGGAAGAAATTGAGGTTGAGGTGAGAGAGGCGTTCAAGCGGGCGCTTAAGCCGGCGCTGCCCATCATCGCGGGCTACATCGTGTTGGGGCTTCCCTGCGGCATCCTGTCTGCGACGGCAGGCATGAGCTGGTGGATGGTGGCGATCCTGAGCATCGTGTTCTACTCGGGCGCGGGCCAGTACATGATTCCCAACATGTGGCTTGCCGCCAACCCTATAACGGCCATCATCGCCTCGGTGGGCCTCGTCAACACCCGCCAGATGCTCTACGGCACGTCACTGTCGCAGTTCTGCGGCAACGCGGGCAAGGGACTCGCGACGTTCTTTGGCGCCACGGTGACCGACGAGAGCTTCGGGGTGAACTACGCGAAGTTCCTGGAGGGCGATTGGAGCGTGAAGGACGCCCTTGCCGTCAACCTATACTGCCAGACCACCTGGATGCTTTCGTGTACCGTGGGCTGTATCCTGGGCTCCGCTGTGGCTGTTCCCTCGGCGCTGGCCTCGTTTGCCATGACATCGCTCTTCCTGTGCCTGCTGTGCATGCAGCCCACCACGGCCGAGAACGGCATTGTCGTCGCGGCTGCGGTCCTGGGCGTGGTCGTGTGCAAGCTTGTGGGGCTCTCCGGCGCTGCCATCTTCCTGGGCGCGGTCATCGGCATCGTCTGTGGCATGCTGTTTGGCTCGCGCGTGAGCCGCGCGGTCAAGCAAGCCTCCTGCGAGAAGGGGGGCGATCGCTAATGCCGACCAAAGACTTCCTCATCATCCTGGTGGGCGTGAGCGTGCTCATGTTTGTGTGCCGCGTGGCCCCCGTCGTGCTGCTCAAGGGCCGCGACCTGCCCGATGGTGTCAAGCGCGCCTTGGGGTACATCCCTGCTGCCGCCTTTGCCGCCCTTGTGGCAAACGACCTCTTCGACCCGGCGGACTTTGCCGCGGGCGTCGATCCCATGACGTGGGCGGGTCCTCTCATCGCGGCCGTTGTCGTTGCCGTGGTTGGCTTCAAGACCAAGTCGATGGCGTGGTGCGTCGTGTCTGGCGTGGCGTCGCTTGCCGTCGTGATGTACGTACCGGGCTTGATTATGTAGGACTTGTGAGCAAAGAACTTCCCTCTTGCAAGGGTATAGGGGATATGGCAATATATCTCCTCGCAGCAGCGCAACGGAGCAAAGCGACGACGCGCCAAGTTGCCAAGTGGGGTGGTAGCTCAGCTGGTTAGAGCGCCGGCCTGTCACGCCGGAGGTCGCGGGTTCGATCCCCGTCCATCCCGCCACTTGCTCATGACAAGCCCGGAGGCATTCGCCTTCGGGCTTTTTTTGTTGCGTATGCAGCGTTTCTTTGAAAACTGCCTCCCACCAAAACCTGCCAGCGATGCGCCATCGCCGAGTACGAGGAGCGGGTGAGGCAATCGCGCGGTTTAACCTCCCTTCCGCCTGGATCCTGCGCTGTTTCTCAATCCGTTGTCCGACAAGCGATGAGCGTACAATACCTGTTGCTCTAGGAGGTGCGCCTTGCGCCGCGAAATAGGGGGTTGTATGTCCAATCAGCAGGGGGAGAACCAGGCGACGGATTTTGATGCCGATAAGGAGCTTGCCAAGTTTCTGCGAGACAACGTAGAGGAGCTCTCGGAGCTCTTGGAGACAACGTTCGATGCGGAATATCCTCATTCGGTCAAAGTACTCCCCAATGAATTCTGGCAGGGTTGGGCTGGTGCCGAGCTCGAGTACTACGCCAGCCAACTCGAGTCGCGTTCAGTCGATTCGAGCC
>Ga0129314_1001919_pt1 | contig 12858 bp, 11 predicted proteins | sample O1111metagenome_FD_94431 | JGI IMG/M metagenome (GOLD analysis project Ga0129314, IMG submission 94431) | Orangutan individual fecal microbial communities from fecal samples from Wisconsin, USA - O1111 metagenome | ecosystem: Host-associated > Mammals > Digestive system > Large intestine > Fecal...
CCTGGAGCGATTCATGGACGATACCCGCCACATGATTATCTTCGACGTTCTCACCTGGAAATCCCCGGTGGGAGACAAGGGAGAGCGTCTGCGGCTGTTCCTGTCCGACAAGGGCTATGCCAATCCCAGAAAGAGTGGGAAGAAGAGTATCCTTACGGCATTTTTGCCTTTAAGGAAACGCAGGTCAATTTGAAAGAAGGTGCCGACAACGGCAAGGAAAAAGGTACTCTGACCCTGTACCGTCTGGGCGGGACGGAGGGCCGCGCCGAGGCGCTGGTCACCCTGATCCCCGCAGCGGCGCAGATCGAAGAGGGCCGGATGACCTATGCCAACGCAGCCGGAACAAAGGACTATCAGGTGACCGTGGAAAATCCGTGGCCCTGCGCCCAGTATCAGCCGTTGGGCGGTTCGGGCGAGATCATCCGCGCCGGCGGGGCCATTACCACAGTGACCGAGACGGAAGGACTTCCTGAGGAAGACCCCATCGTCAAGGATGAGACTCCCGTTGAGGATGAAGCGTCCGCTGAGGATGAGGGCCAATCGGAATCGTCTGCGCAGCTGACTACCCAGACGCTTGTGGCCCCGGTAAAGAACGCTGACAGCTACCAGTGGCAGATGCAGATCAAGATGGGCAACTCTTATGTAAAGAGATGGTCTGACATCGATGGGGCTACAGACCAGGAGATGGTCATGTCTCCGGATCTGCTGAGTCTCATTTCGAACGAAAATTACACCTATGACTTCCGCTGCTTCTATGAGGTCAACGGGGTCAAGTACTGCTCCGAGAGCTGGAAGGGTGAGGCTTACGAGCCCGAAGTGGAGGACATCCCGCCCGTCATGCCCGAGGACTTTGTGGATGACCACACCCGCACCGACTCCACCGTTGAGTTCGAGGGTGAAGAATACGGCAGCTATCCCTTCTGGGTGGTCTTTGCCGACGGTGAGTGGGAAAAGGAGATCACCTTCGAGGCTTTGGACGACGATCTGCATGAGTGCGGAGAAGTGGTCAGCGCCGTCGTCATGGAAGCCAAAGGTGCGGAAGTCTACGAAAGCTCCTCCTGATTTGAACTCTTTGCAGATTCTCAACAAACCGGCAGGCCAATGTCGATTTCGCGTCACCGGCAGGGGCTTCGTGGAGATCGCACGGTAAAGGCATACACCGCGAAAGCACAGACGTAAAAAGAGACTGCCCTGTTTAGGGGCAGTCTCTTTTGAAAACAGATGGGAGATGCGGCCGAATCAGTTGGCCTGCCTGCCGTGATCCTCCGCCACCTCGCCGGAGGTGTAGGCATTCAGCAGCTCCCGCAGATCGTCGATGCGGGCCTGGAGCTGGCGGCCCATGTCCGTCTCCGCCACCTTCATCCGGGCGTCCATGCGCTCGAAGACCGTGGAGGTGGAGTCAATGTCCAGATTGTTCTCAATGGCGTTCTTCCGGCCTGCAAAGGGCTGGTGGGCGGCGATACGTATGCATCTGGAGTTGTAGATCAGCGTATAGCCCGCAATGCCGGAGGTGGGCTGATAGGCCTTGCAGAAGCCGCCGTCGATGACGACGAGCCTGCCGCCGCCCTTGATGGGGGACTCGCCCTTCTTTGCCTTCACCGGCACATGGCCGTTGATGATGTGGCAGTGGGGTCCCTCCAGCTGGAACTCCCGCAGCAGGGCGGCGCACACCTCCGGATCATTGTAGAGGGTGTAATAGGCGTTCTTCGGCTCCGTCCAGGCGGATTCGTCCTTGATGAGCCGCCGCTCGAAGGTGGTCATCCGGTCCCGGCCAAAGATGGGGCTGTTGCGCCCGGCCCACAGCCACCACAGAAAGTCCATGCTGTCCTGCCGTTCCGGCGAGCCCGGCTCCTGATAGTAGGCCTTCCGGGCGGCAGTGTCGGCGTAGTCCAGGAACTCCCGGCCCTTCCGGGCCTTTCCGCCGATGGTGAAGGTCATCAATTCGCCCTCCGCCGTCAGGGGGATACAGCCGTGGAACAGCAGGTTGCCGTTGTAGACCTTGTAGAGACTCCCCTTGGAGTAGAGGAAGCGGACATGCCGCTGGAGCTTCTCGCTGAGCCGGAAGGAGGTGGTGAGCTGATTGATCACCGCGTCCTCCTCCGCCGTCAGGGCGTAGGGGTCTGCCGGGTCCACCGTGGGAAAATCGCAGTCCTCCAGAGGATAGGTGACGCCGCCGATGGTGATGCTCCGGCTGGCGTAGTCGATCTTGTCCAGCAGCAGCCGGTCGTCCATGCCGTACTCCGGATGGCGCAGGATCTTCTGGCCCTCCAGCTTGAAGAGGATGACGGTAATGGCCTTGTGCATCCGGGCGGACAGCAGCTTGTCCTTTTCCGTGTAGGACGACGCGTCGTCTCCCGTCAGCTTGACGGCGAAGCGTCCCACCTGGCAGTCCCGGTAGACCTCGTTGGCAAAGACGGACAGGGGCCGCAGGGAGATGCCGTAGCCGGTCTCCACCACCTCCAGATTGTTGTAGTGGATGGAGTTGGCCAGCACCGTGGCCACCAGCGTCCGGGAGCCGGAGGCGGCGCCCATCCAGAGAATGTCGTGGTTGCCCCACTGGACGTCCACGCTGTGGTAATTCAGCAGGGAATCCATGATGATATCCGCCCGGGGGCCGCGGTCAAAGATGTCGCCCACGATGTGCAGATGGTCCACCGCCATGCGCTTGATGAGTCCGCACACCGCCTCAATGAAGCTGGGCGCCCGGTCCGTGTCGATGATGGCGTTGATGATGTTCTCGAAGTAGTCCCGCTTGTCGGTCTCCTCCCGGTGGGTGTGGAGCAGTTCCTCAATGATGTAGCTGAAATCCCTGGGCAGGGCCTTGCGCACCTTGGAGCGGGAGTATTTGGCCGTGACCAGCCGGCACAGCTCCACCAGCTGGTAGAGGGTGATCCGGTACCACTCCTGTAAGTTCTCCGTCTCCCGGCGGATCCGCTCCAGCTTCTCCCTGGGGTAGTAGATCAGCGTGGCCAGCTGGCTCCGCTCCGCCTGGGTCAGTCTGGTGAGGAACAGCTCGTCCACCTTCTCCTTCACCACGCCGGAGCAGGAGTTGAGGATGTGCAGAAACGCCTCATACTCCCCGTGGACATCGGAGATGAAATGCTCCGTCCCCTTGGGCAGATTCAGGATGGCCTGGAGGTTGATGATCTCGGCGCTGGCCGCCTGGACAGTGGGATACTGCCGGGCCAGCATATTCAGATAGCGTAACTCTTCAGCGGAATAAGGCGCTTGTGATGCCATGGAAAACCACGCTCCCCATCATGAGATGATACTGTTATTATCACACAGTTTCTCATAAAAAAGCAATCCCTTTTCTGAGCAATCTCCACAGAGCTGCTGGCCGCGGAGCTGTGCAGGCCAAAACAACTCCAAAGCCGGGACAGAGCGCCCCGGCTTTGGAGTTGTTCGGATGGGTTCATGCGGAGCTGGAACGGAGGGCCCGGCAAACGGATCAGATCAGTCCCGCCATCTGGGGCAGTCCCAGACTGACGGCAGGCACATAGGTCACCAGCAGCAGGCCCAGCAGGATCATCACATAATATCCCAGCATGTATGGCAGCACCCTGGACAGCGATGTGCGGCCCACCTTGATGGCCACGAACAGCGTGTTGCCTACCGGCGGGGTGATGTTGCCGATGCACAGGTTGTACACCAGAATCAGACCGAACTGCACCGGGTCCATGCCGAAGGTCTTCACCACCGGCAGGAACAGGGGCGTGAAGATCAGGATGGCCGGGGTGACGTCCATAAACGTGCCCGCAATCAGCAGGATGACGTTCATGATCAGCAGGATGATGACGGGGTTGTCGGTGAGGCCCAGCAGCGCGGCGGAGATGGCCTGGGGGATCTGGGTAAAGGCCATGACCCATCCCAGGATGTTGGACACGCCGATCAGGAACACGATCATGCCGCTCATCTTGGCGCTGTCCGCCACGATCTTCCAGAAGGACTTCAGGGTGATGCTGCGGTAGCAGATGCTCAGGATCAGAGCGTAGACTACCGCGATGGCGGAGCCTTCGGTGGCAGTGAAAATGCCGCCTACGATGCCGCCGATGACCACGACGATCAGGGAGAGGGAGGGCAGAGCCTTCAGGGTGCAGACGCCCAGGTTCTTCCAGCTGTACTTGTCGGGGGTGCCGTGATAGCCCTTGCGCTTGGCAAAGAAGACCGCCGCGATCATGCAGCAGACCGCCCAGATCAGGCCGGGCACATAGCCCGCCAGGAACAGCGCGGCCACGGAGGTGCCGCCCGCCGCCAGGGAGTAGGTGATCAGCGCGTTGGAGGGGGGGATCAGCAGTCCGGCAGGGGCGGAGGCGCCGTTGGTGGCGGCGCAGAGGGCCTTGTCATAGCCCTGCTCCTCCTCGCCCTGCTGCACCATGCTGCCCACGGCGGCGGCCGCCGCAGAGGCGGAGCCGGAGATGGCGCCGAACAGGGCGTTGGCGCCCACGTTGGTCACCAGCAGGGCGCCGGACATCTTGCCCAGTAGCGCCATGACGAAGTCCACCAGGCGCTTGGCAATGCCGCCCTGGTTCATCAGGTTGCCCGCCAGAATGAAGAATGGGATGGCCGTCAGGCTGAATTTGCTCATGCCCACGAAGATGCGCTGGGCGCCCGTGATGACGGATACGTCCAGGGATACCGTCTGGAGGATCGCTGCCAGGGAGGAGATGCCGATGGAATAGGAGATGGGCACGCCCAGGATCAGCAGTACCGCCAGCACAGCCACAATGATCAACAGTGAATGGATCGCCATATCTTACGCCTCCTTTTCCGCAGCCGGCTTGTCCTCCGGTCTGGTCTTCCAGATGTCCGCCATATTGAGTGCGGTGTAGATCATATTGACCACGCCGCACACCGGCATGATGACGTAGAACACGCCCACGGCCACATGCAGGGAGGAGGTCATCTGCCCCATGGCGAGACTGGAGATCTTCACGCCGCCATACACCAGAATGACCGTCCAGAACAGGAACGCCACCAGTTCGCTGAACACGCCCATCACCTTCTGCATGACGGGACTCATGTGCTCAACGGCAATGGGGATGTTCATATGGCCCCGTTCGCCGGTGATGAGGGATGCGCCCATCAGACTGGCCCACGCGAACATGTAGCTGACAAGCTCCTCTGACCAGGTGGAGGGATTGCCCAGAATATAGCGGGTGAAGACCTGCCAGCACGTCAGCGCCACCATGACAAGAAAGCTGACGCCGGCCAGGACCTCCAGGATGCGGTTCAGCACGTTTCGTAAAGCTGCCATTTTCCTCTGCCTCCTTAAGAGCCGGTGGAGGGATACTGGGCGTTATACGCCTGGATCGCCTCGTAGATCGGAACAAGATCGGGGCTGCCCGCCAGCATGGATTCATGCAGCGGCGCGCAGGCCTCCTGGAAGGGCGCAGTGTCCGGATAGTTGAATTGCACGCCCTGCTGGTTCTGGGCCCGCTCCTTGGCGTTTTCGATGGCGGTGGTCCACTCCTCGCGCTCCACCTGATTCACCAGCAAAAAGCCCTCCTCAAAGATGGCCCGTTCCTCTTCGCTCAGACTTTCGAGGAAGGCCACATTTCCGATGAGAATGTCCGGGATCATCTGGTGCATGTCGTAGGAGTAGTATTTGCACACGTCGCCGTGGCCGTTGTCGGTCAGGGCCATCTCGTTGTTCTCCGCGCCGTCGATGACCTTGGACTGCAAGGCGGTATACACCTCGCCGAAGCCCATGGGCGTGGCGGAGCCGCCCAGCAGGCGCATCATCTCCACGTTGGTGGGGGACTGCTGGGTGCGGATCTTCAGGCCCTTCAGGTCGGCGGGGCTGTTGATGGGCCGGTCCACCGTGTAGAAGTTGCGGGTGCCGGCATCGATCCAGGTGACAGCCTCAAAGCCCGCCTGCTGGGTGGATTTGAAGATCGGCCCGGTGATGCTCTCGTCGTCCATGGCAGCGTGATACGCCTCGCTGGAGGAGAACAGGTAGGGTAGGTTGAAGATGGAGTAGTTGCTGCTGAAGGTCTCCAGCAGCGAGTTGGACGCCACGCAGAAGTTGATGGCGCCGGTCTGGGTCAGCTGGACCATCTCGTTCTGGGATCCCAGCAGCTCACTGGGATAGACCTCCACGTTGTACCGGTCGCCCAGCCTGCCCTCAATGAATTCCTCAAGGGCCAGCAGCGCGATGTGGGTGGGATGGCTGGTGGACTGGTTATGTCCGATGCGGATGATCTGCCGGTCATCCTCCGCTGTGCTGCCGCAGCCGGCCAGCGTCAGGAGCATCAAACCGGCAAGGATCAGCACCGGGACGCGCGGATGTTTTGTCATGAATCCTCCTCCTTTTCTCTTGCGGAAAGCCGCAGGAGCCGTGCCCCGGAAAGGGGTCACAGGCCCATATAGGACCAGGCGTTGTTGAAACAGATGTCTTCGATGATGCCGCCGATGGTGTCGTAGTCGGCGGGCGCCATGCCCTTCTCGATCCAGCCGCCCACCAGCTCGCACAGGATCCGGCGGAAATACTCATGGCGGGGATAGGACAGGAAGGAGCGGGAGTCGGTGAGCATGCCGATAAAGCGGCTGAGCACGCCGATGCTGGCCAGGGACTTCATCTGGGCGGTCATGCCGTCGAAGTGGTCGTTGAACCACCACGCCGAGCCGAACTGGATCTTGCCGGGGGCGCTGTCATCCTGGAAGCAGCCCGCCGCCGCGATCAGCTTGTCGTTGTCCGCGGTGTTGAGGGTGTAAAGGATAGTTTTCGGCAGCTTGTCCCGGGAGGCCAGACGGTCCAGCAGGGCGGCCAGGGAGGCGGCGGAGATGGTGTCTCCGATGGCGTCGCCGCCCACGTCCGCGCCCAGGGAGCGGTACAGCCTGCCGGACAGGTTGCGCTGGGCACCCAGATGCAGCTGCATGGCGAAGCCCTTGCCGCAGTACAGCTCTCCCAGAAAGTCCATCATCAGCGATTGGTAGGCGCTGATCTCATGACCGGTCAGGGTCTCGCCGTTCAGCGCCCGGATCACGGCCTTTTCCGCCGCGCTCTCGTCCCAGACCGTGAAGTCCGGGGAGCCGAAGGAGTGGTCGGACAGACGGCACCCGGCCTGGGCGAAGAAGTCCGCCCGCAGCGCCAGCGCCTGCTTCACATCGTCGATAGTACGGATGGAGAGACCGGAGGCCGCGCCCAGTTTTTGCAGATAGGCCGGATAGCCCGGGTCCGCGATATTCAGCGCCTTCTCCGGGCGGAAGGTGGGCAGCACCCGGACGTCAAACGATATATCCGCCGCCAGCAGGCGGTGGTATGGAAGGTCGTCCGCCGGGTCGTCGGTGGTGCACAGCGCCCGCACATTGCTGGAGCGGATCAGGGCCCGGGCGGAGCCGTTTTCGCCTCGCAGTACGGCATTGGCCCGGTCCCAGACGTCGTCCGCCGTGGTGGAGTTCAAAAGCTCGTCAATGCCGAAGAACCGCTTCAGCTCCAGATGGGACCAGTGATAGATGGGGTTGCCGATGAGCCGGGGCATGATGGCGGCGTACCGGTCGAATTTCTCCCGGTAAGAGGCGCCGCCGGTCACGAAACGCTCCGGCACGGCGTTGGCCCGCATCAGGCGCCACTTGTAGTGGTCCCCCGCCAGCCAAGCCTCTCCGATGTCGGAAAAGCGCTTGTCCTCGTAGATCTCCCGGGGATTCAGATGGCAGTGGTAGTCAAAGATCGGCATGTGCTCAGCGTGCTCGTGATACAGCCGCCGGGCAGGTTCGGAAGTCAGCAGAAAATCCTCTGTGATAAAGCCTGACATAAATACGCTCCTTCTCAAAAAAACGCGGAGGGGAGGGGCTGCCGCGGGGAAGTCCCTCCCGCCCGTTCATCTGTGCCTGGTTCCTTCCGGCTCAGTGTCCGAGATAGGTTTTCAGCGTTCTGCGGACGGCACCGGGGCCCGCCAGCAGCTCCCGGACCATGCCCTCGATCTTCCCGCCGAGACCCAGCGCCACCAGGTCGGAGCCGAAGATGCCGGGGTTGGAGAGAATGCCGTCCAGCTTGCCCGTGACGCTGTCGGGCTCGCCCAGCTTCACGCCCGCCAGCTGCTCCTGGAGGACGGACAGCATGGGATCGCTGCTGCACTCCATGGGCCTGCCCTCATCGTCCACGGCCAGCAGATACCGGATCCAGCCGGCGATGGCCAGGGGGATATACGTCAGGGAGGTCACGTCCAGGTCGGGCCGGGCCGCGTAGGACTTGATGGTCTCGCCAAAGCGGATGCCCACCTTCTGACTGGTGTCCAGGGCGATGCGCTGGGGCGTGTCCGGCATAAAGGGGTTGGGGAATCGCTGGTCGATGACCTCGTGGATGAAGTCGATGGGCCTGAGGATCCTGGGGTCCACCACCACGGGCATTCCCTCGTCATAGCCCACCTTCTCGATCAGGGCCTTCAGCTCCGGGTCCTTCATCTCATTGGCAATGGTGTCGTAGCCCAGCAGGCAGCCGTAGATGGCCAGCACGGTATGCAGGGGATTCAGACAGGTGGTGACCTTCATCTGCTCCATATTGTTCACGGTGTCCCGGTCCGTCATATAGACCCCGGCCTTCTCCAGCGGCGGACGGTCGTTGGGGAACCGGTCCTCGATGACCAGATACTGGGGCTTCTCCGCGTTGACGAAGGGAGCGGTATAGCCGCCCTTGCCGGTAACGGTGATCTTCATGTTCTCAAAACCGGCGGCGGTCAGGGCGTCCTCCACGGCCTGGGCGGGCCGGGGGGTGATCTTGTCGATCATGGTCCAGGGGAAGGAGACGTTGTCCTCGTTTTCCACCCAGTCCATGAAGTCCCGGGACACCAGCCCCCGCTCCAGCCACTTCCGGATCATGGTGATGACGCTGCTGCGCAGCTTCTCGCCGTTGTGGGAGCAGTTATCCGTGCTGACCACGGCCATGGGCGCCCGGCAGGCGTTGAACCGCTCCAGCAGCAGCGCCGCCACCTTGGCCATGGCGGAGGTGGGATGCCCGGGACCGGCGGCGAAGTCCTTCTCCGCCAGGGGGAGGAACTCTCCGTTCATATTGGTGAGGGCGTAGCCCTTTTCGGTGATGGTAAAGGTGATCAGCTGGAGAGAGGGATTGCGGAAGATGGCTTTCAGCCGCTCCCAGTCCTCGGGATAGGCGGGGTCCGCCCGCATGGCTCCGGCCACGGAGCCCACCACGGTCTTCTCCATGGAGCCGTCGGGCATCAGCGTCACCAGCAGGGACAGGTTGTCGTAGGGGCCGTAGGTGTTCTCTACGATCTCGTAGTCGAAAGTCTCCGCGGTGTAGAGGCCGCCTTTCACCAGTCCCTGCTCGAAGAGGGACTGCTGGAGCATGGCGTGGAACGCCCGGAACAGGCTGCCGGAACCGAAGTGGACCCAGGTGGGATGCCGCTCCGTCTCGGCGCGCATGTCCTTCCAGTCGAAGGTCGGAAGGGCGACGCCGGCGGCCTCCCAGGCGGCGCGGTCCTGAATGCTCTCGTAGCTCAGTTTCATAGTCGGCTCGTCTCCTTTTTTGGCTTTTGAAATGTCGTTGTCAGGCGAAAGCGCAGGGCGGCTCACGTCTCGATCACGCCGCCGTTGGCCTCGATCAGGCCGTTGATATAGGCGCTGCCCAGGGCGCGGTCGAACAGGCCGTAGCCGGGTTTGGCGTTGGAGCCCACCTCACCCCAGATCATGCGGCCGTGATCGGGACGGAAATAGCCGTCGAAGCCGGTCTCCACCAGGGCTTTGACGATGGCGTTCATGTCCAGAGAGCCGTTCTGGGTCAGGTGGCCGGACTCCTCGAAGGAGGTGTCCTCCAGGATCTTCACGTTGCGGATGTGCATGAAGCCGATGCGCTTCATGGCGGAGTATTTCCGGACCAGCTTGGGGATGTCATTCTTGGGGGAGCAGCCAAGGGAGCCGGTGCACAGGCACAGGGCGTTGGAGGGGCTGTCCACGATGCCCAGATAGCGGTCCAGATTCTTCTCGCAGGTGATGACCCGGGGCAGGCCGAAGATGGGATAGGGGGGATCGTCGGGATGCAGCGCCATGACCACGCCGCACTCCTCCGCCACGGGGATGACCCGCTTCAGGAAGTACTCGATGTTGGCCCACAGGCCTTCCTCGCCCAGCTCGCCGTAGGCCCGGATCAGATCCCGGACCTGGTCCTGGGTATAGCTGGAGTCCCAGCCGGGGAGATGAATGTCGTCCTTCAGGGGGTCCAGGCCCTTCATCTGATCCCAGTACATGACCAGGCTGGTGGAGCCGTCGGCGGCGGCCTTGTCCAACTGGGTGCGGGTCCAGTCGAAGACGGGCATGAAGTTGTAGGTCACACACTTGATGCCGTACTTGGCGCAGCGCCGGATGCTCTCGCAGTAGTTGTCGATGTGGCGGTCCCGCTCGGGCCGGCCCAGCTTGATCTCCTCCGTGACGGGGATGGATTCCACCACGTCGAAGACCAGACCGTGCTCCGCGCACTCGTCCGCCAGGTGCTTGATGCTCTCCTCCGGCCAGACCTCGCCGGGCTTCACATCGTAGACGGCGGAGACGATGGAGCGCATGCCGGGGATCTGACGGATCTCGTCCAGGGTCACGGGGTCGCTGTCCCCATACCAGCGGAAGGAACTTTTCATAGGATTGCCTCCTTATATTGTTTGATAGATCGGTGCAGGCGCCGGTCAGCGCTTGATGCCGCAGCTGGCCTCAAAGGTGCCGGCCACCCGGATCTTTCCGGGATCGGGCGGCGTCAGGCGGAGCATGCTCTCGCCGGCGGTGATGAATTCAGGGGGATCGTCTCCCTGCAAAGCCGGATCGGAACGCGCCATTTGACACATCTCCTCCAGGAACAGCGCCGGTCTTACCGCTGGATGCGGCCGGAGCCGTCGCCGCCGGCCAGCTTCTCCACCTCGGCCAGCGTTACCATGTTGTAGTCTCCCTCAATGGTGTGCTTCAATGCGGAGGCCGCCACGGCGAACTCCACAGCGTTCTGGGTGGACTTGCCGGTGAGCAGGGCGTAGATCAGGCCGCCGCCGAAGCTGTCGCCGCCGCCCACCCGGTCGATGATGCGCAGCTCGTACTTCTTGGAGAAGCAGTACTCGCCGGAGGCCGCGTCATACAGCATGGCGCTCCAGCCGTTGTCGGAGGCGGAGTGGGACTCCCGCAGGGTGATGGCCACCTTCTCAAAGCCGAACCGGTCGGCCAGCTGCTTGGCCACGCTCTTGTAGCCCTCGTGATTCAGCTTGCCGCCGTAGATGTCGGTGGACGCGGCTTCGATGCCGAACACGTCCTTGGCGTCCTCCTCGTTGGAGATGCACACGTCCACGTACTGGCACAGGTCCGTCATGGCCTCCCGGGCCTGCTGACGGGTCCACAGCTTGCCCCGGTAGTTCAGATCGCAGGAGATCTTTACGCCGCGGACCTTGGCGGCCTTGCAGGCCTCCCGGCAGATCTCCACCAGATTGGGACCCAGGGCCGGGGTGATGCCGGTGAAGTGGAACCAGTCCGCGCCCTGGAAGATCCTGTCCCAGTCAAAGTCGGAGGGCTGGGCCTCCTGAATGGCGGAGTGGGCCCGGTCATAGATGCAGACGCTGCCCCGCTGGGACGCGCCCTTCTCGTTGAAGTAGATGCCCACGCGGTCGCCGCCCCGGACGATCATGGACGTATTCACGCCGTAGCGGCGCAGGGAGTTCACTGCCGCCTGACCGATGGCGTGGGCGGGCAGTTTGGTGACGTAGGCGGCGTCCAGACCGTAGTTGGCCAGGGAGACGGCCACATTGGCCTCTCCGCCGCCGAAGGAGAACTCCAGGTGGTCAGCCTGGACGAAGCGCTCGTAGTTGTAGGGCTGGAGACGGATCATCAGTTCACCGAAGGTGATCACTTTCATGGTTGTTACTCCTCTGTACACAGATTTTGACGTGGTCCGCGGAGATCAGCCCTGCTTCCGGGCCTCGTCCACGATGGCCCGGGACTGGCGGCACAGGTCCGTGATCTTGTCCCATTCCTGGTTGTCGATCAGATCCGCGGTGACCATGTAGGAGCCGCCGCAGGCGGCAATGATGGGGCTTTTGATATATTCCGCCAGATTCTTCAGGGAGATGCCGCCGGTGGGCATGACCTTGAACATGGGGAAGGGGGCGCTCATGGCCTTGATCTTGGCCAGACCGCCGGACTGCTCGGCAGGGAAGAACTTCAGCACCTCCAGACCGAATTTCAGCGCGGCGTGGTAGTCAGTGGGCGTGGTGCAGCCGGGATAGATGGGCAGCCCCTTCTCCTGCGCATAGGCCACCAGCTCGGCGTCAAAGCCCGGTGTGACGATGAACTGTCCGTCCACGGCCAGGACCCGGTCGATCTGGGCGGTGTTCGTGACGGTGCCGGCGCCTACCATCATGTCAGGGACAGCTTGCTTCATCAGCCGGATGGCCGTGTCCGCACCCTCCGCCCGGAAGGTGACTTCCGCCACAGGGACGCCGCCGGCGCACAGTGCCCTCGCCAGCGGCGCCGCGTCCCGTTTGGGATGATTCAGCTTGATCACCGGGACAACGCCGATTTTTGAGATCGCTTCATTTAATGCATTCATGATTCTTTATCCCCTGTTCGTTTTCTTGCCTTTTTGCGGTTCGGACAATGCGTACAAAACCATACCGGCGCGCTGCTCTTTGAAATAAAAATTGCTGGCCTGCATCAGAAAAGGCACACCGGCAGGTCAGCGAAGATCACACACAACAGCGGTTGTGGAAATCGCAAACTTTTTATCTTGTTTTCTCTGCAAATTGTTAAGGCAACACCGCATCATGCAGCAAGAGCGGTTTGCGAGCAAATTTTGCGTCAGACAAAGGCGCAATTTTGCAGGAATACTGGGCGTATTTCAAAAAATTGCAACGCATGGATGGCGCAAAATTTCCGCAA
>Ga0129314_1001920_pt1 | contig 12856 bp, 11 predicted proteins | sample O1111metagenome_FD_94431 | JGI IMG/M metagenome (GOLD analysis project Ga0129314, IMG submission 94431) | Orangutan individual fecal microbial communities from fecal samples from Wisconsin, USA - O1111 metagenome | ecosystem: Host-associated > Mammals > Digestive system > Large intestine > Fecal...
CCCACCACAAGTATGGCGCGGTAGTTCAGTTGGTTAGAATGCCAGCCTGTCACGCTGGAGGTCAGGGGTTCGAGCCCCCTTCGGGTCGCCATTTCGCCTCGGTAGCTCAGTTGGTAGAGCAAGGGACTGAAAATCCCTGTGTCGGTGGTTCAAGTCCACTCTGAGGCACCAGTTGCGGGAGTAGCTCATTTGGTAGAGCGCCGCCTTGCCAAGGCGGAGGTGGCGGGTTCGAGCCCCGTCTCCCGCTCCAATATGGCGCCATAGCCAAGCGGTAAGGCAGAGGTCTGCAAAACCTTCATCCCCGGTTCGATTCCGGGTGGCGCCTCCAAGATAAAAGGAGCAACCTAAAGGTTGCTTCTTTTTTTAAGTAAAGCGAAGCCGAAAAGCCCTTCCTGCTGATTCATGAACTTTTCGGCCATAAGCTGCATCCTTGCCGCGATGCAAAAGCGCTCACTCTTCCGGCCGGATCTCAGCTTCCGCGTATATACTTTTTGTTGATTTGCACCTTTCCGTTCACCAGGCGCAAAAAACCTTCGCTCTTCAGCTCGCCGATGAAGCGGCTGACCGTAACACGGTTTATTCCAATCACCGCTGCAATATCATGATGCGTCCAGGATATTGCAAGGTTGTACCAATGATCATCCTCAACGCTGTTGGGATTCACGCAGGAAAGCAGGAGCTGCTTAAGCCTGTCGCTGGTCGAATCAAATGTGACGCTTTCAATTTCGTGCCGCAAAATAGTGCATTTCTCCACGGTGCTGCAAAGCACGGCCTGCACAAAATCCAAATCCTTCAGTAATTCAAGAAAGTTTGGATAATCCATCAGATAAAGCGTCGTTTCCTTTTCCGCGATGGCATATCGTGTTGCAAGCTCAACGGTATGCGTATCATTATAAAAAATGCCTTCGCTGAAAAACCACCCCCGCCCTAACCGGTACATTACTTTTTCGCGCCCGTTTGCGCCGAACATATAATGTGAAGTTACTCCTTCTGCTACATATGCGACATAATGGATCGGATCGCCCGGCGAAAGATATATTTCGTTCGGCTTCAGCTTGCGCACAATAGAATGCTTTCGAATCAAGTCCCGAAGCCGCCCATCATTGCATCTGGCCGGGCCAATCCACAAATGTTCGTCCGTACGTATGGGGATCAACTCCTTTGCTATCGTTTTTCACAGGAACAAATCCATTAATGATATTTTAACATAGCATCATCCGCTTTTCAAAGGAGCCAGTGTTTTCGTGCCGAAAGTTACAAGCGGTATGGAATATATTCCCCTTCGCAGGGTGGCCCCGCACAGATAAAAGCGGTTTCCGCCGCAAAGTCAATGATCAACGACGCAACCGTCATGAAGTCCTTAAGCTCATACCCTGGCAGATTGCTGTTATGCGCGCAAATGGATTCCGGATAGTATTCATGGTCCTTCATGCATTCCATAATATACGGCACATCGATTTCGCCCTGACGTGCGCGCAGCAAGGTTTCCAGCCTCGTATCCCTGTTTTTGGGGCCGATGCGGGAATCGAGCTGCTGGTGCATTACGAAGTGGTTTGCGTGGGTCAAAACCCCGCCCGTCGGCGCCAGCATGTTCGCCCCTCCGGGATACGCCTCAATATCCACAGCAATTCCGTTGCATCCGGCGAGCATCATATTGTTTGAAACGCTGCGCTTTGCATGAACAAGCGTATCACGTGCCTGCTCAAACCGGGTGCAGGAAAGCACTTTCCTGCGCAGGAAGGTAACCGGAATTCCAACATCCCAATCATCGTAAACGGACTGGATCATGTTGTTGCACAGCCCGATGCCATGCGAATTAAAGCCTTCACGGAGCATCTGCCCCGCTTCTGTAAGACCCAAAATACGTGTTCCGTCCGCCTGCTCAATGTGCAAAATCACAATGTTGGGAATGACGGCCTGCTTGTAATCCCAGTTTTTCACCAAATAAGTAACGTGTTCACGTGTAGCTTCCGGCAAAACCGCAGCGGTCGTACATTCCGGTGTTTTGGGGAATTTTGTGATTTCATAACGGCAGTTGAGCACCATCAGCTCATCAAACGAAACGCCTGCGCCATCCGCGATCCCGCGTGCTTCTTCCAACACTTCCGGCATTGTTTCTTCAATTACAGGCACATAGGACATGGCATACTGTTTGATTTCATCCCAGCTTTTGTCCGTGGTTTTCGCAAAATACTCCCGATATACCAACACGCCTGCATGAATCTTGGCTTTTGCCTGCATGCCGTATTGTTGCCCGCATTCATACGGCGTATCGGCTTTTACATGAATAAATTGAAATGGTACCAATTGACGACCCCCTAAAAATCTAAAATTCACATGCTGCCCAGTTAAACCGGGCAGCATGTTGTTCATCCGTTTTGCCGCACTTTGATTACCCTTCGTACACGGCCACGTTCTCATAGCGGTAGGCCGTAATCGGGCTCAGGACGAAGCCCTGTACTCCAGTGCGTACTCCGACGAGGTTCTGGTATGCCCAAAGCGGGATATATGGGCGGTCTTGCGCCATGATCGCACTGATCTCAGCATATACGGCTGCGCGCGCGGCATCGTCCGTCAGGCTGCGGGCGGCAAGCAGTTTTTCCATAGCTGCCTCGCTGCTGTAATGCGACAGGTTGCTTGTGGATTCAGGGGAAATGTTGCTGTAAAGCACATAGTCTGCATCGCCCATAAGGTTATAATACATGGAGCTGCAGGCGGCAAAGTCTCCGCCCTTGACGATCGTATCGTCCATAACGGTGCCATCCATCGGTTCAACAGTAACCGTGATGCCGACTTCTTCCAGCATGGATTGGATGATCACGCAGGCCTCCTGGCGGATCTGATCGGAAGACTGCACCCAAATGCTCATTTCAAAGCCATCGGCATATCCAGCCTCCGAAAGCAGGGACTTTGCCTTCTCAACATCATACAGGTTCGCGGTGGGTGCAGCGTCATAGCCGAACACGCCAGGGCCGACAAGGCTGCTTACCGGGGTGGCATACCCATACATAACGGCAGAGCAAAGTGCATCCTTATCAATTGCGTATTCAATCGCCTGACGCACGCGGGCATCCTGAAGCGCGGCGGTGCCGCTGTTGCAGTTTATGGTCAGATAGAACACCTTAAAGGACGGCGCAGAAAGAACGGTAGCCTTTTCGCCCGAATTCAAACGCTCAACGTCGGATGCAAGCATGTCGTATGCAATGTCGATTTCATCGGTTTCAAGCAGCGTAGCGCGCTGGGAAGCCTCCGGCACAACGCGCATTTCAAGGTACTTGGAAGCAACGGTGCCGTTCCAATAGCTTTCGTTTGCTTCCATCTTTACATATTCGCCTTCCTTGCGCTCAACGAACTTGAACGGGCCGGTACCGACAGGGTTTTTAGCCATCGCCTCATCGTCCGCCTCAAGAAGGTGTTTGGGCATAATGCCCGCAAGCGGGTTGCACAGCGCGTTGAGCACCGGCGCATATGCACCGATGGTATTGACCACCACCGTGTATTCGTCAACCACATCCACGCTGTCCAGCCAGGAGAAGTTGTTCTTTACAATGGTGCTGTTTTTCGCGCGCGTCAGAGTATACTGCACATCCTCTGCGGTCAGTTCTTCCCCGTCGTGGAACAGCACACCCTCACGGAGCTTGAGCTGCAGGGAATCCTCGTCCACAAATTCCCATTCGCTTGCAAGGTGCGGAATGACCTTGTTCTCCGCATCCCATGTTACAAGCGTATCGAAAATGTTGCACGTTACGGCAAAGGACGCGGGGTTTTTGCCAACGTGGAAGTCGAGGGATGTAATGTCACTGGGCTGCGCCCAAACAACGGATTCTTTCTGTGCTCCGGACGGCTGCGCACTGTTGTCCGGCTGGCTCGGTTGCTCGTTGCTCTGACCGTTGTTCTGATCCTGCTGCGCAGGTGTGGGATCCGGTGTTTCATTCTGCTGGCACGCTGCAAAGCTGCATGCGAACAGAGCGACAGTCATCAGAAGTGCGAGTGCTTTTTTCATGTGGTTCCTCCGTTTGTTTTTATTCATGCGTTTTATTCACAGCGCCGGCCATATGGCAGGCGACAACGTGACCTGGTTCAACTTCGACCATTTCTGGGCTTGCTTCGTTACACTCCGGCTTTGCATAATTGCAGCGTTTCGCGAAACGGCACCCCGGGCCGACATTGATCGGGGACGTAAGTTCTCCCTTAAGCACCATTCTGCGCATCGGAATGTCCGGATCCGGAATTGGGATGGCCGAGAGCAACGCCTGCGTATAAGGATGGCACGGATTGTGGAACAGTTGATCCGGAGAGGCTTTTTCCACAAGCTGCCCCAGATACATCACGACGATCTGGTTGGACAGATACTTCACAACGGAAAGGTTGTGTGTTATAAAAAGATACGTAAGCCCCATCTGCTGCTGAAGATCCTGCATCAGGTTGAGCACCTGCGCCTGAATGGAAACATCCAGTGCTGAAACGGGTTCATCACAAACGATAAACTTCGGATCCAGAGACAATGCTCTTGCAATTCCAATTCTCTGCCGTCGCCCGCCATCGAGTTCGTGCGGATAGGAGTTAACAAGCCGGGAAGCCAGGCCCACCACGTCCATCATCTCCGCCACTTTCTTCTGAATCTTTTCCTTCTCCTTGGCGCTGTAAACGCCCTGAATGATCAGCGGGGCGGCAATTGCCTGCGATACGGTCATGCGTGGGTTGAGCGACGCATAGGGATCCTGAAAGATGATCTGCATCTTGGAACGCAGGCTTTTCATCTCCTTTTTATCACATGCAAGGATATTCTTCCCTTCAAAAACCACTTCGCCGGCCGTCGGCTCATGCAGGCGCAGGATGCAACGCCCGAGAGTGGATTTTCCGCAGCCGCTTTCGCCCACTACGCCCAGCGTTTCGCGTTTGTTGATCCCAAATGTGACGTCATCCACTGCGCTGAGCGTCCCATGCGGGGTCTGGAAGTATTTTTTGAGATGATTGACGCGGAGCAATTCGTTTCCTTCCATATCCATTACCTCCCCTCTCCGTTCTGCTCATAGCGGAAGCAGCGTACCTGATGAATGTTCTCTTCTCCGCCCATGGCATAAAGCGAAGGATGCTCCCGGCTGCAGCGTTCCTCTGCATATTTGCAGCGCTCGCAGAATGCACAGCCCTCCGGAAGGGTCGTTGGATCCGGCATAAGGCCGTTAATTGGGATCAGGCGCGTTACCGTTTCGTTAATGTTGGGAATCGAGGAAAACAGCCCTTGCGTATACGGGTGCAGCTTTCGTCCGAAAATGTCATGTACCGTGCCCGTTTCAACAATCTCTCCGGCATAAATGACGGAAACATATTCGCAGTTCTGTGCGATTACGCCAAGATCGTGCGTAATCAGCAACATTGAAGTGTGGAATTTCTGGCGCAAATCGCGGATGGTTTCAAGCACTTGTGCCTGAATTGTCACATCGAGCGCTGTTGTCGGCTCGTCCGCAATCAGCACGCGGGGATTGCAAGCAAGCGCGATTGCAATGACCACCCTCTGCTTCATCCCGCCCGAGAACTGGTGCGGGTACTCCTCTGCACGCACATAGGGAATTCCTACAAGTTCCAGGATTTCCTTGGCCTTTTTTGCGGCATCCCTGCGGCTGAGCTTTTCGTGGTTCCGAATGGATTCCATGATTTGATCCCCAACTGTCATTACCGGATTCAAGCTCGTCATCGGATCCTGAAAAATCATGGAGATATGCTGCCCACGGATCCTGCGCATCTCCTGTTTGTTGAGCTGCAGCAGATCCTGTCCGTCATAAAGCACCTGTCCGCTCTTGATCTTCCCATAGGGCTTCGGCATAAGGCCCATGACCCCCTTTGCAAGGGTTGTCTTTCCGGCGCCGGTTTCCCCCACAAGCCCATGCGAAGCGCCTTCTTTCAGTGCAAGGTCAACGCCGTTGAGCGCCTTTACAACGCCTTCGCGCATCTCGTAATGGATCGAAAGATCCTTAATTTCTAAAACATTGTTTGCCATAGGTTGCTCCTTCACCTCTTCTGCTTGGGGTCAAGCGCATCCCGAAGCCCATCGCCCAACAGGTTGAGCGACAGGATGCAAATCACGATTGCAAGGCCCGGGAAAACGGAAATATGCCAGGCTTCGCGCATATAAACGCGCGCAGAGCTCAAGATCGATCCCCATTCCGGCGCCGGGGGCTGGATTCCCAAGCCCAGGAACGACATGCCCGCTACGTTCAGGATTGTTGTTGCAACACCGAGCGTTCCCTGCACGATGACCGGGGAAAGCGCATTGGGGATGATGTATTTCGCGATAATCAATGCATCCGAAGCGCCAACCGCCTTTGCCGCCTCCACGTATTCGCTGCCCTTTACGGCCATTACGGAAGACCGCACAATGCGCGCAAACTGTGGGATCTGCGAAGTTGCAAGCGCAATCAAAAGGTTCACAAGGCTTGAGCCCAGCGCCGCCACAATTGCCATTGCAAGCACGAGGCTTGGCACGGTCATCATCATGTCCATCACACGCATGATCACATTGTCCAATTTTCCGCCATAATACCCTGCAATGGCTCCAAACAGGCCGCCGATCAGCACGGCCGCAAGGATTGTGCATACGCCGGCAAAGAGCGAATACCGCGTTCCCCAAAGGATGCGGAAGAAAAGATCGCGGCCGTATTCATCGCAGCCTAGGATATGTGCGGCAGAAGGGCCATCCAGTTTTTCCAAAAGATTTTGTTTGGTGACAAGCTGTTTGTAAAGCGTTCCGCCGTCCGCCAGGTCGATCACAGTAGTCGCAATCGAGATGAGCAGCAGAAGCCCGATTACGATGAGCCCACAGATTGCAAGGCGGTTGCTTTTGAACTGAAGCCACGCTTCCTGCATGAGCGACCGTTGTTTGGTCGCCTGTTCCGCCGAACGAGGTTTAGCCATTTTTGGACGCCCTCCTTACCATAGATTTATATTGGGACTTAATCCGCGGATCGACAAATGCATAGATGATATCCACCAAAAGGTTGATTACCGTAACGATGATCGCAAGCATGACCACCGCTCCCAGCACGCAGGGCGTGTCTTTGTTGGAGATGGATTCCACAATATAGCGGCCGATGCCGGGCCATGCGAAGATCGTTTCCGTGGTAACCGCGCCTCCGAGCAAAGAGCCAAACTGCAACCCCAGCACGGTGATGATCGGGATCAACGCATTGCGCAGCATATGTTGGAAGATGACCGTTTTTTCAGAAACGCCCTTGGCGCGCGCCGTATCGACATAGTCCTGATTCATTACGTCCAGCATGGCGGAGCGGGTCATGCGCGTTACGAGCGCTGTTGAATTCATACCAAGGGTCAGCATGGGAAGCACGATTCCAAGCGCAAGGGAGCCTGATGCGGAATACGCCGCAGGAAGCCAGCCCAATTTTACTGCAAAAACAATTACGCCCATCAGGCCGAGCCAGAAATGCGGGGCGGATGCACCTACAAGCGTCAACACCATCGTGCAGTTATCAAAAACGGTGTATTGCCGACGGGCGGAAATGATTCCCGCAGGAATTCCAACGATGATTGCAAACAAAAGCGCAGCAAATGACAACAGGAAGGTATATGGCATGCGCTGCATGATCTGTTCCATAACGTCCAAGTCATTTTTATACGATGTTCCCAAATCACCCTGCACCAAGTTCCAAATAAACCGTCCGTATCTCAGCAGGAAAGGGTCGTTGAGCCCCATGCTTTCGCGCAGCTCTTCAATCTGTTCCGCCGTTGCATCCACGCCGAGCTTGGAAACCGCCGGGTCGCCGGGTGTCATGTCCATTACGGTAAACACGATGAACGTGGCTCCAAGCAAAACGGGAATCAGCATCAGAATCCGTTTTACAATGTACTTTAGCATCCTTCTTTCCTCACTCCTTCTTGTATTTCCATTGAAGCAGCTGTAGCTCTATTACACTGCACAGCCGGTCCATCTCCCCGATCAGCCGGTTGCGGCTCCGCAGAAAATCCGTTTTCAAAAACAGGTACGTTGTTTCATCTGCATTGTCTGGCGTAACGCCCATCGCAGCGCGCAATTTCTGGAAATTCGCCGGAACAGCCAGCTTGTCGTATTCATAAGGCGAAGTATAGGTATATTCCATCTGAATGAGCGCCCCCGCCGTTTTCTGAATGATAGCATCGGTATCGGTTCGCCCTTCCATGGCCGCCTCTAACGCTGCAATTTTTTCATCCAGTGCCCTGAGGTGCGGATAAACCGGCGCGAGGTCAAAATCCGGATGGAGTTCTCTTTCGATTTCCGTAAGGAACCTGCGCGTTTCAGCCAAATATGCCGACATGTCCACGGGAATCCTGTCGCTGTTTGCAATTTCGCAAATCATTTCAGCATTGATTTTCGCATCGCGCATCGCATGGTCAAAATCAACCTTGTCCAGCCCATCCTCGCGGCTGTGCCACCAATAGCCGCCGCCCACCGGCCAAATTTTCTGCATTTCGGGCGCGGCTTCATATTTCAGCATGATTGTGATCGGAACCTCTCGCCCAAGGAAACTCTGTTCGCCCAAGTGCGGCAGAGGGATATACGGTTCAGCCGCATACCCAGTATAGGTCTCAATGCGTTCTGCGGTAAAGCCCTTCCTTTCCATCTGCGTTGTGCGTGCACGGATGCGTTCCGCCCCTCGGCTGCCCGCGACATCAATGTTGATATGCGCAACGCAATGGTCACGCAGCTTTTCATAATATGTATCGGAAAACCAGGTAGAGCCGGCATATTGGCCAAACTCATGCCCCGCCCACCAACAGACGAGTATGCTGCGCTTAAGCATGTTCCGATTTTGGTGCAGCGCGCGCGCAAGTTCCAAAATAATGGCATCGCCCGCGCCGTTATCAGTCATGCCTTCACAATGGGAATCATAATGGCCATCCATCAGAACGAAGTTATCCTCCGCACCCTGAATAAATGCCACGGGAATTGAAGCGCGTTTCACACCGGTTTCAGCTTGGGCGGAAATGCTCACGCGAACCGGTCCTTTCTTCATCCGATCAATCATGTAATCGCCTGCGGACTTGGTGCAATCAATGCAGGGGAGCGTTGGAATGAGATGACGGTTGTCCGGCGTCGGAGTTCCGTTATGGTTGGAAGCGCCAAAGTAATGCGGCACCTCCTCCGGAGAGTTATACATGCCGACAATGCCAAGCGCGCCGGCGGCGGCAGCTTCATAAGCAATATCGCTGCAATATTCTTTTGTAAGTACGATTTTATCCTTGAATTCGGCAAAGCGGCGGACATTCTGCTCCGGTGTATGCGTTTTGCTTTCGCCCATGTAGTCGTAGCACAATTCGCCCTGTATATCTTCAACATTGCGCGTGAACCCGCAAGGGACAACCTCAAATTCACGAATTTCCGGCGAGAGCATTTTCAGTTTTGCAGACACCGCAGAACTCATGTAGCCCGTGAATTCCAACCGTTCATTCGGGATCCCATATTCCTTGAGTTTGCTGATTAGATAAGCTGCGGCAGCCTCCGCATCCTTAGAGGCAGACGCCCGCTTCCACTTGCTGAAAGCTTGCGCTGTTTGAATAATATTTTCTTTCTGAATCGTTTCAAGTACCTGTTTGGTCAATTTCTGAACCAACCCGGAACATTCACCCATTGTAATGCGCTCCTTTAAAGCATCCTCCGCTGCGTTCGTGCTGCATCGTAAGAGGTATGCAGATATGCTTGTTGAGCCCATTATAGGCTTCCTATTTTCCCTGGGCAATCGCACCGGTTATACTGATTAAAATTAACAGTGTAGTCTTTGTTACATAAATACCAAAATTTAGAACAGCTAAAGCTCCAGTGAGCGCCGATCGGCGCTCACTGGAGCCCGCTGATGTTCATGTCATTTATGAATTTGCCCTCTGTAGGCGGAGAATTGCATCTCAAATCAGCCCATACAGCACCGCGCCGACCGCGCCCGCGCCGAAAATGATGAATGTTGGGTTCACGTTCCATTTGCGCAGCACAAAAAGCGCCGCTGCAAACAGGCACAACGAAATCGGTTCAAGCGCCGCAAAGGAGAATGCCATCAGCCCGCCATTCCAAAGTGCAAGCGCCAATATGGATGCGCCTGCGGCTCCGATAAGCCCCACCACCGCAGGGCGAAGGCCGGAAAGGATGCCCTGCATCAGTGTCAGGCTGCGGTACTTGCGGTACAGCCAGGCAAGCAGGATTACGATTACGCAGGAGGGCAAAACACAGCCGAACGTCGCCACAAGAGCGCCTGCGATCCCACCTACCTGCGTGCCGACGAACGTGGCTGCATTGATGGCAATCGGGCCCGGCGTCATTTCCGCAATCGTCACAACATCCGTGAAAGCAGCCATCGTAAGCCATGCATGTTTTTCCACAATTTGTTCCCGGATGAGAGGCAGCGCCGCATAACCGCCGCCGATGCTGAACAGGCCGATTTGAAAGAAACTCCAGAACAGGTTAAAATAGATCATTCCCTCATCTCCCCCTTTCCGGCTTTATAGTTTTGAATCAGCATATCCACTATGCCGATGGCCGCGCATGCAAGGATGCAAATCACCACATTGACGTTGAGAAGCGCTGATGCAGCGAATGTACCGAGCATGATGCACACGGGCAGTACGCGTTTTTGCCGGAGCACACCCGTTGCCATCGTAATGACAACGCTTGCAATGACCGCTGCAACCCCCGCCTGCATCCCTTTGAGCACAAGGCTCACAATGCGGTTATCCCGAAACGCGGCATAGAACGCAGAAATGACGGAGATGATGACCAGCGGCGGCAGCACGGTGCCGAGCGCAGTCAAAAGCGCGCCGGGCACGCCTGCCATGCGGTAGCCGATGATGATGGACGCGTTTACCGCAAGCGGCCCGGGGGAGGACTGCGCAATCGCCACCATATCGAGCATTTCCTGCTCGTCAATCCAATGAAGCTCGTCTACAAACTTGCGTTTAAGCAACGGCACAATCACATACCCGCCCCCAAACGTGACTGCACTGAGCATAAACGTAGATGCAAACAGCGTCCAATATAGCGTTCGGCCATGTTGTTTCAAGCAAAATCCCTCCATCCTGCTGAGGCTTCAGTTCTTCTATCTTACCACAATGCTTCCCGGCTTACCATTCGCACAAATCTTATGGAATGCACTTGTGGCAAAAGCAGAGGTACGGTATCATTACCTCATAGTTACTCCGGAGGTAAGGCATGCTCGGTTTTTGGCTTTATATGTTGGCTGTCGATCTATTGATTCCCGCCACAATGATTGGGTTCGGTCTTCTGTTTTTAAAGCGCCCGCCAAAAAAGATCAACGCCATTTTTGGCTACCGCAGCATGCGTTCCATGCAAAACGAGGATACCTGGCGCTTCGCGCATCAGCATTGCGGAAAGGTTTGGTGTACGGCAGGTTTAATCATGGCTCCGCTTTCCGCTATCGCGGTGGCCTTCCTCTACGGCCTCTCCACCGACCGCATTGGGCTTTTCGGCGGCGGCCTTTGTCTGCTGCAATGCATCGCCCTGCTCCTTTCGATTTTCCCGACCGAACGTGCTTTGAAGCGGACATTTGACAACTCCGGAAAGCGCAGGGAATCCCCGTGCAACGAAAAATGAAGGCCTCCTCTCCCGCTTCACATTCAAAAGCCGCCCGGTTTAACTGCCGGGCGGCTCTTCATTTCTTGTTCTTGTTTTGTTTATTCCGCAAGCCTGCCATAAAGCTCCGCATAAAAACGCATCTTTTCCGCAAGTGCAGGGGTGCAGTCTCCCTGCTGCATGCGCCACTGCCAATTGCAGCCGAGCGTACTCGGTGTGTTCATGCGGCTTTCTGCGCCAAGGCCAAGATAATCCTGCATTTGTGCCACAAAAAGCAGGGCAACGGAGCTCATGCCGCCACGGATCATCCCCCAGTGGAAGCCTTCCCGCTCGTTCAAGCCAAGATATGCCGTAGCGCGCGCGACGTCTTCCGGCGCAGCGTCTTCCCGCCAGCCGAGCAGCGGCGCATTGTCGTGCGTCCCCGTGTAGCAGGCGCAGTTTTCCGGGTAGGTATGCGGGCGGTATTCCCCCGGTTCGCGCGAATCAAACGCAAACTCCAGCACCTTCATGCCCGGAAAGCCGGAGGCTTTGAGCAGGGCATGCACTTCCGGGCTCAGATAGCCAAGATCCTCCGCAATGATGGGAAGCGTTGGAAACCGTGCGCGCACAGCGTCAATGAAATCCATGCCCGGCCCTTTGACCCAATGGCCACGGGAGGCGGTTGTTTCCCCAAACGGAACGCTCCAATAGCTTTCCAACCCCCTGAAATGGTCAATGCGCAGCACGTCGTACAGGCGCGCTGCACCTGCGATGCGCTCCATCCACCAGCGGTAACCATCTTCCCGCATCTTTTCCCAGCAATAAAGCGGGTTGCCCCAAAGCTGGCCGTCCGCGCTGAAGGAATCCGGCGGCACACCGGCCACGGCAATGGGTGTGTTGCCGGCGTCCAACTGAAAATTCTGCGGTCCCGCCCAAACATCCGCCGAATCCATGGCTACATAGATAGGCAGGTCTCCGATGATTTTGATGCCATGCGCTGACGCATATGCCTTAAGCGCCTCCCACTGCCGGTAAAACAGGAACTGAACAAAGGTGAAAAATTCCACATCCGTGCGGAGGCATTCAGACCACGCGGAAACAGCGTCCGGCCTGCGCAGGCGGATGTTTTCATCCTCCCATTGCGTCCATGCACGCATGCCAAAATGGCGTTTGAGCGCCATAAAAAGAGCATAATCCGGCAGCCATGCTGCGTTCTCCCGCGCAAATGCCGCAGCTTCCGCGCGAAGGGCTGCATCCGCCCGTGCAAACGCCCGGCGCAGCATGGGCAAGCGTGCCGCATAAATTCTTCCG